>SAMEA104315432__coassemble_116_pt1 | contig 47649 bp, 28 predicted proteins | sample SAMEA104315432__metabat2_low_PE_031 | metagenome-assembled genome bin SAMEA104315432 (sample SAMEA104315432) | gut metagenome | biome: Monkey gut; feature: monkey-associated habitat; material: faeces | place: China | collected 2013
CATCGACTAAAGAACGCAATATGGAAATTGCGGAAGTTATTTTTTAAACATTACTTAACAAAAAAACTTGAAAAATCTGGATAGTATGCAGAAAACCGCAACACCAATAGATCTGAAGGTCCTGATGAATCATATATATGAATATAAGAAGGGCGTGCGCCGATTGGTGCTCTATACCTTTAATAAGAAGTATCAGTCTTTTGCCATAACGAGATTGGAGCATCAGAACATTGACTATATTATTCAACCTGTGGGCAATGAACGCTTGAATCTCTTCTTCGGGAAAAAGGAATGTCTGGATGCTATCCGTATGATTGTCACCAAACCATTATGCCAGCTTTCACCAGAAGAGGATTTTATACTTGGTGCTATGCTGGGGTATGATCTCTGTGCTCAATGTGAGCGCTACTGCGAGCGTAAGAAGAAGGTATGTTAAGATAATTTCTAACGTATGTAGGTAATCAATATTATTTTGTATTGCTGATCGCTTATAATAAAAATATCAATAGATAAAAATAAAGAAAAAATATTTTTTATCTATTGATATTTTTATTATAAGAAGCCAGCAAGATTTGTCTGGAAGACAATACCGAAGCGAAGCGAGAGTAACCCGGGACGAAGTCTCGGGATTTATAAAGATGAGGAGGACGGCTGTCTGGAAGACAGTACCTTATCTATAGAATCATGAGCTCGAGTTTACATTTACTTCATTTTGGTACTGTCTTCCAGACAGCTGCTTTCTTTTCATTCTTAATCCCGAGACTTCGTCCCGGGTTACTCTCGCTTCGCTCGGTATTGTCTTCCAGACAAATCTTGTTGCTATTATTAGTGAATGTATAAACAAGACAAACAACAAAACAACCAAACAACCAAACAACCAAACAACATTCCTATTAGAACGTCATTCGGAAGGTAAATCGGATGCCTTGCTTATTGCTGGTAGGCAGTTCGAGATAGTTCATACGGCGTACATACTCCACGTGGAGAATCTTGAAGATATTATGTATGCCGGCAACGAGCTCGATGTAAGGCTTGTTTTTATCCATGAGGTAACAGCCTTCCGGGAATACCATGAGCATATCGCTTCCTGCATTCTCTTTGAGGTATGGATTATTCTTGTCAGTCAGGGTGCCCCAAAGCGCCTTTATGCCTATATACTCACGCCACTTTAGTTTTTTGAGCAGAGGAATTCTATTGAATATCTTGCCGTTGAGGTCCCAACTCAGGTCGAGCGAAACGAAGCGGTCGTTGAGGAATTCCATATTATTGATGAGGTTGAAAGTCTCGTCCTCGATGATATATGAGAGGTTTGCTGCTGGCATTATGAGCAGAGGATAAGGCACCTGATTCCATTGTATTCCGCTCTTGATGTAGCAGTCTATCTTTCCCCAACTCTTCATCCAGAAGCGTTTGTAGATGTCGAGCGTGGTGTAATTGAAGCGATAGTCGCCTCCGAGGACGTCTTTCAGTCCGAAGACATGATTGATACTGAAGACTGGAGCGTCGAGATTGATGGTAAGGCGGCGTTGCTTGGTATTGATGAATGTCTCACCTGGAGCGATGCGCACACCGAGACTAAGCTCCGTGGTGCGGTATTTGCCACGTCCATCCCATATGTGAGGATAGTCATGAGGGTTGTAAGGGTTGACAGCCTGCTGGGCGAGGGTGGTGTAGTGCATAGCTCCGCAAGCCTCATTCTCCTCTGTCTTGAAGCTGATGGTGGTCTTGAAGCCCCATTCTTCCTCGCGTTCAAACTTCAGTTCCTGTCGGTTTTGGAACATCATCTTGTCCACGGTAGCCCATTTCCAGGCAGTGAAAACATTGTCCTTATCCGTATGAATGAACTTATCGCTTGGCGAAGTGACGTCGTAAGATGATGTGAAAGCGATGGTGCGGCGTGGGAACTCTCGTGGCAGGTATTCCTTCTTGTTGAAAGAATAGATGATTGAACCGCTGTAATAATTCTTCTCACTGCCCCAAGCGCGTGCTGCATATCCGGAGAAGAACCAGTGCTTGTTGAGGTTTGCCGTGGACTGTGCAGAGATACGTGTGCGGAAACCGTCGATAAAGTTGGATGTCAGCATCGTGTTGATAGGACCAATATCCACCTTTGAGTCTTTCGCGCTTGTCTCTACGAAGTTCTCGATGAAAGCTTTCGCACCGAATATGATGTATTTGAATCCTTTGAGATTCTCGATATGAGAGAGGAAAGTGCCCATTCCTTTCTCGCCTTTGGTCAGTTCCACCTGGCGATATTTATTCCAGAAGTCATCGCCACGCATCTGTGCGTCAGCCTCTTTCACCTCTTTTGCCTTGCCTTTGAAGAGTTGTTTCGGCAGGTCGTCGAAGGCATAGTCGGTCAATCGCGTGGTTCTTATCACGGCGGCACGCGAGAGCCATTTGTTGAATCTGAGTTCGGCAACCATATCATCTACGCTGAGAGACCATGAAGAGTCAGGCAACTGCGTGAATTCCTGCAGCACCTTGAGGTTCTCCACGAAGTTGACGTCGCTCTTCTTAGGAATAGTCAGTTCGCAACGCTTCACCTGATAGCTGGAGTCAGCCATGATATAGATGTCGCCACGGAAGCCAAAGTCTTGCTGATTGTTAGGCAAGAAATTGAGGTGTATGCACTTGTCCTTATCCACATAGGTGGTATCTTCGATATAAAATCTATAGAAAGCGATAGCATCCTTACCTATTGGCGAAGTGAAAGGATACTGTAGCATTCTGATTTGGTCGTCATAGATATTCACATCGGTGAAGACGTCCTTCAGCACGGTCGTCATGATGTCGCCAGTCTGGAAGAGATCATTGATACCGGTGGAGTTTTGACCCTTGATAATGGTCTTTTCAGAGTGCGGATTCTTACGATAAATCTTCTGTGAGACGGTCTCATCGACGGAGATAGGGAGGATTACCTTGCCTGTATAGTCACATCTCTCCAGCTGGTCCTTGAGCCAAGGATGCTTCTGGAAACGCTTTGAGCGCAGGGTGTCGGTGTTGACGTCATTGAGTGCCAGCATTATCTTCTGGTACTTGTTGTATTGATAGAAGTCGCGGTTGCTGAGGTCGGTCTGCTTTTTATGCTCTATCACCTTTTTCATCAGTTCCACGGCAGGATTGTTCTTACGGCTGTATTTATGCTTTTTGGTCTTGATGACCACCTCGTCGAGCCTTTTATTGTCAGGCTTGAGGCGGATATTGATATGGTCGGATGTGCTTTCGGTGATCTTCACAGACTGTGACACGTAGCCTACGGCACTGAAAGTGAGTACCCAACCGTTGCGTCGGGCAATCTTATAGTGGCCGTTGATGTCGGAGATAGCAGAGATGCCATGTCCTTTATAGATTACGGAGACGAGCGGAATGCTATCCTTTGTCTCAGCATCAAGGATATGACCTCTTATCTGTGCGTTTGCAGGAAGCACCAGGAAGAGTAATGTTATCAGTATGAAATACAATTTCTTTACCATAATAATTTAATATGGAAAGCCCCCCTCACTCCCCATTGGGGGAGCTTTTGCTTGGGTTACACATTATGTAAGTGAAACATTAGGTCATTAGTTTGTGTAACTTGTAAAAGCTTCCTCAATGGGAATTTGAGGGGGGCTTGGCTTGTTTGAAATATTATTTTAAGGTGGTTGTAGTCTAATCCCACCGTTTATCTGTAGATGATACAAGGTATATCATTTTGCCCACCTACTTAAAAGTCGATTTTTAATCGATTTCCTCGTCAGCCTCGTAGCCACCCATCTCGCGGATAGCATTCTTGAGCATGGTGTACTGCTGGTAGAGGTTGTTGACAGCCTCTTCACCCTTGGTGTAGTCGTGCATAGGAGACTTGAGGAAGAAGCTGAGGAAGCGCTGGATACCGTGGCGTCCTGCGCGAGCAGCGAGGTCAGAGAGGAGACAGAGGTCGAGACAGAGAGGAGCAGCGAGGATAGAGTCGCGGCAGAGGAAGTTGATCTTGATCTGCATAGGATAGCCCATCCATCCGAAGATGTCGATGTTGTCCCATCCCTCCTTGTTGTCGTTGCGAGGAGGATAATAGTTGATACGTACCTTGTGGTAGTAGTCTGTATAGAGGTCAGGCTGATTTTCTGGCTTGAGGATGGTCTCAAGAGTAGAGAGCTTGGAAACCTCCTTGGTGCGGAAGTTAGCTGGCTCGTCGAGCACGAGTCCGTCGCGGTTGCCGAGGATGTTTGTAGAGAACCATCCGCTGAGACCGAGGCAGCGAGTGCCGATGATAGGAGCAAAACCAGACTTAACGAGAGTCTGACCAGTCTTGAAGTCCTTACCGCAGATAGGCATGCCAGTCTTCTCAGAGAGCTCCCACATAGCAGGGATGTCAACAGTGGTGTTAGGAGCACCCATGATGAAAGGAGCACCTTCAGAAAGCGCAGCATAAGCATAGCACATAGATGGAGCGATGTGCTCGCGGTCGTCTTCCTTCATTGCCTTTTCGAGTGCAGCGAGGGTGCCATGTATCTGCTCATCTACAGGAACATAAATCTCAGTAGAAGCTGCCCAGAGAACTACGATACGTGCGCAGTCGTTCTTAGCCTTGAAGTCGCGGATATCCTGACGGAGAGCCTCCATCATTTCCCAACGGTTCTTGCAGTCCTTTACGTTGTCACCATCGAGGCGCTTAGCGTAGTTCTTATCGAAAGCTGCCTTCATAGGCACGATCTTTTCGAGTTCGTCCTTTACTGGAAGGATGTCCTTTTCCTTGAGAACTTCAGCGTACATAGCGCTCTGGAAGGAGTTCTGTGGATATACATCCCAGCATCCGAATACGATATCGTTAAGGTCAGCGATTGGCACAATCTCTTTGTAGTGGAGATACTTGGCGTTTTCGCCTTTGCCTACGCGAATCTTGTCATACTGAGTCATGCTGCCTACAGGCTTTGCGAGACCTTTGCGTGCCATGAGCACACCAGTCATGAATGTAGTAGCAACGGCACCGTTACCTACTACCATAATGCCGAGCTTACCTTCTGCTGGCTTTACATTAGTTTTGTTCATTAGATGAGTTTTTTATTAAGATGTAGTATTCTCTTATTGTTGTCTTCTAATTGTTATTTTATGTCCATGTATAAGGGGGCATATTCATAGTACCCTTTAGGATAGGGGAAATATAACGCATTATTTCTGCAAAGTTAACATTTATTTCTTTAAATAAAGAAACTTTTTTGCTATTATTAAGTTTTCTAACAAAAATAAACGGAAATGTTGTCCAAAAGGGGAAAAAAGTGTTCAAAAAAACGTCTCTCTTCCTCTATATGTAAGGAAGGAGAGACGTTTTCGTATTACGTTGGAAATCATCAGACTTCCATTATTTTAGTCTATTTCACGATTCTCTTGCCGTTCTTGCTAATCTGGAGTCCCTTAGTGTTGGCATTGATGCGCTGTCCGAGGGCATTGTAGATAGGAGAAACGCTGTCGTCAGCCTTTTCCACTTCATGGATTCCAGTAGGGATTACAGCCTTTGTAGCCTCACTGAGACCGCCCATCTCATTAGCGGCGCGTACTGTCCATGTGGCGTTGGCGTCGTTGATGGAGAAGGTTGGCTCGGTGGTGTTGCCGGCATATTCGCCATTCTTGAAGACAACCCAGCAGAATACGTAGTCGCTGTTGTCCCAAGAGATGGTAGAACCCTCGATGATAACATGGGTAGGAGCAGAAGCTTGCTCAGTGAGAGCTGTAGGATCCCAGTCGTCATCCTGTCCCATCACGTTGGCGAGGCTCATGCTCTGCACGTCATCGAGAGTGAGGATAGGGTCGTTGCTATGCTTCTCGTTGTTGTTGTCGGTCCATTCTGTGCGACGTCCTGAGAGGTCGATGCTTGTTCCGCTGCTGAGATAAGAGTTGTATTCAGCGAATCGCTTAGGCCAACCGCCACTCATATCTGCCCAACCATTGCCGAGAGGAGCGACGTCCATCTTGGTATTGATGAAGCACGCGATAGGAGTACCAGAGCCCCATGGGCGACCGAGATAGTAGGACACGTCCTTTGACTCCTTCTTGATGTGGCAGTTATAGAATACATATCCGTATTTCTTAGCCTGTGAAGGAACGGCGAGATAGCCGCCTGTGCCACACTGCTGGAGAGTTACACCATTATAATATACGTCACCCTTTCCGCAGAGATAGTCGGTGCGACCACGGATTATGCCACCTTCAAAGTAGAACTTACCCTTCTGATTGTTAGAAGTATAAGTGTCCTGATAGCCCCAGAGGCAAGCATCCTTGAAGATAGTCTTGTTACCTTTCTCCTGATAAGCGATGTCACGACCGCGAGCATCGCCCATAGAAGTCTTGATGGTCACGCCCTGGAAATAGTTGAGAGTACCACTGTTCTGGAGTACATCACCGTTTCCGATACCTTCAGCGACGCAAGCAGTACCGTATTTACCTTCGTAAGTCTCGAGGTCGCCAGCCTTATTTGTAATGATTACCTTGCTGTAGTCCTCACCGATGAATGACACATTGCTGCTCTTGAAGTAAGTTATTGGGTTCTTGTATGTCTTGGTCTCGTTAGTACCATTGGCAAGTTGGATAGTGGTAGTCTTTTCCTCACCCGAACCAGCGAGCACGTATTTACCGTTCTTGATGAAGATACGATAGCGAGAGTTCTGGTCAGCACGCTTGGAAGCAGCCACGATAGCAGCGTCAAGTTCCTCGGATGTGGAGACGATAGCATCGTAAGTGCCCTTTGTTACGGCAGGTTTCACCTTGGTCTCGAATGCTATTGTGATGTCTTCCTTGATGACGTTGTTGCCTGTGAGGTCAGCCACAGAACCGGCTGCAAGTGTGAATGTGTAGTTGGTAGAGTAGGTGAGCCCCTTGTATTCGCAGGTTACGGTCTTGCCGTTTGCCACAGGAGTGAGGTCAGTAGTGCCGATATGAGCCTTTGCTGCCGAGGTGAGCATCACCTTCTTGTCGAATGTAAGCACTACCTTGCCGTTGGCAGAAACGCTGGAACCATTGTTTTCCGGAACGGAATTGACAAGCACAGGAGCCTTGCCATCGTCGATAATCTTGGTCTTGCCCACGATGAATGTAGCGCCAAGAGCGATACCGTCATTGGCAGAAGATGTGCCATCAATGCTTGAAGTCTTGTCGCTTATCCAGCGGATATAGACTTTTTCCTTGTTGTTGACCTCAGCAGGGAGGGTGATAGTGGCGTCTTTCCATTGCTTGGCGCCTTCCAAAGTCATATAGCCAGCAGTGTTCCAGTTCTTGCCATCGAGAGAATACTCTATCAGTTGCTTGGTGTAAGCATTGTAATTATACACCATAGAGGTGATAATCTTCAAGTCAGTGAAAGCGGCGGCATTGATGGAAGTCTGCCAATAGTAGATACCCACATCGCCATTCTTGCTACCAGCATGCCAGCATACGGCAGCAGGACGACCCTCATAGCCGCCAGAGCCTTCCATGCTCTTGTCGAGCCAGCCCTTCTCATTGCCTTCTGCATCGCGCATGATGAGGCTTGCAGCGTCATTGTCAGCGGCGGCAAAGTCGGCTGTTCTGCCAGCGTTGCCCGGCTTGACGAAGTCCCAGCCTACGATGAAGTCAACGGCAGAATAGGATGCAGTGAAGCTTTTGTCCTCATTCATTACTATAGGCATCTCCGAAGCAGTCTCGCCATTGCTCCAGTTAGTGAATTTCAGCACTGCATTGGAAGAAGCAGACAGAGTCACCTTAGTGCCTTTCTCATACATGAATTTACCGTCGATGACAGTAGGAGCAGGATTGAGCGAAACCATATAGTCATTGGCACCGCCTTCCACCTTGATGTCGAGAGCATAAGTGCTGACCTTCTTGAAGTTGGCAGTCAGAGTGTTATTGCCGATGACGGTGTATTTGATTTTGTTTTCCTTGGAAATCTCATTGCCGTCTTTATCAGTCCAATTCTTGAAATTATAACCGAATTTTGCTTCAGCATTGAGGGTTACTTCATCATTTTCCACATACTCATCAGACTTAGGATAGATAGATGCCTCACCGCCTTTGGCAGGAGAAGCGACAACATTGAGAGTGTATTTGTTTACGTTTGCGATAGTTCCGCTTACAGTACCGTCGATAGCCACCTCGCCGAAGAGACCCTCCTTGGCGCTTCCCACACCGATGGCAGCAGTGAGATAGAAACCATCTGCTCCGGCAAGTGCAGTCTGCTGGTCAGCAGTAAGGGTGATTTCATACTTATATACCGCTGTCTTGTCGTAATCCTTGCCGGAAGATGACTTGCCCTGGCGCCATGCTGTGAATGTGCCGAGAGCGATATCTTTGCCGTTGGTCTTCTTTGCTGTTACCACAACGCCTTTCTCTGCGTCGGTTCCGCAACGGTTGATGTAACCTGACACCTTAGTAGGGGTGAGGGTAAGACCAGGTGCTGGCTTTACAAACCATGTGAGAGACTTGGTAGAACCGGCTGGCTTAAACTTGATACCTGTCTTTCCTGTATCAGTGCCATCTGTCATAGTGACGTTTGCAACGCCTGTTATTGTGGCGTCGCCATAGTCGAATGCCACTGTGCTGAAAGCGTCAGCAGGTGCTGAGGTGTAAGTTCCAGGCTTGTTTTTGTCGTTCATTGCGTAAACGACAGAGATTGGTTCGTTGGTATAAGTCTTTCCTGCATCTTCTTGAATTACAGGGAGTACTGTCTGGATATAGCGATAATAGCTTCCATCTCCGATAACGATGTCTATGGTCTCGCTCTTGCTTCCTATCTCCATTGAGATGGTGTTGCCGGCTGCGGTGTAGTCGGTCAGTCCGTCGATAGTAGTAGTGGTCGGTGCTGAGTAAGCCTCAATGCTTACCACTGCGCCTTTGCATGAAGGGATAGTAAACTTTGTTCCATTATTCATCTGTGCCCAATCGGTCCAGTTGCCATTGGCAATCTTGCCGTTTGTAGCATCATAATTCATCTTTACATCGATGCTTTTACCATCAATGATAGCCTGTGTGACGTAAGGACCAGTCTTGCCAGCGCCCTGCTCTGAAAGCAATGGAGCGCCGTTCTTACGCTGGAAATCCCAAAGGAGGGTGACTGGTTCGGTGCGATCTGCCAGTGTCTTCTCGTTCTTCTCAAAGCAAGGTGTGAGAGTGACGTCAGCCGTAGGGGTGAAACCTGTGCCAGGAGCATACTTGCTTGCGCCGTCAGTCCATGCTGTAAGGGTAAATCCTTCCTTGTAGAGAGTCTTGTTCGCTGGGATTGTGATAGGCACATCGCCTTCGGTAAATGTCACTGCTTCAGGTGCTTTACCCACTGCTTCGCTGTCATTGGTGGTGAAAGTGACATTGAATTTCTGGATTACTGCAGTGCTTTTCTCCACTGCAACATAAGGACAGTAACCCATACCAGAGATGGTAAGAGTCGTTGCACCGCCGGTGTAGTAGAGCTCTGTGACGTTGTCGTGGGAGTTTTTCCAGCAGTTTTTGCCAGGAGTCTTGCTTGCCACTACCTGTCCGCTGGCGTCAGTTACCTTGATGTCGCTGCCGCTGAAAGTGCATTGATCGATAGTAATCTTTACGTTTCCATCTACAGGCACCACTACAGAAAGCCCTGTAGCGCCATGATCACTGTGGAATTTTCCACTTACTGTTGCCACGCTCGACGCATCTGTGGTTTCCACACGGCTTACTGTGCCGTCGGCAGCCACTGCCACGCCAAATGAGAACTGCGTGCCTTGTGTCTGTTCTGCAGCAGTAAGAAGTGTGCCAGCCTGATTGTTGACCTGCACTGAGAAATTCTTGAAATCAGCCCAAGACGTTTGTGAGCACAATATCATCAGGCATGTGACAAGAAATAATCTAGTAAATCTTCTCATTTTGTAATGCTAAGTTAGTTAGTGTATTATAAAATTAAATAGAATAATATAGTGGTAGTTTTTGAAAAATGCGTTGCAAAGATAATAAAAAAAAATAAATAAAAGAAAAAATAGTAGATTTTTTTATATTTCCACCTTATTATATTATAAAGAGGCTTGCATTATGTCATAAAGAGGTCTATGTAAAGACAATTTGAAAAGAAAAATTTGCCCATGTCATGAAAATGTGATAATTTTGCCGTCGCAATGAGTAAAAAGGCACAAAACATATTCCTTATATTCGGACTCACAGTCCTTGCCATCATGGTGGCACAACTTGATTTCGCCGAAGTGTGGCAGGGCATTCGTAACGCAGGTTACTGGTTTATAGCAGTGATTGCGCTGTGGGCTTTCCTCTATATTTTCAATGCTGCGGCATGGTACATCATCATCAATTCCGACGGTAAGAAAGGCATCTCATTTGCCCATATCTATAAGCTCACCGTGTCGGGTTTTGCGCTCAATTACGCCACTCCTGGCGGAATGATGGGCGGAGAGCCTTATCGTATCATGTCCATTTCTCCGTATGTAGGTGCGGAGAAAGCCTCGTCGTCGGTCATCCTTTACGCCATGACCCACATGTTTTCGCATTTCTGGTTTTGGACTCTCAGCATCGTCCTCTTTATCCTCACGCAGACCGTGACTGCGGAATTGGGCATACTGCTCTTTGCCAGTGGCGTGTTTTGTGTGCTCGGACTGTGGTTTTTCATGACGGGGTATCGTAAGGGACTCGCCAATCGCATCCTCGGACTTGCACGCCATATCCCTGTGCTGAAGCGCTGGGCGAAGCCTTTTGTCGATTCGCATAAGGAGCAACTCGACACTGTCGATAAGCAGATTTCTGCTCTCCACAGTCAGAATCCGAAGATTTTCGTGTCGGCAGTGCTTCTCGAACTCGTCTGCCGAGTGGCCTCTTCATTGGAGGTTTATTTTATTCTCCTTGTGCTGATGCCAGATGTTAGTTTTGTGCAATGCGTCCTCGTGCTTGCCTTTACCAGTCTTTTCGCTAACCTTTTGTTCTTCATACCATTGCAGTTGGGCGGCAGAGAGGGCGGCTTCCTCATGTCCATCACAGCCTTTGGCATTAGTTCCAGCGCAGCCATCTTTGTGGCGTTGCTGGTTCGTCTGCGCGAATTGATATGGACTGCCGTCGGACTTCTGCTCATCAAAGTGAGCGTAGGGCGCGAGCCTTCCTGTAAGAAATAGAAACAAAATCACAATAATATGTCAATCAAAGAATTCATATCACTGACTAAAAGCACCTTTAAGTCAATGGATACTGAGGAGCATATCGACATGTATTTCACGCGTCCGATAGGTCTCTTCTTTACATTGATTTGCAAGCGCTTAGGCATTCATCCTAATGCCGTCACCATCTTCTCGTTCTTTCTCGGCGCAGCAGCCGGCTGGATGTTTCTCCATACCGACCTGGAGCATAATATCTACGGCGTGATATTCCTGCTCTTTGCCAATTTCTGCGACTCTATCGACGGACAGTTGGCACGCATGACGGGCAAGACATCCCTCGTAGGACGTATGCTCGACGGCTTTGCATCCGACGTATGGTTCTTCTGTGTCTATGTGGCTATCTGCCTCCGACTCTTCAGTGAGAATATCCCAGGCACGGAAATACATTGGGGTGGCTTCATCTGGGCGCTCTGTATAGCTGCCGGAATCATGGCTCACGCACGCCAATGCCGCCTTTCCGACTATTATCGCAATATCCATCTCTTCTTCCTTCTCGGCAAGAAAGGGTCAGAGCTCGATTCCTATGAGTCGCAGAAAGCTGTGGCTGACAAATATCGTGCGGAAAAGAATTGGGTGGGAGTGCTCTTCTTCTCCAACTATGCTAAATACTGCGGAGCACAGGAACGCATGACTCCTGCTTTCCAAGCACTCAAGAGAGACCTCATCGACCGTTACGGAAGTCTCGACAATGTGCCGCAGGAATTTCGTGATGACTTCCGCAAAGGTAGTCTGCCGCTGATGAAATACACCAATTTCCTCACGCACAACTGGCGCGCGATAGTTCTTTTCACTGGTTGTCTCATCAATCTCCCTTGGATTTATCCAGTCTTTGAGCTTACAGTAATGATGGTTGTATTCTATTATATGCACTATAAACATGAAAAACTCTGCAATAATCTTCGACTACGGTGGCACGCTTGATACCAAGGGTGACCACTGGGGCAAAGTAATCTGGCATGCTTACGAGCGTAATGGTATTCCTGTTGGTGAACCGGATTTCCGTGATGCCTACGTCTTCGCTGAGCGAACTCTCGGTAAGGAGAATATCATCAAGCCCACAGATACATTCTTTCATACGCTGGACGTGAAACTCGATCTCCAGTTCTCTTACCTTCGTGACCATAATATCTGGCAATGCACTGAGGAAGAGCGTTGTCAGAAGCATGACATAGTGCTCAAAGACCTGTATGATAACCTGCAATCCACGGTGAAGCATTCGCGTGAAGTGCTCCTCGCACTGCGTGAGAGAGGTTGCCGTATGGTCCTTGTGAGCAATTTCTACGGTAATGTGGAGACAGTGCTTCGCGAGATGCAGCTCGATGATCTCTTTGTTCGCGTCATAGAGTCAGCCGCTGTTGGCATCCGAAAGCCAGACCCACGCATCTTCCTTCTTGGCGTAGAAGCCCTTGGAGTGTCTGCTGGTGAGGTCACTATAGTAGGCGACAACTATGAGAAAGACATCTTCCCAGGTCATGAAGCCGGCTGTCATACTGTTTGGCTGCGTGGTGAAAGTTGGAAAGATGAAGATGTTGACGGTAAGGCGGCAGATGTCCAGATACTCGACATCGAGGAAATCCTCTCGCCGTCCTTCCCTTTCTAAGGAAGTAACGCATAGACATTCCGCAGTCATTCCCAAGCAGCAACTTAGAATTAGAACTCAATAAATAGAAATATTTCAGTCGTTTGGCTGTTTAGACGTATGTCCTATAGATACATTCGCCTAAACAGCCAAACTGCATTCTCTCCCCATCGTCCCAAGATTCCGTCCCAATCCTCCCGAGATTCCGCCCCTGTCTCCTCAAGCATCCGCCCCTGTGCCAACGGCTTTTACCGTTGGTTCCCTCAGCAATCCCACCTCCTCGTCTCAAGCGTCCGCCACTGTGCCAACGGCTTTTACCGTTGGTTCCCCAAAAGCCCCCCAACGCCCTTATTTTAATAATCCCCAGTTTATCAGCAAAAAAATGCCCTTTTAAGGCGAAAAAGTATGCTTTTAATAGGTTTTTTAATCTGACAAAAAGCTATCATAAACACCATTTTCCTTTGCAAAATGTAACCAATAAAAATCCGACTTCATAGCTCTTTTCTGGAGATAATAACACAAAGAGAAACCAAAAAAATAGGAAGAAAAAGGCAATCACTTACAGAAAATAGCATAAGAACATAGTTTTTACAATGGAAAAAAGGATTTTAGGCAACTAAACCCCAGCACTTTCTCATCCTAATAACTATGCTTTCACGTTGTAATAACTATGCTTTTACCCTCCAAAAGCATAGCTATTACCCTCTAAAAGCATAGCTTTTGCACCGTATAATCAAAGAAATTTCGCAATAATTTTATAACTATCTGATTATCAAAATGATGCGAAATCATCACGAGAATCGCAAATTTAAACCCGCAATAGGGTGCGATGGATAATTCTTCAGCCATTTATGATAATAAAAAATCAGAATGCCAGCAAACTGACACAAATGTTATCAAAATGAGAGAAAAAAGGTTGTTTGCTTTGGAAAGGTAGTGAGGCGGGGTGGGGAAGCTGGTGAAATGGCGTCGCATAGCTGATGCGCAATGTTTTGACGTTTTGTCTTGATTTTATCAAAAAATGCTACTTTTTGGTTGATGTATGTCAAAAATACACTTATATGCATTATTTTCTTTACAAAATATTTGGTGTGTTCGCAAACAATTTGTACTTTTGCATCGTCATAGATATAAAGGCTTTCAGACGAGGTAATAAAGATTTATTCAAAGGGTAAACATTGCATGACGAAACAAGTGTCAAGGTGCACTTGCAGACTCAACAGATTCGGAACGTAAAGACCACGTGATGGAAGTTCCAATCGCAATAGATTAGTAATAGTATTAGGTAAAAAGATAAATTTTATGTAGTCATAACTACTCGTAGGTTAACAGCTTTGACAAGGTAAATAGATTGCAAAGGATGCACATACAAGCAAGTGGCGATTAGCATAAATAGGTTTTAGAGAATAGAATTTTGTTAGGTTAATTTTGAGAAACGAAGGAGCCAGTAATGGTTACTCCGTTTTTTTTGTGTCTTTTTCCTTTGGATGAGAGCCCTGCTTTTCCTGCCGTTTGCTGGTAACCGACGGTAAAAGTCGTTGGCGCAGTGGTTGTGTTTGTGGGCTTTTTTGCGCCATGCAAACAACAAAACAACAAAACAACCAGACAACCAGACAACATTTTTTCCCCTTTTATATAATAAACCACGCGCACGCTCGTTATTATATAGTATATACGTGCGTGTGTCGTGCGCGTGATAATAATTTCAATAAAAGAATCATGATAGAATACATCAAAGGAGAACTGACAGAGGTGACACCGACAGTCGCTGTGGTGGAAGCAGCGGGAGTGGGTTACGCTCTCAATATATCCCTCAATACATACACCGCTATACAGACCAAGAAGGATGTGAAGCTCTACGTTCATGAGGCAATCATGACCGGAGGACGCGACGATTCCTATACTCTCTATGGTTTTTACAATAAGCAGGAGCGCGAACTCTATCGTATGCTCATCACCGTTAGCGGTGTCGGAAGCAATACGGCGCGCATGATTCTCTCTGCCACTACGCCTACCGAACTGGTCAATGTCATCTCTTCGGGCAATGAGAAAATGCTGAAGTCGGTCAAAGGTATCGGACTTCGCACAGCGCAACGCATCATAGTCGATTTGAGAGACAAGATGGCGGCAAGTGGCATCATCGCCGACCTTGAGTCGAGTGCTAATGCTGGCGTCTCAACGCTTACCGCACAGCAGAGCGAAGTGCGCGATGAAGCCGTCGGAGCTCTCACCATGCTCGGCTTCTCTCCTGCGCCAAGTGCCAAGGTAGTCACCGAAATCCTTCGCTCACATCCTGACACTCCTGTCGAGATGGTCATCAAGATGGCACTGAAGATGATAAAGTAGTGGTTGCTTGAGATAAAATATCAATAAATAAAATCTCAACTTTCGCAAGCAATAAGTAGCCCCTCAGTCCTCACTGTCGTGGGGAAGCGTAAAATATCAATAGAGAAAAATAAAGAAAAAATAGAAAAAAATATATTTGTTTATTTTTATTTGTTGATATTTTTTCATAAGCTGCCAAACCAACAACCCACAACCAACAACCCACAACCAATACTAATGTTCCACCCACATTTCCTAAAGAAGATAATGAGAGCCCTCTTTCCAGTGAAGGAGAGTTCAAAGGGCGTGTGCATATTGGCATTGGTAGGACTGCTTCTCCCTACGATGATATGGGGTTCTGTTGCTCTTCAGGACGACAAGACAAAGAAAAATCAAACAACCAAACAACAAGACAAAGAAAAATCAAACGACAAAACAACAAGACAACAAAACAACAAGACAACAAAACAACCAGTCAGCCGAGCCGACGAAGAAATACCAGACAGCCTCCTGCATCCGCGCTGGAAGATACAGCGCACTACGCCAATCACTTATGATGACTTCAAGAGTGGAACGGCAGACCTCGATGCACCGGAGAATGTAGAGCAGAAAGCAGAGTATAATGACACTCTCAATTCATACATGATAGGCTCAAAGATGGGCAATACATGGCTCGCGGCACCTGTCATTATGTCCATCCCTGAGTATCTGAAATGGACGGAAAAGGTAAACCGAAACAATTTCTTCCGCTCTAAGAATACGGAAGTCTTTGTGACAAAGGGCAAGGAGAAATTTGATTTCTCAGATATGCACTTCGATTTAGGACCTGCTGAGAAAATCTTCGGACCGGGCGGTGTCCGCATCAAGACACAAGGTTCGGCAGAATTAAGGTTTGGCGCAACGCTCAAGAATATAGACAATCCGTCGCTCCCTATACGTAACCGTAAGACGACAGCCATCAATTTCGATGAGAAAATCAATGTCAATGTCAATGGTAAAGTGGGCGATAAGGTCAATATGAACCTCAATTACAACACTGACGCCACCTTCGACTTCAACAAACAGGACATGAAACTGAAGTATGAAGGCAAGGAAGATGAGATAATAAAACTCGTGGAGGCTGGTAATGTCAGCTTCCCAAGCAATTCTTCACTCATCTCCGGCTCATCTTCTCTCTTCGGATTACGCACAGATATGCAGTTTGGAAAACTCAAACTCCAGACTGTCCTCTCGCAGAAGAAGTCAAACTCCAAGAGCGTCAGCAGTAAGGGCGGAGTGCAGTTGAATCCTTTTGAGATAGATGCTGCCGACTATGAGGAAAACCGTCACTTCTTCCTCTCCAAGTATTTCCGCAATATCTATGATAATGCAATGCAGCATCTGCCAAATCTCACCACTGGCATACAAATCAATCGTGTCGAGATTTGGGTGACTAACAAGACCGGACAGACCAATGATACCCGTAACATCGTGGCGCTTGCAGACCTCGGTGAAGGTCAGCCTGCCAATCAGATGTGGGGAGGAAAAGGCGCTTCCGCTGTGCCAAGCAATGATGCCAACAGCCAATATGCGGATATGGTCTCCACATATTCTGCAGCCCGCGACATCGATCAGGTCTCCACTGTGCTCGAAATGCTCCACGATAATGAGTCGGGACGTAATGATTACGAGAAACTGGAGAAGGCACGCAAGCTCAATAGCACGGAATATACGCTCAATTCTGCCCTCGGCTACGTCTCTCTCAAATCTACTTTGCAGACCGATCAGGTGCTTGCCGTGGCATTCGAATATACTTACGGCGGAGTGACTTATCAGGTGGGAGAGTTCTCTTCAGATATTACTGACGTCAGCAAAGCCCTATTTGTCAAGGCTTTGAAGAATACATCAAACAATCCTCAGCAAGCCAACTGGCCGCTGATGATGAAGAATGTCTATTATCTCGCTTCCAGTGTAGAGAAGGAAAAGTTCCGCCTCGACATCAAGTTCCAGAGCGACACAGCCGGAGTCTATCTCACTTACATTCCGGAACCGCAGGTAAAGGACAATACTATCATCAAGGCTATCGGAGCAGACCGCCTCGATAATAATAACAGAGTACACTCCAACGGAGCATTCGACTTCGTGGAGGGCTACACCGTAAGCAATGGTCAGGTGTTCCTTCCTAAGGTAGAGCCTTTTGGAAGAGGACTTTATGACTTCCTCGTAAGTAAAGGCGTGGACCCTGAAAAGGCGTCAAAATATGCTTATACCGAACTTTATGATTCCACCAAGACGGTGGCTAAGCAGATTGCAGAGAAGGATAAATTCTTACTTCAGGGACAGTTTAAGGGCGCTTCTGCCAATGAGATTTCACTCGGAGCGATGAATGTGCCGCAAGGTTCCGTCGTGGTGACGGCTGGTGGAGTGACACTCACTGAGGGTAGTGACTACACCGTGGATTACTATTCCGGCATCGTCACCATCATCAATCAGAGCATCATCGACGCAGGAACGGCTGTCAATGTCTCACTCGAAAGCGACATGGACTGGGGACAGCAGCGCAAGACCATGCTCGGACTCAATTGGGAGTATGACTTCAGCAAGAATTTCCAGATGTCGGGTACCATCCGTCATCTGTCAGAGCAGAGCCTTACCACAAAGGTTGCTATGGGATCAGAGCCTCTAAGCAACACTATCTGGGGCTTGAACCTCAACTGGAAGAAGGAAAGCCAGTGGCTTACCAATATGTTGGACAAGATTCCGTTCCTCAATGTCTCCCAACCGTCTTATATTCAGTTTAATGCTGAGTTTGCACATCTTATAGCAGGACAGGCAAGCGGCACGCAGGACAATGCCTCTTATCTCGATGATTTCGAGAATACCAAGTCGGCTATGTCTGTAGGCACACCGTCATCATGGATTATTTCCAGCGTCCCTTCCATGTTCCCAGCAGAAGCCAAGGACAAGACTACACTGGCTGGAGGTTATCATCGCGCTCGTCTGGCGTGGTATAATATCGACCCTCTATTCACCAGACGCAGTTCTACGCTCACTCCAAGCCACATCAAGGGCGACCTCGAACAGCTCTCCAATCACTACGTGCGTGAGGTTTATGCCCGTGAGGTTTATCCTAATCGTGACCTTTCATCCTATGGAGAGGGTGCTGTCAACACGCTGAATATCCTCAATCTCGCTTATTATCCAGCAGAAAGAGGACCTTATAACTTCTCTCCTAACCTCACTCCCAAGGGACTTCTCGAACGTCCGCAGGACTCATGGGGCGGTATGATGCGCAAGTTAGACAGCCCTGACTTTGAGGCTGCAAACATTGAGTACATCGAATTCTGGATGCTCGACCCATTCATCTACACTCGTCGTGAGGGTAAGGCATCCCAGTATGGCGGTGACCTCTACTTCAATCTCGGCGAAATGTCAGAGGATATTCTCCATGATGGAAAAAAATTCTATGAGAGTGGAATGTCTGTGGATGGAAAAGACCAATACACTTTCACCCAGTGGGGCAAGGTTCCACAGCAGAGTATGGTCACTTATGCTTTCGCAACGTCCAGTGGCTCAAGAGCTAAGCAGGACGTAGGTCTCAATGGTCTCACCGATGATGAGGAGCAGACCTTCGAGAGTTATCAGCCTTTCATCGAGACTGCAAGGGCAAAGGTGGAACCTCAGATATTTGATTCCATCTATGCTGACCCGGCAAATGATAACTATGTCTATTTCAGAGGAGACAAATGGGATCGTATGCAGGCGTCTATCCTCGATCGTTACAAGTATATCAACAATCCGCAGGGCAACTCTCCCGACAGCGAGACACGCTCAGAGCGTTACGATACATCATACAAGACAACACCGGACGTGGAGGATATCAATCAGGATTATACCCTCAACGAGACTGAGAAATATTATCAGTACAAGGTGTCTGTGCGCGATGAAGACCTCGAAGTGGGCAAAAACTTCATCGTCGATAAGCGTGTGGCTTCCGTAGGACTGCGTAATGGCAAGACGGAAGAGGCTACATGGTATCTGTTCCGCATACCTTTGAAGACACCTGACGGTCATGGACGCCAGCGATTTGGCAATATCTCTGACTTCACCAGCATACGTTTCATGCGTATGTTTATGACTAATTTTGAGAATCCTATCGTTCTCCGCTTCGCAAGCCTTGACCTCGTAAGAGGAGAGTGGCGCGTTTATGAGCAGAATCTTAACCCTTCTGCCGCCAATACCGGTACTATAAACGTCAGCGCTGTAAATATTGAGGAGAATAATGATAAGCTTCCTGTCAACTATGTCTTGCCTCCTGGCATCTCAAGAGTAGTCGATCCGTCACAGCCACAGCTCAGAGAGCAGAACGAACAGTCTATGGACATCGTGGTCAATAATCTCTCCACTGGCGAGGCAAAGGCGGTATATAAGAACATGACGCTCGATGTGCGACAGTATAAGCGCCTTCAGATGTTCGTGCATGCCAACGCTTTAGAGCATAATACCACTAATCTCAAGGACGATCAGCTTGCGCTTTTCGTTCGTCTTGGTTCCGACTATAAGAGCAATTACTATGAGTATGAGATACCATTGAAGCTCACTCCTGCGCCGGAAGGCACGAAATACAGCACTTATTCCCTCGCCGACTGTAAGAAAGTATGGCCTGAAGAGAATATGCTCAATATTCGTCTTGCTCTGTTTACTGCCTTGAAGAAGGCTCGTAACATGGCTAAGGCTGAGGGAAGAGCATCTTACAACGTGGAATTTACCGCTTATGACGATGACAATCCGAAGAATAAGATTACCATTCTCGGAAATCCTACGCTCGGAGAGGTAAAGACCATGATTATTGGTGTAAGAAATCTGTCCGGTAGTCAGAAGAGCGGAGAGGTTTGGGTCAATGAAATGAGACTCCTCGACCCTGAGAATACTGGCGGATGGGCTGCACAAGGCAATCTCAATGTACAGCTTTCTGACCTCGGAAGTATCAATGCCACAGGCAAATACGTCAGCGAAGGATTTGGAGGACTCGAAGAAAGCGTAGCATCTCGCTCCACTGACAACTATGCCACTTACAGTTTCACCACCAATCTTGAGCTTGGTAAGTTCTTCCCTGATAAAGCCAAGGTTCAGGTGCCATTGTATTACAGCATTACTCGTGAGCGTACTTCGCCTAAATACAATCCGCTCGACACTGATATGCGACTCGATGACGCCCTCGATGCTGCTGCCGACAAGCACGAGAGAGACTCTATCGAGAGCATTGCTGTCATGAAGAACGTGACAAAGAATTTCTCATTGTCGGGTGTTAAGGTAGGTATCGCCACCAAGCGTCACCCTATGCCTTACGATCCAGCTAACTTCACATTCTCATATAGCCATTCACATACACATACAGATGGCGAGACTACCGTCTATGAGAATGAGGACAACTGGCGCGGAAGCATGGCTTATTCTTGGACACCTGTATATAAGCCGATTGAACCTTTCAAGAAGATAAAGAGCAAATCAAAGTATTATGACATACTAAAGAAGTTCGGACTCAACTGGCTTCCGCAGAATATAGGCTTCAATACCGAAATGACCCGCAACTATTATGAGTTGCAGGAGCGTGACCTTGAGGACCTCGGAAATAGTAATTCCATTCCTGCTACGTTCTCTTCACAGTTCCTTTGGAACAGAGAATTTCAGCTTCGTTGGGATCTCACCCGCAATCTTAGATTCAGTTTCCAAAGCGCTACTCATGCCGAAATCGAAGAACCTTATACTCAAATCAATAAGGAACTATACCCGGATCGATACGAAGCGTGGAAAGACTCTGTCTGGACAAGTATCAAGAACTTAGGTACTCCGCTCGATTATCAGCAGAGCGTGACGGCGTCTTATCAGTTGCCGCTCAATCTTATCCCTATCTTCAACTGGGTAACAGCTGATGTCAAGTATCAGTCTTCTTATAATTGGCAGCGAGGCACTGACCTCGAAGACGGCACTTCGCTCGGCAATACCATCGGTATGAACCGACTCGTAAACCTCAATGGCACATTCGATATGGAGAAACTCTATGCTCATGTGCCGTTCCTCAAGAAGGCTAACGACCGATTCAAGAAGGCTATAAGGAGAAATCAGCCTAAGCCTGCAAAGACTCAGAATAAGAATAAGGAAGATAAAGACGACAAGGCGAAGAAGGCTTTGCCTAAGAATAGCAAGGCTTTCGAAAGGGAAATATCCATCAAGGCTGATACTGCCATCATCTTGTCGCACGGCAAAAAGACCAGAAGACTCATCGTTTCAGCACGCAATGCCGACGGTAAACTCATCGACATTAAGTATAAAGTGGTGGACGATAATAAGATTAAGGTCTTTAATCGCGCTGATTCCACAGTCAAAATCAAGGTCTCTGTGCTTGCAAAAGAGCCACTCGATAATAAGAGTTGGTACCGCACAGCGCAGTCAGTGTCACGCTTCCTCATGATGGTGCGCAATGTCGGAGTGTCCTATCGCGACCAATACTCCATGTCATTGCCAGGCTTTATGCCTTCTGTAGGCGACGCCTTTGGTCAGAAGAAGATAGCGGACGCTTTCGCTCCAGGACTTGATTTCGCCTTCGGATTTGTAGGAGATTCATACGTTGACAAGGCTTTGGAAAACCATTGGCTGCTCAATGATGAGGCTGTAGCTACCCCTGTGACTACCAATCACACTCGCGACTTCAAGTTGACAGCTACTCTTGAGCCGATACGTAATCTCAAAATCGATCTCAATGCAGTGCGTACAGAGACTAAAGGCAAGTCTATACAGTATATGTATCAAGGCAATCCTACTTCGCTCAGTGGCACTTTCACCATGACTACCATCTCTGTCAAGTCTGCATTCGAGGGTATGGGCAATGCTAATAATGGATATAAGTCTGCCACTTTCGAAAAGTTCTGCAAGTCATTGGATGGATATAAGGCCATCGTTGAGTCGCAATATGTGGATGCAAAGTATCCTCGTGGTACGGAATTTGAAGGAAAGAAATTCGCAAGCACGCTCGTAGGAACTGACGGAAAGACCTATGAAGCGGGAGTGGATGAGTATAGTGCTGACGTGATGGTGCCTGCTTTCCTCAAGGCTTACACCGGAATGGGTACTAATAGCATATTCCCTGCACTGTCAAAACTTCTCCCTAACTGGACTATAAGATACAATGGACTTAGTCAGCTCACGTGGTTCCAGGACAAATTCAAGAGTGTCAGTATCAATCATTCTTACAAAAGCATCTATGCTGTCGGCTCTTACAGCTCCTTTACGTCATTCATGGAGTATATGGGAGACTGCGGTTTCATCGTGGATAATACGCAGGGTATTGCCATTCCGCGCCCAAGCAGTATGTTTAATGTGTCACAAGTCAGCATCAATGAGTCGTTCTCACCACTCCTTGGCATTGATGTGACACTCAAGAATAATATGACTGTCAAGATGGAATACCGCAAAACGCGTGTCCTCAACCTCTCTATGACGAGCGTACAGCTCAATGAGACAACGTCAAATGACTGGGTGCTCGGATTGGGATATAAGATAAATGACTTCAATTTCTTCACCGGAACAAAGTCAAGGACAGTGAAAGGAAGAAATAATAGTAGAGGGGCTGGCGATGATAATGACAGCAAAGCCAAGGCAAAGAATAATAAGAAGAATTCTTTCAATCATGATTTGAATCTGCGATTCGACTTTAGTCTGCGCAATCAAGCGGCGATAACGCGCGATATAGCTACGGTGTCATCGAATGCAAGCAGTGGTAATAAGGCATTAAAGCTTAGCTTAATGGCTGACTATACACTCTCTCGATTGCTCACAATGAGCTTCTATTACAATTGTCAGACGAATACTCCGCTGCTTTCTTCAAGCAGTTATCCTACCACAACGCAGGATTTCGGACTTTCCATGAAGTTCTCTCTGACAAGATAGGGCGCAACGCTGCCAAGATAGCGTCGTCCCCTCTGCCAAGATAGGGCGCAATCCCTCCCCCTTGCCACTGTGTCCGTCGCGTTACCGGCGGATATCCCAAGAATAAGAAACAAAAAAACAACATAACAACATAATAATATGATTTACAAATATGATTTCCTCATCATCGGCGCAGGAGTGGCTGGTATGAGTTATGCTCTCAAAATAGCAAGAGCAAAGAAAGGAAAAGTCTGCCTTATTTGTAAGACGGCACTTGATGAAGCTAACACCTCTTTCGCTCAAGGCGGTGTGGCGTCGGTGACGAACCTGATTGTTGACAACTTCGAGAAGCACATAGAAGACACCATGATTGCGGGTGACTTCATATCAGACCGTGCTGCTGTCGAGCAAGTAGTTCGCATGGCACCGTCTCAAATCAAGGAATTGGTGGAGTGGGGCGTCAACTTTGACAGGCAGGAAGACGGACAGTTTGACCTCCATCGCGAGGGAGGACACTCTGAATTCCGCATACTTCATCATGCTGATGACACCGGTGCTGAGATTCAGCGCGGACTTATCGCAGCCATAAAGAGCAATCCTGACATCGAAGTCAAGGAGAATCATTTCGCTGTGGAAATCATTACTCAGCATCATCTCGGCGTTACCGTGACCAGAAGAAGCAAGGATATACAGTGTTATGGAGCCTATGTGCTCAATCCTGAGACACAGAAAGTAGATACATATCTTTCCAAAGTGACACTGATGTGTACCGGAGGATGTGGTGCTGTCTATCAGACCACTACCAATCCTATCATTGCCACAGGCGACGGAGAGGCGATGGTATATCGTGCTAAGGGCACTGTTGCCGACATGGAGTTCGTACAGTTCCACCCTACAGCATTGTATTCACCGGGTGAAACGCATCCTGCTTTCCTCATTACTGAGGCAATGCGTGGCTACGGAGGCATCCTTCGCTTGCCTAATGGCGAATCTTTTATGGAGAAATATGATAAGCGTCTCAGTCTTGCACCGCGTGATATTGTGGCTCGTGCCATTGATAAGGAGATGAAAAAGCATGGTATTGACCACGTTTGTCTCGACGTTACACACAAGGATCCTGCTGAAACACGCCATCATTTCCCAAATATCTATCAGAAATGTCTTACCCTTGGCATCGACATCACTAAGGATTACATCCCTGTTCGCCCGGCAGCACACTATATGTGCGGCGGTATCAAGGTGGATTTGAATGGATGTTCCAGCATCAATAGGCTCTATGCTATCGGTGAATGCTCATGTACTGGCTTGCATGGTGGCAATCGTCTTGCCTCCAACTCGCTCATTGAGGCTGTCGTCTATGCCGAAACTGCTGCCCGTCATTCCCTCGAACATGTGGATGAATATGACTTTAATACCCTCGTTCCTGAATGGAATGACGAAGGAACCATGACTAATGAGGAGAAAGTGCTTATCACTCAGAGCGTGAAAGAGGTGGGACAGATTATGTCAAACTATGTAGGCATCGTGCGTTCAAACCTCCGTCTGCGCCGAGCATGGACCCGTCTGGACGTTCTTTACGAAGAAACCGAACAGCTCTTCAAGCGTGTAAAGGCTACAAAGGACATCTGCGAGCTCCGCAATATGATAAATGTGGCTTACCTCATCACTCGCTTTGCCATCGAGAGAAAGGAATGCCGTGGTCTTCACTTCACCACTGATTATCCACATAAATAAAGCAAGAAAGGAAAGATATTGAATAAATACACCAAATACATATCCAAGAAATCTATCCCAAATCCCAGCGCCAGCCTTCATTGGCTGACGCTTCCACTCCGTCAATGGCAGATGAAAAGGGCGCTTTATCATAGCTCCAACGCTTCTTTGTGGTCTCCACTGAAAAGTCAACGGCAGATGAAAAGGGCGCTTTATCATAGTCCTTGCATGGCAACTCCAGCACTATATATATATATGTACGCGCGCAAGCTCGCCATATTGATGATTCTATTGCTGGCATCTCTATCCATTCAGGGACGAAATAATGCTGATAGCCTTATCGTAGTCGAAGCAGACACATTGGTTTCAGATACGATTACTGACGTGATAGCAGACTCTTTGGCGGCAGAAATCACAGATACCATTGCTAATGACTCGCTTCCATGGCCGCAATCACTGCAGTGTCATCTTACGACTATAATCGAGAAAAGCGATTTTCTCAATCAGTCGCAGTTGGGAATGATGGTCTATGATCTCACTTCAGACTCGGTGTTGTTCACCCATAACCATCGTCAGACCATGCGACCTGCATCTACCATGAAACTGATAACGGCGATTACAGCCCTCGATAAGCTTGGTGGTTCCTACCAATTCAAGACACGCCTGCGATACAATGGAGAGGTAATAGACTCTATTCACACTCTAAATGGCGACGTATATCTTGTCGGTGGCATGGATCCAAGATTTAATCGTGACGATATTCTCGCCTTTGTAGAGTCGCTAAAGTCATTGGGCATCGACTCGATACATGGCAATATCTATGCAGACAAGTCGATGAAAGACCGTGATCTCTTAGGTGAAGGCTGGTGTTGGGATGATGATAATCCGGTGTTGACGCCCACTCTCTACTCCCGTAAGGACAGACTTATGGACCAGTTTCTGACAGAACTGGAGAAGGCTGGCATCGTTTTTGATGGTGTGATAGGTGAGAAAACGGCTCCACCGTCATGCAAATTGGCTTGCACACGTTCGCATTCCATCGACCAGATATTGGTGAAGATGATGAAGGACAGCGATAATCTTTATGCAGAAAGCATGTTTTATCAGACAGCTGCCACGTATAGTCTGCCAGCAAAAGCATCTGGAGCAAGGAAGATTACGCAGAATCTGATGCGCAAGATGCACCTCAATCCAGCGAATTATCGTATAGCTGACGGTTCCGGACTCTCGCTCTACAATTATCTTTCTGCCGAACTTGAGATTGCTTTCCTGCGCTATGCTTACGTGAATAGCACCATATTCAATCATATCTACTCAGCATTGCCGGTGGCAGGAGTGGATGGCACTCTCGAAAAGCGTATGAAAGGCACTTCAGCAGCGCGTAATGTGCATGCCAAGACAGGCACTCTCTCTGGCATAAGCAGCCTTGCAGGCTACGTGAAAGCTGCCAATGGACACATGCTCGCCTTCTGTATCATCAATCAGGGAGTGCTTCGTGCTGCCCATGCAAAGGCTTTCCAGAACAAGGTCTGCGTGGCTATGAGCAAGTGAAAACCATCATAAGTGGTCGGTCAAGAACGTAAAAACAGATTTGACTGCATACTTACTATATATAGAAACAACCCAAAAAACAAATAACTATGACAAGAGCAATTATCACAGTAGTAGGTAAGGATACGGTAGGTATCATTGCCAAAGTATGTTCATATCTAGCTGATAGTCAGATAAACATCCTTGACATCTCACAGACCATTGTGCAGGAGTATTTCAATATGATGATGATCGTCGATATGACCCGATGCAATAAGGCTTTCGACGAAGTGGCTTCAGAGCTTGCCAACATCGGCGGTGATCTCGGAGTGCAGGTAAAATGCCAGTTGGAGGATATTTTTGACAAGATGCACCGCATCTAAGGTGTGTCTGACTGTATGTTTTAATTCGTTATATAAGGGCAGAAATTCCAGCATTTCGTCTTTATATCAGTAGGTAATCAATAATTTTTAAATAATGAATAGAGAATTGAAATGCTTTTCATTATTATAAAAAAAATTCTGATTACATACTTAATACAAACTTTAATCAAGGATATTCTATGATAAATATATCAGAAGTGCTCGAAACCAACAAGATGATCGAGCAGGAAAATCTTGATGTGCGCACCATTACTATGGGCATCAGTCTGCTCGACTGTGCCGATAAGTCATTGGACGTGACGTGCGAAAAGATTTACAACAAGATAACTACTCTCGCCAAAGACCTTGTAAAGACAGGTGAAGAGATAAGCCGCGAGTTTGCTATTCCTATCGTCAATAAGCGCATCAGCATCACTCCTATCTCCCTTGTAGGAGCAGCATGTTGCAGAATACCAGGAGATTACGTCCAGATAGCCAAGACATTGGACAAGGCAGCCAAGGAGGTTGGAGTCAATTTCCTCGGTGGTTACTCTGCTGTGGTGAGCAAAGGAATGACAAAAAGCGATGAACTCCTCATCCGCTCTATCCCTCAAGCCCTTGCTTGCACTGACTTTATCTGCTCCAGTGTCAATGTCGGTTCCACAAAGACTGGCATCAATATGGACGCAGTGCGCCTCATGGGCGACATCATCAAGCAGACAGCTGAAGCCACAAAGGACTCTGATTCATTGGGTTGCGCTAAGCTTGTAGTGCTCTGCAATGCTCCTGACGACAATCCATTTATGGCAGGTGCCTTCCACGGAGTGAGCGAAGCAGAAGCTATTATCAATGTGGGCGTATCAGGACCAGGCGTGGTGAAGTGTGCTCTTGAGCAGATGGATAAGTTTGCTGACGGCGGACTTGCCAACTTCGAGACCCTCTCTGAGACCATTAAGAAGACGGCATTCAAGATTACTCGCGTAGGTCAACTGGTGGCACAGGAGGCATCCAAGCGTCTCGGCATTCCTTTCGGCATCATCGATCTCTCTCTTGCTCCAACTCCAGCTGTAGGTGATAGCGTCGCTGATATCCTGCATTGTATGGGAGTGGAATATGCTGGAGCACCAGGAACTACGGCTGCCCTCGCTATGCTCAATGACCAAGTGAAGAAAGGCGGCGTAATGGCAAGTTCGTATGTGGGCGGACTTTCCGGTGCTTTCATCCCGGTTTCTGAAGACCAGGGCATGATAGATGCAGTGAAGATTGGTGCTCTCACCATCGAGAAACTGGAGGCAATGACCTGCGTATGCTCCGTAGGACTGGACATGATAGCCATTCCTGGTGACACATCAGCCACTACTATCGCTGGTATCATCGCGGATGAGTCGGCTATAGGCATGGTAAACCAGAAGACAACAGCGGTCCGCATCATTCCTGTCATCGGCAAGAAGGTGGGTGACACCGTGGAGTTTGGCGGCCTTTTGGGCTATGCTCCTATCATGCCTGTCAATACATTTGCTTGCAATCGCTTTGTAGATAGGGGAGGAAGAATACCAGCTCCTATCCATTCGTTCAAGAATTAGTTCCGAAATGGATACGTAAGTCTGGTAGTCGGATGTGTGGAATCTCAGCAAAAGCCACAGTATCAGCGACTTTTTTCATTAGCATCCCAGCAACGATAGCCCCTGTGCCAACGGCTTTCAGGATCATTTCAGCAGATGGAGCCACTGTGCCAACGGCTTTTACCGTTGGATATCATACGCCCGACCACCAGCCCTCGCCCATCAAGGACATCATTATCATAAATAACAATCAAATAACTAAATCCTATGCAAGAATGGTATCTCGCATTAGACCCCACGATGCAAGTGTTTTGGGGCTGTGCAATTATTAGTTCAGCGGTCTTTGCAGTCCAGGCTATCCTCACCCTTATAGGCATGGATGCCCACGATGCTATGGACCTCGATATTGCAGATGGCGACACAATGGATGTGGGAGGCGGTCTCAGCCTTTTCTCCATTCGCTCGCTTGTGAATTTCTTTGTCGGTTTCGGATGGGCAGGAGTAAGCTTCGCCAACGACATTTCCAGCAAGGCAGTGCTCTATTTCGTAGCTATAATCATAGGCTTGGCGTTTGCTTATATCTATGTGTTCATGCGCAAGAAACTGAGCAAACTGGAGGCAAACGGTGCCTATAAGATAGCAGACAGCGTGGGAAAGACCGCTGAAGTATATCTTCGCATCCCAGAAAGAGGCAAAGGAAAGGGAAAGATACAGATTAGTATCAATGGCAGCATCCACGAACTCGATGCCCTTTCAAAAGGAGAAGAAATCCCTACCGGAGCAAAAGTAAAGGTAGAAGCAGTGGAAGGAAGCACCGTAATTGTAGTTCCACAATAACCTATGTCCCATTATGTTAGCCGCTTTTATGGCAGTTAACAACAACTAACAACCTAAAACCCAAACCCAACAATGAATGAAATGACAGTAATCGTAGCAGCAGTAGTAGTCGTAGTAGTGCTCTTTGCAGCCCTTATCAATCGTTATCGTCGCTGTCCATCCGACAAGATTCTTGTCATCTATGGCAGCAGTAGTTCAAAGAAATCAGCAAAATGTGTGCATGGTGGAGGCGCTTTCGTGCTCCCTATCATCCAGGATTACGCATATCTCTCGCTGACTCCAATCAGCATTGATGCCAATCTTACCAATGCCCTTTCCCGTCAGAACATCCGTGTAGATGTGCCTTGTCGCTTCACAGTCGGTATTTCTACCGATGAAGAGAGCATGACAGCGGCAGCAGAGCGACTTCTCGGTCTCACTGCTGTACAGATACAGGAGCTTGCACGCGATATTCTCTTTGGTCAGTTGCGTCTCGTTATCGCCACCATGAGCATTGAGGAACTGAATTGTGACCGTGACAAATTCCTGGATGCAATATCCAGCAATGTGGAGGTGGAACTCAAGAAGATAGGTCTCCGCCTTATCAATGTCAACGTCACCGACATCAATGACGAGTCTGGATATATCGAAGCTCTCGGTCAGGAGGCAGCCGCAAAGGCCATCAACGAGGCAAAAGTGCGCGTGGCAGAGCAGGAGAAGATTGGTGAAATCGGTAAAGCAGAGGCTAACCGTGAGACACGTATCCGTACTGCCGAGGCTAATGCTCAGGCTGTGCAGGGTGAGAATGAGGCAAAGGTGCAGATTGCAAATTCAGATGCAGACCGTCGTGAGCGTGAGGCTGAGGCTCAGCGTAAGGCTATCGCAGCAGAGAAGGTGGCATCAGCCAAGGCTCTCGAAGAGGCTTACTCTGCAGAAGAAAAGGCGGAAGAGGCGCGTGCTCAGCGTGAGCGTGCCACTCAGTCTGCCAATGTCCTTGTGTCTCAGGAGATTGAAAAGAAGCGTAAGATTATAGAGGCTGAGGCTGAAGCAGAGAAAGTACGCGTCAATGCACGTGGTGAAGCAGATGCTCAATTTGCTAAGATGGAGGCAGAAGCGCGTGGTCTCTTCGAAATCCTCAACAAGCAGGCACAGGGTTACGACAAGATGATACAGGCGGCTGGTGGCGATGCCACAAAGGCTTATACTCTCCTCCTTCTCGAAAAGCTCCCAGAACTCGTCAAGACTCAGGTGGAAGCTATCAAGGGAATAAACATCGACAAGGTCACCGTATGGGATTCCGGCAAAGGAGAAAACGGCACTGGTTCTACTGCCAACTTCCTCAGCGGACTTATGAAGAGCGTTCCTCCACTCCAGGATCTCTTCGAACAGGCTGGTATGGCGCTTCCTGAATATCTAGCTAAGAAGAAAGAAGAGGAGGGAGTGGATAATTCTTAATTCATAATGCATAATTCATAATTCTTAAAGCATAATAATTCATAATTCTTAATTCATAATGCGAAGTATGAAACTTATAATTGTGATTATTTAGCATTAAAATAAGGATAAAATTTTACAAAGTGCCTTATTATGAGGTTTGAAAATAACAAATCGTCATTTCTTGTGAAGCGATAACAATATTTCGCATGAAAAGAAATGATGGTTTGTTATTTTTTTTGTACCTTTGCACCGCAAATTAAAATACTAACAACATAATAATATGAAAAAGATTCGTGCAGCCGTAGTAGGTTACGGCAATATAGGCAAATATGCCATTGAGGCTCTTGAGGCTTCAGAGGATTTTGAAATAGCTGGTGTGGTTCGTCGTAATGGTGCAGAAAACAAGCCTGTAGAACTCCAACAGTATGATGTGGTAAAGGATATTACCGAACTGAAGGACGTGGACGTAGCTATCCTTGCTACTCCTACACGCTCTTGCGAGGAATATGCTAAGAAGTATCTCGCTATGGGAATCAATACTGTTGACTCATTCGACATCCACACATCCATCGTGGATTATCGTGCTGCCCTCATGCCTCTGGCTAAGGAGCATGGAGCTGTGGCTGTAATCTCAGCAGGATGGGATCCAGGTTCCGACTCCATCGTCCGCACATTGATGCAGAGCCTCGCTCCTAAGGGCTTGTCTTACACCAACTTCGGACCAGGTCGCTCTATGGGACACTCCGTCTGCGTACGCTCAAAGGCTGGCGTGAAGGATGCTCTCTCCATGACTATTCCTGTGGGTGAAGGCATTCATCGCCGTATGGTATATGTAGAATTGGAGGAAGGTGCAGACCTCGCTGAGGTGACAAAGGCTATCAAGGCTGACCCATATTTCGCTAATGATGAGACACATGTGTTCCAGGTGGAGAGCGTAGATGCCCTCAATGACGTGGGTCATGGCGTAAACCTCACCCGTAAGGGCGTAAGTGGAAAAACCCACAATCAGCTCTTCGAGTTTAATATGAAGATAAACAATCCTGCTCTCACAGCTCAGGTGCTCGTCAATGTGGCACGTGCTTCAATGCGTCAGCAGCCAGGTTGCTACACTATGGTAGAGATTCCTGTCATTGATATGCTTGCTGGCGACCGTGAGGACCTCATTGCTCACCTCGTATAAACCCAAATCGGTCATTATGGTTAAAACACAAAACGATGAACACCTACTTATTGTTATCTGTTTTTTATTTTGTGTTTTTCCATTGATGTTTTACTCTTCCACACTTTAGTTTGGACCGAGTTGCGTGCCATGTGCCGAAATGGGAAAAAGTAACAGATTGTAACTTTTTTGCCGTTTTTACTTATAGAAAAAATCATGAAACGGTAAAATAGCCCTTTCAGGCTAAAAGCATAGATATTAGCCCCTAAAAGCATAGATATTGCATTGCAAAAGCTTAGCTTTTACATCGCAATATCTATGCTTTCATTTTGTAACTTCATAGCCTTTTTTTCGCAACCTTGTTTTTGTTGTTTTGTTGTGTGGCTGTTTTGTTGTTTAGTTGTATGGTACTTTTGTTGTCTGTCTGGAAGACAGTACAGAGCGAAGCGAGAGTAACCCGGGACGAAGTCTCGGGATTATAAACATATATGGGAGAGCTGTCTGGAAGACAGTACCTTAATAATGTTGTCTCGTTGTTTGTAGAAACCGCTTGTAGTTTGACTATCAACAAAACAACCAGACAACAAAATAGTTTCTCGTTTTGTTGTTATTCTCCTCCGGCAATCAGGACAATAGTCCATAGGAAGAGATTTTGCATGGAATATTATTCCAGAATAAGCGATATGATAGTTATATTTTCCGATTATCATCGGTTTGCTTGGATAATCTAACTATAAGTTGTACTTTTGCAAAAAGAAATCATAGACGGGCACTGCAATGTGACAGAAAAGCCTTATTTCTTTTGTGTGAATCTTAGATACTATAGCAAACAGAAACAATAACAAACGGTAATAATAAAATAAGAAATCATTATGGCAAAGATCGCAAAACAATTGACGGAATTGGTGGGAAAGACACCACTCCTCGAACTCAACAAATTCTCTAAGTCAAAGAATCTTGATGCTCCACTCATCGCAAAGGTGGAGTACTTTAATCCTGGCGGTTCGGTGAAGGATCGCGTAGCCCTCGCTATGATAGAGGACGCAGAGCAGAAGGGAATACTCAAGCCAGGCGCGACTATCATCGAGCCAACATCAGGAAATACCGGTGTAGGACTCGCTCTTGTCAGCGCTGTGAAGGGCTATCACCTTATCCTCACCATGCCAGAAACTATGTCAGTAGAGCGTCGTAACCTCGTAAAAGCTTACGGAGCAGAGGTAAGACTGACAAGCGGCAAGGACGGAATGCCTGGCGCCATCAAGGCAGCAGAGGCACTGCGTGACTCCATTCCGGGAAGTGTCATTCTCCAGCAGTTTGAGAATCCTGCCAATCCTGCAAAGCATTATGCCAGTACAGGTCCGGAAATATGGGAAGATACTGATGGTGAGGTAGATATATTCGTAGCAGGAGTAGGCACTGGTGGCACAGTGACAGGCATAGCAAAGTATCTGAAGGAGAAGAAGCCAAGCGTGAAAGTGTATGCAGTAGAACCGCTGACTTCGCCAGTGCTGAATGGAGGAAAGAGCGGTCCGCACAAGATACAAGGCATCGGAGCCGGTTTCGTGCCTAAGATATATGGCTCGGAATACGTCGATGAAGTGATAGATGTGGATAATGATGATGCTATCCGCACAGGCAGACAGCTTGCTCAGACCGAAGGTTTGCTCGTAGGAATATCATCAGGTGCCGCAGCCTTTGCCGCAGCCCAGGTGGCACAACGTCCTGAAAACAAGGGCAAGAAGGTAGTGGTTCTCCTTCCAGACACAGGTGAGCGCTATCTCTCCACCGTCCTCTTCGATTTCGATGGCTATCCATTGTAATCAGTTTCTGCACATATAGATATAGTTTTGGTTGTGGGTTCTTGGTTGTGGGTTGTTGGTAAGTTACTATTTTTTATCTTAGACCAACAACCCACAACCAACAACCCACAACCATTCTTTTCTTACATAGTTACCCATAACCTTTGGTAACCAAAGAAAAGCTCCTCCAAGGATGGGTGAGGGGAGGGCTCTTCCTGTATGTGTGTGAAACTTGTGTGAGAAGGTTTATTTATCTTCTTCCACAAGATTATTGATGCGATACTGCGAAGGTGTCATTCCAAACATCTTGACGAAGAGGGTATGGAAATGAGTTCTTGATGTGAATCCACACTCAGAGGCGATGGATTCTACGGTGATGTTAGAATTATCGAGCAATATCTTCTTTGCTTCCTGCATTCTCAAATCGTTGAGCCAATCGCGGAAGGAGAGATTGCAGGTCTCATTGAAATAGCGTGAGAGGTATTTCTGGTTGGTGCCAATCTCTTTTGCCAGTATGACGATGGTGAGATTTTGTTTGCAATATTTCTTTTGGTTAGTCCATTCGGTCAGTTTTGAGGTGAGGTCTAACAGAGCGTTTTGACTATTGTCAACTACCGAAACGTGAATCCTGTCAGGTGCTTCGATATCGTTTTCAGTTTTAGTTTCATTGTTTTCCACAGTTTCCTCATTCTCATTATTGTCGCCCAAAGAAGTGTTTACAGCAGAAATAATAGCCACTTCATTGCCATATCCTATATATCTTGCTACGAAATAGATTAGAGAAATCTCGAATATGGCTATCAGTCCAGCTATGAGAATATGATTATTTGTTATGATAATAAATGGGGTAAACAGAGACACTCCCATCATTAAGGATGAAGAAGTGAGCATAAATCTGATGAGTGGCTCAGCGTCAAAGTCGAAATAGTTGTCTATCTTATTCACTAATTTGTAGTAAGCTTTCGTGTTTGTGAGAAAGAGCATGACGAGATGTAACATGAAGCATAAGGCGCAAATCACCTTTACCGCCCACTCATCGCTCCGCGTACATCTATAATATATACATGCCGCAATGCCTATAAGATATAGTCCGAAAGATGCAGTTCGAATTTTTCGAGTGATGTTTCTGTTGGTTAGCAGTATGTGCATGCTGTTGATGATCATGAAAGCTACAGGCATGAAAATGGCAATGTTGACAAACAGTGCCACGCTATAGTTTTCTTGCAATCTTAGCATTCCAAAGCGTTGTATTGTGAATTGTCCGGTAAGTAGAGTGAGAGCACTCAATAGATACCATTTAGCTTTGAAATACGGTCGGTTGTCAGAGTGATTTCTTGACAATATCAGGATAAATGCCAAGGTAAAAGATATTGCAATGGCAAAATCCTGAAAAGTTAAAACATAGTTCATAGTTTTCTTAATTTTTTGCAAAGTTAATATTTTTTTTTTAGAAAAAAGTGTCTTTTTCTTACTAAAATGTGAATTTTTCCTACTTCCGTGATGTCTTTTTTTAAGAAATTAGTGTTCTTTTTTAGGGAAAATGCCTAAAAAAAGACATGAAGACCTAAAAAGAGACATCATTTCTTGATTTTTATTCTGAAATTTGCAATCGAAAAACTGAGGTGAAGTGTAAAGGCTTAATCAATGAAAAAAGCAAATCACTAACCTTAAAACTGAGAAAAATATCAATGATAAAAGAACAATAATAAAAAAACAGATATATCATGTACAAGAAATCATTAACCATCGTAATGTTGCTGCTCGCTTCGTGCTCATTGTATGCACAGCAGGAAGGCAAGACGGAAGACCGGACAGAGGAAAGGGCCAATATCCCTGTCTATTTCCGTTTTGATAGCGACGTGGTAGATCCAGAATACAAGGATAATACTGCGTCTATGTTTGCAGCGAAGCAGCTTGTCATTGGGAGTGCCATACAGGTAGATAGTATGGTAATGGTGGCTACAGCCTCTCCGGAAGGAAAGATGGAGTACAATCAGTCACTCGCCAAGCGTCGTGCGGAGGCAATGCAGAGATTCTTCTCTATTGCTTTTCCGGAGTTGTCAAAGAATATCCGCACCTCCATCAAGGTGTTCTCTTGGTCAGACTTGGCAGAAGAAATAGCTAATGATGAGAACGTGCCTTGTAAAGAAGAGGTGCAAAACGTTCTGAGACGCTATGATGGCAATCCAAAACTGTTGCCAGTCCTGAGACTCGTCTGCAAGGGTGAGGCGATGCGCTATCTTGAAGAGAATTATCTCTCAAAGATGCGCTCTGCAGCCAACTGCTTGATGTACTACATCCCAGCGCCAAAGGCAGAGCCTGCACCGGTAATCCAGAAGATAATAGTGGAGCGTCCTGACACTACTCCTCGCTACATTAACATGGATTGCCGCTATCCAGTATTCGCATTCCGCACTAATCTTCTCGTGCCACTCACCAATATTGGCGTCATCGTTCCTTTAGGCAACCGCTACTCAGTGGCTGCAGACTGGTACACGCCATGGCTCTTCCGCAAGAGTGATCACAAGAATTGCTTCCAGCTTCAGGCTGCTAATGTCGAATTCAGATATTGGTTTGGCGAAAAGCATACAGCAGATCCAGGCAACCGTATGTATCGTCTGACAGGTCATTCACTTGCTGCTTATATATATGGTGGCAAATATGACTTCGAGCATGATTGGTCTGGACATCAGGGAGAGTTCTGGAGCGCTGGACTTGACTATACTTATGCCATCCCTGGATGGAATAACCGCATACGTTGGGAGTTCTCTATGTCAATGGGTTACTTCCGTAATCAGAGTTACGCATACGATGTATTCACATCAGGAGGCAAGCTCTACACTCGCAGTGCGGACCGTAAGATCTTCCGCTATGTAGGCCCTACTAAGATAGCGGTGTCTCTCGTCGTTCCTATCAATAAGCACTACACTAAAACTATAAAGCAGGAGGTACGTTAATATGAGGAAATATATCCAAAGCATAAAGAATGCGTCATTTGTAATGGCAATATTCTGCGCACTTGCAGGTATGCTCTCTTCCTGTCAACGCGAACCGCTCGAGGTGGTGGATCCTAATAATTCCTTCGACCTCGTGATACGTCCACGATGGATAGAACTTGACGAACGTCCGACAGGTTTCACTGCCATCATCTATCCTACAGACGGCAGCACACCTAAGACCATCATATCTAATAATGTGGATAGCGTGAAGGTTACCCTTCCGGCAGGAGGCTACCGAGTGCTAATATTCAATCAGACAGAGGAAGAATTCTCAAGTCTTACTTTCCGTCACATGGAGTCCTACTATGACAGTCAGGTCATGCTGGCAGAGAATACAGAAGATGTAGGAAAATACAACATCTTCCCACGCAGCACCTGGGCTAAGGAGCCTGCTGTGTTTGCCTCTGATTGTTGTAACGAATTATATGTGGCTCAGCATGATATAGATGTAGCTCGTGGCGGCAATGGTCGCTTGCGCAAGATTCTCACCATGCGCCCGCATATCATCATCTCCACTCTTCATATACGTCTCCGCGTGGAAGGCATATACAATGGATATGCTATCGGAGGATGTATCGACGGAATGGCAGGCAGCGTATTCCCTACATACTTTGAAGCAGGCGACAATCTCGGTTCGTTCGCTATAAAGGATTGGAAGGCTGAGTATGACGGAGTCAGCAAGACTGGTGGATACTATGTAGGTAAGGTAAAGGTATTCGGTATGCCAGGCACATCGCTCTATCTCTCTTCTTCTGCAAGCATTGAGACGCAGACAGGCACAGAATATCAGGACACCCGCTCTGTAGCGACACGCTCAAAGAGTGACCCTACATTCAAGCCAGAGGACATCCTGCTCCACATGAGAGTGCTCCAGGTGGACCGTAAGACCATCTTCACCCAGACATTCACTGTAGGCGACCTTATCGAGCGCCGTATCAATGATCCGCTGCTCTTTGATTTGAATATCGATGAGCCAGTATTGGAACTTCCATACGTGAAGCCAGCTGACGGCAGTGGAGCATCTGGATTCGATGCGGAGGTGGAAGATTGGATTGTAATCGATAATCAGATAAGATTCTAAGTCACTTTCAAAAGAAAGAATAATATAAACATAATAAAATCAATTATTAACTTCAAAATCATTAGGATTATGAAAAAGTATTTCTATTTCGCAATTGCTGCAGTTGCAGCTCTCGCAAGTTGCTCAAGCGACGATGCCACCACTGAAAATGGTGTTGCTCCAATGGCCAACGAGGGTATTAACTTCGGTGTTTACACTCCAGCTGTGACTCGTTCTACAATTGAAACAAACGAGACTGTTCAGCAGAATGGATTCGGTGTGTTTGCATTCTCACAGATGCAGGAGCCTATCGCTTCTTTCTCCAAGGCAAACTATCTGCCTAACTTCATGTACAATCAGAAGGTGACATACAATGGTACCGATTGGACATACGCACCAATCAAGTATTGGCCAAACAATGATGGCGCTCTCGTATCATTCTATGCTTATGCTCCTTACTTCCAGGAGTTTAATGAGGATAAGTTTACCTTCACTCCAGAGTCAAATGACTACTCTAAGGAGAACACTACAATCGACAAGAAGAATGTACGTCTCGTACTTGGTTATGACGCTATGGGTCCTGCTATCGAGTACACACGTTCTTCTATCGCTACAGAGGGTGTTGACCTCCTTTGGGGTGCTCAGAAGGGTATTACAGACCCTAAGGCTCCAGTTGACCTTGAGAAGCAGAAGATTGATGAGAAGATTGAGTTCGTGTTCAAGCACGCTATGTCTCGTCTCCACTTCAATGTGCAGGTTTGGGGTGATGAATACTCTGTAAACAAGCCTGACGTAAACAATTCTACTCATAAGATTGATGAGAACACCACTATCAAGATCAAGAAGGTAGAACTCGTAGGTAACTTCTGGAACACTGGTACTCTCCGCCTCTATGATGGAATCTGGAAGCACGACAAGGGCGATCACTCTAACCTCGTATTCGAAGAGGGCGCAGGTCATTTCTCAGCAGCTGTTGAGGCTGGTCTGAAGGGTACTGACGCTCAGCAGGAGATAGACCTCCTCGTAGGTAATGGAATGTCCGGTGGCACTATGAATCCTGACACTGACATTGACAACTTCGTAATGGTAATGCCAGGTACTAAGTTCTACATCCAGATTACTTACGATGTAATCACAGTGGATCCTGCACATCCTAAGAACAACTCTACAGTTACTAACGTAGTGAAGACTACCGATCTTAACGCAGTAGCAGACAATTCAGATGCAGGTACATATACTCTTGAGCAGGGTAAGGCTTACAACTTCCACCTGAATATCGGTTTGACAACTGTTAAGTTCGATGCAGAGGTTGAGGATTGGGACGTTATCACCAATGAGGTTGCTCTCCCTGAAAACAAGAACTAAACGTCACGAAAGATTGAAATTACAGACAGCTCTGTACTTTATATGCTTAAAAACTAATTGATTGAGCGAGTGTCCCTTGCTCGTGAAGCAAGGGGCACTCTTACCAAAAAGACAATTACCGCATTGACGGAACGACGCTTTCACAAGTAAATCACTATCGAATACCTTTGGATTATCTGAACGATAACTAAGGAAAGACACTGGCAATACAATATTTTGCCCACCAAAACAGAAAATTATTATACAACATATATATATAAACAAGAATTCAATAATAACTTAAAAAATATAAGAACAATGAAAAAAAGAAACATCATCGCGCTCTCAGTGCTTGCAGTTGGAATGGCAAGTTGTAGTTCTGATATTGAAGAACAGGGTGCAAAGACTGTAACTCCACAGGCTATTGAGGTTGCTACCTACTTTGGTGATAACAACTCTACGCGAGCTACTCATATCTCAAATGATGGAACCAATGGCTATTCTTTCAAGGATACAGGTTTCAAGGTGTATGCTAACGTAGTGGAGCAATCTACAGGTAAGGTAAGTCCTCTGATGAACGATCAGGCTGTCAATTGGGATGCAGGCGCATCAGCATGGAAGTATGCTCCTATCAAGTATTGGCCTACCGATGGATCCAAAGTGGATTTCTATCCACGATATGAGGGATGGGGCGAGAATGCTGCCAATATCCGAACCACATACGATTGGAACAATATTCCGCAGGTGACATTCTATGTGAACGATGTGGTGTCAAAGCAGACTGACTATATCTGGGCTGCTCCTATACTCGGCGCAAAGAGAAATGACTACACATCCACCAATCCTGCTGTGAAATTCAATTTCAAGCATGCTCTCTCTGCTTTCACTTTCACTCTCAAAGTGAATGGTGCAGGATTTGATTATGATGTTACCCGCATCAAAGTCAACTCTGTAACACTCACTGGCTATTTCGCTCCAAAGGCTACGCTCAATCCACGTGAGACTGATATCAAGAAGATATGGAATCTGCAGGGTGATTGGGAGAAGCGTTCTTACACTATATCTAAGGATGGTGATAAGGAAATCTGGGCAGATAAAGATTTCGCTTTGGAGGGCGGATTTATCACATGGTGCGGAGATACTAAAAATGCAAGTGGTGAGTTGGGCAAGGGTACCATCATGGTTCTTCCATTCGATAATACCAGTTATACCGTCACTCTCGATTATGATGTGACTACTTATCCAACATGGAATGATAAGGTTAATGATACGAATGGATTTAAGCAGAACTATAAGGCTTCCAAAGAAGTGAAAAATGTAACACTTGAGCCAGGTAAGATTTATCAGAATAATATCACTCTTACTCTCGATGCTATCGTTGTCGATGCTGAGGTAAGTGCATGGGAATCAGAAATAATACCATAACTCTACTTGACACCGAGGACCTTGACCTAATGTCATGATAGCCTCATACTGATATAGGGATTGAGTCCAGAATCAAATGTCTGGACCTTCCTTTCTTAGAGATAATAATTAGGAAATATCAATTTAAATGATATTCTATGAATAAAGCAAGACTTATAGCAATTTCTTCCGTAGTGCTCCTCATTGCAGGATGCACTGCGGATGATACGCTGACACCACGAAAGGACACAGGGCAAGCCCTCGTCTTTGATGCCACTGCCGAGGCGAGTGACCCTACGCGTGGACTGGTAGTGAAGGAGGCGGATTTGCAAGCCAATGGATTCAAGTTGTATGCCAATACTGTGAAGAACAATGTGGCTACTCCGCTGATGGAAGGTACGGCAATCAATTATACCGGAGGCAGTTGGACTTATGCTCCTATTGTCTATTGGCCTACAGAGGGCAAGGTGGATTTCTTCCCGGTATATACTGATGACAACGCCACTTGCATATATGGATATGACAAGAGACCGCACGTGACTTATACTGTACCGACCGATGTGTCCGACCAGACTGATTTCCTTTGGGCTGCACCGATACTCAATTCGGACTACAAATCTGAAGGTTTCAAATTCTCTTTCCAGCATGCTTTGGCTTCCATCGCTGTCGAAATCACAAGTGATTATGATGGATTTGTAGAAGCATTGCAGGATCCCACAAACTTCGCTGGTAATATTGACCCAACTATAAGCAGTGTTTTCGCTACTCCTGCAGGAGAAACACCTGCCACTTTAGCTGATTTCACTGATCGTCAACTCGTTTCAGTGGAGATAACAGGCAAGTTCCCTGCCAAGGCAGAGATTGATCCGAAAGCCACAAGCATCGACAAAGCGTGGGTGTTCGAATATAATGATCCTTCTCTATATGCAGAGCGCTCTTACCGTCTGACAAGTAGTATGCTCAATGAAACTGACAATTCTGCAACGGTGAAAGTAGCAAAAAGCGATCCAGAAAGTTATATCTTCGTATTGCCAAGTGGCACTACGAATTTCAATGTCAAGTTGACTTACAAGTTTAAGTACAAAAATCTGCTCTACCTATATACACTTTCCACAACAGGTAATGAAAACTTCAAGGCTGGAAAGCAGGTTAATTTGAAATCGACCGTACAGTGTAAGAAAGCGCCAGAGACATTGCAGAAGGTCGCAATTAGTTAAGAAGATTCTAATTGTGGGAATACTTTCCACCCATCCAAAGCAAGAATCTCATAAAGTAATCATTTGACTGTTACAAGTGCTATGGTTTGCTGAAATACCAGCATACCAAAGTACTTGTAAGAGTTTTAGTTATTTTTCAAAAAGGGGCCCGCCTGCTGTAGGTGGGTCTCTTTTCTCGTTTTCTTATGGCTCAGAAGATGCCATCAAACAAATGCACTGCTATCGTGATGCCATTTTTTGGGAGTTATAGATTTCATTTTGAAGTATAATAGGCCACAAAAAGCATGTCAATTGCACAATTTTGTCTTATTTACGTAGAAAAACAACCCTGTAGTTGTGTTTTCTCGTGAAAATCAGTTATCTTTGTATGCGAAATGGCAATAGCCAAACATAAATGGTACAAAGCGAAATACGTCTAAGATGATAAAGGAAACAATATCATCGGACTTCCTGCCAATATATTCTATGGCACAAGCATCCCGACCTGTATCTTGGTGTTCAAGAAATGCCGTAAGGAGGATGACAACATACTGTTTATTGATGCCAGCAAGGAGTTTGAAAAGGTCAAGACCCAGAACAAACTCCGTCCGCAGCATATCAAGAAGATTGTTGACACCTATCGTGAGCGCAAGGAGATAGAAAAGTACAGCCATCTCGCCACACTGCAAGAAGTAGCTGAGAACGACTACAACCTCAACATTCCTCGTTACGTTGATACTTTCGAGGAAGAAGAACCTATCGACATCCATGCTGTCATGAAGGAAATCAAGGAGCTGGAAGCCAAACGAGCCGACCTTGACAAGGAGATTGAAGGGTATCTGAAGGAATTGGGATTGGTGGAATAGGCTTTTTTACCCAGTTGGTAAAATTTTAGAAGATTTTCAATATGGCTGAGAAAGATAATATACCAGAGATGCGTCCTACGTTTGATGCTATCCGCAGGATTGACGAGAACAACGAAGAATATTGGAGTTCGCGCGATTTGTGCAATGCTATGGGGTATTCTACTAATTGGAAATTCCAAAATGTAATAAACAAGGCTATTGCCGTAGCCAATCAAAAAGGTATGAAAATAGATGACCATTTCAACCAAACGGTTGATATGGTAAAACTCGGTAGTGGTGCATATAGAAAGGTGAACATATTCCGTTTGTCTCGTATGGCGTGCATGATTATAGCTGAAAATGCAGACGGAAAGAAACCTCTGGTGCAACAAGCAAGAGAATATTTTTCGCAGTCCGTTTCTACCACAGAACTTATCCAAAACTCGCTGGAATCCAATATATTGCTGTATAAAACAGCACAAGGTGAAACCCGCATTGAAGTGATATTCAACAACGATACATTTTGGATGTCACAAAAACGCATGGCAGATTTGTTTGGCGTAGACCGAGCAACGATTGCTTATCACCTTTCTCAAATTTATGAAAGTGGAGAACTTACAAAAGAGGCAACTTGTAGAAAAATTCAACAAGTTCAACTTGAGGGTGAGCGTGATGTTGAACGTACTCCCTTGTTCTACAACCTTGATGCTATTATTGCCGTAGGCTATCGTGTGAACAGTTATCAAGCCACACAATTCCGTATATGGGCTACATCTGTATTGAAGGAGTTTGTTATTAAGGGGTATGTACTTGATGACGAACGCTTGAAACAAGGCAGGCATTTCGGCAAGGACTACTTTGATGACTTGCTGGAACGCATCCGTGAGATACGGACGTCTGAACGTCGCTACTATCAGAAGATAACGGATGTGTATGCAGAGTGTAGTGCTGATTATGATGCAAAATCAGAAAGTACCAAATTGTTCTTCAAGATGGTGCAGAATATGATGCACTTGGCTGTCACGCATCATACCGCAGCAGAGATTGTCTTTAACAGAGCTGATGCCGAACAACCACACATGGGGCTTACCACATGGAAAAAAGCACCTAACGGACGAGTACAAAAGTCGGACACAATTGTAGCCAAGAACTATTTGTCGGATACCGAACTTAATCAACTCAATGCCATAACTACGTCATTCCTTGACCTCGCAGAGACTCGTGCCCAACGCCATATCATTACAACAATGGAAGATTGGCGAAAGCGACTTGCCCAGTTCCTTGCGGCAATGGACTATGAGGCAAACCCTTCGGCAGAAACTGTTTCGCAAGATGAAGCAAGAGCAAAGGCTTATGGAGAATATGAGAAATATAAGCTCATCCAAGACCGTTCATATATTTCTGATTTCGACAGATTTAATAAGGGTGATGATGATACGCCTCTGCTTCCTTTCGACATCAATCCAAAGGAGAACTGAAATCTTCCACAACTTGTGGAAATTTTAGGGAAATAATTTGTCCACCAAGCTGGTGGACTATTTCAGAACCATCAATTAAGGATTAAAAATGACAACGACAAAAAATAACGAACATAAGAAACTCAGGGAATCTGAGATTTGGGACTAAAGATATTGATTTTCTCTAATTATATATGTACACCTTCAAAATTAAGGATTACAATGACAACAAAAACAATTAGAGAAATTGCGTTGGCTTGGAAAAGTGACAAGCAACGCTACGTAAAGCAGTCCACATACGCTGCTTATGTGTTAGTTTTGGAGAATCATATTCTTCCATCATTTGGCGATTGTCATGCTCTGAGTGAGAAACTTGTGCAGGAGTTCGTCTTGCAGAAACTCAATGGCGGACTAAGCATTAAGACCGTGAAGGACATTCTGATAGTCTTGAAAATGGTTATGAAGTTCGGAATAAAGAACGAATGGATGAGCTATTGTGAGTGGGATATCAAATACCCCACGACTGAGACCAACAAGGAAATAGAGGTGCTGACGGTGGCACACCACAAGAAGATCCTCGATTTCATCAAACAGAACTTCACTTTCCGCAACCTTGGTATCTATATCAGTCTGACCACAGGCTTGCGTATCGGAGAGATTTGCGGTCTGAAATGGTCGGACATCAATACCGATAATGGTACTATCATCGTGAACCGCACCATTGAGCGCATCTACATGGTGGAGGGCGAACGCAAGCACACGGAGTTGGTCATCAACACACCCAAGACCAAGAACTCATGCCGTGAGATACCGATGAACAAGGAACTGCTGGCGATGGTGAAACCTCTGAAAAAGGTGGTAAACACAGACTTCTATGTGCTGACCAATGAGGAGAAACCAACCGAACCTCGCACCTATCGCAACTATTATCATCGGTTGATGGCGCATCTCGACATTCCTCGACTAAAGTATCACGGACTGCGCCATAGCTTTGCCACACGCTGCATTGAAAGCAACTGCGACTACAAAACAGTAAGTGTATTGCTCGGTCATGCCAACATCACAACAACCCTCAACCTCTATGTTCACCCAAACATGGAGCAGAAGAAAAAGTGCATCACCAAGATGTTCAAATCTCTTGGAAAATAGGAAGAAAAGGAAGTATAGGCTATAAAAGGCAAAAGGATGAGGTGAGAGGTCGTCTATCTGCGGATAATCTCTTCTGAGCCCATTTTTTGAGTATATTTTCACATTTGTTAATACTTTTTCGGCCCTATTTTCAGAAAAATAATTTTTGTCGTTTGTAATTTCACCCTTCCACCTTTGCTCGGTTATTATTCTGATAATCAGTGGTTTATGTATGGTGGAATTATGGGTGGAATATGGGTGGAATTACACGAAGTTCCACCCATATTCCACCCATAATTCCACCTTATCTAACGTGCTGATTATTAAGCACATGAATTGTGAGAGGTGGAAGAGTGGAACTTCTTTCGCATAAATTTTTTTTCGGAGAATTATAGCCGAAAAGTTGTGAATAAAAGTTAATTTCGATCCAATTTACCCAAACTGTCAGGCCCTAACCAATCTTACCCCATAAGTTTCTCCCTCTCCCTGAAGGGGGAAGAGGGTTCTTGTTGGGCTGTAGTTGGGCTCTTGTAAAAGCTATGCTATTGGGATGTAAAAGCATAGTTATTGGGATGTAAAAGCATAGTTATTGGGATGTAAAAGCATAGCTATTAGGATGTAAAAGCATAGTTATTAGGATGTAAAAGCTATGCTATTAACTGTCAAGCCATTCCAATACTTCATTGCGGCGTGTGCGACTGACGAAGATATCTGGGATGTCGTCCTCTCTTAGGCTAAGGCGGAGCCTGCCATTGGCAAGACGCTCGGTGGCGGAAATCTGCTCTATGGGAATTATATACTTGCGATTTACCTGTTTGAACTTCTTCGGGTTCATCTGTCTGGCGACAGTTTCTATCGTCATGTCGATAGGGAAGGAGGAACCATCGAGGAGATGGATGTATGTCGTCTTCTGTTCGGAGGCGATATATCTCACGTTTGCCACGAGGATCACCTTATCTCCTTTAGCCATTTTGGTCACGAAGCGCTCACGATAGACGCTTTCTTCGCTGATTTTGTCGAGCACTTCTTTCTCATGAGGGCGGATAAGGCGTTTTGCTTTCTTGATGGCAATCCTCAATTCATCTTCATCTATAGGCTTGAGCAGATAGGAAAGGCTATTGTATTCGAAGGCGCGGAGGGCGTGTTCGTCGTATGCTGTGGTGAAGATGATTGGAATATCATCTGGGGCAAAGCGGAGGGCATCAAAACTAAGACCGTCATTCAGTTGGATGTCGGCAATGATGAGATCCACGTGGTGCAGATACTGGAAGAAGTCCTGTCCTTGCTTAACGCTTGATATTGGTCCTACGATATAGTTTGTGGGGTCAATATTCTCCAGCATGGAGTGAAGCAAGTGATAATTGTGTATCTCGTCTTCGAATATTAGAATCTTCATAAATAGGTGGTCAAAGTTATTATTTTAAGTAGAGAGTGAGGCCCTTAAATCCGGTTCTTCTACTATAGTAGTGGAATTTTCACAGTGAAAGAGTCGCCATCGTTTGTCACGATGATACTCTTTCTGAATAATTGCAGCATGGATTGGTTGATGTAATTCAGTCCGTGATGCGTCGATTTTGTGTCAGAGAGTAGCGGTACAATCTTGTTAGTGATGATAAGGTATTCACCGTCTGTATCAATCTTGATGGTGAGAGGACATTCGGGTGTATGGCTATTGTGCTTTATTGCATTCTCCACCAGTCCTTGGAGTGCGAGCGGAGGGATGGGATGATGCTTCAGTTTCTTAGCTTTAGCACTGATATCCAGTTTCAGACAGTCTATATGACGCATGGTCATCAGCTTGAAATACTCAGTCATCATATTGATTTCCTGCTCTATCGGCACATGGAAGTCGTTGCCATATTGCAGCAGGTATCGGTACATCTGTGCGAAAGACTTAAGGAATTTGACGGCGTCATGAGGCGACTGCATCACGAGTGCAGAAGCCACGCTGATGCAGTTGAAGAGGAAATGTGGTGTCACCTGCCTTCGCAGTTTGTTGAGTTCTATCTCCTTCTTCATGCTTTCATTCTCTTTTCTCAGCCTTTCATTCTCCTGTTTTAGGGTTTCCAGCTTGTTTATTTCTCTTTCCTTTTCCATGTTGGGTACAAAGGTAGTAAAAAATAATTAGAAAAAGTGGGGAGTTAGACTTTTCTTTTAGTGAAGAGTGAAAAGTGAAGAGTGAAGAGTGAAAAATCGCGCTGACGCAATTATAAGGTAATAGGGAATAGAATATAGGTAATAGGAGATTAGCTTAATTCGCTTGAGATTATTCCTTAGCGAGAAACCATGATTGGCAAGTGTATTCTCCTATTACCTATTTTCTATTCCCTATTACCTTAACTTCCACTGAGGGGGATAAGAGAGGGCCTTCATTCCTCACTGAAAGACAGTACCTTGTTGACGAGCTCACTCGCCTTTGGCTTGCTCGCCATGTTCAAAATCTATCACGGATATCACCGATGCGACGGATTTTTTCTTTCACGGATTTTTATTGTGTGTTGTTGGATTTATATGCGCCTGCTGGGCGCTATGGATTATCACGGATTATCTCTTGCTGGAGGCTATCCAGCGCCGTACAGGCGCAAATATAATCCGTAATAAATCCAGTGTCAAGTGGCAACACAAGATAGAATGAAATCCGTGAAAGATAAAATCCGTCGCATCGGCTTTATCCGTGAACTTTTGAGCGCGTGCGCACTGAGCTGAAGGCGAAGGAGCAAATCTTGTTGTCTGGTGGTAGCCCCCCTCAGTGGAAAATGAAGAATGGGAGTTACTTTTCTTTTAGTGAAAAGTGAAGAGTGAAAAGTGAAAAATCGCGCTGACGCAATTATAAGGTAATAGGGAATAGGATATAGGTAATAGGAGATTAGCTTAATTCGCTTGAGATTATTCCTTAGCGAGAA
>SAMEA104315432__coassemble_158_pt1 | contig 40860 bp, 38 predicted proteins | sample SAMEA104315432__metabat2_low_PE_031 | metagenome-assembled genome bin SAMEA104315432 (sample SAMEA104315432) | gut metagenome | biome: Monkey gut; feature: monkey-associated habitat; material: faeces | place: China | collected 2013
AGTGTTGCAATCTCTCTCTTTGTTTTCATAAATCTGCAAGTTTTTTTTATCAATTTCAAAGGTACTAATTTTCAGCGAGATATGCAAGTTTTTCGCCTTGTTTCCGCACTCGCAGACGAGACGAAAAGCGGAAAAAAGCGGAAAAAAGCGGAAGGGACATTTCCAGATGTTGTAACTTTGCACTTGTAAATCGGAGACGAAATGTCAACAAAGAAAACAGAGAAAAATATATTTATCTGTTTTTATTTATTGATGTTTTATTTCTCCCAAACCAACTAAACAACAAACCAACAAAACAACAAAACTATGGCACTACTTTACAAAATCGTGCGAGACAATCGCAAAAACTCAGGTAACCTCTATTACGGTCGTGCAGTGCAGCTCCAGATGGTCGATACCGATGGACTGGCAGACATCATCCAGCGCAACTGTACCGTCAAGAAGTCGGACGTACTTGCGGTGATCAATGAACTTATCGAGGTGATGACCGACAAGCTCCAGAACTCCTGCACCGTGAAGCTCGATGGCTTCGGCACTTTCAAGATCGGTCTGAAGACCGTAGGCGCAGACAAGCCGGATAGCTTCTCCATCTCTCGCAATGTCAAAGGTCTGCGTGTCAACTTTATCAGTACCGGTAAGAAGAGTCAGGCAACCAATAAGATAGAGCGCACCTTCCTCCAGGGAGCTACTCTGCAGAAGTACGACCCTACTAAGGTGGATACCAAGCAGCCTACGGAGAAGGGCGAAACTGAGGAGACTGGGGGAACGGGAAAAGAGGGAGTATAAAGTCTTATGCGACAGATCCTACTGGCAACGCTGCTCGTCATGTTCGGAGTAATACTGATAACGATGGGATTCTTCGCACCGCCAGTAGGCATTATAGATGCGTCAGTTCTCACGGCTTTCGGTGAAATTCTGACATTCGCTGGAGCACTCTTCGGAATCGACGCAAAGTATAAAACAAAAATTCCTACTGATGCATGAACGCAATCCTCTTATCACTGCTCTGCTTATGCCTGTTGGTCTGGCTATTCTGGCACTTGCTCTGCTTGCTCTGGCTTCTTGCCGTTCATCGCAAGTGGCGACGCTGGAGAAAGTTTTCCACGACACCGTCCAGACTGCCCTCTGGCATTACGATAGCGTCTATATCGACCGCTTCGTAAAGCAAGACCTCCGACACGACACCATACTGCTCACAGACCACAAGACAGAATACCGATACAAGGTAATCCGCGACACTATCCATACCGCTCGCTCTGACTCCGTGCCCTATCCCGTCCGAGTCGTCGAGACACACACACTGCACAAAGTCCCTCCATGGATGTACCTCATCGTCGGTGCTCTGTCTGCCATCATCTTCTTTCTCATAATACGTAAATAACTATTCAGCCAGGCAACTTGCGTTGTCTGGCTGTTGTTGCATGGTTGTTTAGTTTTGGAATAAAATATCAATAAATAAAAACAAAAAAGAAATAGAAAAAATATATTTGTTTATTTTTATTTATTGATATTTTATTTCTCAACTAAACCACAAAATCACAAAACAACCAGACAACAGAAAATCCCAACTCAAAAAAGAAAAAGCCAGCCCGGGCATTAGCATCGGACTGGCTATATTTGTGTCACAGGACAAGCATCAAGCTGTTATCCGGACGTGACATTATATGTGTGCGCATTTCTTCCATCCTTCCAAAGTGAAGAAATGATTTTCACCGTCACTTACCATGCGAAGAGAGGATAGCTCTTCATGGTCTCATTGACCTCACCACGAACCTTGGCAATAACAGCCTCGTTAGTAGGATCGTTGAGCACTTCTTCGATCCATGCGGCAATCTTAGCCATAAGGTCTTCCTTGGCACCACGCGTAGTGATAGCTGGAGTACCGAGACGGATGCCAGATGTCTGGAATGCGCTGCGAGAGTCAAATGGCACCATGTTCTTGTTGATAGTAATGTCAGCAGCCACGAGAGCATTTTCAGCAACCTTACCAGTAAGATCCGGATACTTGCTGCGGAGGTCCACAAGCATAGAGTGGTTGTCAGTGCCACCGGAAACAATCATGAAGCCACGCTTTGTCAATTCTTCTGCAAGAACCTTGGCATTCTTCTGCACCTGTGTAGCATAGATCTTCCATTCCGGCTTAAGACACTCACCGAAAGCTACAGCCTTAGCGGCGATTACGTGCTCAAGAGGACCACCCTGCTGTCCTGGGAATACAGCAGAATTGATGAGCTGTGACATCTTCTTCACTACGCCCTTAGGAGTGGTGTAACCCCATGGATTGTCAAAGTCCTTACCAAGGAGGATAAGACCGCCACGAGGACCACGGAGGGTCTTATGAGTAGTTGTAGTAACGATATGTGCGTATTTCACAGGATTGTCGAGGAGACCTGCAGCGATAAGACCTGCCGGGTGAGCCATGTCAATCATCAGGAGAGCTCCTACCTCATCAGCAATCTTGCGCATACGAGCATAATCCCATTCACGGCTATAAGCTGAACCACCACCGATGATGAGCTTAGGCTTATGCTCCTTGGCAAGAGCTTCCATCTCATCGTAATCCACGCGACCAGTCTCCTTATTGAGGTTGTAACCTACTGGCTTGTAGAGAATACCGGAAGTATTTACAAGAGAACCGTGAGAGAGGTGACCACCGTGATCAAGGTTAAGACCCATGAATGTGTCGCCAGGCTTGAGAACTGCAAGTAATACAGCAGCGTTAGCCTGTGCGCCAGAGTGAGGCTGAACGTTAGCATACTCAGCACCGAAGAGCTCGCATGCACGGTCGATAGCCAACTGCTCTATCTGGTCCACTATCTGGCATCCACCATAGTAACGCTTGCCTGGGTAACCTTCAGCATACTTGTTAGTACAGTAACTACCCATAGCTTCCATCACCTCGTCGCTGACGAAGTTCTCAGATGCGATAAGTTCAATGCCTTTGAGTTGACGCTGGTGTTCAGCCTCAATGAGGTCGAAGATTTTCTGATCTCTTTCCATAGTTGAATAGACTTTTAGTTTTGTTAATATTATTAGATTTCTACTACTTTACTTCAAGTACATGAAATAGAGGTATATAAATAGCGCTAATAGGATGATTGTGATTGCCGAACGTATCAGGCAACTTACAAATCTCTTGATAAGGAATATTCCCACTATCAATGCCAATATACATATTATATAATAGGTAAAACTGGACATTCTGTTTTTGCGATTTTGTTGTTTGGTTGTTTTTGTTGTCTTGTGGTTAGGCGACTGATTATCAGATTCACCCAATCCACAAGATGACAAATATTATTCGTGATGTTTACATCTTCCGTTCAAATCCACTGACTATTATTTGAAAAGACTGCGGAAAGGCGTAGGAATTGGAGTGGAGAATTCCATCGGTTGCCCTGTCACTGGATGATAGAAACAAAGCACGTAGGCGTGAAGACAAAGACGGTGGAGCGGATCGTCGCCATTCCCATACTTCACATCTCCACAGATGGGATGCCCCATATCAGCGGTGTGCACGCGTATCTGGTTCTTTCTTCCTGTCTCAAGTTTGAATTCCACCAGACTGTGCTCTGTCGTGCGTTTGAGTGTGTGATAATGAGTGACTGCATATTTTCCTCCATTATCCACTGGTGAAGAGAATGTGACATAAGCCTTGTTATCTTTTAACCAGTTGGCAATGGTGCCTTCATCATTCTCCATCTCTCCACTTACCACAGCTACGTAACGACGGTCGAATACTGTACCATGCCAGTCACGCTCAAGCAACTGCTCAGTCTCCATATCCTTAGCGTAAATCATAAGTCCGCTGGTATCGCGGTCCAGACGATGGACCACATGAGCAGTACACTTTTGGCGAGTGCGCTTGAAGTAATCATCGAGCACGCTCTTTACGTTGAGCGATTTGTGTCCTGCCGCCATGGAGAGGATGCCAATCTTTTTATCAATGACAACAATCCATTTGTCCTCATAGACAATATCTACATAGCGACTCTTGAACGTATCGTTCTTCTTAGAGCGACTGACACTAATTTTCATTCCTGGTTTGAGCGGGAAGTCAAACTGTGTCACTTGCTTGCCATCCACCTTGATTCCATGTCCATGCAGGGTTGCCTTTATCTTAGACTTGGAACCTGGAACGGCTGATAGCAGCCACTCTAAAAGCGGAGCCTCTCTATCCACTATATATTGGTCGTATTGATTTCTATTCTTATCAAACATGGGGTGTCGTTTTGTTTCGTTTTAGATAATGAGGAATTAGAGTTTTCTCTCTATTAAGGTAGGTGATTAGAATTATTTTCATATACCATTCATTACCGAAATGACTCTGATTACCTACTTATCATTATATAATTGGAAAGCCGATTGCCTACAACTTATAAGTGTCAAGCACCTTACCGACGGTATTCACCTCCAGCATTGTTGCTCCAGCATGCTTTTCTACGACTCCAATACCCATGTGTCCTGAAAGATAAGTCACCTTATCCTCACGTGAGAGCTGTCCGCGATCCACGTATTTACGGAGCGACTCCGCAAAGAGCAAATCCACATTTTCCTTATCGGCATGCTTTGGACAGAAGGCGTTTACGCCATAAGAGAGTGCAAGCCAACGCTGAAGCTTGTCATGATAACAAGCAGCGAGAATAGGGTTCGGTCCACGATATGCAGCAAGCGTGCGGGCATCCTCTCCTGTACCGGAGTCAGTAAGAATACATCTGACGCCAAGCTTCGCTGTAGTCTCTATGGCACAACGGCAGAGGTAATCACGGATTGTGGTGTCGCTACCGTCAACGTCCATCTTGCGCGAATAGCGTCCACGGTCAAGTTCTGCACGCTCTGCTATCTTAGCCATTGTGGCAACTGCCTCGACTGGATACTTTCCACTTGCTGTTTCGCCTGAAAGCATCAGTGCGTCAGTATTATTGAATACAGCATTTGCCACATCGCTCACTTCTGCACGTGTAGGGCGAGGATTCTTAATCATGGTATGAAGCATCTGTGTTGCCACAATTACAGGCTTCTTCTTGAACACACACTTCTTGATTATCATGCGCTGAATACCAGGAATTTCTTCCAAAGGCACCTCAATGCCCAAGTCGCCACGCGCAATCATAATACCATAACTGGCATCAATAATTTCATCAATATTGTCAACGCCTTCCTGATTCTCGATTTTAGAGATAATCTTTATGTCGGAATTATGAGCATCAAGAATATCCTGTACCGCCTTGACATCAGCGGCGCTACGAACAAATGAATGAGCTATGAAGTCTATATCTTGCTCGATTGCAAGAAGAATATTAGTCTTATCTTTCTCGGTAAGTGCAGGAAGGTCAATATGTTCTCCAGGCACGTTAACACTTTTGTGAGAACCAAGGACGCCATCATTCATCACCTCTACACAGATTTCTTCTCCTTTTATATCTACTACGAGAACATCAAGTTCTCCATCATCAAAGAGAATATGGTCTCCCACTTTTACATCCTTATGAATAAGAGGATAAGAAAGGCAGATTCTGTCATGCACGGTATCCTCGCAAGGCCTTCCATATATGCTCACCTTTTCACCTATCTTGAAAGGTATAGGCTCAGCATTACCTGTAGTACGAACTTCAGGTCCCTTTGTATCTATGAGTATTCCAAGATGAGACGAGACAGTACGCACATTTCTGATAATTTCCTTTATGCCTTCAGCATCGGCATGAGCCGTATTCATGCGGATTACATTTGCTCCAGCATCATAGAGCTGCTGAATAAATTCCACACTACATCTACGGTCACTGACTGACGCTACTATTTTTGTTTGCTTCATATTATTTATGGTTCTTCATTATTTAAATATCCTAAAATACAATGCACCAATTCCTCGCATTGCCAGATCATGGTACTATTACCTTACTTTTAAGTTGCAAAAATACAAGAAAAAACTGATATTGCCAAACAAATCTTCGGCGAAATATAAATAAAAGACAAAAAATGTGCATTATTCTTGTTTTTTATTTGCAGTTTCAATTTTTTATGCTAATTTTGCACCGATTTTGCAATGCTGACTTTGCAATAAGCACACTTTGATTTCCTAACTGATATGAAAACCAACGACATTTCCCATGAAGGAACTATAATATCTATTGAGAAGGAGATTGTGCGCGTGCGTATTATCCAAAACAGCGCATGCGCATCTTGCAAAATAGCAGGACATTGCCAGACTTCTGAGAGTAAGGAGAAAATCATCGAAGTGACAACCCCCGACTATGCAGACTTTGCTGTAGGCGACAAAGTCAATGTGACAGAGTCGGTCGGCGTAGGAGCTAAAGCTGTCGTCTTCGGATTTATACTGCCTCTTGCCTTGATGATGGCTGCCATTATTTCAGCCATTACTGCTTTCGATGCATCGGAAGGAGTGGCGGCTTTGGCAGGAATAGCAAGTCTCCTACCTTATTATTTGGTTCTCTATTTCCTGCGTGGATATATGAAGAATATTATGGGATTCGGAATTGACAAGATAAACAACTAACTATTTAAAATACTTATCATTATGAACTTAATTTTACCGGCAGTGATTGCCTTGGGAATTATTGCGTTCATAGCATCTGCTATTTTGTTCGTGTGTTCCAAGAAATTTGCTGCCAAGGAAGATCCAAGAGTCGCACAGGTTGCAGAAATTCTGCCTCAGGCAAACTGCGGAGGATGCGGATTCCCTGGATGCTCGGGAATGGCTGACGCACTGGTAAAAGGTGCTGACGCAGGCTCTATTGAGGGACTCAACTGTCCTGTTGGTGGAGCTGAGTGTATGAGTAAGATAGCTGACCTTCTCGGCATGGCTGTCGCTAACAGTGAGCCTAAAGTGGCAGTAGTAAGATGTGGAGGCACATGTGCCCTTCGTCCTAAGACTGTCATCTATGATGGTTTGCGCACATGTACTGCCATGAACTCTACCGGTTCGGGAGATACAGCTTGTGGTTACGGCTGTCTTGGCGGTGGCGACTGTGAGAGAGCTTGTAATTTTGATGCTATCAAGGTAAATCCTGAAACAGGAATTGCAGAGGTTGACCCAGAGAAGTGTACTTCTTGCGGAGCCTGCGTGAAGGCTTGCCCTCGACATATCATCGAACTGCGTAATGTAGGAAAGCGCGAGCGTCGCGTCTATGTGGCTTGTATGAACAAGGACAAGGGCGCTGTAGCAAAGAAAGCCTGCGGTGCTGCTTGCATCGGATGTGGTAAATGTCAGAAGGTCTGCAAGTTTGATGCTATCACTATCGAAAACAATGTTAGCTATATTGACTTCAATAAATGTAAGGCATGCGGACTCTGTGCTCGCGAATGTCCTACAGGAGCAATCAAATGCACTTTTACGCTTCCACCACTCAAGCCAAAGAGCGAAGAAACCACTAAGGCTGAGGCTGGAGAAAAGACTAATGTAGAACCTAAAGCAAAGGAGGCTTAACAGATGAAAATAAAGACTTTCCGTATTGGTGGCATACATCCAGACGAGAATAAACTGAGCAATGATGCCGTTACTCAGCCAGCTCCACTGCCAAAACAGGCGGTATTCCCAATGAGCCAGCACATCGGTGCTCCTGCGAAGCCTGTAGTAAAGAAGGGTGATAAGGTAAAAGTCGGCACTCTCATCGCTGAAGCAGGCGGATTTATCAGTGCACCAATCCACAGTTCCGTCTCTGGTACTGTATTCAAAGTAGATAATGCAATCAATGCTTCTGGTTACCTCCAGCCTGCTATTATTATAAATGTAGAAGGAGACGAGTGGGAAGAGACTATTGACAGAAGCACAAAACTCGAAACCCTCGAGCAACATCCCGAGCTTACTCCTGAAGAAATCGTAAACAGAATTAAGGCTGCCGGGGTGGTAGGTATGGGTGGTGCTTGCTTCCCTACTTTTGTAAAGCTCTGTCCTCCTCCTGGTGCAAAGCCTGAATGCGTCATTATAAATGGCGTAGAGTGTGAGCCTTATATCACTTCCGACTATCGTCTGATGATGGAAAAGAGCGACGAACTCATTGAGGGCGTCAAAATCCTTATGGCTGGCGCAAAGGTAAATAAGGGATACATCGGCATTGAAGACAATAAGCCTGCTGCCATCGAACTCCTTGCAAACAAGCTCCAAGAGAAGGGTATCTACAATATCGAGGTCGTTCCTTTGGCAAAGAAATATCCTCAGGGCGGAGAAAAGCAACTCGTGGATGCCGTTATCGGACGCCAAGTTCCTGCGCCTCCTGCAATCCCTGTGAACGTTGGTGCCATTGTTCAGAATGCAGGTACTGCCGTTGCCGTATATGAAGCTGTGATGAAACACAAGCCCCTCTTTGAGAGATACACTACTGTAACAGGTAAGAAATTGGCTAAGCCAAGTAACTTCCTCGTCAGAATGGGAACTTCTTTCGGTGAACTCATAGACCTTTGTGGCGGTCTTCCTGAAGGTGAAAACAAGGTTCTGGCAGGTGGTCCAATGATGGGTAAGGCTGTCAACTCACTCGATGTTCCTGTCGGAAAAGGTCAGAACGCAGTGACTATACTCACTGACGACGATGCTCATCGTCAAGCAGCTCAGCCTTGTATTCGTTGCGCTAAATGCGTAAGCGCTTGTCCGATGGGTCTTGAACCTTTCCTTCTCGCTACAGGAAGTGCTTTGAAGAAATGGGATTTGCTCGAAAAGGAGATGATTACATCTTGCATCGAGTGTGGCTCTTGTCAGTTTACTTGCCCAGCCCACCGTCCTATGCTCGACAACATCCGTCTCGGAAAGCAGACTGTCATGGGCATAATACGCTCTCGTGCGGCTAAGAAATAATTCCTTTACCGCTTAAACTACATAAATATCAAACTTGAAAAATATAAAAAACAATGAGTAAACTCGTAGTTTCATTATCTCCTCACGCTCACGGTAACGACAGCGTCGAGAAGAATATGTACGGAGTAGTAATTGCCTTATTGCCCGCTCTTCTGGTATCTTGCTATTTCTTCGGAATAGGATCTGCCATCGTATGCCTTGTGAGCGTTGCCGCTTGCTTGTTCTTTGAATGGGCTATCTGCAAGGCTTTCCTCAAGCGCCAACCTACCCTGCATGATGGTTCCGCTATCGTTACAGGTCTTTTGCTTGGCATGAACCTTCCGTCCAATTTCCCTATATGGATGATTATCGTCGGCGCTCTCGTAGCTATTGGCGTAGCTAAGATGACATTCGGCGGTCTCGGTCAGAATCCTTTCAACCCTGCTCTCGTGGGTCGTTGCTTCCTCCTTGTCTCTTTCCCTACAGCTATGACTTCATGGCCTGTAGTAGGTCAGTGGACTTCATACACTGATGCAACGACAGGAGCTACCCCTCTTGCAGTGATGAAAGAGGCTATCAAGAGCGGTGACGCTTCTGTACTCGATAAGCTTCCTTCTGCAATGGATATGCTTTTGGGCAACACATCCAATGGTATGGGAGCAGGAACAATCGGTGAAGTCTGCGCAATAGCACTCCTTTTGGGCCTTGCTTACATGCTTTGGAAGAAGATTATCACATGGCATATTCCTATAAGCATTCTCGCTACAGTCTTTGTCATCGCAGGTCTGATGCACGCTGTAAGCCCTATCTACGCAAATCCTGTTCAGGTATTGCTTTCTGGTGGTCTGATGCTTGGTGCTATCTTCATGGCTACTGACTATGTGACTTCACCAATGAATCATAGAGGACAAATCATTTACGGTATTGCAATCGGTGTCCTCACCATCGTAATACGCAACTGGGGCGCATATCCAGAAGGAATGTCATTTGCAATTCTCATCATGAATGCATTTACACCTCTTATCAATATGTACGTAAAGCCAAAGCGCTTTGGCGAAGTACCAGCAAAGAAATAATAATCAGGAGGACGTAATAAAATGGAAAAACTCAAATCAAATTTGCCTAATATGGTCGGCATACTGACCATCGTGGCGGTAATATGCGGAGGTCTTCTTGCTTATGTCAACAATCTCACTCTTCAGCCTCGTAATGATGCAGCGCAGAATACTCTGAAAGCTGGTATCGAGCAGGTGATGGGAGGACAGTGTTCCATAAATGAAACCAAAGAGGTCACTCGCATCGTAGATAATAAAGACCTCAAATTCATCATCTACAAGACAGATAAAGGCACAGCTATTCAGTCAACAGACCCTAACGGTTTCGGTGGCAATCTCACTATTCTCGTAGGCTTTGACAAGGTAGGTACAATTCTTGGCTACACTGTCCTGGAGACTGCTGAGACTCCTGGACTCGGAGCTAAAGCTGATTCTTGGTTTCAAACCACGGAAAACGGTGGTAAGGGAGGCCAGGCTTGCATCATTGGTCTTAATCCTAAGAACAAGAACTTTACCGTAAGTAAAGATGGAGGTGACATCGATGCCATCACTGCATCCACTATCACCTCAAGAGCTTTCTTGAGAGCTGTTCAGCAGGCATACAGCACATTCTGCGAAAATGATGGTGCTGTGGCAGGTCAAAACACCAATATTAACAACGACGGCGACGATAACAACATCGAAACCACAAAGCAAGAGGAGGACTAATAGATTATGTCAAAACTCGGTATTATCATAAATGGCATCATAAAGGAGAACCCTACCTTTGTCTTGATGCTCGGTATGTGTCCTACACTCGCCACTACCACAAGCGCAATGAACGGAATGATGATGGGACTTGCAACAATGGCGGTGCTTATCTGCTCAAATATCTGCATTTCTCTCATCAAGAAAATCACACCTGATATGGTACATATTCCTGTCTATATCGTGGTGATTGCAACGCTGGTGACCATCGTTCAGTTCTCCCTCGCTGCTTATCTTCCTGATGTAAACAAGCAGTTGGGTCTCTTTATCCCTCTGATTGTAGTAAACTGTATCATCCTCGGACGTGCAGAGTCATTTGCAAGCAAAAACAGTCCGCTTGCTTCTGCATGTGATGGTTTAGGCATTGGACTCGGATTTACAATCGGACTCACCACTCTCGGTATTGCGCGTGAGCTTCTCGGCAACGGAACTATCTTCGACATGAGAATCATCCCTGAGCAGTTTGGTATGCTTGTCTTCATCCTTCCTCCAGGAGCATTCCTGACATTGGGATACATCATCGCTATTATCAACAGATTCAAGAAGGTTTAATGATTTGGAATCATAGGATGAAGGCTCATCTTTTTTCATCTATATACAAAGGATGAAAGCGGAAACAACATAGAAAAAAGAGGCTCAAAGCCATCTTATTCTTTTGCGGAAACGACGTAAAATAGATGCCGACCCTTCATCTTATCCAATATTAAAGAATAATATAATATGGAATATTTATTGATTTTCATAGCAGCGATATTCGTAAATAATATCGTATTGTCACAGTTCCTCGGAATCTGTCCTTTCCTTGGAGTCAGCCAGAAGGTGAACACTTCTCTCGGAATGTCAGCAGCTGTAGCTTTTGTAATGGCGCTTGCCACTCTCGTTACTTGGCTCGTACAGATTTATGTGCTCAATCCTTTCGGACTGGAATATCTGCAGACCCTCTCTTTCATCCTCGTGATTGCCTCACTGGTGCAGATGGTAGAGATTATTCTCAAGAAGGTCTCTCCTCCCCTATATCAGGCTCTCGGCGTATTCCTTCCTCTTATCACTACCAACTGTGCCGTACTTGGTGTGGCAATCTCTGTGATTCAGAAGGACTATTCACTGCTTATGTCCCTCAATTATGCCATTGCAAGCGCAATCGGATTTGGCATCGCACTCGTTCTTTTCGCAGGACTTCGCGAGCATCTGGAGTTTTCTGCCATTCCTAAAGGCATGAAGGGAATAAGCATTACTCTTGTTACAGCATCACTTCTCTCCCTTGCTTTTATGGGATTCTCAGGAGTAGATGGCGGACTTAAGATTCTCTTTGGAGTAGAGTAACCTTTCTCTCGATTTTTTTAGTTTCGAAAATAGGAAACAAGTAGGTGGGCATTATTGGAAATTCCAGTTGTGTCCACCTATTTGCTTTATTGTTTCATTTTAGTCTGAGATGTAGATGGTCAGAATTATTCTGATAATGAAATAGATAATAATAAATGTTTTTCCTTTTGATTATGAATAAATAATAATAGGAAGTCTTATCACCATCACTTATCTATGAGAAATTTCATGTAGAAAATAAGATTTATTTCAACAGCAAATGTACTAAAAATGTTGTTTTTACACTAAAGCGAAGCCTAAACGTGAAAATCACTAAAATAATCACTAAAAACATTGTTAGCATGTAATTAACGGCAGATTTGAGGCTTTTTTACAGGAAAAATCAAAGTTTTTGATTTTTTTATGACTTTTCTTTTGGATAATCATAATAATATCAATACCTTTGCATCGTCTTTTGAAAACCACGTGTTTATTAGTGTTTTTAAGGGCCTCGAAATAGAATATTTTTCTCCTTGAATGTCAGTCATAATGTGACTCCATTTTTAGTGAGAAATAAAGATATGTTTCAAGTGACCCCGTGAAAGTCGGGGTAATTATTTGTGTTTGTGTTGTTGTTCCCTCTCGCTGTGAAGCGAGGGGGAATTTTTATTATCCTCATTCTGATTTCTTCGGCAGATTTCTTTGTTTTCTAAAATATAAATATTAACTTTGCAGACCATTCAATAGGATAAGCAGGTAATCAAAATCATTCTGATAATGAATAGAAATATTCTTTTCACCTACTTGATTACAGGTCCTTATTATTCAAGATAATAATAATTATAATTATTATGCAGACAAGAGACCAAAAGATATATAAGGTGACAATAACCGGAAGTGTTGTGAATATCATACTTCTCATTCTGAAATTTGCAGCAGGAATATTAGGACATTCCGCAGCAATGATAGCTGATGCCGTGCATTCTCTAAGCGATTTTCTTACAGATTTGGTGGTAATAGCTTTCGTAAAACTGAGTAGTAAGCCAGCAGATAGCGATCATGACTATGGGCACGGCAAATATGAGACCATTGCGACTTCCATTATAGGTCTGGCTCTCGTCGTTGTGGCTATCATGCTTGCCTGGGATGGAATCGAGAAAATCTTATTGGTCATAAACGGCAAGACACTTACGACTCCGGGGACCGTAGCCTTAATCGCAGCATTGTTAAGTATTATTCTAAAGGAATGGGTCTTTCGCATTACTGATAAAGTGGCAAAGGAAGTGGAATCTCAAGCCTTAGAAGCTAATGCTTGGCATCATCGTAGCGATGCTCTCTCATCTATTGGTACGTCCATAGGCATTGGTGGAGCAATACTTCTTGGCAATAAATGGGCAATTCTGGACCCTATTGCCGCAGTTATAGTCAGTATTCTAATTCTTTTCACAGCTCTCCATCTCTTACGTCAGGCGTATGGAGAACTATTGGAAGAAAGTTTGCCGAAAGACATAGAGGACAAAATTGAAGCCATAGTATATCAGGACCCGCTCGTCTGTGACATTCACAATCTTCACACACGTCACATAGGCAATATCATTGCCATTGAGATGCACTTCAGATTACCTGGTGACATTTCCCTAACCACAGCCCATAATCATGCGTCTCTGATAGAGAAAGCATTGCGAAAAGAATTTGGTAAGGACACTTACATCATGCTCCATATAGAACCTATGAAGTAAAGCCCTTCTTCTTTGGAAACAAATAACTTAATAACTGAGTCCACTTGAAAAAGTCATTTTTACGAAAACGTGCCATTGATTGTCAATAAGTTACAAAGACAAAAAAATATGGTTCGGGACTTCTTCAAGTGGACTCAGTTAATAATAGTTGCAATAAGTGATTTATTATCTAAAGAAAAAGAGAACAAAAATAGTCGGTCAATACTATTTCAAATACTGACCGACTATTAATTATCTTGTTGTCATTTTATTCACTGAGAGGAACTGTAAAGTATTCCTTCTTGCCAGAAGGATAAAGTCCCTTGATGATAAGAACAGGATCTTTGCTCTTATTGGCTTCTTTCACAGCGTCACTGAGGTCTGAAACTGTCTTCATTGGAGTCTCATTGACGGTCTGGATTACAAATCCTACAGGAATGCCACGCTCCTTGAACTTACCGCTCATTACCTTTGTGACTTTAAGACCGTACTTAATATCAAGGTCTTGCTTTTCCTTGTCATTGATATCACGAAGTACTGCGCCGAGAATGTCAATGTCAGCATCCTTTACCACCTTGGTATTGCCTTGCTCATTCTTCAATGTAACGACGACGCTCTTCTTTGCCTTCTTGCGGATGTAGTCAATCTTCACCTTGTCACCAGGACGCTTTGTAGCAACAATCTCAGTGAGATCACCAAATTTTGTCACCTTATGTCCATCAATGGATGTAATAACGTCACCTTCCTGAAGTCCAGCTTCCTGTGCAGAACCGTCTTCAGTAATCTTTGCAATGTAAACGCCATCATTGGTTCCGAGATCTACTTCCTTCTGCTCTGCCTTCTGGTTGTCGAGATATGTGCGAACATCCTGTCCTTGTATGCCGATTATAGCACGCTGAACGCTACCATACTTCTTAATATCATCGACCACCTTATTCATAATTGTAGTAGGAATAGCAAAACCATAACCTACGTACGACCCAGTTTCACTGAAGAGCATAGCATTGATGCCGATAAGTTCGCCCTTTACATTCACCAGTGCTCCACCAGAATTACCACGGTTGATGGCAGCATCAGTCTGGATGAAAGATTCCACACCATTCTGACCTAAAGTACGTGCTTTTGCAGAAACGATACCAGCAGTCACTGTTGCACGAAGATTGAATGGATGTCCGATAGCAAGACACCACTCTCCAACTTTGATATCATCACTTGAAGCGATGGTAATAGCTGGGAGATTCTTGCCGTTTACCTTTATGAGAGCAAGGTCTGTAGCTGGATCTGTACCGATGATACGAGCAGAAAACTCACGATTATCATCGAGAGTAACTGTCAATTCGTCAGCGCCTTCTACGACATGGTTATTAGTTACAATATAACCGTCAGAAGAAATAATCACTCCAGAACCAGTACCCTCCTTCTTTGGAGTCTGAACTTTACGTTTTCTACCTTGTCCTTGTCCTCTTTGACCGAACATTCCGAATGGGTCAAAGAAATCACCGAATGGATTCTGATCTACAGTTACCTCCTGGACTTTGGAATTTTGCAAGAACTTGATATGTACTACGCATGGCAAAGCCTTTTCAGATGCGTAAGTAAGATCGACAGGCTGTCCTGCAATAGGACCTGGGACCGAAGTCTGTGCTGCGCGTGCTGTCATGAAAGCGCCAGCAGAGAATGTCAAAGAAGCCACATAGAGTGCAGACAAAGCAACTCTACTAAAAGATTTTTTGTTCATGTCGTATATTATTATAATTACACTATCATTATTTAACTTAAAAGGAGCCTTTTGGTTACGTCCTCGCTTTTTCGGATACAAATTTAATGCGTTAAAGTGTTATTTCAAAGCAACTGAGTGTTTTTTTGTCCTTTTTTAAAAAATAGCGAAAGTGTATTAACGGCAATTTATCTTTTCAGATGTAAATTAAAGGTTTTTTAAGCAATAAGCCTTTATCTCCAGACACACCTATAAACGTCTTGCCAGCTGCATCATCATGACGGCAGAAAGGGCCGCTGTTTCGGTGCGAAGGCGTGCATTTCCGAGAGTAACAGACTGATAACCGGCATCTAAAGCCATTCTAACTTCGTCGATAGAGAAATCTCCTTCGGGTCCTACGAGCACGGTAATACTCTCCTCTTCATCTGCCTTCTGAATCTCATCAAAGAAATCTACGCGTGCGACCTCATCATAACAATGACAAATGAATTTTCTGCCTTTGCGCTCTGTGAATATAAAATGCTCAAAAGACTCCAGTTCATTGACCTGAGGCTTCCATGCTTTCCTGCTTTGCTTTGTAGCAGCAACAACGATTTTCTCCACTCTATCCACCCTTATCTGTTTCCTTTCAGAGAATTTGCATAACAGGAAAGAGAATTCATCACATCCGATTTCCGTAGCTTTCTCTACCATCCACTCCACCCTATCCATCATCTTAGTTGGAGCCATAGCCAGATGGAGGTGTCCTCTCCATTTTTTCTCTTGCGGTAAGGTCTCTGTGATTTCGTAAAAGCAATGCTTACCCTGTGCTTGCACCACCTCTGCACGATAGAAGAAGCCTTCTCCATCCTGCAGAAATATTTCATCTCCTTCTTTCAGACGTAACACTCGAATGGCATGAGCAGCCTCTTCTTGAGGCAGTTCCTTCAATTCTGATGCTTTTGGCACATAGAAATATCTTACTTCTTTCATTGTTGTTTAGAGGTCTGTACGGTTTGTATTATCATTGTTTGTAGTGTTATTGCCCAGTTCTTTCCTTCTTTCGAGTTCATCTTTCAGTTTCTGAGCCACTTCATATTCTTCCCTATCAATGGCATTCTGCAAAGCCTCTTCTATCATAGAAGTGGTAAGAGCATTGACCGGAATGGGAATTCCTTGCTTATTTGGCGAATAAGGCACACTTTGATAGCGCCACAATGTCTCGTCAGCATAGAGCGGAATGTAATTGCTTGCGAGCGTGAGGAGAACGCCATCAGTAGCACGAACGGGAAAAGTAGTTCCTGTAATAGTATCTTCTATTACGGCTCTGTATTGCCCATTTACCACATTTTTTATTATTACGCGCATTCTAACATCCGTCATATACCCAATAATGGAGCACAGGACTTCAGGCAGTAGATATTTTGTGGAGAAAAGTTTTCCATTTCCTTCAGCGCTTTCAGCTTCTTCAATCTGTTCCTTATATCGGCTACGGAGGTTCAACTGAAACATACTCACCTCATCGCAGACGATATTTAGCTGGCGTGTCTCCAGTTCATCTGTGAGCACTACCAACCCAATAGCGTGGTTATTGACCATCTGCTCCACAGACTTAAATTTCAGTTTTATTCCTTGCATCTTTACCATTATTTATAAGAAAACGCTTTACCGCATTAGCCAATCATCTGAAAGTAAGATTTTCACGCGTGCAAATAAAGACAAGTAATACCTAATTGCAGGAGATGGTTTATGAGATTAGAGCTCCAATCCTCATATTATAATCTCCTATTATTATTCTGCAAACGAAAGAAAAGGAAGGCAAGCTTTCAGCGCAAACATCAGTTTCACCATCATAAAGCGAGACATTAGCGTCAAACACTTAACTTCCTCATCTTCATTCGTGTATGTTATTTATTCAATATTATAGTTCTATGCTTTTTCTGGTTTGAACAGTAATGAGAACAATACGAGCACTACAAGGGCGAAACCAGCGAATATATACCAGCAAGTAGTCCAGTCGCCGACGAGGAATCCATCCTCATTCCAAGTGCAGTAATGATTGATTATCTCGCCAGCCGAGAGTGTACCGATAGTAGCTCCCAATCCATTGGTCATCATCATGAAGAGTCCCTGAGCAGAAGCCTTGATGCTTGGATCGCATTCCTTATCTACAAACAAGCCTCCGGAAACATTGAAGAAATCGAATGCCACTCCATAGACGAGGCAAGAAAGGACAAAGAAGAGCACGCCTGGGAAGTCAGGACTGCCTATGCCGAAGAAACCGAAACGGAGCACCCATGCGCCCATAGCCATCATCATCACTACCTTGATGCCAAATCTCTTGAGGAAGAATGGTATAAGGAGAATGCAGAGAGCTTCAGCTACCTGTGAAATAGACACGAGCATAGTAGCATTATTTGCACAGAAAGAGTCTGCGAAATCCACCTTGAAACTTGTCAGGAACGGTGTAGCGAAACTGTTAGTCACTTGCAATGACATTCCGAGCATGGCTGAAAAGATAAAGAATGTAGCCATCTGCCTGTTCTTGAAGAGCTTGAAAGCATTTAATCCCAATGTTTCCGCAAGAGATTTTGACTCCTTTGCTTCTATCTTACATTGTGGCAAAGTCAGACAGTAAAGGAAGAGAACGATACTCAACAAGCCAGAGACAAGGAACTGATAATGAGTGTATTGGAATTTGAAATCACTTGCACCGAGGCTCATTGAGAAACCATTAGCATCGACAATAGCACAATTTACAAACCACATAGTGGCAATAAATCCTACAGTTCCAAAGACGCGGATAGGCGGAAAGTCCTTTACCGTGTCCATTCCAGCATCTTTCAATATGGTGAAAGCGGCAGTATTGGAGAGTGCCAGCGTAGGCATATAGAAAGCGACGCTCAGCGTATAGATAGTGATAAACAGTGCTTTATTAGGCATTGCCTCCGTCATTCCGAGATAGAAGAGCCCTACCATGAAGACGCCAGCAATGAGATGGCAGATGCCAAGCAAGCGTTGTGGCTGAATGTACTTATCGCCTACGATACCCATAAGGGTCGGCATAAAAATCGAAACAATACCCTGAATGGCATAGAACCATGCTATTTCGGCTCCCATTCCCGCCTTTCCAAGGTAATTACCCATACAGGTAAGATACGCTCCCCAGACAGCAAACTCCAGGAAGTTCATGATTGTCAGTCTTAATTTCATTCTGAATATTATTAGGTAATAGTTTAATGCTTTGGTAAAATATGATAGAGTGTGCCTCACCATTTTGGTTTTGCTTGCAGAATCAGAGCTTACAGAAAGCGAGGACTTACAGCAGTGGAATCAGTAAACGATAAATTACTGAGTCATACTGCTTTGTGAAAGTTTGCGTTTAGACGTCCATCACCAATCCTTCCTTGGCAAGGAATGAATTAGGAAAGACAGCTCTTGCTTCGTCGAGCAGTGGTTTCTCATCGAGAAAACGCTTGCTGAAATGCCCGAGAAGGAGTTTTCCGACAATTGCATCGCGAGCGGTTAGAGCCGCCTCACGGGCTGTGGAATGTAGATATTTCTCAGCTCTGTCATGAAATTCTTCCGTATAAGTGGATTCATGATAAAGGAGGTCAACGCCTTTGACTTTCTCTGCCAGAGATGGCATATACCTTGTGTCCGAGCAATAAGCGTAAGCTCGTTGTGGGTCAGGGTCAGAAGTGAGCAATGCGTTTGGAATTGTCTCTCCTTCAGAGTTTGTCCAGTCCATCCCCGCCTTTATATTATTGATTTGTGAAACAGGCACTCCATAGAAATCAATCATATCCCTCCTTATATGGCGGTCGCCAGGTTTCTCTCTGAAAAGGAAGCCTGCACATGGCATACGATGATGTAGAGGAATCGTCTCCACGGTCAGCGAGCGGTCTTCATAGATAATCTGCTGCTTGCGAGTATCTACAGGATGGAAGATTATCTCATAGTCGAGATTGCTACAAAACATCTTCAACTCCATCCTCAACAGTTCTTCGTATTCGCCAGGCGCATAGATATTTAGAGGAGCCGTTCTGCCATTCAGTCCAAAAGTGCTAAGCATACCGACGAGTCCGAGCACATGGTCTCCGTGAAGATGGCTTATGAATACGGCGTAAAGTTTAGAGAAATTGAGTCTTGACTTTCTGATTTGCAACTGGGTCCCCTCTCCGCAATCGACCATGAAAAGTTTTCCCCTTATCTCCACGATTTGCGAAGAAGGGTTATGCTTGGCAGTAGGAAGAGCCGACCCGCATCCTAAAATATGAATCTTGAATGGTTGCATAATGCTTTTTATTTTTGTCTTTTATAGGCAAAGACTCCATTGTTGCTCTCCAGCATCATGCTGTCAGCACCGAGATACAGGACAGAGAACGTGTCTGAATTGAGCACAATATTGCCGTTGACTGCAGACCAAACAGTATAAGGTCGTGTCTCCGTCTGCAGATTCGACTCCACATTACCGTCTTCCTGGATAGTGAAATTACGATCGAGCGAGGTCCATCTGCCGAGAAGAGTGGTAAGATTTATGACCTTCGTAGCCACATTACCTTCCTCTGTCACGACATAAGCCACAGTCATTCGGTCTCCGCAAAGGAGTCCTCCCTGCACGTCGCTTCCCTGTTCCTCGTCTATGAGAAACTCCATCGTCTTACCATCGTCGGTCACTATCTCCAGATTGTGCATGGAAGTGCCTTGACCACATTTTCCATACACAGCAGAATCAGGAACCTCACTGACAAGTGTATCACTGCCAGCCTCAGCATTGTCTGTCTTTTTATCCTTGCAGGAAACGACAGAAATAATTGCAAACATGGCAATTATGATTGGAACATATATTCTTTTCATATCTATTGTCTCTCTAATTTCTTTGCTTCATTCCATAGTGCATCCATCTCCTCCAGCGTCATTTCTGTGAGAGACTTTCCCATTTCCTGGGCGCATTGCTCTATGTAATTGAATCTCTTGGTGAATTTCTGATTGGTCTTTTCCAAGGCAGTGTCAGGATTGATGTGGTAAAGCCTTGCTGCATTTACGACAGAGAAGATAAAATCGCCGAGTTCTTCCTCCGAGTGGTCTCTATTTTCCTTACGCAGTTCAGTCTCCAGTTCGGCAAGTTCTTCATGCACTTTCGCCCAGACACCTTCCTTCTTTTCCCAGTCGAAGCCCACGTTGCAAGCTTTGTCCTGAATTCTGTAAGCCTTGATAAGACTCGGGAGCGAACTTGGCACTCCAGAGAGGACGGTCTTGTTTCCATCTTTCTCTTTCTGCTTGACTTGTTCCCAGGTCTTGCTAACGTCATCAGCAGTCTCTGCCATCACGTTACCGTAGATATGCGGATGACGGAAAATCAGTTTATCCGCTTCTTTATTGCAGATATCGGCAATGTCGAAATCTCCCTTCTCATTACCTATAACACTATAGAATATGACGTGTTCCAAGACATCGCCGAGCTCTTTGATGATTTCTTTTTTTTCATCCTTCATCAGCGCGTCACATAGTTCGTAAGCCTCTTCTATGGTGTGAGGTCTCAGACTCTCGTTGGTCTGCTTTCTGTCCCAGGGGCATTTCTCTCTGAGATTGTCAAGCACATCAATAAGACGTCCGAAAGCTTCGAGTTTTTCCTCTCTTGTATGACTCATGTTTCTTTGGAGTTAATATTTTATCTGCAAAATTAAGAAAAAGAGATGACACAAGCAAATATATCTTTGCTTTTTTGACCTTTCATTGTGGTAAGAGATAATTATTTTGAAAAAAAGACAAATTGGAAATGGAGAATTGAAGAAAAAAAAGGAGAATTGCGAAAAAACACTTATTCTAACTTCCGCAATACGAACGGTAAAAAAGCGAATAAGCAGCGTCTTTTTAATCCAATATTCTTGATAAGCGACCATAGGAAAAAACGAACAAAAACATGAATGCTTTACCCTTATTTTACGATAGCTAAGCTTTCACATTCTAATAGCTTAGTTATTACAAGGTAAAAGCATAGATATTAGGCTGTAATAACTATGCTTTTACACCCTAATATCTATGCCTTTACAAACTACTGTTAGCCAATTAGTTACGGAGGCGATTCTTCTTATGATGGAGAGGTGGGAAAAATCGAACACTTTTAGCATTGTCAAAGCTTGGATATAAGCTTTAGGACTCATAAATAATCAAGAACTAAAGCGTCAAGAAAGGGCATTACCAAGTGCCAGGACGCTTACTCCTACGATGTCTTATCCTTTCTCTATAGAAGAATCGCGACGTAAGGTCGAAAGCATTTTCCTTATGTGTGATTTCTGCGCCTGTGGCTGGTGTTCCTACGATAGAAATCGTATCGTATCTCACTTCGCAATGTTCAAGTCGGAAGTTTCTGATGTATGTGCCAGCGGTTCTTATGATGCTATCTTGCTTTTTCAGGTCTATAGCCTCATCAGGCTCTCCCCATTGGTTTGTGGCACGAGTTTTTACCTCGACAAAAATCACTATGCTGCAATCCTCATCAATAGCTATAATATCTACGTCCCTATGTCCACAGTGCCAATCGCGGTGACGTATGTACCATCCTTTGCTGCGCAAATAGAGTGCAGCCTGCTCTTCGCCCCATTTTCCGAGTTCGTTATGCTCAGCCATACCAGTGTGTTTGTTTTACTATGTAAAAGTTTTGCCGTTTCACCGTTTCAGTTGTCTGCCAGAAAAACAAGACATACCGTCAAACGACAAAACGACAAAATCATACAGTTAATGACTTGGAAAGGTTTAGTCCTATTCCTCGTCTGGAATAATCAGCTTATATCCCTTGCCATGGATATTGATAATCTCTATCTGCTCATCGTCCTTGAGATGCTTACGAAGCTTTGTGATGTAAACATCCATAGAGCGAGCATTGAAATAGTTGTCATCAATCCAGATGGTCTTCAGGGCAAAGTCGCGCTGGAGGATTTCGTTAGCATGACTGCAGAGAAGAGAGAGAAGTTCATTCTCCTTGGTGGTCAGTTTGGTCTGCTTGTCACCAAAGGTGAGAAGCTGCTTCTGTGTATCGAAGATGAAACGTCCAATCTTATAAACATTGCTTTCCTTTGTCTTCTTACCACGAACGCGACGAAGTATTGCTTCAATACGGAACACGAGCTCTTCCATAGAGAAAGGCTTTGTGATATAGTCGTCTGCGCCCAGCTTGAAGCCTTCAAGGATATCCTCCTTGAGCTGCTTAGCAGTGAGAAAAATAATAGGAATATCTACGTTGCTCTGGCGGATATCTGATGCAAGAGTGAAACCATCTTTCTTAGGCATCATGACATCAAGAACACAGATATCAAACTTCTCACGCTGGAAAGCGCGGAAACCAGCTTCTCCATCAGGACACAGTTCGGTCTGGAAACCTTTAGCCTGAAGATACTCGCGGAGCAACATACCGAGGTTCTCATCGTCTTCACAAAGAAGGATCTTTACATTTTCTTCCATAGTTTAATCTCTTTTTGGGGGAAGTCTCCAGATATGATAGGATAGCTATCATTCGGAAGTGCTTCCTGGTTTATACTTTATTTTTGTTTATTTTTTCGAATATTAGTCGTTTTATTACCTATTCAAAAGCACAATGGCAGTTTGATGATAAACTTAGTGCCCTTGCCGACCTCGCTCTCAGCATGGATAGTGCCTTTGTGAAGGTCCACCATTTTCTTTACATAAGCAAGTCCGAGGCCAAATCCTTTTACATCGTGGCGGTTGCCTGTATGTACTCTATAGAATTTCTCGAATATCTTTTTCAGATTTTCATGCTTGATTCCTATGCCATTGTCTTCGATGGAAAGAAAGACGTTTTTATCATCATTCCAAGTGGAAACATTGAGCATGATATTGGTATCGTCCCTTTTGTATTTCACTGCATTGTCCATCAGATTGAAGACAACGTTAGTGAAATGCATTTCATCGACATAGACCTTCGACTTCTTCGCATTGAGATGACTATTGATTACGCCACCATTTGCTTCCACTTTCAGTGTGAATGTATTTATCACGCCTTCAACGAGTTCGTTTAATTCAATCTCGTGTTTCTTGAAGGTCGCTTTCTTCTGGTCAAACATAGACATCTGAAGGACTTTCTCCACCTGGAAACGTAGTCTCTTTGTCTCATCATATATGACAGTGGAAAGATGCGAAAGCATGGTCTCCGACTTCTTGATTGAGTCATCCTTGAGCATCTGCGCCGCGAGAGATATGCTGGAAATCGGAGTCTTGAATTCATGAGTCATATTGTTGATGAAATCATTACGCATTTCGGAGAGCCTCTTCTGACGGAAGATGATGAAGATGGTGAAGATGAAAGTGATGAGAAGAACGCCGGTAAAGACAAGAGCCGGAATCATGAACTTGATACTTGAGAATATGTAACTGGACATATCCGGGAAGTGGATGTGCACGAGACCAATCTTCGTCTGAGGATCATTGCGGAAGAGCACTTGAGTATAACTGTTTTCTTCGCCCTCATCCGTGTAGTCTGGGCAGCGATAAACCTCTCTTCCGTCGCTTGTGGTAACGGTGAAATGATAGGAAATTCCAATGCCGTTATTCAGAAGTTCCGCTCTGATATCCTGATCCAACTGCTTGAAATTGATACGTTCACGCAAAGGCTTGTCCGAAGCTGTGTAAAGGATATTATAGACCACCTCATCAAGCAGTGCTTTCTGATAGACATATCGCGTACGAATAATTTCCTGCAAGGACTTGGAAGCCTCAGAGAGAGAATTCTTGTCGCGATTGAGGAGCATGGACTTCGGCAGCTGGGAAGGCTTCAATTCGAATGTCTTGAGTTCGAAAGAAGAATATATTGTGCCATCATCTGCAGCCACAGCATATTGATGGGAATGCTGAATCTTGTCGTTTACCTTTCCTCCACTGGTATAGACGGAGTCAACAGAGAAAGCGCGGCGCTCTGTAGCATTGACATCTTTCTCCAGATACCTCAGGGTCTCATTCATCTCCAGATTGCGAGAAGCCTGATACAATGCTCGGTTTACCGATTCATCAAACTGCTCTCGCTTCATTTTTGTCATTTCCTCGATGTATGAAATCTGAAGGAAAAGCAGAACGATGAAGGAAAAACCCATTATGAGGGCTATGGACCATATAGTTGATTTCTTCATTGTTTTTGGGTTGATTATATTTTTCTTATTAGAATATGTAAGTATGCAACTGCAATGCTGATTGTACGCATTGAGCATAGGCTGCTCTGTTTTTGCAAAGTTGCTTGCCTTGTATTCCGTTTGCAAAGGTAAAAAGAAAGCGGAAGAAAAAGAAATCTATGTTAATTATTTTTCCTTAATTTTATTCATATTAGTAAAAAATGATGTTTATAATTCAATATAATGAACTATAATCGAATATTTGAAGTATTTTTTATTCATTATCAAAAAGTGCATATACACGATATTTTCTATTTCTTAGTCATTAAATTTTGTGTAAATAGTGTTTAACTCATTTTTTTTTACTAATTTTGCATTCTAAATGAAAGAAACTTATATGAACAATGATATTTATATGAATGGAGGACAAACTGCTTCCATTCAAATGGTGGCAGATTTTGATGGCGACATCAATTCGTTATTTTCAATATGCAAGGATGGTGAAATGCCAATAATTCCTACTCGAAACATAGTGCTGCACCCTGGAGTACTAATTCCGATAATGGTGACACGGGACTCCACCCTCTCACTAATCAACCAGCTGAAAAAGCACCCAGAAAAGACCTTTGCAGTCGTTTGCCAGCGCGACTCTTCCATAGACGAACCTGACGTGAATGATTTGTATGAATATGGCGTTGTAGGAAAGTTTGTCAAAATTTTCGAATTGCCAGGCATGGGCAACAATCTCTCTGTCGTAGTTCAGGGATTGTCTCGCTGCAAACTTGAGTCTGTGACCAAGACAAAGCCATACCTGAAAGGCATCGTAAAAATAGACAATGAGATAATGCCAGAGAAAGACGACCAGGAATTCTCTATGGCACTGGCGGATTTGAGGCAAAGAGCTGTGGAATACGTGCAGAACAATGACGATATGCCTAATGAAGCCCAATTTGCAGTAAATAATATCTCACACGATATTCTTGCTGTCAACTTCATGTGTACCAATATGCCTTTTCCTATCGAGGACAAGGCAAGGTTGCTCGCTGTCAATGATATGAAGACGAGAGTATTTGAATTGCTCAGCATTCTCAGTCGCGAACTGCAGTATCTTGAGCTCAAAAACGACATTCGTCATCGTACACAGCAGACTATTGACGAGGAGCAGAAAGAATATTTCTTGCGCCAACAGATGAAGAGCATCCGCAAAGAACTGGGCGGAGACCTCCAGAATATGGAGAGGTCGAAACTTACAAAGAAGGCAAAAGAGAAGAAATGGAATAAGGAAACTCGTGAAACTTTTGACAAAGAGCTCCTTAAACTTGATATGCTCCAGCCTCAGAGTCCTGACTATAATGTCCAGCTCACGTTCCTCAACCAGATACTTGACTTGCCTTGGGGAGAATATTCTGACGACAATCTGAACATCGAGCGCGCTGCAAAGAAACTGGACAGCGACCATTATGGTATGGAAAAGGTCAAGGAACGCATTCTCGAATACATCTCCGTGCTGAATCTTCGCGGTGATTTGAAGTCGCCTATAATGTGTCTCTACGGCCCTCCTGGCGTAGGAAAGACGAGTCTTGGAAAAAGCATTGCCGAGGCTCTGAACCGTAAATACGTCAGGGTTTCACTTGGTGGTCTGCATGATGAGTCAGAGATAAGAGGACACCGCCGTACATACATCGGCGCTATGCCAGGACGAATCATAAAAGGAATACAAAAGGCAGGAACGTCAAATCCGGTCTTTGTGCTCGATGAAGTCGATAAAGTGACACAGCATACGAATAATGGCGACCCATCATCTGCCCTGCTTGAAGTGCTTGACCCAGAGCAAAACAATGCTTTCCACGACAATTACCTCGACATGGACTATGACCTCTCGAAAGTAATGTTTATCGCTACAGCAAATGATATCAGCACCATTCCTGGTCCTCTGCGCGACAGAATGGAGATGATAGAGGTAAGCGGCTACATTACAGAGGAAAAGATAGAAATAGCAAAGCGCCATCTGATTCCTAACAGCATTAAGGCAAACGGACTGAACGGAAAAGATATCAAATTCAGAAAGAATGCCATCGAGATGATTATCGAGCGATATACTCGTGAAAGCGGTGTAAGACAACTCGAAAAGCAAATCGGAAAACTCCTGCGCAAACTTGCTTATAAATATGCTTTGTCAGGAATGATGCCTTACACTTCCATTACGCCAGCCGCTGTGGAAGAGCTTCTCGGCAATCCTCCATTCTATCGCGACATCTATCAGGGCAATGAATATGCAGGCGTTGTCACAGGACTTGCATGGACCAGTGTCGGAGGCGAGATACTTTTCATCGAGACTTCGCTAAGTAAAGGCACAGCAGGAAAACTGACTCTGACCGGAAATCTTGGTGATGTAATGAAGGAAAGCGCCACTATCGCATTGGAATATGTAAAGGCTCATGTGGATTATCTTGGCATAGATTATCGCGTTTTCAATAATTGGAATATACATATACACGTGCCGGAAGGCGCAACTCCTAAAGATGGTCCTTCTGCCGGAATTACCATTGCTACAAGTATAGCCTCTGCACTCACGCAACGCAAAGTGAGAAAGAATGTCGCAATGACTGGAGAGATTACCCTCCGTGGCAAAGTTCTTCCTGTAGGCGGCATAAAGGAGAAGATTCTTGCCGCAAAACGCGCTGGCATTACGGACATCATGCTTTGCGAAGCCAATGAGAAAGACATCAAGGAAATCCCTGAGATTTATCTCAAAGGCTTGACATTCCATTATGTTAATAATGTGACTGACGTATGGGATTTCGCACTGCTTGATGAAAAGGTGAATAATCCAGTGGACCTTACTATTGAGGACAAAAAAGACAAAAAGGACTAAGAAACAGCACCTATCGACTATATATGAAATTTGAACTACAACATACAGACCCTTGCTCAAATGCAAGAACTGGACTTATCACTACAGACCACGGGCAAATAAAGACTCCTATATTCATGCCCGTAGGCACTGTGGGCTCGGTAAAAGCCGTTCATTTCGAAGAGCTGCGCCGTCAGGTGATGGCTCAGATTATCCTTGGCAATACTTACCATCTGTATCTTCGCCCAGGTCTTGACATCCTGCGCAAGGCTGGCGGACTGCATAAATTCAACGGATGGGAGAAGCCTATCCTCACAGACAGCGGCGGCTTCCAGGTCTTCTCGCTGACAGGAATCAGAAAACTCAAAGAGGAAGGATGCGAGTTTCGTTCACACATCGACGGAAGCAAGCACTTCTTTACTCCTGAGAATGTGATGGATACCGAGAGAATCATCGGTGCAGACATCATCATGGCTTTTGATGAATGCGCACCTGGCGAGGCAGAATATAGTTATGCAAAGAAATCCATGCAGATGACTCACCGCTGGCTCGACAGATGTATCAAGCGTTTCAATGAGACAGAACCGTTGTACGGATATAATCAGACTCTCTTTCCTATAGTACAAGGATGCAAATACAAGGACCTTAGACAGGAGTCCGCTAAATTCGTTGCCGACAAAGGTGCTGATGGCAATGCCATTGGAGGACTTGCCGTAGGCGAGCCTACTGAGGTGATGTATGAAATGGTGGAGATAGTCAATGAAATCCTGCCTAAGGACAAGCCGAGATACCTCATGGGAGTTGGCACTCCTTGGAATATCCTTGAGGGAATAGAGCGAGGAGTGGATATGTTCGACTGTGTGATGCCGACACGAAACGGAAGAAATGCACAGCTTTTCACCTATCAGGGCACAATGAATATGAAAAACAAGAAATGGGAGGATGACTTCTCCCCTATCGACCCTGACGGATGCGACGTTGACCTCGTCACCTCAAAGGCTTACCTGCATCATCTCTTTAAAGCACAGGAATACCTTGGTCCACAGATTGCAAGCATCCATAATCTTGCTTTCTATCTTCGCCTTGTCAGCGATGCACGCAAGCATATTGAGCAGGGCGACTTCACCACGTGGAAGAATAGCGTAGTGAATGATATGATGAGAAGAATATAAGGCTTCTTCTAAAAAAACGAACGACACAATAGCCGTTTTAACCTCAAAACTTAAAAATGAAAATATTCAGAAATAAGACAAAAGCACTGGCTAAGCCTTTCTCTAAAATGAGAAACATGACAAAAGCATTATTCCGTCCGCTGAAAAGATTCGCTAAGTATTTCAGCTGGATGAAATATATATGGCTTGCCTTATGCTGGGTGGCAAAATGGTTCAGATGGCTGAAATACCTCAATCCTTTCCGTTACATAAAGAGGATGGACAGGTATATTATTGTAAAATTCATAGGCACGTACTTCTTTGCCATTATTCTGATAATATCTATCTCGATAGTATTCGACGTCAATGATAATCTTGCAAAGTTTTCACAGTATCATGCTCCGCTAAAGGCAATAGTATTCGATTACTACCTTAATTTTATCCCTTACTTTGCCAATCTCTTCTCGCCTCTGTTCGTATTCATTGCCGTAATCTTCTTCACTTCCAAGATGGCAGGCAACTCTGAGATTATCGCTATCCTTGCGGCAGGCGTTAGTTTCAAGCGACTGATGCGACCATATATGATTTCATGCGTGCTGATTTCGTGTATGTCCTATGTCCTCAGCGCTTATGTCATTCCGCATGGCACTGTAATCAAGCAGAACTTTGAGTCCATGTACAAGAACAATAAAAAGAACACTTCGGCAGAGAATGTGCAGCTTCAGGTGGACCGCGGAGTGATAGCCTATATCCAGCATTACGACAATAATTACAAGAAAGGATATGGTTTTTGCCTCGATAAGTTTGAGAACAAGAAACTCGTCTCTCACATGACAGCGATGGAAATACAATACGACACCATCTCTGATGAGAAATTCCATTGGAAAGCAATGAACTGGAAAATCCGTGAGATGAAAGGTATGAGAGAGAAAATCACAAGCGGTGAGAAAAAGGACACCATTATCCTTATGGAACCGACTGACCTCGTCTATAGTAAAGGACAGCAGGAGACATTTACCAGTCCTGAACTGCATGATTACATCTCAAAGCAGATCAATCGTGGTTCTGGCAACGTAGTAAGGTATCAAGTGGAGTATCACAAGAGAATAGCATCCAGTTTTGCATCATTCATCCTTACTATTATCGGCCTGTCGCTATCTTCTCGCAAGAGAAAAGGCGGCATGGGAATGTACCTCGGAATTGGTTTGGCTCTCAGTTTCTTTTACATTCTCCTCCAGACCATATCAGCGTCCTTTGCTATCAATGCAGGTTCACCGCCAATAATTGCCGCATGGATGCCTAATATATTATTTGCCATCGTAGCATATTTCTGTTACAGAAAAGCTCCAAGGTAATATCTCCAGACCGCAGTATTCCTCATGACTGTTGGAATATCACTAATCACTGGGATATGCGGGGCTGACAACAAGCACATTTCCAAGCAATAAGGCAGAATCACTAAAGATAATAATGATAAAATGCCTTAGTTTTCACATTCACTGTTCAATTAACCCAATTGAATTATGTATTTCGAAGAAACAGCATTAAACGACAACATTCTCGATGCTCTCTATGACATGAGATTCGAAGAGTGTACTCCTATACAAGAGGCTACCATAAAGCCTATACTCCAAGGTCACGACATAATGGGTGTGGCGCAGACAGGCACTGGCAAGACAGCGGCTTATCTGCTCCCTGTCCTCTCCCTTCTTGACGATGGACTCGACGCACATGACAAGGCTTTCCCAGAGGATTCCATCAACTGTCTCATCATGAGCCCTACACGTGAACTTGCCCAGCAGATAGACCAGGCTATGCAAGGCTTTGGATATTATCTTAACGGCATTAGTTCTGTGGCTGTATATGGAGGAAACGATGGCAACAGATACGATCAGGAGCTCCACTCTCTGCGTGAGGGAGCATCCGTCATAATCGCTACACCGGGACGTCTGATTTCTCATATTCAGATGGGCAATGTGGATTTGTCTCGTCTGTCTTTCTTTATTCTTGATGAAGCAGACAGAATGCTCGATATGGGCTTTTCTGAAGATATTCTATCCATAGCCAAACTCCTGCCAGCATCCTGCCAGACAATCATGTTCTCTGCCACAATGCCAGAGAAGATTGAGGCTTTAGCCAATAAACTGCTCAAAAATCCTGTTCAGGTAAAGATCGCTGTCAGCAAGCCTGCAGAAAAAATCCAGCAGTCCGCTTTCGTATGCTATCCTTCACAGAAGAATGGCATTATCCGATCTATATTCAAGGCGGGAGATCTCAAAAGGGTTATCATATTCTCTGGTAAGAAGCAGAGAGTGAAAGAGATAAACAGAGCGCTGAGACAGATGAAGGTCAACTGTGGAGAAATGCACTCTGACCTTTCACAAGCCGAGCGTGATGATATCATGTTTCGTTTCAAAAGCGGTGAAATCGACGTCTTGGTAGCGACAGACATCGTCGCACGCGGTATTGACATTGATGACATCCACATGGTCATAAACTATGACGTGCCACATGACGTGGAAGACTACGTCCACCGCATCGGTCGTACAGCAAGAGCTGATCGCGACGGCATCGCTTATACTCTCGTCAGCGATGATGAAATCTACCTTTTCAAGAATATAGAGAAATTCCTTGAGCGTGAAATAACCAAGAATCCTATCCCTGAAGGATTAGGTGAGGCTCCTGAATATAAAGTCGTTCATACCATGAAAGGCAAACATACACGCTCAAAGACCACACATAAAACCAGCAGAAATAGCAAAACCAAAAATAATCAAAATGAGAACCATAAGAATCGTACCACAAAAAACAACCCTAAGAGTCTTCAAAAGAAGAATCCGGACCCCGTGTTGAGGAAGGATAAAGAGGACAGTTCGGAACAAAAATCTCTGACTACAGGCAACAAGCGCCCTAAAACAAACCGCAAGAAAACTACAAAGCCTGTTGTGAAAGATGTTTCTCCAAAAGATTAGTAAACTCATAATTCTTGAGACCCCATCTTGGCGCAATGAGCAAGTCGGAAGGAGACTGGCTCGTAAAGCGTTCCAGCACAATCTCAGGACGCAGTTTCTTAATATACTTTCCTATCAGCTGAATATACTCTTCTGGTGAGAAAAGTGTGCATCTTTTCTGAAAATTGACATCCTTCTCCAATAGAGTGCCGCGAGTAATCTGCAACTGATGCAGCTTGAGAATGTCTATTGGAAGAGAGTTGACTATATCCACCTGACGAAGGATTTCATCCTCGTTTTCATCTGGAAGCCCTAATATCAGATGAGCACAAGTCGTGATTCCTCGCGCATGCGTGTTCCTTATTATATTTATAGAGCATGAGCTATCATGCCCTCTATTGATAATCTGGAGGGTCTTGTCATTCAAACTTTCTACTCCATACTCCATGGTGAGGAACGTTTTCTTTGATAAAGTTTCCAAATAGTCGAGCGTTTCATCAGAAACGCAGTCGGGGCGAGTGGCAATGCTGATTCCTACTACATCCTTCTCGTTTAAGGCAGCCTCATAAAGAGCCTTTAGCCTTGCGATAGGACCGTAGGTATTGGTAAACGACTGAAAGTATGCGATATATTTCATATCAGGATATTTGCGGTCAAAGAATTGCTTGCCTCGTCTCAACTGACGGCGGATATTGTCAGCTTCGAGATTCAGCATTTCCTCTTGCGATTGCCTGTTAGCAGTATCTGAACAATAGGAAGGACTAAAACTTGCATTATTACAATATATGCAGCCTCCTTTACCTATACTTCCATCCCTGTTTGGACATGAAAAACCCGCATCTATAGAGATCTTCTGCACTCTATACCCGAACTTGTTTCTAATCCAATTTCCATAGTCATTATATAATTTCATAATATCTTTTTGTAGTTATTTTTAAGTTTTCTGTATTATATTGTTACTTTTTATTTAAAATTAGTTGCAAATATACGAAAAAATGTTTAACTTTGCACCGCAATTAAAAACAACAGCCAAATGAAGATTTTATTTGTCATGTGTTCACTCCTTCTGTCTGTCGCTATGTCGTCATTCGCTGAAGGTAAGTTTACAATCAAGGACATTACCAGTGGAGTATTTTCCGCTAAGTATGTCACAGGAATGAGAGCACTGCCTGATGGCGAGACCTATGCAAGAATTTCCAATGATGGAAAGCAAATCGTGTCTTACTATTATAAAAACGGACAGCAGGCTTCAATATTGTTTGACGTGAATAATACCATTGGTGAGCATATCAATTCTTTCGATGATTACATTCTCTCACCTGACGGTTCCAAGATGCTTATCCGCACTGAGACAGAACCTGTATATAGACGTTCTACTCGTGCCACATACTATGTGTATAACATTGCCACACGCCGACTTACCCCACTGTCTTCTAAGGGCAATATCCAGAATCCTATCTGGAGCAACGATGGTAACCTTGTCGCTTACGTAAGAGACAACAATATCTTCCTCGTTAAGTTGCTTTATGATGGAGCAGAAAGCCAGATTACCAAAGACGGTGAGTTCAATAAGATTATCAATGGTATTCCTGACTGGGTGAATGAGGAAGAATTTACCACTTCTTCTTCCATGTGCTTCAATGCCGATGGAACCATGATTTGCTGGCTCAAGTATAATGAGGCTAACGTAAAGCAGTATTCCCTCCAGATGTTCAATGGCTTCAACACCTCTTTCTATACATATAAGTATCCAAAGGCTGGTGATGAAAATGCTACTGTCTCTGCATGGAGCTACGATATCAAAAGCCATGCTACTCGACAGATGAATGTGCCTCTCGATGCTGACGGCTACATCCCTCGCATCTACTCTACGATGGATGCCAACAAGATTCTCATCCTCACGCTCAATCGTCATCAGGATAATCTGAAGGTGTATGCTACCAATCCACGCAGCACTGTGTCTGAGGTTATCATAGAGCAGAAAGACAAGAGATATATTAAGGAGAATGCGTACATCAATATGTTCGTTACTCCAAAGTACATCCTCATGCCTAACGATGCAGGAAGCAATATCATTGCCAATGTCTATACTCACGTAGGCAATCTCAAGCGTTCTATCAGCCTTCCTGGTAAGGACATCACTGAGGTGTATGGCATTGACGATAAGACAGGTGACGTATATTTCCAAGGTGCTTCCCCTACTCCTAAGGACCGTCAGATCTTCGTTTCACGCGCTAATGGTAAGATGGAGTGCTTGACTCCTCAGGCTGGTACTACCTCTGCTCAGTTCTCTTCCAACTTCAAATATTTCCTCAAGACATGGAGTGATGCTGACAATCCTTACACATTCGCTGTATGCAATGCAAAGGGAAAGGACATCAAGGTAATGGAGGACAATAGCGAACTCAAGGCTAAGCTGAAGGCTTACCCTGTCACAAAGAAGGAGTTCTTCACATTCACATCTTCTGAAGGCGTAGAGCTCGAAGGATGGATGATCAAGCCTGCAGACTTTGACCCAAATAAGAAATATCCAGTTATCATGCACCAGTATGGTGGTCCTGGAAGCCAGCAGGTAGTAAACAGCTGGGCTATCGGCTCAATGGGACAAGGTGGTATGTATGACTACTATCTCGCAGAAAACGGATTCATCATCGTTAGCGTTGACGGTCGTGGTACAGGCTTCAGAGGCACAGACTTTGAGAAGTGCATCTATCAGCGTATGGGCGATCTCGAATCAAAGGACCAGGTAGAGACAGCACTTTGGCTGGGCAAGCAGAGCTACGTTGACAAGAATCGTATCGGTATCTGGGGATGGAGTTTCGGTGGCTTCAATACGCTGATGTCCATGAGCGATACTCGTAAGGTTTTCTCTTGCGGAGTTTCCATCGCTCCTCCTACAGCCTGGAGATTCTATGACACCGTTTACACAGAGCGTTATATGCGTACTCCTCAGGAGAACCCTGACGGATATGATACCAACCCTACTGTACGCGTGAAGAATCTCAGCGGTGCATTGCTCCTCTGTCACGGACTTGCTGACGATAATGTTCACCCACAGAATGCATTCGTTTACACTGATGCTCTCGTAGAGGCAGACAAGGACTTCCGTGAACTTATTTACACCAACTGTAATCACGGCATCCGTGGCGGCAACAAGCGTAATCACCTTCTCCGCCAGGTTTCTGACTGGTTCATGTCTCATCTCAAGTAAGATATAATCAGAAGTGGGTTCTGAAAATTACTTTCCACTTTGCTTAGGATAATCCATAATACGAAGTGAATTTTTAGAACCCACCTCTATAAAAAAACAACTACAGGATAATATTTTCAACATACATAAACCAAATTAAAACAAACATTTATGAACGCACAACACATTGTTGAAAATCTCAAGCAGAGATTTCCTAATGAGCCTGAGTACATCCAGGCAGTAAGTCAGGTACTTCCTACAATTGAGGAAGAGTACAACAAGCATCCAGAATTCGAGCGTGCCAACCTTATTGAGCGTCTTTGTATTCCAGATCGCGTGATTGAGTTCCGCGTTTCATGGGTTGACGACAAGGGTAATGTTCAGACCAACATGGGATATCGTATCCAGCACAACAACGTGATTGGTCCTTACAAGGGCGGTATCCGTTTCCACAAGAGCGTAAATCTCGGTATTCTCAAGTTCCTCGCATTCGAGCAGACATTCAAGAATTCACTCACTACCCTCCCAATGGGTGGAGCAAAGGGTGGCTCTGACTTCTCTCCACGTGGCAAGTCCGACGCTGAAGTTATGCGTTTCTGCCAAGCTTTCATGACCGAGCTCTATCGTCACGTAGGTGCTGACGAAGACGTTCCTGCTGGCGACATCGGTGTTGGCGGACGTGAGGTTGGCTATATGTTTGGTATGTACAAGAAACTGACCCATCAGTTTACTGGTATGCTTACTGGCAAGGGCCTCGAATTTGGCGGCTCACTCATTCGTCCTGAGGCAACTGGTTATGGCAACGTCTATTTCCTCGTCAATATGCTGAAGACACGCGGCATCGAGCTTGCTGGCAAGACAGTCCTCGTCTCTGGATCTGGAAACGTAGCTCAATATACCACTGAGAAGTGCATCCAGCTCGGAGCAAAGGTAGTGACACTCTCCGACTCTGATGGCTATATCTATGATCCAGACGGCATCGATGCTGAAAAGCTCGCTTTCGTAAAGGAACTGAAGAATGTGGAGCGCGGACGTATTCGTGAATACGCAGAGAAGTATGGCTGCAAGTATGTAGAAGGCGCAAAGCCTTGGGCTGAAAAGGCAGATATCGCCCTTCCTTCTGCTACACAGAATGAAATCAATGAAGAGGCTGCAAAGACTCTCGTAGCTAATGGCGTAATCGCTGTTTCCGAGGGTGCAAACATGCCTACCACTCCTGATGCTATCAAGGTATTCCAGAATGCTAAGATTCTCTACTCTCCTGGTAAGGCTGCAAATGCTGGCGGCGTTTCTGTTTCAGGACTCGAAATGTCTCAGAACTCTGAGCGTCTCCGTTGGACTTCAGAAGAAGTGGACAACTATCTCCACCGCATCATGGACGACATCCATGCCAACTGCGTGAAGTATGGCACAGAGCCTGATGGCTACATCAATTATGTCAAGGGCGCTAATGTGGCTGGCTTTATGAAGGTTGCTAAGGCTATGATGGCTCAGGGCATTGTCTAAATAATTATTTTGGCAACAATATACAATTAGTCACAACAACGACTAAAGAAAACGAAGGAGAGCATTGATTGCTCTCCTTTTTTTGTTCCAATCTCCGCCAAGCGGGAATAAAAACTTTTTGGGGGATTCGATTCATTACCATGGAAATGCGTTGTCTTGCCGTTTCGTTGTTTGTAGAACTCGCTTGCACTTTGACCTTCTACCAAACAACATTCTTAAGGTACTGTCTTCCAGACAGCCCTCCCCTTCATTTCCATACCCCCGAGACTGCGTCCCGGGTTACTCTCGCTATGCTCGGTACTGTCTTCCAGACAGACAACCAAACAACTAAACAACCAGACAACTAAACAACTAAACAACCAGACAACTAAACAACTAAACAACCAGACAACTAAACAACGAAACAACCAGACAACCAAACAACTAAATAACAAAACAACTAAATAACAAAACAACTAAATAACAAAACAACTAAATAACAAAACAACTAAACAACGACTCACTTATGATTGACAATAATCAAAAAGCAACGATTAAATTTCTCATAGTCAATATTTTTTAGTAACTTTGCACCCAAATTTGAAATAATCGATTATAGTAAGAAATGATAACAGTTACCAATCTCGCCATTCAGTTTGGCAAGCGCGTCCTTTACAAGGACGTAAATCTTAAATTTACAGCAGGAAACATTTATGGAGTGATAGGTGCTAATGGAGCCGGAAAGTCAACCCTTCTCCGCGCCATCAGCGGTGACCTTGAGCCTAATAAGGGAACAATCGAAATGGGACCTGGAGAACGCCTCTCCGTACTTGAGCAGGACCACTTCAAATATGATAACTATACCGTCATAAATACGGTACTTATGGGCCACAAGCCACTTTGGGATAATATGCAGGAGCGCGATGCCCTCTATTCCAAGAGCGAAATGACAGAGGCTGACGGAAATCGTGCGGCAGAACTTGAAGAGGCGTTCGCTGAGATGGATGGCTGGAATGCTGAGAGCGATGCTGCGCAGCTGCTTTCTGGTCTGGGCATCAAGGAGGACAGTCACTACAAGATGATGTCAGAGCTCTCTAACAATGAGAAGGTGCGTGTAATGATGGCAAAAGCCCTCTTTGGCAATCCTGACAACCTTCTCCTCGACGAGCCTACCAATGACCTTGACCTTGACACTGTAGGATGGTTGGAAGAATACCTTTCAAACGTCGAGCAGACAGTACTCGTTGTTTCTCACGACCGTCACTTCCTTGACTCTGTTTCCACAATGACAGTGGACATCGATTTCGGTAAGGTGACTCTCTTTGCCGGAAACTATTCATTCTGGTATCAGTCTTCACAGCTCGCCCTCAAACAAGCACAGAATCAAAAGGCTAAGGCGGAAGAGAAACGCAAAGAGCTCGAAGAATTTATCAGACGATTCTCTGCCAATGTCGCAAAGTCCAAGCAGACCACATCACGAAAGAAGATGCTTGAGAAACTTAATGTCGAAGAGATTACACCTTCCACACGTAAGTATCCTGGAATCATCTTCACTATGGATCGTGAGCCAGGCAACCAGATCCTTGAAGTGGAGAACCTCAAAGCTGTCGATGCTGATGGAACTGTGCTTTTCGACAATGTAAGCTTCAATATCGAGAAAGGTCAAAAGACCGTCTTCTTGTCTCACAATCCAAAGGCAATGACGGCACTCTTCGAGATAATCAACGGTAATCGCGAGGCTGATGGCGGCACCTACAAGTGGGGCATCACTATTACTGCCGCTTACCTGCCACTCGACAATACAAAGTACTTTGAGTCAGACCTCAACCTCGTGGATTGGCTCTCACAGTATGGCACCGGCAACGAAGTGGTAATGAAGGGATTCCTTGGACGTATGCTCTTCAAGCAGGAAGAAGTAGAGAAGAAAGTAAATGTGCTCTCTGGAGGCGAGAAAATGCGTTGTATGATTGCGCGTATGCAGCTCAAGAATGCCAACTGCCTTATTCTCGACACCCCAACAAACCATCTCGACCTTGAGTCTATTCAGGCATTCAACAATAACCTTGTAGGCTTCAAGGGCAATATCCTCTTCTCTTCCCATGACCATGAGTTTATCAATACCGTAGCCAACCGCATCATCGAGTTGACTCCAAAGGGCACCATTGACAAGCTCATGACTTATGATGACTACATCTATGATGAAGCTATCAAGGAGCAGAAAGCAAGTATGTATGAGTAATTGAAGTTTTGCAAGTAGCATGTGTTAGCCAAAGGCGTGTGAGCACATCAACCAAATCAGCCAGACAACGCAAGTTGCCTGGCTGATTGGTTGTTTAGTTGTTTGGTTGTTTAGTTGTTTGGTTGTTTAGTTTGACTATCACGAAACCACCAGACAACGAAACCACCAGACAACAGAACAAACAGAGCACCGACGATGAGGTACATCCATGGAGGGACTTTGTGCAGGGTGTGTGTCTCGACGACTCGGACGGGATAGGGCACGGAGTCAGAGCGAGCGGTATGGATAGTGTCGCGGATTACCTTGTATCGGTATTCTGTCTTGTGGTCTGTGAGCAGTATGGTGTCGTGTCGGAGGTCTTGCTTTACGAAGCGGTCGATATAGACGCTATCGTAATGCCAGAGGGCAGTCTGGACGGTGTCGTGGAAAACTTTCTCCAGCGTCGCCACTTGCGACGAACGGCAAGAAGCCAGAGCAAGCAGAGTAATTGCCAGAATAGCCAGACCAACAGGTATAAGCAGAGCAGTGATAAGAGGATTGCGTTCATACATCTTTTGTTCAGAGTGAAAAGTGAATAGTGAATAGTGAAAAGTGAAAAATCGCGCTGACGCAATTGGGAACCGCAAGCGAATGAAGCTAATCTCCTATTCTCTATTACCTTCTAATCACGTCAGTTTGGATTTATACTTAGCGTCGATTCCGAAGAGTGCTCCGGCGAATGTCAGAATTTCACCGAAAGCCGTGAGAACAGACGCATCTATAATGCCTACTGGCGGTGCGAAGAATCCCATCGTTATCAGTATCACTCCGAACATGACGAGCAGCGTTGCGAGCAGAATTTGACGCATAGGCTTTTTGAAATGAAAAGAGAGACCCCCTCTTATCCCCCTGTAAGGGGGAGGCTGGTTACGTTTGCTTCTTTAGTGAAAAGTGAAGAGTGAAAAATCGCGCTGACGCAGTTGGGAAACCGCAAGCGGAAAAGGTATCTGGCCTCCCCCCTTACAGGGGGAAGAGAGGGGGTCTTCATCCTTATGGTTCTGGAGTTTCAACATTCTCCCCAGGCTTCTTATTAGTGTCCACCTTAGTAGGGTCGTACTTCTGCAGAGTAGCTCCCTGGAGGAAGGTGCGCTCTATCTTATTGGTTGCCTGACTCTTCTTACCGGTACTGATAAAGTTGACACGCAGACCTTTGACATTGCGAGAGATGGAGAAGCTATCCGGCTTGTCTGCGCCTACGGTCTTCAGACCGATCTTGAAAGTGCCGAAGCCATCGAGCTTCACGGTGCAGGAGTTCTGGAGCTTGTCGGTCATCACCTCGATAAGTTCATTGATCACCGCAAGTACGTCCGACTTCTTGACGGTACAGTTGCGCTGGATGATGTCTGCCAGTCCATCGGTATCGACCATCTGGAGCTGCACTGCACGACCGTAATAGAGGTTACCTGAGTTTTTGCGATTGTCTCGCACGATTTTGTAAAGTAGTGCCATAGTTTTGTTGTTTTGTTGGTTTGTTGTTTTGTTGGTTTTGGAGAAATAAAACATCAATAAATAAAAATAGATAAAAATACTTTGCTTGTTTTTGCCTTGTTTTTTTTCTACTGACATTTCGTCTCCGATTTACAATTGCAAAGGTACAACATGCGAAAATCCCGTTTCCGCTTTTTTCCGCTTTTTGGCGCTTTTCGTCCCATCCGGGAGGTCTTTTTTGCATGGGATTTCTTGCATATCTCGCTGAAAATTAGTAACTTTGTAATTGATAAAAAAAACTTGCAGATTTATGAAAACAAAGAGAGAGATTGCAACACTTTATTTCCCCGGCATCACGCCAAAGTCGGCATCCGAGAAACTTTCGATATGGATAAAAAACTGTAAACCGCTAACTAAGCAATTGGCAAAAACAGGGTACAGAACTGGCACGCACACGCTCACCGACCGACAAATAGGTATGATTTACGACTACTTGGGCGAGCCCTAACAAGAATGAAGAATAAGACCCCCTCTTATCCCCCTGTAAGGGGGAGGCTGGTTACCTTTTCCGCTTGCGTCCTTCCTCAAGGGAGGTCTCTGTATCTGGCCTCCCCCTTACAGGGGATAAGAGGGGGTCTTATTCATTCCGGTGCGCATATCGTCAATTTATTAACAAATGAAATCCACGCCAGAAAATCCGTCCGCAAATACGCGATTCTCGCTCATTCTGCAACGCTCTGACCGTCAGAGCATTGCAAAAGAGCGAGAAAAAAGACGGACTTTTTTCGCCCGAAACGCCCGAAAAAACGCCCGAAAAGCATTGATATTGTGAGGTGAAAGCATTGATATTGAGGGGTAATAACTTAGTTATTGCAGTGTGATAACTAAGTTATCGCGCGCGCGCCAGTCATATCCCGCGATTTCCCCTCTTTTTCTTCCTCCGAGAGCACTGCGTTAACATATTTTCAAGTTGTCGCCACGGAGGAAATTTTTCTTCGTTTTAACGGTTGTGAAAATGTGTTCAAGGTTAAAGGTTAAGTAGTTAATTAACCTTTTAAGAGGGGGGGGATAGGTAGGTTACTACTAATAATAATATATATA
>SAMEA104315432__coassemble_164_pt1 | contig 39740 bp, 28 predicted proteins | sample SAMEA104315432__metabat2_low_PE_031 | metagenome-assembled genome bin SAMEA104315432 (sample SAMEA104315432) | gut metagenome | biome: Monkey gut; feature: monkey-associated habitat; material: faeces | place: China | collected 2013
TTAACCGACACATCACCCTGTAACCCCCAATTCCACCACAAGCACGTAAATGATTGATAATTAAAGCAATCACATCCGTCCTCCCAGCCCCTCGACCTCTTATTCTCAACGAAGAGCGCCGCCGCACTGAGGAGGGGGGCTATGCCCTGATGTAGTCCCGACTTAATGTTTTATGCCCTCGCACACCTCAGGCGGGCGAGGGTGCGCCCCATCGCTCGCCCTGAAGCGGTCGAGGGCGTGGCGGTCGGTGTGCTGTTGAATGTCGGCGGTGGTTTTGAAAGGATGCAAGAAAAATAAAAGATAATACGAATAAAAGTACTAAAATATTTTGTTAATACAAATAAAAGTATTACCTTTGCAGTGTTCAAATAAAATAAATATAATATGAAGCAATTAAAATTAACAGAGGTATAACGCGAGCTAATAGAGGCAGGGCGCAACTACAAAAGGAGTTATCCGAACGGCGCAACGGAATTGCGCTACTATGTAGAAAGGCTTTTTGCTGAATGGCTGGACGAGTAACAAATTAAAAAAGAGGATGCCCACTTCGGCACTCTCCCAGAAAGAAAATATAACTTTTAATATATATTATTATGGCAATAATGATTTTGAAACAGACACAGGCGGAGACAATGAAAGCGCAGCTTTCTGATCTTTTAATTTCTATTTCTTGGGCTGACTTGGCAAAACGTTATTTTAACCGCTCCGGCTCTTGGCTTTATCATAAGTTGGACGGTATCGACGGAAACAAAAAGCCTACAGCATTTACAGAGGAGGAGCGCGAACAGTTGCGCAGCGCTCTCATTGACCTGAGCGACAGAATACGCCGAGCAGCTGACCGCATACAATAAAGCCCCGGTTTTTATATTTAGCCGTATTTGAACACAAGCCGCCGCAGGGCTGCGGCGCACCATTCCCGACAAGGTTTGCACCCTGTCGGTTTTTTTTACTTCTTTGCTTCCTCGCCCTGCTCCTGCCTCTCCACGATGGCGCGGAGCTGTTGCACGGTGTCGGCTGTGTAGATCTCACAGCCGACGCGCACGACGCCCACCAGGCCACCACCGCCAACGCCTGAACGCTGCGCCCTTGCTTGCTTCAGCTCCTCAACGACTGAGGGAGGGGCGAGGAGCTGCCATGGCTCGATATCCAGGGCGGCGATGCGCTCTAAGGTGGGGAACGAGGGGCGGGAGATTGTGGCGGACACACTGGGGCGCGATAAGCCCAAAAGGTCCGCTAAATCCTGTTGCGTCATGCCCTTTTGTGATAGTATATCTTTAATGTATGCTTTCATCTTTTTTAATTTTGGTACAAAGATATACATATTTATATAATGTAAAGATGTTTTTACGTTAAATAACGCCTGCGTGATTCTTCATTTGCTTACCCTCTTCTCCTAAATTCCGCCACAGTGATGGCGGTGGCAATTGCTACGTTGAGGCTCTCAGCAGTAGGTTTGTCGGCTGGGTAGGATGGGATGAGAAGCTTATGATTGACGAGAGGGCGGATGGCAGTGGAGATGCCGTTGCCTTCATTGCCCATGATGATGATACCGTTGGCTGTCAAAGATTTTGAGTAGATATTGTCTCCGTCGAGCAGGGTGCCATAGATAGGTGTAGAGGATGGAAGGGAGGAAAGGAACGGCATGAGGTCTGTGTAGATGACTTTCACTCTCGCTATGCTACCCATAGTGGCTTGCACCACCTTCGGAGCAAAGGCATCCGCTGTCTCGCGACTGCAGATGATAGTGGCTATGCCAAACCAGTCGGCTATGCGTATTATAGTGCCGAGGTTTCCTGGGTCCTGCACACCGTCGAGGACGAGACATAGATTGCTGGCAAACCATTCCGGAGCGGGTAATGAGTCAGACTGCGGAGTGCTGAAAATACCCATCACTTGCTGGGGATGCTGTAGAAAACTGGCTTTGCGCAACTCTTCTTCGCTGACAAGGATGTGCTCTGCATCATTAGAGTGGCTTTTGGGCATGGTGTCAAACCATTCCTCGGTGCCGATGAGGCACTGCGGATGGAAGCCCGCGAGGAGCAGTTCGCTGACTATCTTGGTGCCTTCTGCTACGAAGACGCCTTCTCTCTGTCTTGCTTTTTTTTGCTCAAGGCTATGTATGTATTTCAGTTTGTTCTTGCTTATCATAGTGCAAAGTTACGATTATTTTCCATATATATGGTGCTTTAGTGGTTGTTTTTTTTCAGTTGTCGTTTTTTTTTCATACCTTTGCAGATGGTTTGGATAATTCATAATTCATAATTCATAATTTATAATTTATAATTCATAATTCATAATTGTTTCTCTTACTTATGCCCAACCGCTTTGCATACATATATACTGCTTTGCTTGCCACTATCGTCGCTTTGACGCTGGCGGGATGCAATGGTACTAAGTATGTGGACGATGGCGACTATCTCCTCACGGGCACTGGTATCACTTGCGACAATCCTCATATCAATATCTCTTCGCTTGCGCCTTATATGCGTCAGCGCCCTAATTCGCGTTGGCTGTCTGTCATAAAGGCTCCGCTCGGTCTCTATTCTGCATCGGGAAGGGACACGACGAAATGGATAAACAGGACGCTGAGAAACTGGGGCGAGATGCCTGTGGTCTATGATAGCCTGCTCACAGCTGGTTCTGCTGAAGATATCACCGTGGCGATGCACAATAAAGGATTTCTTGATGCGGAGGTGAAGCCTGTGCTACAAACGAAGGGAAAGAGAGCGAGAGTGGATTACCACGTTTCTGCTCATGATCCGTACATCGTGAAGAGCGTGGACTATGACATCGAGGATGTAAGGATGGACAGCATACTGCGTGCCAACGGACAATTGCTAAAGATTGGACCGGGCATGATGTTTTCGGTGAATGAACTGAATGACGAGAGAAGGAGAATAACTGACTTCCTGACGGACAACGGTTATTTCCAATTCAATAAGGAGTTTGTGCATTTTGATATTGACTCCTCACGCGTGGACCATACCGTGGCTATGACGATGCACATCGGAAAATATCGTCGAAACAATTATCAGAAATTGTCTGACCATCCGCTCTATACTGTCAAGAGCGTGACCTTCGAAGGTAATGATGCTCCTGACTTCAAACTTAGACGTAAGGTACTGGAGCAGAATTGTTTTATCACCGCTGGCAAACCGTATAGTGCTTCCGACCTTCAGAAGACCTACAACCGATTCTCGCGCTTGCATGCCATCAGATACACCAGTATTCACTATGATGAGAGTCAGGAGGCGAAGACGCTCGACTGCCACATACAGGTGTCGCCTCAGAAGATGCACTCGGTGCAGTTTCAGCCGGAAGGCACCAATACTGCAGGAGACTTTGGAGCTGCTGCTTCGCTGGTCTATCAGAACAGAAATCTCTTTCACGGCAGTGAACTGCTGAATATCTCTGCTCGTGGCGCTTTTGAGACCATCAGAGGTCTGGAGGGCTATCAGAGTCACAGTTATCAGGAGTATGGTGTGGAGGCAAGTTTGAATTTCCCACGTTATCTCCTGCCGGGATTGTCAAAGTCATTCCATAGGAAGAGCAGTGCCACGAGTGAGCTTATGGTCAGTTACAACTGGCAGAATCGTCCTGAGTTTCATCGCAGAGTGTTCTCTGCGGCGTGGAGATATAAATGGAGCAATCCACAGAGTCATTCGCAATATAAGGTCGATGTGATAGACGTTAACTTTATCTCTATGCCTTGGATTTCAGAGACTTTCAAGCGCGATTACCTCGACTCTGTGTCAAACCGTAACGCTATCCTCAGATACAACTATGAGAACCTGCTCATCATGAAGATTGGAGTGGGATATACCTGGAACCACCGAGGCAACATGCTGCGCCTCAATCTGGAGACTGCTGGCAATGTCCTCAGTGCTCTATCGCATTCATGTGGGTTTAAGAAAAATTCCGATGGACAGTATAAGGCTTTCGGAATAGCTTTCGCACAGTATGTAAAGGGCGATATAGACTTCTCAAAGTCGCTGCAGTTTGACGAACGTAACACGCTCGCCATGCACGCCCGCTTCGGACTTGCCTATCCTTATGGCAACTCCACCATCCTGCCTTTCGAGAAGAGATACTTTGCTGGCGGCAGTAACTCGGTCAGAGGATGGAGCGTTCGCGAACTGGGTCCGGGAAGCTACACTGGAAAGGATGGCAGAATAGATTTTATCAATCAGACTGGCGACATCAAGATAGACCTCAGCGTGGAGATGCGTTCCGCTCTCTTCTGGAAATTCCAGGGCGCTCTCTTCGTGGATGCCGGCAATATCTGGACTATACGCAACTATAAAGACCAGCCCGGAGGACAGTTTAAGCCTGCTACCTTCTGGCAGCAGATGGCTGTGGCTTACGGACTGGGCATAAGACTGAATTTCGATTATTTCCTGATACGCCTTGATATGGGTATGAAAGCTATCAATCCAGTATATAATTCAGGGCGAGAACATTATCCTATTATCCATCCGAACTTCTCACGCGATCATGCTTTCCATTTCGCTGTGGGACTGCCTTTCTGATGGAAGGAATGGCCTTTCTCTTATTTCCCCCATGGGGAAGATAGGTTTTATGTATTGACAACTTGAGTACATAGTTGACAATTCATCACTAAATAAAACTCCGCTAAGGAGGAGTGGGGAGGCTTCTATTCCACATTTTAATAAATGACAAACAAACGACAATGAGAAAAAAGACAACCGAAGACGTGGAGAACGTGGAGGCTGGCGCCGAGTCAAAGGCTGAGAAGAAGCCACAGAAAAGAAAGACTCAGGCAAGGAAAGCCACTACGACACGCAAGAAGGATGCCACAGAAAAGGCTGAGGAGACAAAGACTCCTGATGCCGACACAACGGAAAAGGCTGGTAAACAGCCAGAAAGAAAGAATACACGCCGAAGCAGAAGACCTTCTCCTAAAGCACAGAAGGAGATCGAGGCGATTGTGGCAACATTACAGCAGGAGAATACTTCTAATCCTGTAGAGAAAACACAGACTACAGTAGTGGAGGAGACTCCTGCTCCTGCAGCAGAGGACGTTCAGACTCTTGTAGCGGAGGAATCTCCTGACTTTATGGAGATTGTTCAGACTCCAGTGGTAGAGGAGACTCCGACCTCTGTGGAGGAAACTCCAGATTATGTAGAGAAGACTTCCGCTCCAGTAGCAGTGGAAATGACTGATTCCGTAGAGGAAACCGTCAAGCCAGAAGCTGTGGCTGAGGAACAGAAAACTGATAAAGCAGAGACGGCGCAGACACCAAAGCAGGAAAAGCAGGAAAAGCGCAAGAATGAGCAAAAGCAAGAACAGAAGCAGGAGCAGAAGCAAGAACAGAAACAGCAGAAGCAGGAGCCAAAGCAGCAGAATGTCAAGCCTATTCCTCCTTTCGTACCTGTTAGGGTAGAGACACTCGTGGACCTCGTAAATGCGCCTTACCGTCAGCTTTGCCTCAATGATCAGCAGATACAGCAACTCACAGTGGAGGATGCTCAGCAGAGATTCAGATGGTTTGAGGGAACATTGGCTTGGGTGCTCGATTACGACATCGTCATTTCTGACACCAATATTTGGCTCGAACTCCTTGTAGGACACACCTCAAGCCATAGTGACCCGAAAGTCAATGCTCGTCTGCTCTTTGAACGACAGTTGGAGTTTATCTCAAAACTTGTGCGTTATCGTGGAGGAAAATTCATGATGATGAGCGAGACATACGAGGAGATAGACCGCTTTGCCACACAGCAGGCACCGACAAACTATAAGGATGCCGACTTCACCGATGAGGCGCTCTGCCGTAATGTAGCGGCAAGACTTGCTAAGCGCCTTATCCTATCACAGCAGAGAGAAAACAGACTGAGAATCGAAGGTATAGGAGCGGAGAGCCATCATGCAGCTTTTGCTGACCCTGCAATCATCCGCAAGACCGTGGAACTCTTTGCCACTGGCAAGCGTGTGCTCCTGATTACAAATGATGCGTCTGTGGCAATCAGAAGTATGGGAATGTGTGACGACCTTCAGCGCCATAATAACATCGATGACGACACTTGGGAAGAGGTCTATACTCCGCTCCGTCCGATGGTGATGACGATGGACGATCTCAAAGTGCTCGATAATTTCACGCGCCAGTATCACTTTCTCCAGATGGCAGCTGGAAAGCAGTGGATGGAGGATGTGCCTCGCAGAATGGAAAAGCATAATGTCGAGCCGCTGATGCTCTGGATGGAAGGCTTCCGCCCTGGCGATAAGCACTCTGAGCAACAGCGTCAGAATAACGCCCAGAAGCAGAATGGTGCTCAGAAGCAAAGCAACGCCCAGTCTGCCCAGCAGAAGCAAGCAAATGCCCAGCAGTCTCAGCAAAAGCAAGGCAATGGTCAGTCTGCCCAGCAGAAGCAAAACAATACTCAGCAGAAGCAGAAGGCACAGAAACAGCAGAATAATGCTCAGCCTGCCCAGCCTGTACAGCAGCATAGACAGGAAACTGAAAGTTTGCCTCTACAGGATGCACAGGCAAAGCAGGATGCACAGGTAAAGCATGAGCCACAACCTGTAAAACAGGAACCTCAGTCTAAGCAGCAAAAGCAAGAAATGAAGATTGCGGAATCTATGGAGACGCATGAACAGAATGCTAATCCTTTCGTGGAGCAGCCTGCTCTTCCTGCTGAGATAATAGATGTGGAGAAACCTTCTATGTCGCCAAGCGAACTCATTGCCGACTGCAACAACTCCGTAGCTGAGCCAGCTAATGAGCCTAAGAAGCGACAGGTGCGCAGACGTCCTGTACGCAGACGTCAGGGTGGAAAGTGATTTAAACCCAAATCGGTCATTAGACCACAATATTCAAAAAATTCTTGCTATTGTGTCGTTTCCTAACATCTTTTATTTTCTTGTCGGCATCTTGCCTGTCTTTGTAACTTGACGTAGCCCGCTACGCCTACGTTACAAAGACAGCCAATCTGTTCGACAATAAAACAAAATATGTTTAGGATCTAATGACCGATTTGGGTTAAATGAAAAAATGGGACCCCTCTTATTCCCTTGTAGTGTGAGGCTATATACGTTATTCGGCTTGCGTCTCTTACTCAAGAGAGGTCACTGTAACCAGCCTCCTCCCTATAGTGGGATAAGAGGAGATTCCATTCTTCATTTCACTATATTCTTCATTTCATAAGATTGCACAAATCCGTACGCCTGTGAGTAAAAAGAAGTAATATTTATTGCGCTTCATCTTTGGAAAATGACGGTTCGGTAATTTATAATCCATCTTAATATATGATAAGGTGGAAAATAGGATAACTTTGCAACAATCATATTGTAAATAAAAGAGATAAGAAATGGAACAGTTCAAACACATATTTGAAACCAGATACACATGGATTGAAGGTTTCATGCGTAATGTCAGAAGATACTCTGACAAGACTGCTATGATTGACTCAGACACAGATGAAAAATGGACATATAAACAACTGAATGCCGATACTAACCGACTTTGTAATGCCCTCGCAAGAGATGGATTCGCTAAAGGCGATGTCCTTATGGTGCAGATGATCAACTGCCCAGAGTTCGTATTTTCATATATTGCCTGCCATAAGATGCAAGGCGTATGTTGCCCTGTCAGCTATCGTATCAGTTCGGGAGAGATGGCCTTCAATATCGAAGACTCTAAGCCAAAGGTTATCATAGTGTGCTACTCAAAGCTCGCCAGCACCCTTGAGGCGGTCAGCTTGTCAAAATTCAAGCCTGAACGCATTGTGGTAGTAGGAGAGACAGAGATGGACGATGTTACTTCTTACTCTAAATACGTCAGTGGAGAGAGCGAAGCCGAACCGCTAATCACTACAGAATACAGCATATACAATGAGACTACACGACTCTATACCTCCGGCACCACTGGACGTCCGAAGGGAGTGTCGCTCACAAGTATCAATGAGGTGCTCTCGGCACACGATGTCATGATACATTTCCCAATGTCATATAAGGACGTGACGATGAACACCACACCATGGTTCCATCGTGGAGGATTGCATTGCGCTGGTCCTTGTCCTACATTCTATGCTGGAGCAACGCTCGTGATAATGGGAAAATTCAATGCTTTGAACACGCTCAAACTGGTGTGGAAGTATAATATCACTTTCCTCGTGGGCGTGCCAACAGTGCTCGAAGAACTTGCTGACGAGCAGGAACGCCAGGGATATGATATCCACACCCTGAAGGGAATCGTCACTATGGGAAGTCCACTGGAAAGGTCTGCCTGCATTCGTTATCAGAAGGTCTTGACTCCAAATATCTTTAATGGTTACGGCACTACAGAGACTTTCTGGAATACATTCCTTCGTCCGTTTGACTTGCCAGACAATGCTGGCACAGCAGGAGCATCATGCGTAGATGATGACGTGAGAGTGGTAAAGGTATATGATGACCGTAGGGCTGAGCCTAACGACCTCGTGGCTATGGACAGCACAGAGGTGGGAGAGGTAATCATCTGCTCTCCGGCTAAGTCGCCTTATCTCTATGTCAACAATGAGGTGGAGACAGAGAAAAAATACTATAAGGGATTCATCTATACCAACGACCTTGCCACATGGGATAAGAATCAGTTTGTCACCATTATAGGTCGTAAAGACGATATGATTATCTCTTCTGGAGAGAATATCTATCCTACAGAGGTGGAGGCTGTGCTCAATACTCACGCCAAGGTGAAGGACTGCATCGTCACTTCCGTGCCTGACAAGATTCGTGGTCAGATAGTGACTGCCTACATCGTGCCGGTTGCTTCCATCGAAGAGGCAGAGCATGGACTGGCTGAGGAACTGGATGAATTCTGCAAAGAGAGCAATGAGATTGCGAATTTCAAGCGTCCACGCTATTACAGATTTGTAAGTCAGATTCCTTTTACTGCCACTGGTAAGAAGCTCCATGTGAAGATCAAGGAAATAGCTTCTCGCGACCAGAAGAACGGTTTGCTCTATAGAGTCTAAGGAATAGCTTCCCTCTTGTCCTCTCTTCGGGGATGATAAGGTCATGGGGAAGTATGAGGTAGGAAATATATGGGCTTCCTTAGCTTGCGGTTTGGCAATAATATACGATTTGTTACAAAACATATTTTTCCCTTTTACCTCAGAGTATTCACAAGAATGTGTTCCTGATGTGAGACAGATATATAAGGGCTGATACTTTCCAAATGAAGTATCAGCCCTTATTTATGCGGTTTTTTAACGGTTGTTAATACTTTTTCCATCCCTTTTCATGAAAAATATTTTTTGTCATTTGTAATTCCACTCTTCCACCTCGTGAGTGTTACTGCTTTGATTATCAATGGTTTATGCGTGGTGGAATTAGGGTGGAACTATGGGTGGAATTACATGAAATTCCACCCATAGTTCCACCCTAATTCCACCTTGTCTAACATATTGATTATTAGATATATAACATGTCGAAGGTGGAAGGGTGGAACTTCTTTTGACTAAAAATATTTTTTGAGAATTATAGTCGAAAAGTTGTGAATATATGTTAATTTAAGGATGTTTTCAATCAAACAGCATCACTGTTGGACCATACTGACCTTCCCCCAGAAGCTATCCCTAACGCTTTCCTTGAAGGGTAAGCTCGCTTGTCCACCTTTTGGGTGAGGAATAGTTGCGTTCTTCGCCTTGAGACCCAAGATGACAATTCGTAACAAAAAAATCCCCTCCAGAGAAAGGGAGGGGATGGCTATTGTAAAAGCTATGTTATTGCAATGTAAAAGCTATGTTATTGCAGTGTAAAAGCTATGTTATTGCAGTGTAAAAGCTATGTTATTGCAATGTAATAGCTATGTTATTGCATTTACTACAATACTCTGGCTCGTTGCTGTTTTTCAAGACAAGGTTTGTTGGTTCGTTGTCAGTATTAGCATTCAACAAAACAACAAAACCACTAAATCACAAAACAACAAAACAACAAAACAACAAAACCACACTATCTAAGATCGATTACCTCAGCCTTAGGATAGTCTTTAGCATTGAAGGTGAAAGTGGCATCAGAGAGAGTTCGCTGTCTGATATTGGAGATAGAAATCGTAACCCAACCAGAAGCCTGACGCATCTTTACCTCCTTGATATTATTGTTGCCGTCCACGAGAATATATGCCTCCTTGATGCTTGCTTTCTGATTTTGAGCCTTGAGATGCACTTGATTGCCGCTCGCGGTCTTGTTGAGCTGCATGCTGTAACCCTTCTTGTAGAGATTGACGAAGGTGTAAGGATTCATGGATGACTGCTGAGCAGCAGAAGGAGTAGAGACATTGACCTCTTCATTCTTCTTCACATAGGTCCACTGTGTCTTGCCATTGTACCATACTATTGCGCTGGCAGTAGAAGCGTGGAATTTGTTGCCTTTGATGGAGATGTTGCCCTTCTGAGTGCCAAACTTGTTGCCTTTGATGGAGAAAGAAGCGGTAGTACCGCCTTTGATGTTGAGCTTTGCGACAGCTTTGTCGAGCACTTTCTTTGCCTCATTAGAATTGTTGTTGGCAGAAATGGTTGTAGTGAAGGCGCAAATCGCCATCATAACTATCAGAGAAAAGATTTTTTTCATAGACTTTCTGTTGTTAATCCGTCCCTTTTAACGGTTTTCTTTTTATTAGTTTGTTATCTGAAATATCAAGTTATCGAGTACCGCCTCTGAGCGATGCAATACGGTTTTCCAAAGCCATCTCATCCATTATCAGCACTTCGCGAGGCTTACTGCCATGAGCAGGACCTACGATACCCGCCTTTTCGAGTTGGTCCATCAGTCTTCCGGCACGGTTGTAGCCGATGGAGTACTGTCGCTGAATCATGCTCGTAGAGCCTTGCTGCGTGTTGACGATGGTGCGTGCAGCCTGTTCGAAGAGAGGATCCCATGAAGAAACGTCCGTACTTCCAGTGCTTCCGCCATCGCTTCCATCATCCATAGGTTCAGGGAGTTCCATAGGATGCTGAGGAGTAAGGCCAGCCTTCTCTTGCTCTTGTATATGCTTAGCGATAGCTTCCACTTCAGGAGTGTCGAGGAAAGCACACTGTACGCGGGTCGGTTCGTTGCCGTTGAGATAGAGCATATCGCCCTTACCTATGAGTTGGTTGGCACCCGGGCGGTCGAGAATGGTGCGTGAGTCAATCATCTGTCCTACGCGGAAAGCCACACGTCCTGGGAAGTTTGCCTTGATAGTGCCGGTGATGATGTTAGTGGTAGGGCGCTGTGTGGCTATAATCATGTGTATTCCCACGGCGCGAGCCAACTGTGCGATACGGGCGATAGGTAGTTCCACTTCCTTTCCTGCGGTCATGATAAGGTCGCCAAACTCATCTATTATCACGACGATATACGGCATATAGTCATGGAGTGGGTTACCGTTTTCGTCGGTCATGCGCAGGCGGTGGTTGATGAATTTCTCATTATATTCCCTTATGTTGCGCGCTCCAGCAAGCTTCAGGAGGTCGTAACGATGGTCCATAAGCGTGCATAGGCCCTTCAGTGTGCGCACCACCTTGGTGACATCAGTGATGATAGGTTCCTCGTCTGTGTCTGGAACCTGAGCCATAAACGCATTGGCGATAGGATTATAGACGGAGAATTCCACCTTCTTAGGATCGACAAGCACAATCTTCAGCTCGTTAGGATGCTTCTTGAAGAGCAAAGAGCCTATCATGGCATTCAGTCCGACAGACTTACCCTGACCAGTAGCACCAGCCACAAGGAGGTGAGGAATCTTGGCAAGATCGACCATAAAGACCTCATTGGTGATGGTCTTACCGAGGGCAAGAGGCAGTTCCATCTTGGTGTCCTGGAATTTTCTGGAGTTGAGAATGGACTCCATTGAGACGATGGAAGCATGGGCATTAGGCACCTCGATGCCGATAGTGCCCTTTCCTGGGATAGGAGCGATGATACGAATACCCTCAGCCTTGAGTGAGAGAGCTATGTCATCCTCCAGATTACGAATCTTGGAGATGCGCACTCCCTCGGCAGGAGTAATCTCATAGAGCGTGATAGTAGGGCCGATAGTGGCTGTAATCTCACGTATCTGCACTCCGAATGAGTTGAGCACAGTGATAATCTGCTTCTTATTGGCTATGAGTTCCTCCTTAGTGGTCAGGTCTTTTTGTTCCTCATATTTCTTCAGAAGGTCGAGGGTAGGGAACTTATATTTTGTATAAGGTTCACGTGGGTTGATAGGAGTAGATAGCACCTCCTCGGCAGTGAGCGTCTTTCCCTTGGCTTTGTCTTCGCTGATGCTTTGGTTTACGCTGAATGTAGGCTCGTTGTTGGCAGGCTGTTTCTGCTCAGGAGCCACGCTTTCGCTTTGCTCTGCCGGCGCAATATCTTCCTCATCGGTGAGGTCGATAGGCTGGCTTGCGTTCTCATCAGGTACGTATTCCTCGGTTTTCTCTTCCTCTTCAGTCTCCGGAATGGTGTAAGGATTAGCGAGAACGGTGTCAGTAGCTTCCTCTTCCTCCTTGTTGTTATTGATTTTAAACTTCACTCTATTTGAGATATAGTCCACAGGATTAAGCACTTTGCGGATGAAATTGATGGTCTCTGTGGAGACGAAAGTGAGGAAAATAATGGCTGTCAGCGCAAGGATGGCTGTCAGACCTGGTGTTCCGATTATGCATTCGAGGTATTTGCAGATAAACTCACCGTGTCCTCCACCGGCATTGAATATCTGTCCGTTGAGCAGAGGGTTGATGAATTTCGCACAGGTGATGCTGCTCCAGATGAGCAATATCATTGAGCCAAAGAACCATTTCCACAGGTTCAACTTGAATGCGCCCACCAATCGCAAGCCTACAAGGAATATAAATGCAGGGATAAGGAATGCGGGAAAGCCAAAGCAACACTTGATAAAGAAATATGAAATGTATGCTCCGATGCTTCCGCAGCTGTTTTGTATCGCCATATCTTCATTCCTCATATCTCCAGGAAGCGGATTGGTGATGATGCTTTGGTCATTCTGTCCTGTAGAGAAGAAGGAACAGAATGACCAAAGCATGAAGATGGAGATGCCGAAGAGGATAAGTCCCACGGTGACATTAGTCTTTTCATTGTGTATGAAAGACGAAACTCCGATGGCTTCACTGAATGATACGTTCTTGGAATTGGCTGTTTCTTTTTTCTTTTTTGCCATATATATATTTCTTTTCTTATGCTTGGTGTATGTGAAGTTGGAGGGGAAAAGCAATACGTTTCTCCCAAACCAACTGCAAATTTACATGAAAAATCTCATATAATTGATGAAAAAGCGAGAGAATATGTCAAAAGATATGGTTTTTTCAGCATTTTTTTCTAATTTTGCACTTGTTATATGTAATTTAGAATGTATTCCATACCCTTTGCCCCCTTAAATCTACTGAGGCAAAGGTCAATTTCGTTATGAATAAAATATTATACAGTAAGTTTGACAAAACCAAGATAGGTGACTTGCCAAGGGCGGTTTTCCCAGGCAGAATAATCACTATTCTTTCGCCTGGCGAGGCGCAGAGGGCTGTAGATTACTTGCTTCAGAGTGACATCCTCGGCTTCGATACCGAGACAAGACCTGTATTCAAGAAAGGCGCGAGAAATAAGGTGGCGCTGCTTCAGGTTTCTACACACAACACATGTTTCCTGTTCAGACTCAACAGGATAGGACTTTGTCCAGCGGTAAAGCAACTCCTTGAAGCTGAGGGACCATTGAAAATAGGACTCTCATGGCATGATGACATAATGGGACTTCATAAGAGAGGCAACTTCGAGCCTAAGGGATTTATCGACCTCCAGGACCACATGACTGAATTGGGAATCAAGGATATGAGTCTGGCAAAACTCTATGCCAACCTTTTCCGCAAGCGCATCAGCAAGCGTGAACAGCTCTCCAATTGGGAAGCCGATGTGCTTAGCCAGAAACAGAAGGAATATGCTGCCACGGATGCGTGGGCGTGCATCATGCTTTATGAGGAATATATGCGCCTGAAAGAGACGCAAGACTTCTTCCTTGAATACGTTCCAGAACCGGAACCGCAGCAACCTGCCGCTCATAAGGAGCAGGAAGAACAGGCTGATGGCGCTGACAATGTGGAGGAGAAAAAGCCTGCCGCAAAACGTACTGCACGCAAGACCACCACAAGGCGTAAGGCTACGTCGGCTGACGGTGAACCAAAGACCACGAGAAAGCGTTCCACTACCAAGGCTTCTGCAAAAGATACGACGGCAAAAGCCAAAGCTCCTGCTAAGCGACGCACTGCAAAAAAGAATAATTTAGAACTCCAATTGACGGGTGATAATCCGCAAATGGCTGTAGAGATAGAAAATACAATACAGAATGTATAAAAACGTATATTTGAAAAGAGGTAAGGAAGAGAGCATGAAGCGCTTTCATCCTTGGGTGTTCTCGGGTGCACTGCACCATATGGACGAAGGCTTGCGTGAAGGCGAGATAGTCAATGTAATCTCTGCCGAAGGCGAGTATATCGGTCGCGGACACTTCCAGATAGGAAGCATTGCCGTGCGAATACTTACTTTCGACGATGAGATGATTGACGATGATTTCTGGTACAATCGTCTCAAGATTGCTCTCGACGTGCGCATTGCAATCGGTATTGCAGACAATCCACAGAACAATACCTACCGTCTCGTTCACGGAGAAGGCGATAATCTCCCAGGACTGGTCATCGATTGCTATGGTAAGACCGCTGTAGTGCAGGCACATAGCGTGGGAATGCACGAGTACAGGATGGAAATATCACGCCAGTTGGTGCGCGTAATGGAGCATCGCATCGAGAATGTATATTACAAGAGCGAGACCACACTGCCTTACAAGGCGGAACTCGGACAGGAGAATGGCTTCATATATGGCGATACTGACGAGAATGTGGCTTTGGAGAACGGACTCAAATTCCACGTCGATTGGCTCAAAGGACAGAAGACAGGTTTCTTTGTTGACCAGCGTGAGAACCGTTCGTTGCTCGAACATTACTCTAAAGGACGCTGTGTGCTCAATATGTTCTGCTATACAGGTGGCTTCTCTTTCTATGCTATGCGTGGCGGTGCAAAACTCGTTCACTCCGTGGATTCTTCAGGAAAAGCCATCGAACTCACCACTAAGAACGTGGAACTCAATTTCCCTGGCGACAAGCGTCATGAGGCTTTCTGTGAGGATGCTTTCAAGTTCCTGGACGGAGCGGATGATAAATACGACCTCATTATCCTTGATCCGCCTGCCTTTGCAAAGCATCGTGGTGCATTACACAATGCTCTGAAGGGCTATACACGCCTTAATGTCAAGGCTTTCGAGCGCATCAAGCCGGGCGGAATACTCTTCACATTCAGTTGTTCGCAAGTGGTGACAAAGGATAATTTCCGCAATGCCGTCTTTACTGCCGCTGCGCAGTCTGGACGTAAGGTGCGTATCCTTCACCAGCTCCATCAGCCAGCCGACCATCCTATCAACATCTACCATCCTGAAGGCGAATACCTCAAGGGATTGGTGCTCTATGTAGAATAGGATTCTCCAATGTTCTCCACTGTGTTGCCCGCGTTACCGTGCAATGCAGAAACGATGTAGCAATATTCTCCAATGTCCGCCACTGTGTTGCCCGCGTTATCGGGCAATAAAAAAACAAGCACCACATGCATCCAATAGAGCAGAAAATAAAGAAATTCATATCATCAGAATCCCTTATTCCCCAACAAGGGAAATGGAAAGGACTCGTGGCATTGTCGGGCGGAGCGGACTCGGTCTGCCTGCTGCTCGTCTGCAAGTCGCTGGGCTATGATGTAGAGGCGGTGCATTGCAATTTCCATCTACGTGGAGAAGAGGCTGACAGGGATGAGGCTTTTTGCGAGAAACTGTGTGAAAGGGAGGCAATACCATTCCATCGCGTGCACTTTGACACACTCACTTACGCTTCTCTGCATAAGGTGAGCATAGAAATGGCAGCGAGAGAATTGCGCTATAATTATTTTGAACAGTTGAGAGTGAGCATCGAAGCCGACGATATTCTCGTGGCGCATCATCGTGATGACTCTGTCGAAACGGTGATAATGAATCTCATTCGTGGCACTGGCATTCATGGATTGCAGGGCATAAAACCAAGGAATGGACATATAGTGCGCCCACTTCTCTGCGTGGGAAGAAGGGATATAGAGGCATGGCTGAAAGAGAAAGGGCAGGACTTTGTCACTGACCGCACTAATCTGGAGGATGATGTGGTGCGCAATAAGATAAGGCTTAATCTGTTACCTCTACTCGAAGGGATAAATCCTTCTGTGTCAGAGAATATCGCTCAGACCGCTCTAAGAATGGTAGAGGCTGGTAAAGTCTTTGATAATGCCATGCGTAAGGATGTGGACCGTGTGGTGAAATCCACGCTTTCATCTGCCGATATAGCCCCTGCTGATCGCCTTATGTCGATAGATGTCAAGGCTTTGTCGGGAGTGGCATCGCGTGAATACACCCTTCAGACCATTCTTTCACCATTACTTTTCTCCCCATCGCAGGTGGAGGAAATATCTCGTTCAGACCTTTCTCAGCCGGGAAAGCGATGGGAGAGTACAGGGCATACTTTGATAGTGGATCGCGGTTGTCTGCTCATCAAGGAGAAATCGGTAGCAGAACGCAAGCCTTTCCGCATTCCAGAGGCAGGCACTTACGTCATCAGTGAGACGCAGTCTGCCACAGAAAAGGTCTCCGTCAAAATGCAGCAAGTGGATGAAAGTTTCACCATCGACCGCTCGTCGCTCTGTGCCACGCTCGATGCCGATAAGGTAAGGTTTCCTCTTTGTCTGAGGAATGTGAAGCCAGGAGAGCGATTTATGCCTTTCGGAATGAAGGGAACAAAACTCGTTAGCGACTATCTTACCGACAGAAAGCGAAATATCTTCCAAAAGGAAGCCCAACTCGTAATCTCTGATGCTGACGATAATATTCTGTGGCTCGTGGGTGAACGTCCCGATGGAAGATACTGCATTGGCAAAAATACAATAAATGCCCTTGTAATCCGTTATTTCAAATAATGAAAAAGAGCATTAGAAACATATTGGTATTTCTTCCGTTGCTTGCCCTAATCCTTACGGCTTGCAATGATGATGACAGTTTTTCCGCATCCCCATTCAATAGTCTTACAATGGGTGTGGATACGGTATTTATGGACACGGTATTCTCCAAAGTGCCGGCTTCCACGCGTTCTTTCTGGATTTACAATAAGTCTGGAGACGGAATACGCTGCTCTAACGTGAGGTTGCAGAATGGCAACCAGACTGGTTTCCGTGTCAATGTGGACGGAATAAACCTTGGCGAGCAGACTGGATTTCAGACTTCTGACATTGAAATAAGAAAAGGAGACAGCATCCGCGTCTTCGTGGAACTGACTTCACGATCCACTTATCAGACTGCTCCAAAGGAGATAGGAGACAATCTTATCTTCACCTTGGAGAGCGGAAAGCAGCAGGTGGTCAATCTCAATGCGTGGTCATGGGATGCTGATCTCGTGCAGGAAATGCGGATATCACGCGACTCTCTCATAGATAATGCAGGCAAAAGACCTCTCGTAATCTATCGAGGCATAACAGTTGATTCTCTTGCTACGCTCACCATAGCTCCTGGTTCTATCATCTATTTCCATGATGATGCAGGCATTGAGGTGAAAGGCAGATTGGTATGCAAGGGCGATTCCACAAATAATGTGGTGCTAAGGGGCGACCGTCTCGACAATATGTTTGACTATCTGCCTTACGATCTCGTGCCGGGAAGATGGAAAGGCATTCATTTCTCTGCCTCTTCCTACGATAATATCATAGATTTCACTGACATACATAGTGGATATGACGGCATAGTGTGCGACTCAAGCGACGTCAACAGACTGAAACTCACGCTTACAGCTTCCACCATTCATAATTGTAAAGGCTATGGCGTAAGCTCTTCAAATGCGAAAGTAGTCATCGAAAACTGCCAGATTTCCAATACATTGGCTGACTGTGTGGCGGTGATGGGAGGCGATGTGTCATTACTCCACTGCACGTTGGCACAGTTTTATCCATTTGATGCTCAGCGTGGAGCAGCGCTCCGTTTCAGTAATGGCGACGGAACGAATGTCTGGCCACTGGTCAATCTCAGCGTAAGAAACTCGATAGTGACGGGATATGCTGATGATGTCATTATGGGAACTAAGGCTGACTCTACTGCCGCCTTCAATTATTCTTTTGCTTATTCTCTCCTTCGCACACCAAAGATAAATGATTCCACCGTATGTGATAGTATCATCTGGGAGGATGTCAAGGACACAATCTCTTCCGGATGGAAGAATTTCAAGCGAATAGATACTGAGCTTCTGCGTTACGATTTCCATCTCGACTCCATCTCAAAAGCTGTCGGCACTGCTAACAAAGCATGGGCATTGCCATATAATCGCGATGGAATAAAGCCGAAGGAAGTGGTTAATATGGGATGTTATTAGTTGTCTGGTTGTTTAGTTGTCTGGTTGTTTGTAGAATTTGCTCGCAACTGGACTATCAACAAACCGACAACCGACCACCGATAACCAACAATCAACGAAACAACCAGATAACAAAACCACTAAACAACAATAATAATAAAGATATGAAAACAATAGAATTGAACCTGAAGATGATGCTCGTAGAGCAATCTGAACTGACCCCAGAAGACAATGAACTCGTGGAGAAGGCAAAGAAGGCTACAGAGGCTTCGTATGCACCATTCAGCAAGTTTCGTGTCGGAGCTGCACTACGCCTAAAGAATGGGGTAGTGGTGACTGGTTGTAATCAGGAGAATTCCGTTACTCCGCTCACGCTTTGTGCTGAGCGTGTCACTATCTTTTCTTCACAGGCACAGTATCCAGACACTCCTATTCTTACTCTCGCTATTGCTGCACGCAATATTAACGGTGAGTTTGTCAATGACCCTATTTCCCCATGTGGTTCATGCCGTCAGGTAATCCTTGAGCATGAAGTGCGCTATAATCAGCCTATCCGCATTCTCCTATATGGAAAAAAAGGAGTCCTGATAGCTGATTCTATCAAGACCCTCCTTCCTTTCTCTTTCTCTGTAGATAGTTTAACAGACTGATTCTTTTAATTCATGTCTTATTAACGAAAGAGACAGTCAGAAAACTTATATTAAGTGAAGCGAGAGTAACCCGATATTTTGTTCAGGGTTACTCTCGCTTCATTTGTAATAGGCTTCCAGCATTATGCATTAAGCATTAAAAATTATGCATTATGAATTATGCATTATGCATTAAGCATTATGAATTATGCATTATGAATTATTATTTAACTCCCCTCTCATCCAAAGCCTTACTGTATTTAGCGGCATTGGCGAGATGTTCATTGTATGACTTGGCAAAGTTGTGTGTGCCAGAGAAGTCCTCTTTTGCACACATATAGATGAAGTCATGGTGCACCATATTTAGCACAGCGTCAATGCCTGCCACGCTTGGAATGCGGATAGGTCCAGGAGGCAATCCCTCATTTCTATAAGTGTTATAAGGACTAACCACATTGAGCAGTTTGGTATAGATTCTTCTCAGTGAGAAATCCTGCAAAGCAAACTTGATAGTAGGGTCTGCCTGGAGAGGCATATTCTGCTTCAGACGATTGTAATACATTCCTGCAATCATAGGTTTCTCAGCATTGTTGGCAGTTTCTTCATCCACTATACTTGCAATGGTGATTACCTCCACCGGCGAGAGATTGAGCTCCTTTGCCTTTGCAGAGCGAGTGCCCTTCCAGAAATCATCACTCTCATTCTTCATCTTGTCAAGAAACTTTTCGAGAGGTATGTTCCAGTACACTTCGTAAGTGTTAGGGATAAACATAGAGATAATGGTGGCAGTATCGAGTGCATACTTTCCACATATCTTCGGATCGTTTAGTGCATCGAGGAAATCTTCCTTGGAAAACATCAGTCGCTCAGCCATTTCCTCAGCCAGACGTTCCTTTGTCCTCACGCTCGGAATGGTCAGTTTGACAGGTTCCTGATGTCCGTTTCGCAAGTTGCGGAACAGGGTAAAAGCGCTCATAGAAGGAGTGACAGCGTATTTACCTGAGCGGATATGGTCTGCATAGTGTAGATGGCGCGCCATGGTGCGTATGGCAGCGCGTCCCTGTTCGGTGGCGATAGTGTCAAGTTTCACGGTCACCGAGTCGAGATCATCGTCATTATCGATATAGAGATAGACGGTGTAGTCATGCTTTGAGATACCGGCAAAGAGATAATAAGCCACGATGCCAATGATTACTACAATGCATCCAATGGCGGAGATGAGGTATCCTTTCTTCTTTTGATTCATTTTTATTAGTGTTGGTTGTGGGTTGTTGGTTGTGGGTTGTTGGTTTGGTCGTTGGTTGTTTCCAGCCAATTATCTATAAGCTTTCGTGCGATAGACAGTTTTTCTGGGATAGTAGGCAAGCGATGACGGTCAAACCATCCGCCTTCTGCCAGTTCTTCCTTCTGCAGCTTTATCTCGCCAGAGACGTAATCGGCATTGAAGCCCACCATCAGTCCGCATGGATAAGGCCAAGGCTGGGAGGCAAAATATCGCAGATTGGTAATCTCCAGTCCCACTTCCTCATGCACTTCGCGCCTTACGGCTTCCTCCAGAGTCTCGCCAGTCTCCACAAATCCCGCTACAAGACCATGGAAATTGCTTCTGAAATTGCGTCCTCTGACCAGCAATACCTCATCGACACCCTTATGGATGAGCACGATGACGGCAGTGGCAAGTTGAGGCCATACTTCCTTTCCGCATCCGGTGCAACGCTTTGAGATGTCTGTCTCAAGTTTCATTGGAGCGCCACACACGCCACAGAATTTAGTATTCATGTCCCAATAGAGTATCTCATGACATTTGCCGGCTTTCTCATATAGAGGCTTGCTGAGCTTGTAATACGACTGCCTAAGTGGGCACATCTCATGATTAGCGAGGTCTGTGATAGGATTATCCACACTGACGGCCTTGACTATGGTGCCATCATCCATTGGTGTGATGTTGTGTATGGTGTTCCATTCCTTCAGAGCCACAGGAGGTTCATCGCCGTAAGGGATGGTAAATGATCCGTCTGCAGTCTTTTCTATCAGAAGATCACTTTTGCAGAATATAAACCAAAGATTCATAATCAGGTGTTACTTTGTTTTGTTGTTATGCTGTTTGGTTGTTTTGTTGTTCAGATGTTTGTCATGTTATTACATTCAACAAAACCACTAAACAATAAAATCACTAAGCAACAATGTTTTTTTTATGCGCACGCATATTATGTGCAAAGGTAATAATAATTATGTAGAAACTTGCAATTTGTGTTGACTTTTTTAGGAAACGATGTTGTTTTCTGTGTATAATTGCAATCCATATTTCTGCGGATTGCACCCCTTTTCCCCTTTTTTAGGCATAATTATTAAAAATTCTTATTTCATTATCATTTTATGATTATCATTTTATGATAATAAGAATAAAAGTTGTAACTTTGCAGAAGAATTTGCAAATATAGAGTAAGTTAGGTAGTTAGAATTGTTTGTATAAAGAAAAGTGTTTATACTTACAAAATATTATCATAATGATTCTGACTATCTTCTTATATAAAAAGGTAGAGATATGCTAATGAATAATCCTTTTGTCACAAATGGTTACGCTGGTCCTGAATACTTCTGTGACCGCATAGAAGAAACCCAGTATATCATAGAGATGCTGACCAATGAGAATAATATGGCTCTGATTTCCCCTCGACGTATCGGAAAAACGGAGCTGATTCATCATTGTTTTGCTCAGCCTGCAATCCAAAAAGATTATTATACTTTTATCATAGATATTTATTCTACCAATTCCGTCAGTGATCTTGCCAATATTTTCGGCAAAGCTATCATTGATGAACTTCGCCCAAAAGGCAGAAGCGCTTGGGAGAAATTCCTGACAGTGCTATCTTCTCTCCGTTCTGAAATATCTTTCGATATCAATGGGGCTCCAGTTTGGGGAATAGGTATCGGAAACATTGTAAATCCCGAGATTACGCTTGATGAGATATTCTCTTATCTCAACCAAGCTGATAAGCCATGTCTTGTAGCTATAGACGAGTTTCAGCAAATCACAAACTATGCCGACAACCGTATAGAGGCATTGCTCCGCACCTATATTCAGCGATGCACCAATGCCCATTTCATCTTCTCTGGCTCTCACCGCCACCTGATGGCAGAGATGTTCACATCCCCTGTGCGTCCTTTCTATCAGAGCGTGACGCTGATGAATCTGAAACCTTTGGATGTAGAGAAATATAAGGAGTTTGCCACTGCCAAGTTTGAGGAGCGCAATAAGCATCTCGATGTAACCGTCATCGGAGAACTCTTCGCCCGCTTCAGTGGTGTCACTTCTTACATACAGCGCGTGATGAATGTTCTCTTTCTCAAGACTCCAGAGCATGGAATCTGCACTATAGAGATGGTGGATGATGCCATCAACTATAATCTAAATATGGCATCAGATACCTATGAGACCCTTCTGCGCCAGATGCCGGAAAAGCAACGCAACGTCTTCATCGCTATCTCTGCTGAGGGCGAAGCAAGAAGCGTTAAGAGCGGAGCCTTCGCCAAGAAATATCATCTCCCTTCACCAAGCTCCGTCAATTCAGCCATGAAGGGATTATTGGAGAAGGATTTCATTACCCAGCAGGATGATGCCTACGTGGTATATGACAAGTTCTTCGATTTATGGCTGAAGAAGTATATGAAATAAATGCTTTGTCAATGGATAAACTGATATAAAGGGTTGCAATCTCTCTCTTTGAGGATTGCAACCCTTTTTTTCATGTTACTTGTAATGCGCAACTTTGTACCAATAAGATAATGAAAACAGATATAGGTTAGATAGTTTTGTAAACTGTAATATTTTTTCACAACTGTTAAAACGAAGAAAATATCCTCCGAGTTCACAAGCCGAAATTTTGATAGAGTAAGGCTATAAAATAAGAAAAACGGCTTTAAAATGCGGAAAATAACTGGCGAGCGTGCAAAAGCATAGCTTTGACACTGCAATAACTTAGCTATTACACTGCAATAACTAAGCTTTCACATAATAACTAAACCACTAAACCACCAAACAACTATACTGTTCGAGTTGCGATGTTTGCTTACAGTTTGCTGGATAGGTGGCACCACGATGATGGAGTGATTGGATTATCATAACTGCATACAATAAAAAAACGCCCTCACCTCACGGTGCGGACGTTCCAATCTCAATAGGTATTAGCTTTTTTAAGGTAAAAAGATTGTATTCAGGATAACGATTGCAAAGGTAAGGCTTTAATTTCAATAAACCAAATTTTTTTGCCTTTTTTTTTGAGGAAAATCAAAAAAACATCAAAAAACATCAAAAAAATGCTGAAATACATACGAAAACGTGGTTACATATCCTTTTCCAGCCGATTGTTATGTCTGCTTTCTGTTGTCCGATATGAGATGCGCTGTCGCTCCCTATTGAGCCTGTATATCTGAGGAGATGTCAGAGAATAATGATGGTTGTTGGTTGTGGGTTGTTGGTTGTGGGTTGTTGGTTGTGGGTTGTTGGTCAAATTTCAATAATTATCCAAACAAATAATCTGCAAACTTATGCCTTTGTCTATACAGAGTAGAGCGATAGTATAGGCAAAGACATATTGTGTTTCTTCGCGTTTTTTATGACTGACACACCGAAACCCAGCGATAAAATTGTTCGATTTTTCTGTAATGATAAAGCTATGAAGATGTGGCTTTGTAATGTATTGATTGACAATGCGTTGCGAAAGCATAGTTTTTAGAGGGTAAAAGCATAGATATTACACCCTAATATCTATGCTTTTACGAGGTAATATCTATGCTTTTGCAACGTGAAAGCTTAGCTATAGCAAAATGATAGCTTGACTTTCACTTTTTTGTTCTGTTTTTCTCCCTCTTATTTTGTTACATTGTGAAATGCAATAAACTGCCAAATCTACCAAGAATGAAATCGCAACAATGTGAACAAACGAAAGAGAATATACTTCCATTCCCAATGCCAAGGGAGGGGAAAGAGGTGGAGAGTGCGAAGGTTTTCGACCACTTCACGCTGGAAAGCCTTGCTGTGGTGCTGGCGGAGAAGCAGACGAAGGGTGTCAACGGCGAGGTAATCCAACTTGTATCGGGCGCAATCTATGTGCGGATGGTGCTGGATGTCGCGGATGATGGATAGGATGTCACGGAGCCTTTTCTCCTGCTTTGCAAGGTCTGTGGTAGTGGTGATGGTGCCGGGATGGAGAATATAATCGTATATCCTGCACGGTGTCGCTATGAAAGATGAGGCTGAGAGGAATAAGCGCAGAGTGAAGTCCTCGTCCTCATGATATATGCCTTCGCGGAAAGTAAGTTCCTCAGAGATGAGAAACTCACGGCGGATGATGTAAGCTACAGGGCAAGGCATAAGGTTTTTGCCAGGGAGAAAGTCTCTTGCTGGACAGAATACGGCTCCGTAGGGCGGGATATAGCGGTGATAAGGCTTTGGTGCTTCCGTGGTTTTGCCATCGGCACTCTCCTTGCTCTGCACCATTTCTATGCCTATCACGTCAATTTCTTGGTCGTCCTCCATTTCCTTCCACGGCAGTGTGACGTCGGGCAGAAGGCGGTCGTCACCATCTATAAACCAGACATATCGTCCCTTGGAGGCTCTCAGTCCACTGTTTCTGGCATTACTCAGTCCGCCGTTTGGCTGATTGATGATGGTCATCCGAGCGGACGTGCTTGCCCTAAACGCCTCTATGACAGAAAGCGTGCCGTCGGTGGAACCATCATTGACGACAATAATCTCCACCTCGTGACCTTGCTTTGTCACGGGGATGACGCTTTGGAGACACTCTTTGATGTAGCGTTCTACATTATATGCTGGGATTATTATGGAGAGCATTGGTTGATGGGGGATGGTTGTCGGTTGTTGGTTGTTGGTTGTCGGTTGTTGGTAGATTGAAACAAATCAACCCATAACCAACAACCCATAACCAACAACCCCCAATCCACTTATTTCTTCTTGCCGCACATATCCTGATAGAAGCAGCGCTGACACTGTTTAGGATCCGTTGCAGGTTCAAACTTCTTTGTCTCATCGAATATCTCAGAGAGAAGGTCTGACAGGCCTTTGCAGTACTCATCGAGGTACTCTTTTACATCATAGACAGGAGTTTTGTCGAAGCGTATTACAGGATTATAACCCTCCTCACGGGCGAAATGCGGATAGAGCAGGGCAGGGGATACAGGCATCTGTGTGTATGGAGCACCATTGTCTGGAGCTGTAAGTATCTTGGAATAGAGCAAAGTCTGGAGATAATAGTCTGGATGAGTGTCGGCTTTCTGCTCATGCAGGAATATTTCCTCCACGGATTTCAGAGCCTTAGGACGGCTTGCGCCTGTCTTGTAATCCACCACTCTCATGGTCTTGTTGCCATTGAATCCAGTTACTATGTCGAGACGGTCGATGAATCCCTTGACTTTCAGCGTGCGTGTGCCGGCACTTGTGCGGAAAGAGACGGAGTCATAGATTCTCTTTTCCAGGTCTTCGATGTGGAAAGGTGCGTGCGAAATGTCGTAATCTATCAGGCAGAGTATCATCTTTCTGATGATATTCATGTTGACCATCTGCATTCCATCAAGGGCAGGCATGTTCCTGTCGTCCTTGATATTGAAGAGTTCTTCCTTGAATCCCTTGATGATAGCGCGTGAAATGAGCGACTCGTCCTTGCGGATGTATTCCAGGTCTTCCTTGGTCACGTCCCTTCCTTTGAAAGGAGAATAGAGTGTTTCGGCTGCTTTATGGAATACAAGACCGAAGATTCTGTTGTCCATTTCGTCCTCATCATTGGTTTCCTCATCCTTTATATCGCAGATGAAACGATAGAAGAAACTCAGCGGACAGCGCAGATATTTGCTCAAAGCAGTAGGGGAGATGTGATCGATACTGTTGAGTTTCTCGATGACAGGAGCGGTCTTCTCCACGGCTTCGATGCTGGAACGGTTTACCGAAAGGTCGGAAATCATGGTGTGCTGCTGGATTGGAAGAGTGCTTTCTGCCATCAGTTGCATCATGAATCGGCTCATTTCATTGGTCTTTGTGTCGTTGGCTGCATTATTATATGTAAAGGTGACGTCGCCAGCCCTTTGCATCATGCGATGGAAATAGTAGGCGAATATGCCCACCTTATTCTCCACCGTGGTCAGACCATACGCCTTTCGTATGCTGTGAGGAATGAAAGAAGCGTCATCCACGCCCTTTGGGATGTTGCCTTCATTGGCAGAGAGTATGAGCATATGGTCAAAGTCGAGCAGACGAGTCTCCAGTACGCCCATTATCTGAATGCCCATTATCGGTTCACCATGGAAAGGCACGTTGGTGGAACGTACTATCTGGAAGACAAGACTTTGCAAAGACATCTCGCTTATGTCCAGTTCGCCACTCTCAAGGAGTGTGTTCACGCGAGTGATGAGTTGGTGCATACGGAATACAGACTCCTGCATCAGTTGCTGTTCGCGTGACATTTCGTGCTTGTTGTCGTCGGTATTATCGTCCTCTTGGTTGTCGTTTGCCTTCGCGCTGTTTATTGCTATCTGCTTTATTATGGTCAGAATGCAGCGCAGCATCTCCTTGTTGCGTGTCAGTCTTGCGTCTGTGTCGGCAGGATTGCCACGGTAAGAGGTAAGTGGAGCGAAGAGCACGGCAAGGTTTTCGTCAGCCGAAAGCTCGTCGATGGTAGGGTAGAAGATGTGGTCGGCATTGATACGGGCAGTAATCTCCTCTGCTTTCTCCGAGATGAATTTCATGTATGGATGGTGGAGAATGGAGTTTACTTGATGCAGTCTCAGCGTGCCTTTCAGACGCGAAGAGCCTGACAGTTTCAATGCGAATATCTCTTTGACGAGGGTTGCGATAAGGGTTTGTGAGAGAGGATAACCCGTCGTGATATTGATGTCTTTCACGTCAGGTGGCAGACAGTGGATTATGGTAGGCAGAATCTTCTCGTCGCACATCACGATGGCGGTGCGTTTTCCTGCCTTGATGCGCTCTGGAGTAAGCCATTGGCTGATGTATCTCGCTTGGATATCTTCGGTGGAGGCGGAGAGGAAAGTGATATTCTCCTTCTTAGTGAGGTTGGAGTAGATGTCTTTGCCAGCCAACTGGTTAGGGAAAGCATGGAGATAGGCGGAGATGTACTTTCCTGCTTCGTTGCCGTTGTTCATATAGTAGGAGTCATAATCCCAGTAGAAGATGGCTTTTTTCTCCTTTGCAAGTTCTTCAAAGAGGCGCTGCTCCACTTTTTGTAGAAGGTTGAAACCGGCAAATACGTACATCTTTGCCTTGAGACCTGTAGGGTCGAAATGCTCTGCTACGTCGCGATAGAGCATTCCTTCATAGGCTATTCCTTCGCCCCTCAATGCTTCACGGTAAGAAGAATATATGGAAGCGAGGACGTTCCATAGGCTTGCGAAATTCTCTTTGAGCGGTGATTTGTGGTCTCCGTCAAAGTTTTTGAAGAATCGCGTCAGCAGTTCTTTCTGCTCTTCGGTAAGGAAATCCACAGAGTCGAAGTCGTGGAGGTCGTTGGTGTTAGCGAATATCTTCTCGTAATCGCCCATGTTCTTGTCGAGATCATCAAAGTCGCTGAGCATCAGTTCGCCCCAACCATAGAAGTCGTCAAGCGTCTCTTGACTCTTGGTAAAGTGGCTATAGTGCTTGAATAGTTCGCAGACGAGCTTGATTTGGTCGGCTACAAGCAGTGGAGAAAGTGAACGGTAAAGCTCACTGATGGTCATATATTGCGGGCTCCAGACAGGTTTGCCTCCAGACTGAAGTATCAGTTCTTCGTTGAGGAAGAGTGAGGCGCGCTTGTTAGGAAACACTACAACAATCTCGGAAAGGTTGTTGCCGTATTTCTCCAGGAGGTCTTTAGCTATTGCGTTGAGGAATGTATTCATGTTAGGAAGGGTTGTTGGTTGTTGGTTTTGGGTCGTTGGTTGGTATCCAACAAACTATTTCTGGACTTCTATGATGCCGTTATCTTCATGGACATACCATATAAATCCACGAATATTTGGGTATCCCATATCTTCCATCAGGCTCATATAGCGTTGCACTTGGCGCTTATACTTGTCGTCCTTTTTGCCGAATTTATAGTCGATGACGATGGTTTCTTTGCCGTCAGTGATGACTCTGTCGGGGCGTTCGTTGACTATTTTTCCTCCAACTATTCGCATTATGTTGCATTCGTTGAATACCGTCCAACGGTCAGAAAACCAATATTTTACCATTGGAATATCAAATTTTGACTTTAACTGCTCCTTGAGCTGCTCAGGAGACAGCGTCTCATCATAGATGATACCATCGAATTCAAACTGTCGGAGCGTCTTTTCCACGTCGTCATAAGTATGTATCTGTGAGAAAAGAGCGTGCATGATGCTTCCCATTGTGGTAAACCTCTTTCTGTCTTCATCGTCCAATGTGTCATTAGCAAACTCGCGGCTCTTGTTACTTTGACGGAAAAGGATGTTGCCATTGTCGTAACTATGCACCGTGACGGTCTCGTCCGTAGGGATGATTTCAAAGACATTGTCCTTCTCTTCCTGCTTTTTCTCTTTCAGATAATGCTCTCCGAAGATGAAAGAGCATTCCCTTGGCTCCTCTTCGGTGGCGCTGTCCTTTGCTTTTCGAGACGAACTCTTCTTAGGCTTCTCCAGTTTTATTTCTTTTATGCCATCATATTCCGCTCCTTTCAGAGAGTTGAATAGCTCCATATTCTGCAGTGTGGCGATGAGAAGGCGCGAGCGATGGTTGTCACTGATGTCCTGATTGGCAATGATATAGAGCGAACGCCCTGCTCTGGTGAATGCTACGTAGAGGAGATTGAGATTATCTACTATTTCCTGCATCCATTCCTCAGCACCGTAATTCTCGTAGATGGAGTTGTCAAGGCTTTCCCTTTTGCGGTAATCCACAGGGATGAAAGGCAGACGAGAGAATGGTTCCTCATGCGTGCGGCACCATAATGTCTCACCGTTAGTCGTGGTGGTGAGCCATGATGTGAATGGCATTATGACGTGAGGGAACTCCAATCCCTTACTCTTGTGTATGGTAATAACGCGCAAACTGCTCACGCTTCCGATGGATATTGGCTTTTGGCAGAGCTCTTCATCCCAGTATTTGAGGAAGTCATTGAGTATGGCGCCATTGTCTTCAAGGAACTTTTTCAGTCCATCGAAGAAGGCACAAGCGTATGGTTCCTGACCGTGGATGCGGTCGAGAGACAGTATTTGGAAGAGATGCTCGGTAAGTTCGTAGAGCGACATGGATAGCATCTTCTGCCTGCCTTGCGCACTGTAGATGCTTTCCGGCATATATCGGCAGAAAGAATCAGCGTCTGTAAGCAGGGCATCATCGTTAATATCCTCGCCTAAAACGAAGGAAACGTAGAGCTTCAGCAGTGAAAGCTTCGCCTTTATGTCGTTCTCGTTGCGCAGAAACTTCATGCTGTTTACGATTATCATCACGAGAGAGGACGCCTTGAGCATGAATGCCTGGTCGGAGATGATAGGAATCTCAGGACTGTTCTCTGCAAAATAGTTTGCCACTCTCGTCGCTTCATCATTATTTCTTACGAGGATTGCGATGCTGCTATGGGCTACATTCTGATTGATAAGGCCCTTTACGTAGCTCAACGTGCGCTCAAGTGCGGCTTCTACAAACTCTTCCTTTATGTCTTCTGTGAGCAAATCCACCTTGACAAAGCCGCGTTCAGCTTTATCTTTCGGCACATCCTGCCTCACGTCGCTATACGCTTTTCTCAGTTTTGTGGCGTAATCACGCTGTAATTGCGCCACTTCCGCCGAGAGATTGTTAGCTTCGATGAAGTCTTTCTGCTCCAATTCATTCTCCGGCATTATCCTTTCAGCCTCTATTTTGATGGCTTCGCGGAAGAAAGCATTGTTGAATTCGATGATATTACGCTCTGAGCGCCAGTTGGTTTGCAGGGGAACGGTGTTCAATGTCTGTTCTCCTGCATACGTAGTGAATTCTTCTTCTATGTTATTCAGCAGTCGCCAGTCACCGGAACGGAAGCGATAGATGCTCTGTTTCACGTCTCCCACTATGAGATTGTGCACAATATTGCCGTTTTCATCGTCGGTGGTATCAGCTTGCGACATACAGTTGTCGAGGAGAATGCGGAAGTTTTCCCATTGTACAGTACTCGTATCCTGAAACTCATCGATCATGATATGCTTGAGATATGCACCGATTTTCTCGTATATAAATGGAGCATTGCTGTCTCCTGCCTTTATCATGCTGCTCAGAGTGGTCTGAGTGTTGGAGAGCATAAAGCGTGCATTCTGCTCGTTGAGGTGGTTCATTTCTTCGCGAATCCTGAACAGCAGGCGCATCTTGTTGAGGTTTTTGAGCGTCGTCTTGGCAGATTTCGCTTTTCGAATGCTTGCTTGTCTCTCCTTTTCTGCATTCTGAAGGTAAGGCATAAAGACGGATTCTGCCAGTTCGGCAATGTGTCCTTTTCCCCAGGTTGAGGCATTTGTCATGCCGTTCTTTGCCCTTTCAGAAAGGAATTTCGCATCTTCGAGACCGTAATTGCCATTCTTTAATTTGATGAAATAGCTTGGAACGCCGGTTGACTTGTATGCGAAATCGTTTATAGTAACGCCATTTTCATTCATCAGGATGTCAAATCCATTGCCGATGTCTATGAATTTCTTCTTCGTAGTCTGCAATATTGCGTTCATCTCCTTCTTGTATTCAGTGAAGAAGGATTGGTCTTTGGCTATGTCAGTAAGGAGATGCTCGTTTGCTTTGAAAAATTCTTTGGTCAGATTTTTGCCGAATTCCTTGATTTCTGTGCTGATATTCCAGGATTTTCCGTCATCCATCTTCTCATCGATAAACTGCATTATCCAGTTCATCAACGTCTTATCCTGGTCCAATGTCTCCATCATCGCATCCACAGCTTCGCTTATTACCATGCTGTCCTGTAAGGAAATACGCATATTATTGCCCAGTCCGAGCTCCTTGACCATATTGCGGAGCACGCTCTGGAAGAAGGCATCGATGGTCTGGATGCGAAATCTGTTGTAGTTATGAAGCAGATTATAGAGGGCAATACCGGCACGTTCACGCACCAGTTCCTTAGTGTAATCCAATTCAGAGGATATCTTATTGAGGTAGCTATCGCTACTTTTCAGTCCTTTGGAAATGCCGAAAAGCTGGCTGACGATGCGATGTTTCATCTCTTCAGTAGCCTTATTGGTAAAGGTAACGGCAAGGATGTTTTCGTATCTTTTAGGATCTATAATAAGCAGTTTGATGAATTCTACGGCAAGAGTGAATGTCTTTCCGCTTCCTGCGCTTGCCTTATATACTGTCAGAGCTTTGTTTTTGTTCTTCATTTTCTTTGACTATAAGATGTAGTATGTTGATGTTTAGGTCTTTATCATGGTGATATTCGAGCGGAATAGCAATGCTTTTACTGCATTATTGCTATCTGCTCATTAGTTTTCCTCTATGCTTACTACTCGCCATCCGGCATCTTTGAGTTTCAGCTTTAGTTTCTTTTTCACGTCTTTATATAGGTGGACTTTCGTTCCAAGCGTGTCCATCATATAGACATTGTCGAGCAATACGGTAGCAATAGCATTGCTATCATCCTCCATTGTGATGTCGTCCACCTCTATTTCTGGCGTTTCTGTGGCGCCATGAAGCACTTCAATGTCTGCCTTATGCACATTGCTTGATAGGAAGCGGATGCGCAATTCCATATTATCGTCAGTGAGACTGATGGCATCAGCCAGTCGCCATGTGTAATAATACTTGGCAAACAGTCCGGCAGTCTCTTTGGCTTTGTCTTCTGATGATGGCTCTTTTTCGCACGAAAAAAGTGCTCCAGAAAGGCAAATCATTGCAAATATAGTAGTGAAAAGGTATCTGTTCATATAAAAAGTTATAAAATTTTTACAAAGGTACAGAAAAATATTGGGAATCTCATCCTTTTTACTTACTTTTGCATAAAATATCAACCAAAATGCTAAAATTTATATCTTTCGGAAGTGGAAGTAGTGGTAACTGCTACTATCTCTCCACTGGAACCGATGGACTGCTTCTCGATGCAGGTGTCGCAATAAGAAAACTGAAGAAGTACCTGCATGATTATGACATCAATATTGAGAGCGTTAAGAATATACTTGTGACGCATGACCACGCTGATCACATAAAGTCGGTTGGCGCTCTTAGTACTGAATATAACATTCCAGTCCATGCTACGCGTGAAGTACACGAAGGCATTGGGCGAAATTATAGTGTCCACAAGAAAGTTCCAGGCAGTCTCGCTCATGTGATAGAAAAGAATGAGCAGATCAAAATCGGTGATTTTCTGGTCACTCCATTCAGTGTTCCGCATGATAGTTCTGACAATGTGGGCTACAGAGTGGAGCATGATGGAGTAGTATTCTGCCTTATGACTGACGTGGGACATGTCACAGAGGAAATGAAAACTTACATAGGAGAGGCTAATTACCTCGTTCTTGAAGCCAATTATGATGAGGAAATGCTTAAGGTAGGCAACTATCCACAGTTTCTGAAGGATAGAATCTTGAGTCCTAACGGGCATCTTAGCAACCGAGAATGTGGTGAAGCGCTTGCCAATAACGCCACTTCTGAGCTCAGACATGTATGGCTTTGTCATCTTTCAGAGGAGAATAACCATCCGGTTCTCGCACAGAAGACCGTGGAGCAGGTGCTACGTTCGTACGGCATAGTCGTAGGCAAGGACTTTGCTTTCGATGTGCTTAAGCGCAAATGTGCATCTGAGGTCTTTGAATTGACGTAGAAATCATCTCGGTCTTTGATAGTTAGTGGCTTATGGTTGCGGACAGAATGGCAGTCATTCGTGGCTCTTCTATATCGCATAAATATACGTCCAAATCCCAATAGCATCTGCTGTTAGGCATCAATCATCGACTGATAATCACCAAATATTAAACTAATTAAAAACAAATAACGATATGAAAAAGTTTTTTTCACTCATGGCAATGTTGCTCTGCACTGTGGCAATGATGGCTCAGGCAGAGATTAAGTTTGACAAAACTGTTCATAACTTTGGCTCTTTCTCTGTAAAGAGTCCTGTGGTTAAGTGTGTCTTTACATTCCAGAATGTAGGCGATAAGCCTCTGGTTATCAATCAGGCTGTGGCAAGTTGCGGATGTACTATCCCTGAATACACCAAGAAGCCTATCAAGCCAGGAGAGAAAGGCACGATTACTATCACTTATAATGGCAAGGGAAAGTTTCCTGGTCACTTCAAGAAGACTATCACAGTGCGTACAAATGCGAAGACTGATATGATTCGTCTTTACGTCGAAGGAGATATGCTTGAGGAAAAAGATATGAAATAAAGCAATCTTCTTTCGATTGTAACGCAACATAATAGTGCAAATACAAATAAATAATCGGTTCTAAGAATTACCGTTATCATGTTGTGAAAGCCTCTATATTATAGTGTGAAATCTTCTATATTATAGTGCGTAATCCTTCATATTATAGTGTGAAAACACTTTCATTATGGTCTAAATTCCTGGATGTGACGCTATGATTTGCCATATAATATGACTCAAGGAACTTGTAATGGCGCTTTGAAATGTAGTAGAATATGGCATAAAGGCATTCTAAAGACGCTTCGAGTCCTTTGAAAGCAATGCGTAAAAAGGTTCGCAAAAGGCAATCAAAATCATGACGGGAAATTCTTAGAGCTTCTTTATATTCAAATAATAGCTATATGACTCCATCCTTCACAGACTCGGAAATCGAAAAGATTCTTCTCCTGAGGGACCAACTGAAGGAGAAGATTGGGTCGGCTTTACAACCGAATGACGAACAGGCTTTGCAGAAATATATTGTCGAAGCCACAGAGAATAACACCATACAGCGTGATGCTTTCGGACTTAATCCTGTGCTGATGAGCATGCAGACTGCCGTGATTGCGGTAGAGGAAATAGGACTCAGCAGGGACGGCGTAATCGCTACAATACTCTATACCAGCGTGATAAATGGTCATGTTACGCAGGAAAGCGTGCAGAATGAGTTCGGAGAAAGTGTCGCGAATATAGTAAAAGGACTTGTGCGTCTGCATGAACTCTACAAGAAGACGCCGGTAGTGGAGACGGAAAACTTCCGAAACCTCATCGTGTCCTTTGCAGAAGATATGCGCGTAATCCTCATTATGATTGCTGATCGCGTGAATGTGATGCGCGAGATACGTGATACAGAGAATGAGGAAGCAAGGCATCGTGTGGCAGAGGAAGCCAGTTATCTATATGCTCCGCTTGCACATAAGTTAGGATTATATAAGTTGAAGAGCGAACTGGAGGACCTCTCTCTGAAGTATCTGGAGCATGATACCTATTATATGATACGCGAGAAGCTTAATGAAACGAAGGCTTCGCGTGACAAATATATTAGTGATTTTATTGGTCCTATCCAGCAGAAACTGGAAGCTTTGGGCTTGAAATTCCACATAAAGGGACGTACCAAGAGCATACACTCCATCTGGCAGAAGATGAAAAAGCAGAAATGCCAGTTTGAAGGTGTCTATGATCTCTTTGCGATACGTATCATTCTTGACTCGGAAATCGAACGTGAGAAGATGGAATGCTGGCAGGTATATAGTATCATAACAGATATGTACCAGCCTAATCCTAAGAGATTGCGCGACTGGCTCAGTGTTCCTAAGACCAATGGATATGAAAGTCTGCATATCACAGTGCTCGGACCAGGTCAGAAATGGGTGGAAGTGCAGATACGAACAGAGCGAATGGACGAGATTGCAGAGCATGGTCTCGCTGCCCATTGGCGTTATAAAGGCGTGAAAGGAGAGCAGGGTGGCCTTGATGAATGGCTTGCCAGCATCCGCACAGCGCTCGAAGCAGGTGATGATCTCCAAGTGATGGATCAGTTTAAGGCTGACCTTTATGACAAGGAGGTCTATGTTTTCTCTCCTAAAGGCGACATTCTGAAGTTTCCTAAAGGCGCCACCGTGCTCGATTTTGCATATCATATCCATAGCAATATCGGCAGTCACTGTACGGGAGCAAAAATCAATGGCAAGAATGTAACCTTGCGCGAGGTGCTCAATAGCGGTGATACTGTGGAGATTATCACAAACTCCAAGCAGACGCCTAAGAAGGAATGGCTCAATATAGTCAAGACTTCTCGTGGTAAAGCAAAGGTGCGTCAGGCTATCAGAGAGAGCCAACAGGCTGCAGGACTGTATGCTAAAGAACTTCTCGAACGTAAGTTCCGCAACAAGAAGATAGATGTCGATGAGAGCATTCTGATGCGTCTTATCCGAAAGATGGGATATAAGGAAACCTCTGACTTCTATCGTGACATCGTCAATGAGGCGTTGGAGCCAAACATAGTGGTGGAGCGTTATCAGGAAATGAAGCAGCATGAGGACAACGCATACGCCAATGCTGCACCTGTTCGCTCTGCGGAAGAGTTTCAATTTTCTAATTCTCCTCAGCAGAAGACGTCGGCTTCAGCCAGTGATACCCTTATTATCGACCGTGATATGAAGGGAATCGACTACACTTTGGCACGTTGTTGCCAACCTATCTACGGTGATCCTATCTTTGGCTTTGTGACAGTCAACGGTGGAATCAAGATACATCATGAGAATTGTCCTAATGCCACGGATCTGAAGACGCGCTTTGGCTATCGTGTGGTGAAAGCGAGATGGAGCGGAAAGGGTCAGACTCAGTATGCTGTCACTCTGCGCGTTGTGGGCAATGATGATATAGGTATTGTGACAAACCTTACCTCTGTCATTTCTAAGGAGGACAAACTGGTGCTCAGAAGTATAACAATCAATTCTGATGACGGTCTTTTCTCCGGCAACCTTGTAGTGCAGATTGATGATAAGCATCGCCTTGAGGCTCTGATAAAGAAGCTTCGTGCCATAAAAGGTGTGCGCTCTGTCACAAGATTATAATACTGTCAAAGTGTGAAAGAATTGCATTGACGCTCAAAAAGATAAGTAGGTAATCAGAAATATTATGATAAGACAAAATAAAAACAGCCTCCCCAAAAGGAGGCTGTTTTTATTTTAACTTATTCTGTATAAATTGATTTATAGCTTTTACGTGCTTGGCAGGGTGTGTAGCCTCAGAGGTGAGCCTCTCGACATTGTCTCGCACGGAGTTTATCTCATTGAAAAGGTCGCTGAAGGCATTCTGAACGATGTTAGGACGTCTGCGTCGCTTGTCTGCATTAGGATTGACGACGATGCGTATTCCGCGGTGAATCAGTTCGATGTCAAGGTCTGCGGGAGCCTCGACAGGGTCGCCATCATAATGTATTACTCCAGGCTTTGCACGGTGAACGTGCAGTTTTTTGGTCTTGAAAGACTTGATTTTAGAGTTTTTGTTCAGTGTCTTGTTGAACATTTCAATGCTTATCTGCGGAGCTTCGATGAGGTCGAAAGGCTCCATGATGATGACGTCCATCAATCCATCAGCCATACTGGCTTGTGGAGCAATGTAAGCATCGTTGCCGTACTGTGAAGCATTGGCGCATGAGATGAGGAATGCCTTGTATGTGGCGTGATACTCGTCGAATGTAACTTCGTATGTCTCAGGTTCGTATGACAGTCCTTCCTTGAATATAAACTCGGCATATGTCATCGGGCCGCGCTTGCCAGCCTCTGCAAATTTTGCGCTTATGAAGGCGTCAAAGCCCATTCCGCATGTGCAGAAGAAAGGATGACCGTTGATAATGCCATAGTCGAGGTCGTGTATCTCGCATGAATTGATTATCTCCAGTGCCCCTTTTACATTGAGCGGGAGCATCAGATGACGTGCGAGTCCGTTGCCGGAACCGCAAGGTATAATGCCAAGGGCAGTGCGGCTGTCGATGACAGAGCGCGCTACCTCATTGATGGTGCCGTCGCCTCCGACTGCAACAACGATATCTACACCCGTATTCTTTGCTTCAGTGGCAATCTCGGAAGCATGTCCGGAATATTCCGTAAATCTGATTTCTACATCAAAAATCGCCTTGTCGATATATCTTTCGATGAGCGATGGCATGGAGTCTTTGTTTGCCGTGCCTGAAATCGGGTTTATGATGAATATGATCTTTTTCTTTGCCATTGTTGGGAAATACATGTTTTCGGGACTGCAAATTTACTAAAAATAGCGTAATATTATAGATGTTTTTACCTGAAATTAACAGAAAAAGGTATATTTCTTGATAAAAATATGCTATAATAACTATTTTTTTTGTAACTTTGCATCCTATTTAGTGTAAAAGGCATTATTTTTGAGCCGTCTGTTCAGTCAGCATGGCCCTAAAACCTTACCTTAAATTACTGTAAAAGGCACTTGAATCGGTTAGTCCCTACTGTCAGGAAAGGCTGGTTCTGCTGTCTTAATGCAAAGAAATAATACATAAAAAATAAATGGGACAGTTACAGAAAAAATTTGAAAGTTACCGCTTGCCACAGAAGTTTATGGAAGCAGGTGTTTATCCTTACTTCCGTGAAATCACCGGCAAGCAAGGCACAGAAGTTGATATGGGAGGACATAAAGTTCTTATGTTCGGTTCCAATGCTTACACTGGCCTTGTAGGTGATGAGCGAATCTGTGAAGCTGCCAAGGCTGCCATCGACAAGTACGGCACTGGTTGTGCAGGAAGTCGTTTCCTTAATGGCACCCTCGACATTCACGTTAAATTGGAAAAAGACCTTGCTGAGTTTGTGGGCAAGGATGAAGCTCTCTGCTTCTCTACTGGTTTCTCTGTCAATGCAGGCGTGGTGGCAATGGTATGTGGTCGTGAGGACTATATTATCTGCGATGACCGTGATCACGCTTCTATCGTTGATGGACGTCGTCTCTCCTTCGCACGTCAGTTGAAATATAAGCACAACGACATGGAGGATCTTGAGAATATCCTCAAGAAGTTGCCTTATGATGCTGTGAAACTCATCGTCGTTGACGGCGTTTTCTCTATGGAAGGCGACCTCGCTAAGCTTCCTCAAATCGTAGAGCTCAAGCATAAGTACAACTGTTCTATCATGGTCGATGAGGCTCATGGTATCGGAGTGTTCGGAAAGAACGGTCGTGGTGTGTGTGATCATTTCGGACTTACCCACGAGGTGGACCTCATCATGGGTACTTTCTCTAAGTCGCTCGCTTCTATCGGTGGCTTTATCGCTGGAGATTGGGATACAATCAACTTCCTTCGCCATAACGTGCGTACATATATATTCTCTGCTTCTAATACACCAGCTGCTACTGCTGCCGCTCAGAAAGCGCTTGATATCCTCAAGACTGAGCCAGAGATTATCGACAGACTTTGGGATGTTACCAAGTATGCTCTCAAGCGTTTCAAGGAAGAAGGCTTCGAAATCGGCGACACGGAGTCTCCTATCATTCCGCTTTACATCCGCGATGTGGACAAGACGTTCCTCATCACCGCTCTTGCATTCGAGCGTGGCGTGTTTATCAACCCTGTTGTTCCACCAGCATGTGCGCCATCTGACACTCTCGTGCGTTATGCCCTTATGGCTACGCATACCAAGGAACAGGTTGACCGTTCTGTGGAGATTCTCAAGGGAATATTCCAGGAGCAGGGCGTGATAAAGTAGTTCTTAGTATTTACTTTAATAGAAAAAACATAATGAAAGCCAGTCGGGGATAATGCTCCAGACTGGCTTTTTTCGTAAATGTGAGAACGGAATAATAATTAAACTCCCGATGTGGCTTTTGAACGCAGTATGCTTCTGTCAGAGCTTCCAAAGTGAAGGGAGCAAGACGGAGCGGGTATTCGTAAAGCGCTAATGGGAAAATGGAGGAACATAACTATGGAAGGTGTCAGAGAAAAGATGTGGATGGAGAAGTATGCAGAACTGAAAGAGTATATCATAGCACACAAGCATCTGCCAGATAAGCATAAGGTGGAGAGTCGTGGGTTGCTCAATTGGTGGAAATATAATATGAAGCGAAAGAATAAAGGGCTTCTGGCAGAAGAGCGAATAGCAATGCTTGAAGAACTTTCGAATATGCGTTCCAAGGAGCATACTGGCGGTTGGACGAAAGGAAAACCGAGAAAGAAGCGTGAGAAAGCAAGTGAGAATGAGTGATTGCAGAGCAGGGGAGCAAGGCAATTTGGCAATTGTGACTTATATTGCGGTTTGAAGTCTGTGGTCTTGATTTATGTTAAGGATGTAAATGAATTGCATATTTTGAAGAAAATAAATCGGAAAAGATTTGGTCAATTCAGAAATAATGTGTACCTTTGCACCGCAATTCAGAACAATGCCTAATAATAAAGGTTAGTTCTCCGGGGTGTAGCGCAGTTGGTAGCGTTCCTGGTTTGGGACCAGGCTGTCGCAGGTTCGAGTCCTGTCACCCCGACAAAAGTCATCAAGATGCGCTTTCTTGGTGATTTTTTAAAGCCCAATTCAGAACAAGATTTACATCTAAGTCTGTTCTATCCGGGGTGTAGCGCAGTTGGTAGCGTTCCTGGTTTGGGACCAGGCTGTCGCAGGTTCGAGTCCTGTCACCCCGACAAAAGTCATCAAGATGCGCTTTCTTGGTGATTTTTTAAAGCCCAATTCAGAACAAGATTTACATCTAAGTCTGTTCTATCCGGGGTGTAGCGCAGTTGGTAGCGTTCCTGGTTTGGGACCAGGCTGTCGCAGG
>SAMEA104315432__coassemble_166_pt1 | contig 39495 bp, 30 predicted proteins | sample SAMEA104315432__metabat2_low_PE_031 | metagenome-assembled genome bin SAMEA104315432 (sample SAMEA104315432) | gut metagenome | biome: Monkey gut; feature: monkey-associated habitat; material: faeces | place: China | collected 2013
TCTCTCTCCGTCTGGGGAGCACTTCTCGGCTTCCTCGGACTCATCGTGGCACTGCCTCTTACCACGCTTATCATGGCGTATTGGCAGAGGTATATCACGGGAGATAAAAGGGAAAAAGATTGATTTAAGTTAATAAATATTAAACAAAATAACGATTTCTATCGGATAATTATGGTGTATCAATATTTTTTTGTACCTTTGCACCCGCATTCGAAAGAATAGCATTACGGAGATCCGCTAGCTCAGTCGGTAGAGCATCACACTTTTAATGTGGGGGTCTTGGGTTCGAACCCCAAGCGGATCACCAAGAAAGAGGTCAGTCATTCGTGATTGACCTCTTTTCTTTTATTGCCAAATGGTTATTCTTTTGTCTTGGACTCCTTTTCTTTTATTGCCAAATGGTTGTTCTTTTATCTTGGACTTCTTTGATTAGTTTGGCTTTATAAATTTGCGAAATTTGTTCTATTTTCCCGTTTTTAGGAAATAGCTCCAAAGCAGTCTTGCAACAATTTGATAATCAACAGATTGCAATAGCATAGCTTTTAGGAGGCAAAAGCATAGTTATTACAACGTAAAAGCTATGCTTTCACGATGCAATAACTAAGCTTTTACACGATGAAAGCTTAGGTATCGCAAAATGAAAGCATAGCCATCACTTTTTTGTCCTATTTTTCTTCTCTCACTCAAACTGTTTTTTTCTCTTTCCGAACGATTTTATTCTCTCTCTTCCGAGCTATTTTTTCAGCCCAAGTTCCTTCGCCTTCTCATCGAGAAGTGCAAGCAATGGCTCGCGCTCATTCTCCACTTTATTGTCGAGCACGGCATCCTTCAGATATTGCTTCAGTATTCCTACCTCGCGTGATGGCTTGAGATGATACATCTCCATTATCTCATTGCCGTCGATTACAGGCTGGAGCAGTCGCTTGAAGTCCTTCACCTTCAGGTCGTCTATCTTCTGTCGCACCAGTTGGTAGTTGTCGATGAAATGCTGTTTGCGGGTCTGGTTCTTGCTCGTGATGTCAGCTTCGCAGAGTATCATCAGTTCGTCGATGTCGTCACCAGCATCATTGACGAGGCGACGCACGGCGGAGTCGGTCACAATGTCGTCAGCTATGGCAATCGGACGCATGTGCAAGTCCACCATTTTCTGCACGAATTTCATCTTCATGTCCATCGGAAGCTTGAGCCTGCGGAATAGTCCCGGTATCATTTTTGCTCCTATAGTGTTGTGCGCATGAAAAGTCCATCCAGCCGCTGGGTCCCACCTTTTGCTCCTTGGTTTTCCGATGTCATGGAGCAGAGCGCCCCATCTGAGCCAGAGGTTGTCGGAGTGCTTTGCCACATTGTCGAGCACTTCGAGCGTATGATAGAAATTATTCTTGTGCGCGCGTCCATTTCTTGTTTCGACGATATCCATCTGAGCAAGTTCCGGGAAGATAATCTGGAGCAGTCCGCAGCGCTGCAAATCGACGAATCCCTTGCTTGGCACCTTGGTCATGAGTATCTTGTTCAGTTCCTCGGCAATGCGCTCTCCGCTGATTATCTTTATCCTTTCAGCATTTCTCTGCAGCGCATCGAATGTCTCATCTTCGATTACGAAATTGAGACGAGTGGCGAAACGGATGCAGCGAAGCATACGTAGAGGGTCGTCGCTGAATGTGATGTCTGGGTCGAGTGGCGTGCAGATGATGCCATCATAGAGGTCGTCTATTCCTCCGAATGGATCCACGAGTTCTCCGAAGCGATTCTTATTGAGACAGATAGCCATAGCATTGATAGTGAAATCGCGACGATTCTGATCGTCTTCGAGTGTGCCGTCCTCCACTATCGGCTTACGTGATTCGCGATGATAGCTTTCTTTTCTCGCTCCTACGAATTCCACTTCGATGGCGCCTTTTTCTCTTTCTTCCACTGGTATGGAAGGGTCAAATGGTGAGGTGTATATCTTCACCTGCGCTGTGCCAAAGTTCTTGAACACGGAGAGCGACGCTTTTCTGCCCAGCATGTCCTTGAGCTTCTTTGCCACCTTTATCCCACTGCCCACCACTACGCAGTCGATGTCGTCGGAAGGGCGCTCCAGGAATATGTCGCGGACGTAGCCTCCCACGACATAGCATTCCATTCCAAGGCTGTCAGCAGCCTCGGATATCTTGTGAAAAATGTCCTTGTCAAGTATCTCTGCCAGTTCGGCATCTGTGTAATCTCGCATTGCTGTAATTGATAAAGTAGGGTATAAAAGTGTAATATCTGTTTGCCTATTTCTATAAAAGCGGTTGCAAAGGTACAAAAAATTAGTGATAAAGGAGTTAATCTGAGTTTTTTTTCTTATTTTTGCACCATGAAGTATTTTATTCCATCACTCGCAATAGCCTTGTCCATCATATCTTTTTCTTCATGTAAAGAGGAAAATGCAGAGGCGAAGCAGTTGCTCGAAAGCATTCGCCAGGACTATGAAGCAGGCAATTATGACGAGGCTCTCCTCGCCATCGACTCATTGCGTCATGCCTATCCTACCGCTATCGAGGAGCGTAAGGAGGCTCTGAAGATACATCAGGAAGCGTCGCTGAAGAAAGCGCAGGCTAATCTTGCACTCACAGACTCTGCCCTTCAGGCTGCCGAAAGGGAGTATAGCAGCATCCGCCCCGTAGTGGAGAAACGCCATAAAGAGGGCACTGCCACGGAGGAAGAACTGAGCAATATGAATCAACTCCGCAAGATAAGGGACTCTCTGCAGGTGGTATTCAATGTGGAATGCGCCAAAATAAAGTATATACACAAGAGACAGAAGCAGATGCCTCAGGACGAGAAATAGCTTTTCTTTTGCTTTTCATAGGGGATTCCTTTGTATTTCAAAAGGAAATTAGTACCTTTGCATCCATATATTAATAAGGTGTAAGCTGACAATAGCTATTTTTTCAGCCCACAACAGCAATTTATTCAGATGACAACAGAGGAAGAATTCAGAAGCGCGCTGAAAGAATGCCGCGATATATTTACAGCTAAACTAAAGGACTATAATGCCTCATGGCGCATACTTCGTCCATCATCTCTCACCGACCAACTGTTTATCAAAGCGAAAAGGATAAGACAACTGGAGACCGGAGAGGTGGCTATGGTAGAAGAAGGCATACGCCCGGAAATAATGGCTCTGGTCAATTATGGCATAATAGGACTGATACAGCTGCAGGAAGGTTACGTCGATGAGCCGGATATGGACGCAGAACGTGCCACTGCTCTCTACGACCACTTCGCTGAAGAGACACTGCAGCTGATGATAAGAAAGAATCATGACTATGCGGAGGCATGGAGAGGTATGCGCGTCACCAGCTATACCGACTTTATCCTGACAAAGATTAACCGCATCAAAGAAATAGAGGACAACGAAGGAAGGGTGTCCGTATCCGAGGGTATCGACTCCAACTATATGGACATCATCAATTATGCAGTCTTCGGAATGATAAAGACAAAGAATGGAGAATAACATTTCGGAACATAACAGCGAGCTCGACACTGACAGCAAGCCGGAAAATGCTGCAGAGGAAACGCACGCGTCTGACGCTTCCAGCCATTCATCGTGGATGATTTCCATAATTGTCAATGTCGCCAGACTGCTGCTCAGTCTCACCTTTATCTTCTCCGGTTTCGTCAAAGCCGTTGATCCTATCGGAACGCAATACAAGATAGAAGACTATGCTGAAGCTGCCGGACTCGTCGGAGTATTCCCCGACTGGATGACGCTCACCGCCTCGGTGCTCATCTCTGCACTGGAGTTTTCGCTCGGCGTGTTCCTTCTCTTCGCCATTAAGCGAAGGACGGTGTCAAAGGTTATCCTCGCCTTCATGGTGGTGATGACTGCTATCACGGCATGGCTTTGGCTCGCCAATCCCGTAAGCGACTGCGGATGCTTCGGCGATGCCATTCATCTGACTAACGGGGAGACATTCGCCAAGAACATAATACTGCTCGCTTTGGCTGCCGCTGTCACCGTATGGCCACTGCGTATGCCGCGATTCGTATCGCTCAGCAATCAGTGGATTGTGTATCATTACACCATTCTCTTCACGCTCGCAGTGTCGTTGTGGAGCCTGTATGACTTGCCTGTATTCGATTTCAGACCTTATCATATCGGCATGAACATACAGAAGGGCATGGAGATTCCTGAAGGCGAGAAGGCACCGGAGTTTGAATCCACATTCATAATGGAAAAGAATGGGGTAAGAAAGGAGTTCTCTCTCGATGATTATCCCGACTCCACATGGACTTACATCGACACAAAGACCAGAATGGTAAGTCCGGGATATGAGCCGCCTATCCACGATTTCTCCATCACGGAGGTGAAAACCAGAGACGACATCACTGAGGATGTCATCACAAGGAAAGGCTACACATTCCTCCTCATTTCACCTCATCTGGAGAATGCGGACGATGCTTATTTCGGAAATATCGACATGATTTCCGACTATGCACACAATAATGGCTACCCTTTCTACTGCCTCACGGCAAGTAATGAGGATGCCATAGCCATTTGGAAAGAGACCACTGCGGCAGACTATACATTCTGTCACACTGACGAGACGACTCTCAAGACCATCATTAGAAGCAATCCTGGATTGCTGCTGCTGAAAGATGGCACAATAATCAGAAAATGGAGTCACAACTTCCTGCCAGTTGAAGAATTGCAGAATCAAAGGCTCGAAGGCTCCGCTATCGGACAAATGCCTGATGATGACACAGGGCATAAACTGCTCGACATATTCATCTGGTTCGTATTCCCACTGACATTGCTCACTATCGCTGATAGGCTCTGGATGTGGTCAAAATGGCTTAAAGGTAAAAGAAAGTTCTTACAGTATATGTAATTTTTTAAAATCAAAAGGAAAATGAGAAAGAAAATTGTAGCAGGTAACTGGAAAATGAACAAAAACCTGCAGGAGGGTGTTGCCCTCGCAAAGGAACTCACAGAGGTAGTAAAGAACCCTAACTGCGGTGTTATCATCTGCACTCCTTTCATCCATCTCGCAAGTGTTGCTGAGATCGTGAAGGATTCTGCTATCGAGCTCGGCGCTGAAAACTGCGCAGACAAGGTTTCTGGCGCTTTCACCGGTGAGGTTAGCGCTGAGATGGTTAAGTCAACTGGTGCTCAGTGGGTTATCCTCGGTCACTCTGAGCGTCGTGAGTACTATCACGAGACTCCTGAAATTCTCAAGGAAAAGGTACAGCTCGCTCTCGCTAATGGTCTCAAGGTGCTCTTCTGCATCGGTGAGTCTCTCGAAGAGCGTGAGGCTAACAAGCAGAATGAGGTAGTTAAGGCTGAACTCGCTGGCTCTGTATTCAATCTCACTGCTGAGGAATGGAAGAACATCGTTATCGCTTACGAGCCAATCTGGGCTATCGGCACTGGTAAGACTGCTACTGCTGAGCAGGCTGAGGAAATACATGCTTACATCCGTTCTTGCGTTGCTGAGGTATATGGCGAAGAGGTTGCCAATGACACCACTATCCTCTATGGCGGTTCTTGCAAGGCTTCTAACGCTCCTGAGCTCTTCTCTAAGCCTGATATCGACGGTGGTCTCATCGGTGGCGCTTCTCTCAAGGCTGCTGATTTCAAGGGCATCATCGACGCTTGGAACTAATATGACATACTTCAAAGGCGCGAATCATCACATGATAACAAGCCTTTGACCTTTGGTCGTCTGGCAGATTGGCATGCCATTTCTGCCCGACGACCATTACATTTTTTATCCTAAGGACTAATGTCTTGGCATAGTCTCCAGGTTTCTCAATTATTTGTATCAACAAAACAAACAAAGCCACACAACCCAAGAGTTCGCCACTGTGTCAGCCGCGTTACCGGCTGATATACCAACAACTCACAACCCAACAACCCAAGAGTCCGCCACCGTGTCAGCCGCGTTATCGGCTGATATTTCAACAACCCACAACCCAACAACCCACAACCGAACTAATAATTGTATGTTACGACATATTATTGCCATAATTTCATGCTTCCTCGCACTGACAGCTAATGCACAGAGCGGAAATTTCCTTGACAACCTGAGAAAAAACGAGGCTGGCAAGGCTAAAGTTACCGTGACGCAGAGCATGGCTATCGACATTCTCGTAAACGGAAAAGGCGGACTCAACAAGATTGAGACCAACTCTAAAAGCGCTTCGGAACATTCCATACAGGCTAATGCCAAAGAAGAAGAAAAGTCACAGCATAGCAATTCCTATAAAGAAAACGGTAAGTTGGAGGCTAATAGCCACAACTCTCAAAATACATATCATGAAGAGACTGACCCAAACGAGGAATCAGTCACAGTGGATACCAGAAAAAAAGTAATGCGCAACAGTTACAAAATGACTGGTTACCGCATACAAGTATTCTCTGGAGGCAACTCCAGAGTGGACAAACAAAAGGCTGAAAAGGCAGGATTCGATATGAAGAGACTCTTCCCTTTGGAGCCGGTATATGTCCATTTCTACTCTCCTTCATGGAAATGCCGTATGGGCAACTACAAGACCACAGCAGAAGCACGCAGCATTCTCCTACAAGTCAAGAAGTTCTATCCGCAGGCTTGTATCGTGAAAGGCACCATCAGCGTGCAGTATTGACGCCCCCCTTACAATTCTCCATTGGGAGATGATAGGTTACGTCCTTCGCCTTGACTCTCAAGTTGACAATACGTAACTATATAAAAAAAAACTCTTTGGAGAGAATGGGATGGGCTCCTATTCTCTACATACAAAAAAAACAACCTTAAGCAATGACAGAAGAAGAATACTATCTCCGCCCAGGATTAGAACAACTGGCGGAGCATTACAAAGAAATCCTCACACTTTTAGGTGAGGATGCCGAAAGAGAAGGACTCCTGAAGACACCAATGAGAGTAGCTAAAGCTATGCAATTCCTCACTAAAGGATACACACAGGACCCTAAAGCCATTCTCGAAAAGGCACTGTTCCATGAAGAATACTCACACATGGTAATCGTAAAAGACATCAATTTCTATTCCATGTGCGAACACCACATGCTGCCTTTCTACGGAAAAGCGCACGTGGCTTATATCCCTAACGGCACTATCACTGGGCTTTCCAAAATAGCACGCGTCGTAGAAGTATTCGCAAGAAGACTGCAAGTGCAGGAAAGAATGACACACCAGATTATGGAATGTATCAACGACACTCTGCATCCGATGGGAGTCATGGTCGTCATCGAAGCTGCACACATGTGTATGCAGATGAGAGGAGTAGAGAAACAGAACTCTCTCACCACCACATCCGCCTTCTCAGGAGTCTTTGAATCCTCCAAGACACGTGATGAATTTATGAAACTAATCAAGTAAAGTCCCCCAAGTAATTGTCCCAAAACAAAGGCAACACAAAGGAATTATCTCAACAACCCACCCCGTGTTGCCCGCATCACCGGGCAATCCCAATACAATCCCACCCTAAGAATATGCGCTTCATATCATGGAATGTCAACGGTCTGCGAGCATGTGCAGGCAAAGACGGTGAAAATATAGAGAATGGAATCATAGGTTTCCAGACTGCTTTCAATACTCTCGACGCAGACTTCTTCTGCCTTCAAGAGACGAAAATGCAGGCTGGACAGCTCGATCTCGCATTCCCAGGCTATCAGTCTTATTGGAATTATGCAGAGAAAAAAGGCTACTCTGGCACCGCCATCTACACTAAGCATACGCCAATCAGCGTATCCTACGGACTCGGAGACGAGGAAGAAATACATAATCACGAAGGTAGAATGATTACTTTGGAATATGATGATTTCTATCTCATCACAGTATATACGCCTAATTCGCAGGATGGACTACGTCGTCTCGACTATAGAATGACATGGGAAGACGCATTCCGAAAGTACGTTTGCGCACTCGACAAGAAGAAACCGGTCATCTTCTGTGGAGATCTTAACGTGGCACACGAGGAAATAGACTTGAAAAATCCTAAGACAAACCGTATGAACGCTGGCTTCACAGACCAGGAACGCGAGAAATTCACCACGCTCTTAAACGCTGGTTTCATAGATACATTTCGCACATTGCATCCTGATGAAGTCACTTACTCATGGTGGTCATACCGCTTTCAGGCAAGAAAAAAGAACGCTGGGTGGCGCATCGACTATTTCGTAACATCAGAAAGGCTCCGCGACAGCATTAAGGCTGCAAACATCCACACCGACATCTACGGCTCAGACCATTGCCCTGTAGAGCTAATCCTTTAGCCCCAACCGCCCAGCCGTCCTTGACTGGGCAAAGAAAAGCAATCCCCCATCACCTCAATATACAAAAGCGAAGCAGACGTGACCTGAAATTCTCAAGCCACGTCTGCTTCGTTTTAGGTGTCATTTCCATTTGCACCATCATCGTGCCAAGCTTCTTTCATCAAAGCAAGTCGGGGTGAGCAGACTCGAACTGCCGACCACACGCCCCCCAGACGCGTACGCTAACCAACTGCGCCACACCCCGATTCCTTTCAAAAAAAAAAGCAGATGCAAAGGTACATATTTTTTTCATATTAACCAAAGAGGTAGTTAAAATTTTATTAAACACAAAAGAAAGTTCTTATTTTTTAAAAGAAAATAGTATATTTGCAAGTTAATATAAATAACAGAACTAATTTCTTATGCAATATATACTCAACGCACCTGAAACTATAGACTGCACCATCGACTTGCCTGCATCCAAGAGCATCAGCAACAGAGCCTTGGTAATCAACGCGCTGGCTGGTAACAAAGAGATGCCGGAAAACCTCAGTATATGCGATGATACCGACGTTATGGTGGCTGCACTTCGCGATATGCCTTACGAGATTGATATCAAAGCAGCTGGAACTGCTATGAGATTTACCACCGCTTTGCTCGCTGTCACCGATGGAGACCATGTCATTACCGGCACAGAGCGCATGAAGCATCGCCCTATAGAGGTGCTTGTCAATGCTTTGCGACACCTCGGAGCGGACATACAATACGCTGGAGAGGTCGGTTTCCCACCGCTTCGAATACGCGGACACCAATTACAAGGTGGCAGATTGGAAATTTCCGGTGATGTTTCATCGCAGTATATATCCGCCCTACTCATGATAGGACCTGTCATGAAGAAAGGACTTATCCTTCATCTTACGGGCAATATCATCTCACGTCCCTACATCGAACTGACTATATGTACGATGAAAGAGTTCGGAGCAGACGTGGATTGGATGGACGAATCCACCATTATGGTGAAGCCACAGCCATATTCCAAGCATTGTTTCTTCGTTGAAAACGACTGGAGTGCTTCGAGTTACTGGTATGAAATCGCAGCTCTTTTGGGCGAAAAGAATGAAGGGCACATCAAGCTTACAAACCTTATGGAAGGTTCCAGACAAGGTGACTCAGCCATAAAGTTTATGTTTAGCGTGCTCGGAATCAAGACTTCATTCGCCTCTTCCGAAAGACAAAAGCCCACAACCGTCTCTCTTAACGCACAGAGATGCACGCTCCCAACCTTTAATTTCGACTTTATCAATCAGCCAGACCTTGCCCAGACGCTCGTCGTTTGCTCGTGTCTGAAGGATATTCCATTTCATTTCAGAGGCTTACAGACTCTCAGAATCAAGGAAACAGACCGCATTGCCGCTCTGAAAACGGAGATGAAAAAGCTCGGATACGTGCTCGACGACTCCATAGAAGGCGAACTTCGCTGGGATGGAACACGCTGCGAACCAGATGAAAGCCCTGCTATCGACACCTATGAAGACCATCGCATGGCAATGGCTTTTGCTCCTGCGTGCATCAAGTTCCCAGGATTGCGAATCAATAATCCTGAAGTCGTCAGCAAGAGTTACCCTAATTTCTGGGATGATTTGCGCAAAGCTGGGTTTGAGATAATGCATAATGCTGATTATTAATTCATAATGCATAATTCATAATGCATAATTATTAATGCATAATGTATAATTCATAATTCATAATGCATAATTCATAATGCATAATTATTAATGCATAATGTATAATTCATAATGCATTATTATTAGGGCATGATTGCATAATTATTAATGCATAATGTATAATTCATAATGCCTAATTGCATAATTATTAGGGCATGATTGCGGAACCCCAACCCAGAAATCCAACCACATCCGCCACTGTGCCAACGGCTTTTACCGTTGGCTTTCCCTTACAGACCAACAAGACAGTGAACAAACTATTAGCCATAACCCAAGCATTCTTCTCCGTCATTATCATTATGACGGCTGTATCATCGTGCTCTACGCAGAAGAATACTGCGAAAACGAGGTGGTGGCACTCATTTACTGCCAAATATAACATATACTATAACGGCACTCTTGCCTATATTGACGGCTCTTTAGAGAAAGAAAACAGCAACAAAGACAACTTCACAGAGATGCTCCCTCTCTACACTGTAGGCAATAAAAGCAATAGGGAAACAGGCAAAAGCAAGTTTGATATAGCTATAGAAAAGAGCAAAAAAGCCATCAGACTGCATAGCATCAACAAGCGTCCGGAATGGACAAAGAATCGCAAAAAGACAGCCCGCGACCTGGAATGGCTCAACCGTAAGGAGTATAACCCATTCCTATGGAAAGCATGGATGCTGATGGGAAGATCGCAATTCCATAAAGGTGCCTTCGATGAAGCTGCCTCCACTTTTACATATATGAGCCGTCTTTACCGCACACAGCCAGCCATTTACGGCAAGGCACAAGCATGGTTGGCAAAATGTTACATAGAGCAAGACTGGCTATATGATGCAGAAGACATCATCAGAAACATGAGCCGTGACTCCATTGACTGGCGTGCACGAAAAGAATGGGACTATACTCTCGCCGATTATCACCTACATACCGGCAATCTTGAGCAGGCTTCGCAATACTTACGCAAAGTGGTCAAGCACGAAATGCGCTCCAAACAGCGTGCAAGAGAATACTATTTGCTCGGTCAAGTGGAAGCCGCAATGGGTCACAACGCCCTTGCATACAAGGCATTCCGTAAGGTTCTCAAGCAAAATCCACCATATGAACTGGCTTTTAATGCACGTATCTCCATGTCGGAAGTGCTTGCTGGAAGCGGTCAGGGAAAGAAAATGATAAGTCGCCTCAAGCGTATGGCGCACAATGACAATAATAAGGAGTACCTCGATCAGGTCTTTTATGCCATTGGAAATATCTATCTTGCACAGAAAGACACTGCAAATGCCATAATAGCTTATGAGAAAGGCAATGAGAAAGCTACGCGTTCAGGCGTCGAAAAGGGCGTTCTTCTCCTGCATTTGGGTGACATCTACTGGCAGAAAGAGAAGTATGGCGACGCTAAACGCTGCTACGGTGAGGCGATAGGACTGATAGATAAGGAGCGAAAAGATTACCAGCAACTGTCTGAACGCAGCAAGGTGCTGGACGAACTGGTGCCTTATACCGATGCCATATACCTGCAGGATTCGCTGCAAAGCCTTGCCCGAATGTCGGAAAAGGACCGTAATGAAGCCATCGACAGAGTGATTACTGCCCTCAAAAAGAAAGAGAAAGAGGAAAAAGACCGTGAGGCTGAGGAGTATGCCAACAAGCAACTGGCACAGAATAACAGCGGTATGCCACAGAAAAATGTGGCTAAGCGTCCTACGGGAAGCAAGAAATCCACCGCTTGGTACTTCTATAGTGCGTCAGCAGTGCAGCAAGGTAAGCAACTCTTTGAGCGCAAATGGGGCAAGCGCGAGAACCAAGATGACTGGCAAAGAGCTAATAAGACGGTGGTGAATACAGCCATTTCAGACGATGATATGGCTGAGATGACAGACAAATTGCAGAATGATTCCATTGCTCCTGCCGAAGAAACAGCGGATGAAAGCAAAGAAATCAGCGACTCATTAGCCAGCGATCCCCATAAGAGAGAATACTATCTGGCACAGATTCCGTTTACTCCGGAGCAGCTGGAGGAAAGCAATGAAGTGATAAAAGACGGTCTTTTCCATTCTGGTATCATATTCAAGGACAAGTTGGATAATCTCTCTCTCAGTGAGAAAGCCTTCCGTCGTCTCATCAATGACTATCCTGACTTTGAGCCAATGGATGAAGTGTATTACCATCTCTTCCTGCTTTATTCGCGCAAAGACGATGCACAGCGGGCACAACAGAACATAGAAAATCTGAAATCACGCTATCCTGACTCCCGATGGACAGCCATTCTCACCGACCCTTACTTTGAGGAGAACGCGCGATTTGGCGAACATATCGAGGATTCTCTGTATGCTGCCACATACAATGCGTTCCTTTCAGACGATAATAAGACGGTGAAAGAAAACACAAAGGTATCTGACAGCCGTTTCCCAACGGGCGCAAACCGCGACAAATTCATGTTTATCAGCAGCTTGAGCCTACTCAATGAGGGCGACATAGAAGGTTGTTTGAAGCGTCTTAAGCAACTTGTAAGCGAGTTTCCGCAAGGCAAACCGAGCGAGATGGCAGGCATGATAATCAATGGAGTGAATGCAGGAAGGAGACTTTATGGCTCACATTTCTCCATGATAGACGTGTGGAACCGTCGCACTGCCCTAATGGCTGACAGTGATAGCATAGCAATGAAGACGTTATCACTGGAACGTGACGTGCCATTTACATTCATGTTGGTCTATGAACCCGACTCTGTGAATGAGAATAAGATGCTCTATCAGTTGGCAAGATTTAATTTCACCAACTTCATAGTGCGCAACTTTGAGATGGAAATCACAGACGACAACGGTTTGCACCGCATGAATGTGACTGGTTTCCGTTCCTATGACGAGGCAAAACTCTATGCCCGAGTACTCTACAAGAATGATGCAATGAAGGAGATAGCAAAGCATTGCCACCCTGTAATCATTGCAGACGAGAACGTACCTCTGCTTGGCGAGACGTATAGTTACAATGATTATGACACCTTCTATGTAGCTCATTTCCAGCCATTGAAGATAAAACGCGAGTATATGCTCTACGAACCAGACGCTGTTCGCGAGACAAAGACGAAGCGAGAGCCAGTTCCTGCTCTGCCATCAGAGTCTGCTGCGCCTAAGGGAGTGGCGCCAGTGGAGCAAAAGACGGAGGAAAAGGAAGGCTTGGATGTGCCAGAAGAAGAGGTAAATCCAGCGCAGAATGAGTCTTATGACATACCTATCGAAGTGAAATCAGACTCCACTTCCACCGAGGGAACGGTGATACCATTCGACAATAAGCAGGAGAAAGCGCTGGATGAGGATGTCATCATCGTGGAGGAAAATGCGAAAGAGACCCCTCAAAACGACGTTATCATCATTGATGAGCAAAAGGAAGAAACGCCGGATGAGGACATAATCATCATAGAAGACGACAATAACAAAGAAAAGACAGAACAGAAAACAGAGCAGAAAACGGAGCAAAAGACTGCTAATGAGAAAGAAAAGGCTCAGACAAAGCAGACCAAAAAGACTCAGACAGAGCAAAAATCTAAAGGCTCCGAGTCTGCAAAAGGTAAGAAATCAGACAACAAAAAAGAGCAGAAAGGCAAGAAATCTGATGATAAAGACGAAGAAATCATCTTCGAGGAAGAGAAGAAAGACTCCAGCGAACTGGAGGATGAATACTACGAACTCGAAGGTTTCTGACCTTTACATAACTTGTATATATAAATAATATATGCGGTCAGAATGATTAAAGCAACCACTGACCATCCAAAATATACGAAATATGAGCAACGGACTCCTACTTTGGGTCGATGACGAGATAGAACATCTTCACGCCCATATCATTTTTCTGGAAAAGAAAGGCTACGAAGTGGTGACTGTAAGCAATGGTATTGACGCCATAGAGCAGTGCCAGCAGCAGACTTTCGACCTCGTGTTTCTCGACGAGATGATGCCCGGTCTGACAGGATTGGAGACGCTTCAGCGCATAAAGGATATCCAACCTCAGACTCCTGTCGTCATGGTGACGAAGAGCGAGGAAGAGAATATCATGGACCAAGCCATCGGTTCGAAGATAGCCGACTATCTCATCAAGCCGGTAAACCCTATGCAGATACTCCTTTCGCTGAAGAAAAACATACACCGTCGCGAGATAGTGACAGAGGTGACGCAGACTGGTTATCAGCAGAATTTCCAGAATATATCCATGCAAATCTCCGACTGCCGGACCATAGATGACTGGAAAGACGTCTATCGCACACTGGTAAGATGGGAATTGGAGCTGGCTTCTACGCAAAGCCCGATGACAGAAATGCTCCGAATGCAGAAGGAAGAGGCTAATATAGGCTTCAGCAAGTTTGTAAAAAGGAACTATATGGACTGGGTGGCACCGACAAAGAACGGCACTGCCCCTGAGCGCCCAGTGCTTTCTCCCGATGTGTTCAAGCACAAGATATTCCCATTGCTCGATGCAGGAGAGAAGGTTTTCCTCATCGTCATCGACAATTTCCGCTATGATCAGTGGAGGATGCTGGCGCAAGAGATAGGCGATATGTTTGACATAGACGAGGATCTCTACACGTCTATTCTGCCTACAGCTACACAATATGCTCGTAATGCCATCTTTAGCGGACTGATGCCTCAGCAGATAGCCAAGATGTTTCCCGAACTCTGGGTGGATGAAGACGAGGACGAAGGCAAGAATCTCAATGAGGCACCGCTCATTCAGACCCAGCTGGAGCGTTATCGTCGCCGCAACACCTTCTCTTATCACAAGGTGAATGACTCTGCTGGTGGCGAGAAACTGATGCAGCAATTCAAGAATATGAGTCAAAACGACCTCAATGTGGTGGTAATCAACTTTATAGATATGCTGTCTCATGCTCGCACCGAGTCGAAGATGGTGCGTGAACTTGCCAATGATGAGAGTGCTTATCGTAGCATATCAATGAGCTGGTTCAGGCATTCTGTGCTCTCGGAACTATTTTCTGCCCTATCGCAGACGGACTATCGCATCATTCTCACTACCGATCATGGCAGTATTCGCACAGACCATCCAGTGAAGATAGTGGGAGATAGGAACACGAATACCAATCTCCGATACAAATTAGGAAAGTCATTGGCATACGATAGCAAAGATATCTTCGTGATAAAAGACCCAAGCAAGGCTCAGCTACCAGCGCCAAACATCTCCACGAGCTATGTCTTTGCCACGGGGAATGACTTCTTTGCCTATCCGAATAATTACAATTACTACGTCCAGTACTATCGCGACACGTTCCAACACGGTGGTATCTCAATGGAGGAAATGATTATTCCACTCGTCACGATGAGGGGAAGAAAGAAATAAAAACAAGGATTTCTGCAAGCAAGACATAAGAATCTTGGTCAATGCAATGCAGGAAATGAAATAATATAAACAGAAACATAAGAAATAACAACAAGCAACTATGCAAATCATCATCAAGTCTCCAGAGACAATAAGAGAGTCAGCCAAGGCATTCGTAGAGGCAATGGGCGACTCCACCATCTTCGCTTTCTATGGCTCTATGGGAGCAGGAAAGACCACATTCATCAAGGCTATCTGCGAGGAAATGGGCGTGGAAGACGTCATTACCTCTCCTACCTTTGCCATTGTAAATGAATATCGTTCAGCTACTTCCGGCGAATTGATATACCATTTCGACTTTTATCGTATCAAGAAGCAGGAAGAAGTCTATGACATGGGTTACGAAGACTACATCGAAAGCGGTGCGGTATGCTTCATGGAATGGCCTGAACTTATCGAGGAACTGCTGCCTGAGGACGTGGTAAAGGTATCTATCAAGCAGCAAAAGGACGGTTCACGCATCGTGGAATGGTAATCTGGTGAATCCAAACAATGAACAACAAAAACATACAATGCTTGAAAATATAATCACATCAACAAATGTTCCACTGCTCACAGCACTGATATTAGGACTGCTTGTGGCAATAAATCCTTGCCAGCTTGCCATCAATATCTCTGCCCTTACCTATATAATAAAGAAGGACACCGTGAGCAAAGATAAATGGACTCACCCATTACTCTACATTCTCGGCAGGTCATTGACCTACACCTTAATGGCTTGGACGCTGATATGCCTCATCGGAGGCGGTAAAAACATCGAGGCTGTGCAGGCACTTCTGAGCAAGGGAGAGGATATATTGCCATATTTTCTCATCCTGATGGGTGCCTTCTTCCTCTACCGTGGCATTCATGTCCACCGTCATGAGCATGGAGATGACTGCCATAATTGCGGTCAGATAATCCAGCGAAACGGTCCGCTTGGCGCATTGACTCTCGGTCTTACTCTTGCTTTGGCATTCTGTCCGGAGAGCGCGGTGTTCTATTTCGGACTGATGCTTCCGCTTGCCACCACATCTACAGCGGGACTACTCGTTCCTCCAGTCTTTGCCATTGGAGCTGCATTGCCCGTGCTTTGCATAGCATTCATCATGCAGAAAGCGACAGACAAGGCAAAGAGTCTCTCCCACTCTATGGAACATCTGCAACGAGTGCTGAACATATTGACTGGCGTAATCTTCGTGATTATTGCGGTCTTGTTGCTCAATGCAGAATAGGAGGCTTTCTTTATTGGATATAAGGAAAAGGGAAAACCAATACAGGTAATAGGGAATAAGTAATAGAAAACAGGAGATTACATTCGCCTGACATAGATATTTCTCCAGCGAGAAATCATGTGAGGTAAGTGTAATCTCCTATTTTCTATTACTTATTCCCTATTATTTATTCCCTTTAAGTAGGTTATCAGCGTTTGCTTTTGAAGAATCGCTGCATCAATTCACGGCATTCATCCTCTAATACGCCAGCGACGACCTCCGCTTTGGGATGGAAAGCAGTTGGGGCAACCTTGCGATAGCCTCGCTTTTCGTCAGGTGCTCCATAGACGATGCGTGGTATCTGTGCCCAACCGATGGCTCCAGCGCACATCGGACATGGCTCGACTGTGACATATAGCGTGCAGTCTGTGAGATATTTACCTCCGAGAGCATTGGCTCCAGCCGTGATAGCCTGCATCTCAGCATGGGCAGTCACGTCGCAGAGAGTCTCGGTAAGATTATGTGTACGCGCTATTATCCTGTTGCGGCAGACGAGTATTGCCCCAATAGGAATCTCATCTTCCTTTGCAGCTTGCTCAGCTTCCGCCAGGGCTTTTTGCATAAATTCTTCGTCTTTGGTCATTTGTGGAGAATACATTTTTCGCCGATAATGCGACGAACATCGTGGCGATAGGGTTATTATATTGCAATCATTGCCGTCAGAATTGTGCTTCGGCCGGCAATGATTTTTTGTTTTATGACTTAGTTATGCACGAGAGTACCGATTTCTTCACCTTCGATTACCTTCTTGAGGTTGCCGAGGATGTCCATATTGAAGACGTAGATAGGGAGGTCATTCTGCATACACATGGCAGTGGCAGTGATGTCCATCACTTTGAGTCCCTGTGCTATTACCTCCTGATAGGTGATGTCATGATACTTAGTAGCGGTAGGATCCTTCTCTGGGTCAGCAGTATATACTCCATCGACACGTGTGCCCTTGAGCATTACGTCGGCTTCTATTTCTATTCCACGGAGACTTGAACCAGTGTCAGTGGTGAAATAAGGAGAACCTGTGCCTGCACTCATGATTACGACTTCACCATTTTCCATTGCTTCGATGGCTTTCCATTTGGAGTAGAATTCTCCAATAGGCTCCATTCTGATGGCAGTGAGGACGCGGTTTTTCTGACCTATAGCTCCGAGAGCGCTGGAGAGTGCGAGTGAATTGATGACAGTGGCACACATTCCCATCTGGTCTCCCTTCACTCTGTCGAAGCCTTTTCCAGCTCCGCTCAGTCCGCGGAAGATGTTTCCACCACCTATGACGATGCCTATCTGCACGCCCATAGATGCTATTTCCTTGATTTGCTCAGCGTATTGATTGAGACGCTCTACGTTGATACCTTGTTTCTGTTCGCCTGCAAGGCTCTCTCCTGAGAGCTTGAGGAGTATTCTTTTGAATCTTGACATTGGGTTGATATTTTGTTTTTTGTTTGAGATGCTTGTTATATCAGCCGGTAACGCGGCTGACACAGTGGCTCTTTTTAAATGAAGAATGAAGAATGTAGAATGAAGAATGGCTGACGCCGTTGGGATTATTGATTCTTATTCTTGCTTATATCAGCCAGTAACGCGGCTGACACAGGGGCTCTTTTAAATGAAGAATGAAGAATGTGGAATGAAGAATGGCTGACGCCAATGGGATTATTGCTTATTCTTACAGTAGGAATTTGACTTCCTTTACTTCATACTCACTAATGGTTCCGTCCATACGTTCGAGAAGCAAAATGCCATTAGGATGCACACTGAATAGCTTTGCTTCAAATGTTCCATGTATATCCTTATAGAGATGATACAAGCCATCATTGCGATAAAGGTGTTTATGATATTCATCCATGATGGTGTCGCAATCGTATTTTTCCCATTCCTTTTGCGCAATATCATAGTAATACTGAAATCGCGATACTATCTTATCGAGGATTTCCTGGCAGTCATGCTCCTTACCTGTAATCTGATAGAGCGATACAGGATTAGGCGCATCACTGTGAAATTCGCGCTGATTGACGTTGATACCAGTGCCGATGACCATGTCCGCTATCTTCATACCCTGTATATTACCATCTATGCGCGTACCACTTATCTTACGATCTTTCCAGTAAATATCGTTCGGCCACTTGATAGTAATATCATCTGCATATTCAGACAGGACTTCGCAAAGAGCTATTGCCTCGCTCATGGACACGAGAAACTGCACTCCGGCATCCACCCACGAAGGATGAATGAGCATGGAGAAGAGCAGGTTTTTCCCCACTTCACTTTCCCATTTGTTCGTTCCCATTCCGCGACCAGCAGTCTGATAGTCAGACACCGCTACCACAAGGTCTTCTCCCTCATATTTTCCTGCATTCTTGAGAAGGAAATCATTGGTAGAAGCAGTGGCGTCGAGATGTATTATTTTACTCTTTTTCATGATTAAAAAGGGGCATTTTATCTTTATGCATGCAAAAATAGTCAAAAAAAAAGAATAAATAAATAATTCCTCCGAATAATTTTGAATGTTGGCAGAAAAAATGTATCTTTGCAGTCATATTTTAACATAAAATCAGAAACAACAATGGAAGTAGTAATAACAAGTGAGAATTTTGAGGAGCTTAAGAATGGTGAGCTCCCATTGGTAGTGGACTTCTGGGCAACATGGTGCGGACCTTGCAAGATGGTAGGCGCAGTGCTGAGCCAGTTGGCAGAGCAATATGACGGCAAGATTGTCGTTGGCAAGTGCGACGTAGAGGCAAATGAGGACATCGCAATGGAGTTTGGCATTCGCAATCTCCCTACCCTTCTCTTCTTCAAGAACGGAGAGCAGGTAGATAAATTTGTAGGCGCTGCCAACAAGGCTAAGCTGGAAACAAAGTTCCAGGAAGTGATTGGATAATCCACACTACATCATAAGTAGGTAATCAAAATTATTTTGATAATGAATAGATAATTATAATTGTTTTTCATTATTATAATATCTATACTCTCTTGTGCGCATCTACGTCCTGTCTCATCAGTCATGATGCCCGCATCATTCCTTCTTCTACAGAACGTAGCTGCATCACAATAGAGCATAGCTATTATAAAAAATAATTCTGATTACCTACTTTAGTATATAATAATGATAGTCAGTCTTGGTAATCTAAGCCAAGGCTGACTATCATCGTTTCAGCAAGAAAAGAGAAAGAAAAAGATATGGAATATATGTCACAAGAAGGCTACGACAAACTCGTGGCTGAACTCAAGCACATGGGACTGGTAGAGCTGCCGCAGGTGAAGGATGCCATCTCCGAAGCACGCGACAAGGGCGACCTCAGCGAAAACTTCGAATATCATGCAGCAAAGCGTGAGCAAGGCAAACTGCTCAGCAGGATGCGCTTCGTGCAGAGAGTACTGGAGAATGCGCGAGTGGTGGATAAGAGTCTGCTCAACAGCGACATAGTAGGACTGCTCAGCCGTGTAGGCATCACCAATGTAGCCAGCAATCACAGCATGAGCTACACCATAGTAAACCCACACGAAGCAAATCTGGCAGATGGAAAAATTTCAGTAAAGTCGCCTATAGCGCAGGCTCTGATAGGCAATAAGGTGGGCGATGTAGTGGAAGCACGCGTCCCTGCCGGCGTCATCAAGCTTCGCATTGACAGCATTGAGCTGTCATAAGCCGCAGTTTCCGAAGCAACTATCTTGCTAAGTGACGCTAAAAAAATAAATTGGTACGATTTGAGAGAAAAATGTAAGATGTCAATAAAGGTCTCAACCTCATCTTTTTGGCTGTTTTCCTCCCTCTCATCGGTCGTATAGCCCGCTATACTCCCTCTTCGAGTGAGAAAAACATCTCAAAAATCTGAGGCTCAAATCATACCAATTTATATTTTCACCGTCACTAAAAGACATACTTTTATAGAGAAATGCTATTTGTAAAAGTAGCATTTCTCGATTATTCAATTCTTACTTTTATATAGAATATATTGAGCGTTTTTCTATTATAAACGTAATAAATCTACGGCATATTTCAAAATAATCCGTAATCTTTTGCCATTATTCGAGATTTTTTTGTATTTTTGCACAAACAAAAGTGATATATGGAAAAGATTTCTCATAAGGGTGGAATATTATTATTTCAACAGTTTTCCAAAACTCAAATTGAGATACAAACAATACTGATGCAGAGCAATTCATCAGACGGAAAAACAGAACAAAAGAGTGATTTCTATGCTATCATTTTGCGATAGCTTAGCTTTCACAATGCAAAAGCATAGATATTACGTCGTGAAAGCATAGCTTTTAGGGTGTAATATCTATGCTTTTACAGGCTAAAAACTATGCTTTTACAACGCATTGATTATCAAATCATTACAAAGACCTTTCGCTATCATCCTCTCGAAACAGGAAAATAGAACAATTCCGTGTCTGAAAGACCTGCAGAAGAGCTAAGGGAAAGGTTTCCATTTCACCTATATGCAGATTAAGCATGCAAAAACATGCTTAATCTGCACATCGCCTTTTACTATCTGATATTCAGCATATTGCGAGTGCAAACTAATTTCATAAAGGCATATTTTCCCATCATTTTTTTCTTAATATGCACTATTTTGCAGTGTAATATCGCATTTTTTGCAGATTAAGCATGAAATTTCAGGCTTATTTTGACAAAAACTTGCAGATTAAGAAAAATATCTGTATATTTGCAAACTAAAATATACAGAATTATGGAATACACAGCACTTTTAGAGAAACAGATACAGGGCAGGCTGAAGATAGACAACCCTTGGTGGACAGAAGGCAAGATACCGTCCTACTATCAAATGATGACTCCCCGCCTCTATCTCGATATCTTCTACCCATTGGTGAAAGATGTCAGCATTCAGCGTGCGCTTATCCTGATGGGTCCTCGCCGAGTGGGCAAGACAGTGATGCTCTATCATTCCATCCAAAGACTCATAGACGAGGGCGTTTCGCCACAAAACATCATCTACGTTTCAGTGGAAACACCTATCTATAACAATATTCTTCTGGAACTGCTGTTCACTCTGGCAAAGCAGATACTTGGCAAGGAAGACAGCAAAGAGAAATTTTATGTATTCTTCGATGAGATACAGTATCTCAAAGATTGGGAAGTCAATCTCAAATCTCTGGTGGATACTTACCACGATGTAAAGTTTGTGGCTTCAGGTTCTGCCGCTGCTGCATTGAAAAAGAGCAGTAACGAGAGTGGTGCTGGCAGGTTTACCGACTTCAATCTGCCTCCTTTGCTTTTCTTCGAGTATATCCATCTCAGGAAATATGATCATCTGATGCGTCAGTCAAAGGTAAATTGGGACGGTATAGAAAGCGACATTTACAGCACGATAGACATCAACAGGCTAAACGATCTATTCCTCGAATACATCAATTATGGCGGTTATCCCGAGGTTGCATTTTCCTCCCGTATGCAGGAAGACCCAGGACAGTTTGTTCGCCACGACATTGTGGATAAGGTGCTGTTGCGAGATTTGCCAAGCCTTTACGGCATATCGGATGTGCAAGAGCTCAACTCGCTATTTACGATGATAGCTTATCATAGTGGCATGGAGTTTTCGTATGAAAGCATGGCAAAGGAATCGGGGGTAAAGAAGGACATCATTAGGAAATACATCCAATACCTTGAATCCGCTTTCCTTATCAAAATAGTGACGAGAACGGACGATACTGCAAAGCGGTTTCAGCGCCAGACCACTTTCAAAATATATCTCACGAACCCGTCACTCAGATGCGCACTCTTCGAACCCGTAAAGATTATAGACGGAAACATCGGAGACATGATAGAGACAGCCATCTACTCGCAGTGGATCCCGAGAAACAACCACATCGCTTATGCCAACTGGAAAGTAGGAAGGACACAGGGCGAAGTGGACCTGGTGGGCATAAACGATGCATTGCAGAAGCCTTATTGGGCTGTGGAAATCAAATGGACGGACAGATTTTTCGACAGACCTGCTGAACTGTATTCATTGAAATACTTCATGGAGAAAAACCAACTACAGCAGGCTCTGGTCACTTCCATCAGCCAGGCAGGCTTGAAGGAGACGAGTTTCGGCAGACTTCTCTTCATCCCTTCCGCCTGTTATGCCTACACTGTGGGAGAAAACACATTGAGACAAGCAAAAAAGAGTTTCGGATTATAATGATCGAAACATAGATATATCGGGCAGAACGACTGGCTCATATCGACATACACAGACATGAGCAGGTTCCTGCAACGGAAACCTGCCTATGCCTGCGTGTCTGCATAAGATAGGGAAAAATTTGGGACTTTCGTTTTTTTTCCGTAATTTTGTAGCCCTATTAAGTAGATAATCGGAATGATTTTCATAATAGCTATGCTCTATCGTGCACACAAGAGAGTATAGATTTATTATAATAATGAAAAGGAGTTATAACTATCTATTCATTATCAAAATAATTTTGATTGCCTACTTATACAATAGAATCAACAACAATACTAACTAACTTACCAATTACAATGACATTTAGGAATATCTTGATGACAGCCATCGGTACCCTTGCCTTCACCGCAACCGAGGCACAGACCTATACAGAAGCACTCTCGCGAGGCGTCGTGGCAGTACCAATGCAGAAAGGCTACATGGTATCATGGCGCTTTCTTTCCACAGACCAGAAGGACGCTGCATTCGACGTGATGCGCGACGGAAAGATTATAGCCCGCAATCTCACTGGTGCCACTTGCTTTGTAGATAAAAAAGGCAATGCTGACAGTAAATACAGCGTCCGTTGCTCGACTGACGGCAGCGTGACGGAGGGCATGACTTGGGCGCAGCCTTATATGTCAATACCGCTCCGCAGACCTGAAAACGGCGTCACTCCCGACGGCAAGACCTATACTTATGCGCCTAACGACTGCTCTGTAGGCGATGTGGATGCTGACGGCGACTACGAGATAATCCTCAAATGGGACCCTTCCAATGCTCACGACAATTCACATGATGGATATACGGGCAACGTACTTCTCGACTGCTACAAGATAAGCACCGACTCGCTCCATAACTTTAAGTGGCGCATTGACCTCGGAAAAAACATCCGTGCCGGAGCACACTATACGCAGTTTCTCGTCTATGACTTTGACGGAGACGGCAAGGCAGAAGTGATATGCAAGACCGCGCCAGGCTCAAAGGACGGCAAAGGACGCTACGTCACAGATGCGGCTACCGACCAGAGCATCCTCGAAGCCGACAACGAAGCCAACTATGTGGAGCGAAATGGCAGGATACTATCTGGACCTGAGTATCTTACCGTCTTCTCAGGAGAGGACGGACACGCCATACACACCATCTATTACACACCAAACCGCGCCTTCGGAACAGGCGGAGCGCCACGCTATGCCACAGAGATATGGGGCGATAAGAATCCAGGAAACCGCGGTGAGAGATACCTCGCCTGCGTGGCTTTCGTGGATGGAAAAGACAAAAAACCGAGCGCTGTAATGTGTCGTGGATACTATACCAGTTCAAACCTCTGGGCTGTGCGCTTTGATGGAAAACATCTCTCTACCAACTGGCTCCACCATAGCAGTTCGCCACACGACTGGACCGTCACCGACGGCAACGGAAACATCATAGCAAAGGCAGAAAATCTCAACAGCTCTTCCTACGGACAGGGCGCTCACAGCGTCGCAGTGGCTGATGTGGATGGCGACGGTTGCGACGAGATAACATACGGTTCATGCGCTATAAACAATGACGGCACATTGCTCTACACCACCAATCTCGGACACGGTGACGCGCAGCATCTCGGCGATCTCGACCCTGACCGCCCAGGATTAGAGTATTTCATGGTGCATGAAGCCTATCCATACGGGGCAGATCTCCGCGACGCACGAACAGGAGAGATACTCTATCGCTCCACCGACAAGGACGATACCGGACGTGGCGTCGCCGCAGACATAGACCCTGCCCACCGCGGAGCTGAGTTCTGGTGCTCAGCAGCAAAGCAAGTGCATGACATCAAGGGCAATATCATCGCAAAGACCGAAACATGGACACCGCAGAATTTCCGCATCTTCTGGGACGGAGACCCGTATGAGGAACTCATAGGCAACGGCAGAAACAACAGTAATTTCCAGCCTCGCCAGAGAAGACCTGAGAGAAACGGGGGGCAAAGAAACTGGAACGGCAAACAGATGGATAGAAATGGCAATCCGGAGGGCTGGAATGGCAATGCAAAAGCGCCGCAAGAGAAGCGCAAAAGCAACGCTGACAGAAAGCCAATGCCTGCTTACTACATTGCAAAATGGAACGGAAAAGGCTGCGACCCCGTGCTTATCAACGGCAAAAACCTTAGTGATTACGGTCATTCAGCCTCCTGCAACGGCACGAAAGCGACGCCTTGCCTGCAAGCAGACCTATTCGGAGACTGGCGTGAGGAGATAATACTCTTTGACAGTTCGGACTGCGCTCACCTCAATATTTTCTCCACTAACATCCCTACTCCACACCGTGTGCCTACTCTGATGCACGATCATGTATATCGTATGGGCGTGGCTTGGCAGAATGTATCATATAATCAGCCACCACATTTAGGCTATTATCTGCCTGACTATGTGAAGAAATGATAATTAGCAATAAGTAAGTAGGTGGTCAAAACTATTTTGAAGGTTTTGACCACCTATCTTATAAAAAAAACATATTTCATCATCGTGAATGAAGTTTTTTTTGTAACTTTGCAACAAATTGCGTAAATACGAGGATGAAATTCAGCGAGATAATAGGACAGAAAGAGATGGCAGCACGCTTGCGCAGCCTTGCCGACAACAACAGACTGCCACATGCCATAATGCTCTGCGGACCACAAGGTTCGGGAAAGATGGCCCTTGCCCTTGCCCTTGCATCCTATCTCCTTTGCACAGGAAAGAATGAAAACGGCGGAATGTTTGCCACAGAAGAGACAAAGCACGACGACTCCTGCGGACACTGCCCCTCATGCGCCATGATAGCCAAATGGCAACACCCTGACCTGCATTTCACCTTCCCCGTCATACGCCCCAAAAACGCTTCGGCAGAAAAGCCTTTCTCCAGCGAAGACTATATGGCTGACTGGAATGAGATGCTGATGAGTAAAGGCGTATATTTCACTTTGCAAGACTGGCTCGCCAGCATCAAGGTGGAAAACCAGCAGAGCATCATCCCTGTGGGAGAAAGCGACCGCATCACGCGCATACTCTCCATGAAGTCAAACCAGGGCGGAAAGAAGATCTGCATCATCTGGCTGCCAGAGAAGATGAACCTGGAATGCGCCAACAAACTGCTGAAACTCATCGAGGAGCCACCGGCTGAGACGCACATCATCATGGCAAGCGAGAGACCTGACCTGCTGCTTGAGACCATCAGAAGTCGTGTGCAGAGATTTGATGTCAAAGGCATCGCGCAGGATGATGTCATAGATGCACTGATGGAAAGGCGCGGACTGGGAGAAGAGGACGCCGTGAGAATAGCGCGACTCTCAGGAGGCAGTTGGACTAAAGCCATCGAACTGCTTGAGCCGGGCAATGAGGAAGAATTCTTCTACGACCTATATGTCATGCTGATGCGACTGGCATTCCAGCGAAAAGTGGCTGACCTGAAGAAGTGGGCAGACCAAGTGGCAGGGCTCGGACGTGAGAAACAGATACGTATGCTCAAGACTTTCCAGAGACTGACGAGGGAATATTTCATGTATAATTTCCATAAGCCTGAGCTCAACTACCTCACCGTGGAAGAAGAGAAATTCGCAGTCAAATTCTCACCTTTCATCAATGAGGGCAACGTAATCGGGATGTATGAACTATTCCAGCGCGTCATACGCGACATAGGTCAGAACGCCAGCGCCAAGATACAATTCTTCGACCTCACTATGAAGATGGCTATGCTTATTCATAAGACTTAAAATTGCTCACATTTAGTGAGAAACGAAGAGTGAAAAGTGAAAAGTGAAGAATCGCGCTGACGCAGTGTAAGATGCTTGATAGCAAAAATATCAATAAATAAAAAAAACAGACAATGACATTTTTATATGTTTTTCTTTATTGATATTTTATATATTAAAACGAAACAACAAAACGACATTGGACTACGAAAATATGAAATTCACCCTCGCCACAGGCTGTGGAAGAGGGCTTTGCAGAAATAGTTGCTCACGCTCCGACCGCCAACTCAATGTCTATGACTGGCTGGCTGACGTGCCGGGAAACGCTGAAAGTACCGACCTTGTGGAGGTACAATTCAAGAACACCCGCAAGGGATATTACCATAATGTCAACGGTCTCGACCTGAAAAAGGGCGACTGGGTGGCGGTGGAAGCTAATCCGGGACACGATATCGGCATCGTGACCTTGACCGGACGACTTGCCGCGCTGCAGGTGAAGAAGGCAAACCTCAAGTCTGCCGACGACATCCGCCGCGTCTATCGCTTTGCTAAAGACACGGACATGGAGAAATATGAAGAGTCAAAGGCACGCGAACACTCCACAATGATAGAGAGCCGACAGATAGCCAAGGGACTCGGACTGCAGATGAAGATAGGCGACGTGGAGTATCAAGGCGATGGCAACAAGGCAATATTTTACTATATTGCGGACGAACGCGTGGATTTCCGCCAGCTCATCAAGGACCTTGCAGCCGCTTTCCATGTGCGCATCGAGATGAAACAGATTGGTGCCAGACAGGAAGCTGGACGTATCGGCGGCACAGGACCTTGCGGACGCGAGCTCTGCTGCGCCACATGGATGAAGAATTTCTCCAGCGTCTCTACCACAGCAGCACGCTTCCAGGACATCTCTCTCAATCCGCAGAAGTTGGCTGGAATGTGCGCCAAGCTCAAATGTTGCCTCAATTATGAGGTGGACAACTATATGGAAGCTGGCAAGAAGATGCCACCACGCGAGGCAGTGCTGGAGACCGCTGACGGCGATTACTACTTCTTCAAGCAGGACATCCTTGCAGGTACCGTCACCTACTCCACCGACAAGCGCCTTGCTGCCAATCTCGAAACCATTACGGCAGAGCGTGCTTGCGAGATAATAGCTATGAACAAGCGTGGCGAACGCCCTGTGGAGCTTCATGCAGATGGTGCACATCGCGTCGAGCAAAAGCCTGTGGACCTCCTCGATGGCGCAGACCTTACACGCTTTGACAAGGCTAAGAAGAAGAAAAAGAAGAACAACAACCGTCAGCGCGAGAACAAACCACACGACAACAACCGCCCTCGCGAAAACCGACAGCCTAAGGGACAGAATCCTAAAGAGCAGAAACCAAAGGCTAATGACCAAAAGGCTGCAGAGCCTAAAGGCGACAAAGAATAAAAAAATATAGAATGCGAAGACCCATCATACTAAAAAAAATGACACCGCTAATCATAGCGGTGTCAATTATTATATTGTCTTCATGCCACTTACGCACGGTCTATTACCAATATCACAGTACGCCAGTGCAGGGTTGGGAGAAGAATGATACGTTGCTCTTCGACGTTCCTCCTATGGCAGAAGCCGGTAACTACCATTCCATTCTCGGTCTGCGCATCAGCAAAGCATTCCCTTTCACCGACCTTTACCTCGTGGTGGAACAGACCGTTATGCCAAGCATGACGTCTATATGCGACACTGTGAAATGCAACATTGCCAACGAAGACGGCAGACTGAAAACGCACGGTGTGTCATATTATCAATATCAGTTTCCTATCACTGACATAAAACTGATGAAAGGCGACTCCATCCACATCTCCGTCCGCCACTGCATGAAGCGCGACATCCTGCCTGGAGTTGCGGATATAGGAATAAGGATAAGGAGATAGAAGACTCCTAATGAAAATGAAGAATGTAGAATGAAGAATGAAGAATTCGGATTACGTTCTTAGCTTTGAGGTTCTTAGTGGAGTTTCTTAAGCAAACAAGACTAACTCATATTCTTCATTCTTCATTTTCACTTGTGGGATAAGAGGGGGTCTCCTATTTCTAAATTACTCGAAATAGAAGGTTAAAGCAATGATGCTGCTCTTGGCACTGCTGACACTTCCAGCGTATTTGATAAGGTTTTTATCCTTTAATTGATTGACATAACCCTTCTTCAGACAGTTTCCGAGGGAATACATAAACTTCAATTCCGATCGAAGCTTGAAGAAAGGAAGATAGAAATCGCAACCCATTCCCACCTCAAAGAATAGATCTGTGGACTTCAATCGAATGTAATCACTGCTCTTAGCCGACAGATTGAGCATCGGACTGATGCCCATCATCACGTAAGGACGATGATTATTAAATCGCTTCGCCGCATATATCAGATCCATGGAGCAGGCTATATATGCCGTCTTCAAGTCCTGACGCTCTGTGACTTCCATCGTTGCATCGTCCTTAGCAGTGAGGTCGTGGAAGGTGATATGCCTATTTCCGAAGTACATAGTCGGCGCGACGCGGAAGGCAAGGTAGTCCGTAAGGCGCAATTCTCCGAGCACTCCGACGTGGAAACCGTTGTCGCTGCGATCCTGCTCGCACGTCACAAGCGACTCCACCACATTGCCATTCTCGTCAGTAAACCTCTGGGTGCCTACATTCTCAAACTCCAATCCCTGAAAGTGAGTGCCCACAATGACGCCGAAATGCAAAGGGCGCAGGTCGCAATAAGGGCGGTTTTCCACTGTCCTTTCCTGCGCATGGAGCGACTGCACTAAGGCTATTATAATATATAAGGTGTAAAATCGTTTGAAACTAATCATATTATAACAACGCAGAAGTAGCGAAAAAATTGCAATAGCGATAACAAATAAAGCACTTATCAGGGCAGTATTGCATGGAAATATGATACCTATAAAATGGTAAAAGATAGGCTTTAACGATTTTTTTTGAAAAAAAAGTCCACATTTTTAGGTATTTCCAAAAGAAAACATTAACTTTGCACTCACTATGAAGACAAAGCATTCTGCGTATTACGAGATACGCATGAAATGCCCAGTTAGAGACAATCAATATTTATAATAAAAACAATAAAAACAAAGAAACTATGGCTTACGTAATTAGTGAAGACTGCATCGCATGCGGTACATGTATCGACGAGTGCCCATCAGAGGCAATTTCTGCTGGTGACATCTATTCTATCAACCCTGATGCTTGCACAGAGTGCGGCACATGTGCTGATGTATGTCCTAACGAGGCTATCCACCTTGGCTAATAAAAAGGCTTAATAGCCCTAATGACTTACAAGAGGCGAATCCACATTTGTGGGTTCGCCTCTTTGCTGTTTCTAAGGTATAGAGGATGAAAGGCTAAACATGAGAGAGACGAAAGAGTGGACATAAGAGCAATATTGCTAAACAACAATTGCAACATACGGCACAAATAGCACACATAAACAATACGAAAATCATAATTTCTGCATTTACTCTAAAACCTCACCTGTCACATTTTCTGCATCCAAAGCGACAAAATGCAAACACAAATACACAAATAGCATAATAATGTTTCTATATCTTTACACATTATTATTTTTGAAGACAAAGATTTGCGCCTTTTTTTCTTGATTTATGTTCATATTTTTCCAAAAAGTATATCTTTTTGATACCAAAATCAATATTTTTAACAGAATATATTTGTTTTTCAAATTATTTTACTAATTTTGCATCCAGTTGTGAATTCAATATCAATGCCACTTGAAAAAGTGAGCAACGATTTTCACACATTTTTCTTATAATTTGCGAACGGTATTTGAAAGAAAAAACGGATAGACAAGAACAAATAGAGCGGGAGTCATGACGTGACGTCATGCTTCCGCACGGTCTTCCGCAACACAAACAAATACACATACACAAATAATTGACCGGCTCAGCCGGACGACTCTGGATAATCATCCGACACGGTGGCTCAGGACACCGAAAGTAAGAAGAAATGAATCGTAACACTTATAGATAACAATAAATTATAAAACATACAATTAACAAGTCTAACAAACACGAGTATTTATGAAAAGAAAACTTACAATGATGCTTCTGTGCATGATGGTAGCCGTTACCGCTTTGGCACAGTCAGCAATCAGCGGTACAGTGGTTTCTGCTCAGGACGGCGAACCAATCATCGGTGCAGCCGTTAAGGTGAAAGGCGCTAAGCAAGGCGTTGTAACCAATCTTGAGGGACAGTTCTCCATCAATGCACAGGCAGGTTCCACTCTCGTATTCTCTTATGTAGGCATGAAGACCAAGGAGGTCGCTGCCAAGAACGGTATGAAAGTGCAACTGCAGAATGATGACCAGCAACTGGAAGAAGTCGTAGTCACCGCAATGGGTATCACCCGTTCAAAGAAATCTCTCGGTTACGCATCTCAGGATCTCAAGGAAGGCGAACTCAGCACTTCCGGCACAAGTTCGCTCGCAAGCGCTATTCAGGGTAAACTCACAGGTGTAGATATTCGTCAGTCTTCAGGAGCTCCAGGAGCTTCCTCACAGATTGTCATCCGTGGTTCCCGTTCTTTCGACGGAAACAACCAGCCTTTGTATGTCATCGACGGAATGCCTATCACCACTACCCCAGACTTCAACAATGATGTTGAGACAGATGGTGTGACAGGAGCCAACATATCAGACCGCTCCATAGATATCAACCCTGACGATATCGAAAGCATCAACGTGCTGAAAGGTCAGGCAGCTTCTGCGCTCTATGGTATTCGTGCGTCTAATGGCGTTATCATCATCACTACAAAGCGTGGCAAAGCAGGTCAGAGCAAGCCACAGATACAGATCAACACCAACATCTCTGCCCAGTCTATGTCACGTAAATTTGAGCGTCAGAACATATATGCTCAGGGTAACGGCATTGATGCCTACGACCCTACATCAAGCATGACATGGGGTCCAAAGATTAGCGACCTTGCCAATGACAAGACATACGGTGGCAATACAGACAATGCTTTCACACAGAAATACGGCAAGCATGAAGGTCAGTACTACAACACCAAGCGTGCGGATGCAGGTCTCGACGGCTGGACCACTCCTGAAATATACGATAATCTCTATGATTTCCTTCAGACAGGTTGCACAGAGAACACCAACATCAGCCTTTCACAGGCTCTGAAGGACGTAAACTATTCATTCTCTGTGAGCAACTCTCATCAGGACGGCATTATCCGTTCTACAGGAATGGACCGTTGGGGCGCCCGTGGTGTAGTAGATTGGACTATCAACAAGGATTGGAAGACAGGTTTCTCAGCTAACTATACATCAAGCAAGATTACAAGTGCTCCTGGTGCAAACAGCGGTATTATGAATGTGCTCTACTCTTGCCCAGCCGAGTATGACCTTCAGGGAATCCCTTATTGCTCACCTACCGACCCTACGAAGCAGATTCTGTTCCGTAGCACAAGTTTCAACAACCCTTACTGGTGGGCAAAGAATGATGAATTCGGTCAGCACACCAACCGTTTCTACGGCAACACTTACGCTGAATTTACACCTAATATCGGTCTTGAAGGATTTACTCTGAAATTCCGTGAACAGGCAGGTATTGACATCTGGACCTCTGACTATAAGACAGTTGCAGAAGTAGGTTCTGCCTACAACAACAAGGGTGAAATAGAAAACTATGGTTCTCAGCACAATGTATTCAACAATACATTTACCGTCAACCTCGATGGCCGCTTCTGCGAAGACTTCGGAGTGAACGTCATTCTCGGAAATGAATTCAATGAAGAGAACGTTCGTATTTGGAAATATGATGGCACTAATTTCAATTTCTATGGTTTCCCAGTAATTGCCAATGCCACTTCCTATACAGCAAGCGAATACACAGTAAAGGAGCGTAACGTAGGTTTCTTCGGCAGTGTTTCAGCAGACTGGAAGAATATGCTCTATCTTACCGTAACAGGACGTAATGACTATGTTTCTACGATGCCTCACGGAAGTCGTAGTTTCTTCTATCCTTCTGTATCTCTCGGATGGGAGTTTACCAAACTTGCAGCATTTGAGAATCAGGACATTCTCTCTTATGGTAAGTTGCGTGCCTCTTATGCACAGGTAGGTCAGGCAGGTACTTATTATGATAGTTTTTATTATGCACCAAGTTATGGCGGTGGATTCTATGCTTACACTCCTGTCAGTTATCCTCTCCCAAGCGGAACATCTGCATACGCACCTTACTATGTGCTCTACGATCCAAACCTCAAACCACAGAACACTACAAACTGGGAGGCAGGTCTTGACCTCGCATTCTGGAACGGACGCATCAAGTTCAGCTATACTTATAGTTACCAGAACGTAAAGGACCAGATTTTCTCTGTGCCTTGCGACCCTACATCAGGTTATCTCTACATGATGACAAATGCCGGACGCATGAAGACCAACTCTCACGAGATTTCCCTCAATGCGGCATTGGTTCAGTCAAAGGATTGGGATGTAAACCTCGGTGTCAACTGGACTAAGGTAAAGAATGAGGTAGTGGAACTCGCTGAAGGCGTAGAGTCAATCATGCTCGGTGGCTTCGTAGAACCACAGATTCGCGCACAGGCAGGCTGTACTTATCCTAACATCTATGGTAATGCTTTCCAGCGTACCGATGATGGTCAGCTCCTGCTTCTCGAAGGTCTTCCACAGGCTACAGCCAACAGTGTGGACCTCGGCAACTGTGCTCCTGACTGGACAATGGGTCTGAATTTCTCTGCCCGCTGGAAGCGTCTCTCTCTCGACACCACATGGAGCTGGCAGAAGGGTGGCAAGATGTACCACGGTACTAACTGGACAATGGAATTCTTCGGTGCTACAAAGGAATCCCTCCCTTATCATGAGGGCACAATGGTGGTAGATGGTATTGATGTCGCTACAGGTCAGAAGAACACTATTGAGGTCAGCAAGCAGGACTACTATCAGGCTTATTACAACGTGACAGAGTCTGGCATATACGATACAAGTTTCTTCAAGCTCCGCGACCTCACCCTTACCTATGACCTTCCTAAGATCTGCGGTATCGATATCTCCGTCTATGGCTTTGCTCGCAACATCCTCATCTGGGCTAAGCTGCCAAACTTCGACCCAGAGTCTTCACAGGGTAATGGCAATATGTCTGGCTATTTCGAGCGTTTCTCTGTGCCTGCAACAAAGAGCATCGGTGGCGGTCTTAAAATCACTTTCTAACAATCAAGGTACTTCTAAAATACAATGGATAATATGAAGAAATATATAGTATTGGCTCTGTCTGCAGCGCTTTTCGGCATGACATCATGCACCGAAGACCAAATGGACAAGGTAAATGTCAACAATCAGAACCCTCCCGCTTCCCTTGTATCCGCCAATCTGCAGATTACTGATGCCATAATGTCAACAGCATTCACCACCGTTTCTGGCGACTATGCTTTCTATACATCATCACTCACAGAGCAGGAGTTTGGCACTGGCAATAACCAGTTGATGAACGCAGAGCTTCGCAAGTCTGTGGAACTTGCTGCTCCAAGTACTTTCGACAACGTATGGAAATCCACATACGGCAATCTTCTCAACATTAAGGAGATGATTGACAAAGTCAATAATGGCACTGCAAACAGCGGTGGTATGTATGATGTAGTAGGTGCTGCTGAGGTACTGTGGGTAATAAACTTCGGCATACTTACCGATATGCACGGTGACATCCCTTACAGTGAGGCTCTTCAGGGCGCTGCAAATATGAATGCTAAGGCTGATTCACAGAAGGACGTTTACGCTGGACTTATCAGCACCATCGACGATGCCATCGCTAACCTGGAAAAGGGAGCCGCGCTCAAGAATATCCAGAATGTGGATATCGCCTTCCACGGCGACATGAAGCAGTGGCTCGCCACCGCATACGCTATCAAGGCTCGTTACCTCATCCATCAGACTGTAGTGGATACACAAGCTTCAAGCAAGGCTCTCGAAGCTGCAGAGAAAGCTGTAGAACTTGGTTTTAATGGCTTCCTCGTCAAGGAATTCAATGGCGTGACCTGCGACAATCCATGGTCTGCATTCATCTGGAGTCGTAGTTATACAGCTACTTCCAAGACTGTCACCGACCTCATGGGTAGCAATGACCCTCGTCTTTCCATATATTGCAATGGTGAGGACCCAGCAGACGTAGCAGCATCTCCTGGCGATGAGTCAATGGCTAAGCAGAGCTCTAGCTGGTGTTATCCTGCCATCTACGACGCAGGTTCTCAGCCTATTCACATCATGAGTGCCCACGAGCTCTATTTCATCATAGCAGAGGCAAAACTCCGTCTCGGTCAGGATGCCACTGCTGATTTCCAGAAGGCTGTAGCACTTTCTGTCAACGAATGGCTGAATTACGGTGAAGCCAAAGTGACTGGTGAGAAATACGCTGAGTCTCTTGGCACACCTGACCTCAAGAAGGTGTTCGAGCAGAAATATCTTGCTGGCTGTATCGACGAGCAAGTGGAGACATACAATGACCTCCGTCGCTGTAAGGCTATGGGCGAGAACTTCATCACTCTCACCAATCCTAAGAATACTCAGGGCGGTCAGAACCGCTGGCCATACCTCCTGCCTTACGGTCAGAGTTCCGTCGTGTCAAACCCAAGCCTCAAGGAAATCTTTGGCGACGGCACTTATGTGTATAATAAGAACAGCTGGGTGCTGGGCGGTAAGTAAACTTTAGGCATATATCAGTAAATAATCATATCGAGAGTGAGTCTCCAGTTATTGTGGAGGCTCACTCTTTCTTTTGCATTATAAGGCATTATGGAATGATTTAAATGAAGAATGAAGACCCCCTCTCTTCCCCCTGTGAGGGGGAGGCTGGTTACCTTTCCTCTTGCGTTCCTTCCTCAAGGGAGGTCTCTGTATCTGGTCTCCCCCTTACAGGGGGATAAGAGGGGGTCTTATTCTTCATTCTACATTCTACATTCTTCATTTAACAATCGCGCTGACGCAGTTCTTAATGGCGTATAGGTCCTATTATAGGACATTTTTAACAGTTCTTAATACTTTTTCCGCACTCTTTTCAGAAAAATATTTTTTCTGGTTTGTAATTCCACCCTTCCACCTTTGCATTGTTACCGCATTGATAATCAGCAGTTTGCACGAGGTGGAATTATAGGTGGAATATAGGTGGAATTACATGAAGTTCCACCCATATTCCACCCATAATTCCACCACATCTAACACACTGACTTTCAAATATATAACACCACAAAGGTGGAAGAGTGGAACTTATTTCGCATAAATTTATTTTTTGCGAATTATAGCCAGAAATATGTGAATGGATGTTAAATAGATGCTAAAACATTCCGATTCTTCTCCAAAAAGTCCTCCCCAACCCTCTGTAAAAGAGCCTTCCCCAACCCCTTTTGAAAGAGTCCTCCCCAACCCCTCCATGGAGGAAGCCCACCTCTTATCCCCATTGGGGGAGGATAAGTTATACGGATTGTCAACTTGGGTCTCAAGGCGAAAAACGTAGCCCTTTCTTCCCTTTCGGAGGATAAGAGGGGGCTCTATGTAAAAGCTATGCTATTGGGTGGTAAAAGCATAGTTATTAGGAGGTAAAAGCTATGATATTAGGATGTAAAAGCTATGCTTTCAGCATTTATTGACGGTAACATGATTTGAGTAAAAAAAATGTACCAAGTTATTTCTTTACCGTCACTTATATCGGTTTCAATCACTTTTGAGAGGAAAAAATTTGGCATTCTCGAAAAGTCTTTGTATTTTTGTCACGGAAATACAAGCAGACGGACTTTCTCATGACTTTCTGCATAAAAAAAACGACGAGCGCTATGGTAATGGAAAATGACAGCATTATAAGATTCGACTGGGCTGCTAAAAGGATGCTCAGAGACAAAGCAAACTTCTCTGTACTCGAAGGACTCGTGACCGTTCTCCTCGGCGAGAAGATCACGATCAGCGAGATACTGGAGAGCGAAAGCAACCAGACAAATGCCAACGACAAATTCAACAGAGTTGACATCAAGGCGATAAACAGCAAGAATGAAATCATCATTGTGGAGATACAGCTCACCCGCGAGTGGTATTATCTGCAACGCATACTCTATGGAGTCTCAAAGACCATCACGGAGCATATCTCGCTTGGCAGCAAGTATGAGAACGTGAGGAAGGTCTATTCCATCAATATCCTGTATTTCGACCTTGGCAAAGGCAACGACTATCTCTACCACGGCACCACCTCCTTCGTGGGAGTGCATACCGGAGACAAGCTGAAAGTAAGGCAGAAGGACGCTGACGCCATACGCACCTGCTTCCCCGAAGAGATATTCCCGGAGTATTACCTCATCAGGGTCAACGAGTTTAATGACGTGGCACGCACTCCTATCGAGGAATGGCTCGACTTCCTGAAAAACAACCGCATCAAGGAAGACACCACCACCCCTGGACTCCAGGAGGCAAGAGAGCAGCTGCGCGTGATGAAGATGAGCAAGAAAGACCGCCAGGAATACGACAATTACATGGATGCCATCCGCACACAGAACAGCGTGCTCGACACCTATCGATCAGAGGGACTCATCGAAGGACGCATGATCGGACGGCAGGAAGGCCGTGAAGAAGGCAGAAAAGAAGGCCGTGAGGAAGGCAAGAAAGAAGGCCGTGAGGAAGGCAGGAAAGAAGAGAAAAAGCAGATTGCACTCAACCTCCTGAAAATCTCGATGCCAGACCAGAGCATAGCTGAAATCACAGGACTATCCTTAGAAGATATAATACAATTGAAAAACCATAATAATCAATGAAAAAGATCACACTAATGACAATGATTGCAACTACCATGGCAATGGGAGGATGCAAGATGCAGGAAAATGCTAATACCGAGGTTATCACCGAGCAAGCGGCAAGCGACAATGCGCTGATTGCAAAGAGCAATAACAAGCACAGCATTGAGTCGTTCGATAAAATCGGAGTAAATGAATACAAGGAAGCATTCCTCAAAGGAATGGAAAAGCAGAATGCCCGCATCAAGGAAATAATCAACAATCCTGACGCACCAACTTTTGCCAATACCATCGCTGCGCTGGAAAATAGTGGTGAGGAACTGGAACGTGCGGAATACACCTTCGAACCTATCGAAAACAGTAACTCCACACAGGAACTGCGTGACCTCTCCAAGGAAATGTCGCCTGCCTTCTCCAAGCATAATGATGACATATACATGAACCCTGCTCTCTTCAGTCGCGTGAAGAAGGTCTATGATGACATCAATTCCACTGACCTCACTCATGAGCAGAAGAAAGTGGTGGAGAAAATATACAAGAGATTTGAGCGCAATGGAGCAAACCTCAATGATGCCGACAAAGCTCGTCTGAGTCAGCTCAATGAGGAGATTTCCGCTCTCCAGATACAGTTCTCCAGCAATCTCCTGCATGAGACCAACAACACCTTCGTCACTGTAGATAAGCTCTCCGACCTCGAAGGCCTCTCACAGGCTGACATCGAGCGCGCAGCTGAGATGGCAAAGGAGCAGGGACAGGAAGGCAAGTGGATGTTTAATATGCAGCGTGCTTCATGCAATCCAGTGCTCCAGTACTGTAAGAACCGCGAATTGCGTCGCAAAGTGTATAATGCTTACTGCAATCGTGGCAATCAGGGCAACGAATGGGACAACAAGGAGATATGCGCTAAGCTCGTGCGTCTCCGCCTGGAGCGTGCCAAGCTGATGGGCTATAAGAATTGCGCTTCACAAATCCTCGACACTCGCATGGCAAAGACTCCAGAAGCCGTATATAATCTCCTCGACCAGATATGGGCTCCTGCTGTGAAGAAAGCCAACGAAGAGCTCGCTGACATACGCGAGGAAATGAAGAAGGACGGTCTCGACTGCGAACCAGAAGGATGGGACTACCGCTTCTACTCAGAGCGAGCACGCAAGGCAAAATTCAATTTCGATGAGAGCAAGCTCTCTGAGTATCTTGAGATAAACAATGTATTGAAAGGCATCTTCTATTGTGCCAACAAGCTCTATGGTGTCACCTTCAAGGAAGTGACCTCCGAAGTACCTTCCTATGAGAAGACAGCGCAGGCATGGGAAGTATATGACAAGGACTCTACCCTGCTCGCCATCTTCTACAGCGACTACTACCCACGTTCCAGCAAGCGCGCCGGAGCATGGTGTACTGGCTTCCGCGAGCAGAAATATGAGAACGGCAAGCGCGTAGCGCCAGTAGTGGTCAATGTTTGCAGCATGACTCCTGCCACTGGCGACATCCCTGCTCTGCAGTCTGTGGATAATGTCACCACAATGTTCCATGAGTTCGGTCACGCCCTCCACTCATTCATGCGCGACGTACACTACACCACCGTGGGCGACGTGGAGCGCGACTTCGTCGAACTGCCTTCACAGATCAATGAGCATTGGGCATTCGAACCTGAAGTGCTCGACATCTATGCCAAGCACTACAAGACTGGCGAACCTCTCCCTAAGGAACTTCTTGCCAAATACAATGCTGCAAGCAAATACGGTCAGGGCTTTGCCACAACCGAATATCTCGCTGCCTCATACGTGGACATGGATCTCCATGTGCTGACAGAGGTGCCAGAGAATTTCGACGTAATGCAGTTTGAAGCACAGAAACTGGCAGAGCGTGGCATCCCACGTCAGATAAAGCCACGCTACAGCGTAACCAACTTCTCCCACACCATGGAAGGTGGCTACACAGCAGGTTACTACAGCTATATCTGGGCAGAGGTGCTCGATGCAGACGGTTTTGAAGCCTTCAAGGAGACTGGCGACATCTTCAATCCAGAAGTGGCAGAGCGTTTCCGCAAATACGTTCTCACCCCAGGCGGCATCGACGATGGTATGACCATGTATCGTCGCTTCCGTGGCGCTGACCCTAAGATTGACGCCCTGCTCCGTGGTCGCGGATTGGATAAGTAGATATTGTTGTTTTGTTGTTTTGTGGTTTAGTTGGTAGATTTGGCTGGAAGCCAATACCGAGCACAGCGAGAGTAACCCGGGACGAAGTCTCGG
>SAMEA104315432__coassemble_167_pt1 | contig 39379 bp, 30 predicted proteins | sample SAMEA104315432__metabat2_low_PE_031 | metagenome-assembled genome bin SAMEA104315432 (sample SAMEA104315432) | gut metagenome | biome: Monkey gut; feature: monkey-associated habitat; material: faeces | place: China | collected 2013
TCACCACATCCATGTTCGCCTCCATCACAGTGCTTTTCTCCGTCTGCTTATAGACCAGAGTACTGTTTTTCATAAACACATTGCCATAGCGGAGATTGTTCACTTTGCCATTGTTGAGCACCACCGTAACAGGCTTGAAGTCAGCGAACAATGTCACCTGCGCACTTCTGCCGCTTGGAGTCTGCGCCATCATCATCACTTGGGCAAGGACGAAAAGGAATAAGGAATAAAGTCGTCTCATAATTAGTAGATGTTTTTTTCGTTTGTGCACACAAAGGTACAATGTTTTTGCTTAATAATGAAAGGAATACAGTTTTTTTTATTACTTTTGCATGAAAATATCAGAAAGTGTCATTACCACTTACATAAACGAACAATAATCTCAATGATAAAGAACATAATCTTCGACCTTGCAGGAGTAATACTCAATCTTGATATAGAGCGTGATACTAAAGCACTTAATCAAGTGGGACTACCCGACTTCATGGGATGCCTCGCCTCGCCAGCAATAGCCGAACCGATGGTGGCTTACCTCAACGGACTAAAGAGCGAAGAAGACTTCTGTCACGAGTTGCGCCCATCATGTCTTCCAGGTATCACAGACGAGGAAATGCTATGGTCAATGGACGCTGTGCTCGCTGACATTCCGGCTTCACGCCTTCAGATGCTTGCCAGGCTAAAGCAGGAGTATAACATATATCTCCTAAGCAATATCTATGACAAGGCATGGAAGCACGCCGTAAAGGAAGTGGAACAGAATGGATTCTTCCTCGACCAATGCTTCGACAGACTGTTTCTCTCACATGAGATGCAACTTGCCAAACCCGACCCTCGCATCTTCCATGCTGTTATCAGCGAGACAGGACTTATACCTGATGAAACCATCTACCTCGATGATACGAGAGAGAATATAGAAATGGGCAACTCGCTCGGTTTCAAGTCCATTCTCGTACCTATGAACAGGCTGGAAGAAGTGGAGTTTCTATAGAAAAATAGCCTCGAAATATACAAAGCTGTTTTTTAAAACCACCCATAAATATCTTTCCTCATTTATCTTTTGGCAGTAAAGAAAAAAGTTAGTAATTTTGCATAGTTTTATAAAACAACTGAAAACAATGAGCACTATTATATACCCTTCTCCGATTTTCGGCCCAATACACAGTCGCCGACTCGGCATTTCATTAGGCATAAACCTGCAGCCGGGCGATGGTAAAACCTGCACTTTCGACTGCATCTACTGCGAATGTGGATACAATAAGGACTTTATTCCTAAGACAAAGCGCCCTGCACGCGAAGTCGTGGCACAGGCTTTGGAGGCTAAGCTCAAGGATATGAAGGAGCAAAGTACGACACCCGACGTCCTTACATTTGCAGGAAACGGTGAGCCTACCGCACATCCAGACTTCCTCAACATCATCAAGGACACCATCCGCATCCGCGATTCCTATTTCCCTGACGCTAAAGTCTCCGTGCTCAGCAACGCTACGATGATAGGTCATGAGGACGTAAGAGAGGCACTGATGCTCGTGGACAACAACATTCTGAAGCTCGACACCGTCAATCCAGAATACATTTCTCTCGTTGACCGCCCTGTAAGCCCTTCCTATGATGTGCGTAAAATCATTGATAATATGAAGCTATTCCACGGTCATTGCATCGTTCAGACCATGTTTATGGGTGGCAAAATGGATGGAAAGAACGTAGATAATACGAGCGATGACTTCGTAAACCCATGGCTCGAAGCGGTGAAAGAAATAAAGCCAAGCATGGTGATGATATACACCATCGACCGCGAAACGCCCGACCAAGACCTCAAGAAGGCATCCCACGAGGTGCTCGACAATATCAAGGCGAGAGTGGAAAAGGCGGGATTTGCTTGCTCTGCAAGTTATTGATGCACGATATAAGGGCGGGGCAAGATTTTCTTCATCGAAACAGAATGTCTTGACTCCATGCCTTTCAGATATTTTTTGACAAACTACTAAACTACTGACTATAATTATGAAGAAAACAGTTCTACTCATTGCCGGCATCCTATTCTCCATGATGTCTATGGCACAGACAAAGAGTGAAGTGCTCGAAGTGGCTAACAGAGCCAATGATTACTTTATGGAAAAATGGAGCGACCCTACTGCTCCGACGTGCTTCAAGGTCATTCGCCCAAGTAATCTGTGGACCAGATCCGTATATTACGAAGGACTTCTCGCACTCTACGAGCAGGATCCGCAGCAGCGTTTCCTCGACTATACCGACAAATGGGCAAACTTCCACAAGTGGGCACCATACAAAGGCAATATCAATACCTTTGATGCTGACTACCAATGCTGCGCACAAATCTATTGCACCAGATACTTCATGGAAGGTGGCGAGGAGAAATACAAGACCATGCAGCAGAATTTCGACATCCAGATAGCATCGGGCAACAACCGCCGATGGACTTGGATTGACGCCATTCAGATGGCTATGCCTGGCTTTGCCATGATGTCAAAAATCACTGGCGACAGCAAATATATCGACTATGCCATGCGTTCTTACACCTGGAGCAGAGACACTTGCGGCGGTAAACTCTTCAACACCGAAGAGGGACTGTGGTGGAGAGACGCTAACTTTGTGGCTCCTTACAAGGAGTCTGACGGTCAAAACTGCTATTGGAGCCGTGGCAACGGATGGGTGTTCACTGCCCTTTGCCGCACCATGAACCAGCTTTCTCCAAAGAATAAATACTACAAGCAGCTTAAGGCTGACTATATGATGATGGCTAATGCCCTGCTGAAAATACAGCGCGAGGACGGTTTTTGGAATGCAAGCCTCACCTCACAGGACTTTGCCGGACCGGAACTTTCAGGCACAGCGCAGTTCCTTTACGGCCTATGCTGGGGCGTAAATCATGGCTATCTCAAGAAGAAAGCAGTGATGCCTGCCATTCATAAAGCTTGGAAAGCAGTGGCTTCTACTGTACATAAGGACGGCTTCGTAGGCTATGTGCAAGGCTCCGGCGACCGTCCTGCATCCAGTCAGCCTGTAGGTTACAATAGAGAGCCTGACTTTGATGACTATGGTCTCGGATGTCTTCTGCTCGGTGCAAGCGAATATTGCAAACTATTGAAGGATTAAGTCAGAAATAATTCAGCAACATCAGTACGACTTATTCACAAGACAAAACTTTAAGGACAATGAAGAAACTACTATTTACCATAACTACTGCTATCATTTCACTCCTTCTCCCCGTCGCTACTCAGGCGCAGACTGTAAGGAAAGTGATAAATATAAATAGAGGATGGCTCTTCCATTCAGGAGAATCTACGCCGTCCATCACTACTGAGAAAGCAAAGGCTGACGGCTGGAAACTGGTCAATGTGCCTCATGATTTCCAGATAGAGCAACCTTGGGTGGCACCTGATGCAAGCGAAAAGGCCGACAATAGCGATGCCGGAGCCAACATCAAGAGCCGTCTCTCTGCCCGTGGCTTCAAGGAAATGGGCTGCGGATGGTATGTCAAGACTTTCACTCCTGCCAGTGAAGACAAAGGAAAACGATGCCTCATCGACTTTCAGGGCATAATGTATCTTGGAGATGTCTATCTCAATGGCAAGAGAATAGGCGGCACCGACTATGGATATGTCGGTTTTGAGATTGACATCACCAAGGCTTTGCGCTATGGCGAGGAGAATACCATCGCCGTGTATGCCAATACTGCCGACTCTAAAAACTCGCGTTGGTACACTGGTGGCGGTCTCTTCCGCGATGTAAATATTGTCTATACTGACAGCAAACTTTACTTCAATCGCCATCCTCTCTGCATTTCCACGAGGGAAAATAAGTATGTGGATATCACGGCTGACGTGCAATGCAACACTAAGCAGCCTAATATTGCTATGCAAGTCATCGTCTCTTCACCTGACGGAACTGTGGTAAGCGACAAGAAATACAACCTTAAGCGCATCCGTAGCTATCGCTATGGTCAGGAATTTAGCATTCCTTCCATTGAGATTGCGGACGCAAAACTGTGGGATTGCGAGCATCCTAACCTCTATACCGCCACTGTCAGACTCCTTCGTGAGGATGGCAGCGTGAGCGATGCGGTGACAAAGCGCTTCGGCATACGTGAGGTAAGCCTCGTTCCTGGTAAGGGTCTCATGCTGAATGGCAAGAAAGTGCTGCTGAAAGGCTACGCAAACCATCATACTCTCGGCGCTCTCGGCGCTGCCGCTTACCCTAAGGCGATGGAGAAGCGCATCAAACTGATGAAGGATTACGGCATAAATCACATCCGTACTTCACACAATCCATACTCTGAGTCATTCCTCGACCTATGCGATGAAAACGGCATACTCGTAGTGGATGAGCTATATGACAAATGGAATGACCAGTATGTAGGCGGTGGACGCACACATTTTGCAAACCTTTGGATGGATCATGTAGCTGAGTTTATCAAGCGCGACCGCAACCATCCTTGCGTTGTCCTATGGTCTATGGGCAACGAACTGCAGTCTTACAATGACACTCCATTCAATGATTGGGGCGTGACTCAGTACCGACTGATGAAGACTCTCATACAGAGATATGACTCCACACGAAAGGTTACCGTGGCAATGCACCCACGTTACCGCAACTGGGAGACGGATTCTCTGCCTTGCGACCTCGCAAAAGTGACGGATATACAGGCTTATAACTATCGTTATATGTACTTCCCAGGCGATGGCAAACGCTTCCCTTGGATGAATTTCTATCAGAGTGAGGCGTCAATATCCGCTATGGGCGAGAATTTCTTTGGCATGGAGCTCGACAAAGTCATCGGTCTCGCTTACTGGGGAGCAATAGATTATCTCGGCGAAAGCCAGGGATGGCCAGCTAAAGGTTGGGCACAAGGTGTCTTTGACATTGCTCTGGAGCCAAAACCGAAGGCTTATTATATGCGTTCTTTCTTCAAACCAGAGGAACCTGTAGTGCATATCGCTGTGACAGAATCCAAAGGAAACGTGATGTGGAACGGCGTACAGACTGGCAATGACGGACAGAGTGACCACTGGAATCGCACTCCTGGCACCAAACTTTCACTCACCACTTACACCAATGCCGATGAAGTGGAACTGCTGGTAAACGGCAAGAGCTACGGTATAAAGAAAAATGACAAGGCTAATCCTAAGATGCGCAACCAGATACGCTGGGAGAACGTCGTCTATCAGGATGGTAATTGCGAAGCTATTGCACGCACAAACGGCAAGGTCGTAGCGCGTCATAAGATCGTTACTGTAGGTAAAGCGGTTGCTCTCAAGGCGGTAGCTGACAATTCCGACTGGAAAGCAGACGGCATGGATCTGCAGCATATCCGCATCATAGCTGTGGATAGCAAAGGCAGAAGGGTGCCTAATGCAGTGGCTGAGGTGAAGGTAAATGTAGTGGGAGATGCCCAACTCGTGGCTATGAGCAATGGTAACATCAACTCTGACGAGCTTAATGTCACTGACCATCAGTCGCTATTCAATGGTTCTTGCCTTGCTATACTCCGCTCTGGTGTAGCCTCATCACCTGTGGTCGTCAATATCTCGGCACCAGGTCTGAAGGCTGCAAAGCTGAAACTTGCAACGAAATAAACTCTTAAAGGTACTCACTGACGCTTTCGGAGAGTACCTATAATATAATTATCACACCATAAATCATGACTTACAGCATAGAAAAAATCACCACGCTTTTAGGAGCGCGCCGCTATGGAACAAAGGAAAGCAACATCGCTTTCCTGCTTACTGATAGCCGTTCTTTATCTTTTCCTGAAGAGACCCTTTTCTTCGCCCTCCGTTCAGAGCGTAATGATGGCCATAACTATATAGATGATCTCTACCGAAGAGGCGTGAGAAACTTCGTTGTTGAGACGACAGATGGCATAAGTGATTATTCTGATGCCAATTTCCTCGTTGTCCCTTCCACCCTCGCTGCCCTGCAAAGACTGGCGGAAAGACATAGAGATGAATTTGACATTCCGGTCATAGGTATCACCGGCAGCAATGGAAAGACCGTGGTAAAGGAATGGCTTTACCAACTGCTCATGCCTTCCATGCACGTCACACGCTCGCCACGTTCCTACAATTCCCAGATTGGCGTTCCGCTATCCGTCTGGAAACTCCACGAGGGAAGTGATTTAGGTATTATCGAAGCTGGCATAAGTCAGACGGATGAGATGCAGAAACTCGCTGACATCATACAGCCTACCGTAGGCGTTTTCACCACTCTCGGCCAGGCACATCAGGAGAATTTCCATTCTCTTGAGGAGAAATGTCGTGAGAAATTCCTGCTTTTCACCAACTGCAAGACCCTCATCTATCCGATAGACAATGACGTAGTGTTCCGTGTATTGCATAAATGCGACTTCAAAGGCGAGAAACTCGGATGGTCTTTGACCGACTCTTCCGCACCTTTCTTTGTATCTAAGATAGAGAAAGGCAATGACTCTACATGCGTACATTATATATATAAAGGTGAGACAGAAGGCTCATATACCATTCCTTTCATCAGCGAAGCTTCGATAGAGAACAGTATCACCTGCGCTGTAGTGTCGCTATTGTTTGGTATCACTGTGCAACAGCTTGCTGAACGCATGGCAAGACTTGAGCCTGTGGCTATGCGTCTCGAAGTAAAGGAAGGAAGAAGGGGATGCACACTCATCAATGATTCTTACAATTCAGACCTTGCTTCCCTCGATATTGCCCTCGACTTCATGCACCGCCGCCCTGACCATAAGGGACGCCGACGCACCATTATCCTCAGTGATATCCAGCAATCAGGCATTGATAGCACTGACCTTTACAGAGAAGTGTCCCAACTTGCCGTGAGTCGTGGTGTAGAAAAATTCATCGGCATTGGTCCGGCATTGTCCTCTTGCGCTGATGTGATAGAGATAGAGGAGAAGTATTTCTTCGCTGACACCGATACTTTCATGGATAGTCCAGTCTTTGACACACTACATGATGAGGTGATATTGATAAAGGGAGCACGCTGTTTCGGCTTTGACAGCATCACTGACAGCCTCGTAGAGAAGGTACATGAGACGACATTGGAAATCAATCTCAATGCAATGGTGGAAAATCTCAACTACTATCGCTCATTCATGAAACCGGAAACAAAGCTCGTCTGCATGATAAAAGCCGACGGATACGGTGCTGGAGCGGTAGAGATAGCCAAGACATTACAGGATCATCGCGTGGATTATCTTGCTGTGGCAGTGGCAGATGAGGGCGTAGCGCTCCGTAAAGCCGGCATTACAGCCAACATAATGATTATGAATCCAGAGATGACTGCATTCAAGACGATGTTCGATTACGACCTCGAACCAGAAGTATATTCCTTCCGTCTGCTTGATGCCTTGCGCCATGCAGCCCGCAAAGAGGGCATCACAGCTTGGCCTATACACATCAAACTCGACACTGGAATGCACCGTCTTGGCTTCCATCCCGTAGATGATATGCCACGATTGATAGACTATCTGAAGAATCAGAGCGCATTGATTCCACGTTCTGTATTCTCTCATTTCGTGGGTTCTGACTGTGATGACTTTGATGATTTCTCCGCAAAGCAGTTTGAACTCTACACTAAGGGTGCGGATGCGCTTCAGAATGCCTTCCCTCATCACATACTACGTCATATCTGCAACTCAGCAGGAATAGAGCATTTCCCTGGCAGACAGATGGATATGTGCCGCCTCGGACTTGGTCTTTACGGCATAAATCCACGCAATAACGAAGTATTGCATAATGTCAGCACGCTGAAGACCACGATATTACAGCTCCGCAACGTGCCAAAAGGCGATTCTATAGGCTACAGCCGCCGCACTATTCTCGACCGCGACAGCGTGATAGCCGCCCTTCCTATCGGTTATGCCGATGGTCTCAATCGTCATTTGGGCAATCGTCACTGCTATTGTCTGGTGAATGGACAGAAGGCGGAGTATGTAGGAAACATCTGTATGGATGTCTGCATGATAGATGTTACCGACATTCCATGCAAGGAAGGCGACACAGTAGAGATATTTGGCGACGACCTTCCTGTCACTGTTCTATCGGATATTCTCGACACTATCCCTTACGAAGTGCTGACAGGCATCAGTAATCGCGTGAAGAGAATCTACTTCCAGGATTGATATCCCAAGCAAGATTGCCCCCGTGTTGCCCGCATTACCGGGCAATAATCCCAACAGTCCCCCACTGTGTTGCCCGCGTTACCGGGCAATATAATAGAAATCTCTAAATCAAAGCCATGCCTATACAGACCACCAAAATGACAAACTACCGCTGGGTGATATGCTCTCTGCTATTTCTCGCCACGATGGTAAACTATATGGACCGTCAGGTTCTGTCGCTCACATGGAAAGATTATATCTCTCCAGAGTTCGGATGGAATGATGACAGCTATGGTCTCATCACGGGATGTTTCTCCATTGTCTATGCAGTCAGCATGCTTTTCATGGGCAAATACGTTGATCGCATCGGCACAAAGCATGGTTTTCTGATTTCTATAATCATCTGGACTACAGGAGCTATCATGCACGCTTTCTGCGGAATAGCGACCAGTGGCATCCTTGCCGACCAATGGCTTGTAGGCTTCGACGGAGCGAAAGAGGCACTATATGACGCTGGCGTAGTCGGTATCTCCATCTCTACGGTCAGTATCTATCTGTTTATCTTGTGCCGTATCATCCTTGCAGTAGGCGAATCGGGCAGTTTTCCCGCTGCAGTCAAATGCACAGCCGAGTATTTTCCAAAGAAAGACCGCGCTTATGCCACCGCCATCTTCAATAATGGAGCATCCGTCGGTGCCCTTATAGCTCCAGTGGCAATACCTCTTCTCGCCACTAATTTCGGTTGGGAGATGTCTTTCATCGTAATAGGAGCCTGGGGTTATCTCTGGATGCTGCTGTGGCTACTGCTCTATAAGAAGCCGGAAGAAGCGAAACGCATCAACCAAGCCGAAATAAACTATATCAATCAGGACACAGATGTCTATGAGAAAGGAAAGGGAAAGCCATCTGAAAGCACTGCGAAAGTAGGCATATTGAGATGCCTTACCTATCGTCAGACGTGGTTTGTGATACTCGGCAAGTTTCTTACAGATGGAGTATGGTGGTTTTTCCTCTTCTGGACTCCATCCTATTTGTCAGACACTTACGGCTATCAGACCGACTCTCCCATCGGCATTCTCCTCATAGTGTTGCTCTATCTCATCACAATGGTGAGCGTAGCAGGAGGCTATCTGCCCACATACTTTGTCAATACATATAATATGCACCCTTACAATGCTCGCATGAAGGCGATGCTTATCTTTGCATTCGTCCCATTATTGGGCATTTTTGTCCATCCTATCGGTGCTTACACTCCCCTTATCTCCGTGCTCTTCATCGGTCTTATCGGTGCTGCTCATCAGAGTTGGTCGGCAAACATCTACTCAGCCATAGGCGATTTCTTCCCTAAGAGCATGATAGCGACAGTGACGGGAATAGGTGGTTTTGCTGGAGGCATGGGAGCATTTCTCATCACTTACGCAGCAGGCAACTGCCTTTCTATAGCCGATGCTGATGCCGATGCATTCTCATTCCTCGGCACTACCGGCAAGCAAGGCGTGTATATGGCATTTTTCAGTTGCCTTTCCTTGCTCTATCTTATCGACTGGTGCATTCTGAAAGGCTTGGTATCTGATTATCGTCCGGTGGTAATCAGGGAGCGTTCTGACAAATGAAACGCATTTAACAAAAGTTAAAAGCAAGAGACAACTATCACATTTTCATAAGAATTTATTAACTTTGCACAGTTATTGTGAAAGAGCGACTTCATGATATAGTCAAAAAGACTGCTAACATAGAAAATAATAAGACATCAAACTACTACAGGAAACTGCTAACATAATTAACAATCTAAAATACAAAAACGCTCAATGAGTTCAATTAAGACAAACAAAATGACTAACTGGCGTTGGGTAATGTGCGCAATGCTCTTCTTCGCCACCACAGTCAACTACATGGACCGTCAGGTTCTTTCTCTCACATGGAAAGACTTCATCTCTCCTGAGTTCGATTGGAATGATGATATCTATGGTACCATCACCGCGGCATTCTCATTCTTTTACCTTGTGGCAAACATTTTCGCAGGCAAGTTCGTTGACTTCGTTGGTACTAAGAAAGGTTACTTCTGGTCTATCGTCGTATGGTCCATCGGTGCTGTAATGCACGCTTTCTGTGGTATTTTCACGCTTCAGGTGATTGGTGCCACAGGCGTGATGGTAGCTACTGTCAGCATGTATGCGTTCCTCGTATGTCGCTGTATCCTCGCTGCTGGTGAGGCAGGAAACTTCCCTGCCGCTATTAAAGTGACCGCAGAATACTTCCCTAAGAAGGATCGTGCTTTCGCAACATCTATCTTCAACTCTGGTGCCTCTGTGGGTGCTCTCGCTGCTCCAATGACTATTCCTATCCTTGCAAAGATGACAAGTTGGGAAATGGCATTCGTCATCATCGGTGCCCTCGGTTTTATCTGGGCAGCAGTGTGGATTTTCGTCTATGACAAACCATCGCAGTCAAAGTTTGTCAACGAGGCTGAGCTCAACTATATGAACTCTGACGAGGAGGAAGAGACAGCTGCTGACGCTGCTGACGAGAAGCCTATGAGCTACGCCAAGGCTCTTAGCTTCAAGCAGACATGGTCTTTTGCCTTCGGTAAGTTTATGACTGACGGCGTATGGTGGTTCTTCCTTTTCTGGGCTCCAGCTTATTTCTCTGACCAGTATGGCTACCGTTCCGACTCATCTATGGGTATTGCTCTTATCTTCACGCTCTATGCTATCGTGACAGTGCTTTCTATGTTTGGTGGTTATCTGCCAAAGCTCTTCGTTGAAAACAAGGGTATGAACCCATATCAGGGTCGTATGCTCGCTATGTTTATCTTCGCTCTTTTCCCTGTTCTCGCCCTCTTCGCTCAGCCATTGGGTCAGTATAGCGCATGGTGGCCAGCTATCATCATCGGTCTTGTAGGCGCAGGTCACCAGGCTTGGTCTGCCAATATCTACTCTACCGTGAGCGATATGTTCCCAAAGAGTGCCGTTGCTACTATCACTGGTATCGGTGCTGCCGCTGGAGGTCTTGGCTCAATGCTTATCAATAAGGGTTCTGGTATGCTCTTCACTTATGCAGAAGCAGAGGGAGAAGCCTTCACATTCATGGGCTTCGACGGCAAGCCAGCCGGCTATATGATTATCTTCTGCATCTGTGCAGTGGCTTATCTCATCGGTTGGGTTGTGATGAAAGCCCTCGTACCTAAGTATAAGCCTGTTGTTATCGACTAATGACCAAAGAACAAGTATTATATAAGCTCACCTCCCTCTGTGCGCGTGCAGAGTATTGTCAGCATGACATGCTCGAGAAAATGCGCAAGTGGGAGGTGAACTCCGTTGATAAGGCGGAGATAATGGAGTATCTTCTACGTGAGAAATACGTGGATGAGGAGCGTTATGCCCGCCATTTCATCTCTGACAAATTGCGTTTCAACAAATGGGGAAGGCGCAAAGTAGAGCAAGCTCTCTACATGAAGCGCATCCCGGAAAGCATCTATCGTCCTATCCTCGACGAGCAATGCGACGAGGATTATGAGAATATTCTCATGCCTTTGCTGCGCAACAAGCTACGCACAGTGAAGGGGAAGAATAGTTATGACATACGAAACAAGATTATCCGCTTCGCCCTCTCCCGTGGTTTTGAGACAGACTTGGTGCTCAAAGCCGTAGATAAACTGCAGATTGGGGACGATGACTGCGATTGCCTGGAGGGGGATTCTTGGTAACCAACGGTAAAAGCCGTTGGCACAGTGGCTCCTTTCTTGAATAAAATCCTTGGCACAGTGGCTTCTTTCTTGACAAAAATCCTTGGCACAAAGCCGCTATTTCTTACCAGCAAAACCGATGGAGAGGATGCTGATTCGGGCATCTTCTGCCTGTAGCATCTGTCTGGCGCATGAGAGGGTAGTAGCTCCTGTGGTGATAACATCATCGACGAGGAGGACATGCTTGCCCTTTATCTCTTCGGCATCTTTCAGTTCGAAGACATTCTCCACATTCCGTTCCCTCTCCCATTGGGTCAGATGCGTCTGGCTGCTATCAAACCTTTTTCTTACCACCACATAGGGCAGGACGGGCAATCCCGTCACTTTACTCATGCCTTCCGCCAGCAATTCGCACTGATTATATCCCCTTTTCATCCGCCTCTTCAGCGAGAGAGGTACGGGAACGATGCAGTCTATATCATCAAAGAATCCGCTCTCCCCCACTTCCGTGGCAATCATCTCGCCCATCTGCATAGCTATATCCTGGCGATTATGATATTTCATGTCGTAAATTATCTGCGCATCGTCCGTCTGCGACTTGAAATGACAGAATGCTATCGCCTTCTCTATCGGTATCTTTCCCCAAAACAGTTGCGCTACAGGATTGTCATAAGGCGTTGTCCAGTATTCTGTTCTGGGCAACATAGCATTACAAAGCAGACAAATCACGTCCTCATCCCATTCCAATCGCTTGCCACATACGGTGCAATAGCGTGGAAACAGGAAGTCGAGGAGTGTGGACAATACTGTCATTTTCTTCATCTTGGGTAGGCTTTAGGTGATGAATCCTTTCTGCAAAGGTAATGCTTTTTCCGCATATCTGCGCCTTTTATGACGAAAAAACTGCAACTCATGATTGACATTTCCCCCACCTATTGCCTCTTTTTGGAGAAACATACACTGAAAATCCTGCCTGAAAGCAAAAAAAAATGGAGCAAACTGTTTCATTTCTAAATAATTATTACTAACTTTGCACCCGAATTAAGACATGCAGGAACAAGCTACTCCATGCCATGTCATCACATACAACTAACAAAATTCATAAATTCCACTGCGGATTACTGCGTCCGCACCATTCTTTCAGATTATAAGACACTCGCTGATAAGGCTTCACTTCCTGCAAGTGAGGACTATGTCTTGGCATGGTATGCCGTCTTGAGTAAGAATAAAAACTTCGAAAACTAACTATATTATGATTATGGAAAATCTCAGATTACATGATTCTGCCCGCACTTATGGCAGCAACCATCTGACGAACAAATTATCCGTCACAGCCCTCAAAAGGCTTCTTCCCGTATTCCTCATGATGATATTCCTGGGGATAGGCACTGATGCGCTCGGACAGGAGACCCCTAACAATGGAATATTTGTCATTGGAAAAACTCAACTCAACACTTTTGGTGGCAAGGAATCGTCTGACATAAACAATTCTTACACATCGGACGACGGATTAATCACAGTATCAACTCGAAGTAAGCAGGTACAAGCTTCTAAAGCAGGCGATGCAGGTACAAAGATTCAAGAAGGTGGCGTTTTCACCATCACTCCAAATAAAGGAGCAAAGATTACCAGCATCTTTATTGAAACAGGTCAGAATAATCGCAAACTTACAAGTAATCCAGAAGTCACACCAGAGTCATCCGGCATTAATTCTACGGATTACACCTACACATTCGATAATGTGGCAGGAAGCATTACGTTTACAAATAACAACCCAAAACAGAACATCTATGTGACTACCATCCAAGTAAATTATAAATACTCTTCTTCTTCCCTCTTACCGCAATTAGAAGGAGTTTTCAGTAATGACGTTACTGATTTCAAAGGCAAGCAAATAAACATCCCAGCTCCCACTGTAACTGCTATGGGTTCTCCCATAGATGTAAGCGAATACACTGTAACCTATTCGAGTTCTAACGAGGAAGCGGTAATAATTATAGATAACAAAACGTTGAATCTAAAAGAAATTGGAGAAGCAATCATTACTGCAACCATCACTCCAAAAGACGAAACGAAATATGTAAAAGGCGAAGCAACTTTCAATGTATTAGTAGAAGACCCAACCGTATTCAAGGTTCCTGCTAATGCAACTGACTATAATATCGGAAAGGTCTTAACGACAGGAGATGGAAACCTCTGCGTCACTCTGGGTGGATGGATGTTCCCTAATTCTATTTCTGGACTGGATGCCGCCTATGGCACAACAAAAGAAATTCTCGGAGGGGCGGATCAGCATTGGGGAAGTACAGAAGGACAAACTGAAGAATTAAAGAACAATGCTCCAGACAATTACCCTTACTATATTGCTGCAGGAGATATGAACAACCCTCGCAATGAGTTTGGTAACAACAGTCAGCCACAGTCAACCAAAATATATGATGCAAAACTGACTGAATCAACTAAAGCTACTCTGATAGACCAAATGTTTAACGTGCCAACTTCCGGCTCTTACCTTATCTTTGAACCAAAGACCAATGGCACTGTGACGGCTACTATCATGCAGAATGGCGTGTTTGATGTTGTTAGCGGTAGAACTGTTTACCGTCCTCAGCGCCGTGTATTCGTCTTGGATGAAGCTGGTATGCTCATTGAGTCCAATCCAAACTTGGAAGTTGATAACGGAAAATTTCCTGATGGTCATAAAGCATTATCTGAATACACATGGAATCTAAATGATAATGCATCAGCTACAGCGAAACAGGTATCGTCGCATTTCGGAATAGCAAACTTCCAATCTGACGATACGAACTTCCATAATGGAGTATATGAATGTCAGGTAGATAACAATATTCTCCATAACAGCGCAGTAGAACAAGGTGTAAATATCAAAGGAGCAAAGGGCTGGTCAGTAATGGTAGCAGCGCCAGTGACATACACCTTTAACGTGAAGGCTGGCAAGACATATTATCTCTATAACTTCGGTTCAAGAATCGGTCTCTTCGGTTTCTCTCTCAGAGAAAGCACTCCGACAGTGGATAATATCACATACAAGGAGACTCAGAACAATGTCATAGAAGCAACAGCGCCAGGACACGTGGCACAGGTTTCGCTCGATCGCAAGTTTGCTGTAGGCAAATGGAACGCTGCCGTACTGCCTTTCTCGCTAAATAAGCAGCAGGTGGATGCCATATTCGGTCAGACATACGACAAGAATCACACTGGTGGCACACAGATTCTCTACTTCGAGAAGACCGAAGGCAAATACGTCTATTACACTCGTCATGCCTACAACACTATAGTAGCTGGCAAGCCTTTCCTCATCAGGCCTTGTGGCACAGATGCTAATGGCAACAATGTAGTCACCAAAGATGGAGATAAAATCGTCCTCAATACGAAGAATATAACTGCATTCCCATACGTCACGATAGAGAATACCCGTCCAGAAAAATGGGGAAGAAACGCAGAAACCGCAAACTATTACTGGCATTCCGCATACAATGTAGAGACTGTAAAGCCTAACGACTACTACTTCAATAGCGAAGGTGTTCTCGTAATGCGCGAGAAGTTTGATGCCAAGATACAGGCATTCCGCGGATTCCTTCAAAAGAAAGCTACGGCACAAGCCAAACTCTTCTCAGTGGCTTACTTCGATCTGCTGTCTGACAACTCAGACATCCCATCCAAGATAGAGGGCGTGATGATGGACAGCAACGGCGAGTTGGTTGACATCAAGGCTGGAGATGCTGTCTATAATCTCAGCGGACAAGTGGTCACCACCGATGCTTCTTCGCTCTATTCTCTGCCTAAAGGCATCTACATCGTGAATGGTAAGAAATATGTTGTGGAATAAATTAAGGAGTAAGAACAATGAAAAAAGTATATATTACACCGACGATATTCTTTGATGAAGTATTGGATAGCGAAGAATTGCTCCAGCTTTCCAAAAATACAACCAGTGACCTAACAGGAGGAGGAGCGCAAATAGGTGACGGTTCTACCATCAAAGGCGATGGAGGACAAAAAACAGAAGGTGGCTTCGTCGATTCCAAAGGAGGTTTCTTCGATGATGACATCATGTCTGATTGGGATTTTTAGAGTGTTATTAGCTTTGGTCGTTTCGTGATTTTAATGTTTTCTTGATAGACTTAATCACATAAGAAACAAGACAATCAACAAAACAACAAAACAACAAAACAACAAAAAATAGAAGTTGTGTTTTAATAATAGATAGATTTTCGTAATGCGAGTGGGCTGGGGCGCGATGCTTCGGTCCACTTATTTTTCAAGAATAAAGACAGGAAGATGCCATCATAGCGAAGCACTAAGGTCTTAGCTTGCAAAAGCACGAAAATGTTATATCCAAAAGGCAAAAGAATGCTTTTTACACATCGTTGCTTGCTTTTTTCATCAAAAAATGGCGAGTATAGTAATAAAAACAGTAAATTTGCATAATGAAACCTTAACAATAGTTTACTGACATAACACATATTTTACAATAATCTAAGTAATTGAAAAAAACTACAAGTATGAAAAAATCCATTCTTAGTTTGAAATCAGCCTTATGGCTCGTTATGCTGCTCATCATGCCTTTGCAGGCTATGGCGGCAGAACTTGGAGAGGCTGGCAAGCGTCTGGCTGCATTGCCGGGAGTAAGTAAAGTGGAAGCACTGAAGACTACGCTGTTTCCAGAGAAGTATGTATTCTTTATCCGTCAGCAACTTGACGCCAAGGATGCTTCAAAAGGCTATTTTGAGCAAAGAGTGGTGCTGTGCCATCGTGGCTTCGACCGTCCTACAGTATTGGTCACCGAGGGCTATAATGCCAGATATGCTATGCGTGAAAACTATATGGATGAATTGTCAAAGCTCTTTGAGACAAACGTCATCACCGTGGAATATCGCTACTTTGACCAGTCAATGCCTAAGCCTTGCAACTGGGATTACATGACTGTGGAAAACTCCCTCTACGACCTTCATCATGTCAATGAGACCCTCCACGCCATGTATAAGGGCAAATGGATATCCACTGGCATAAGCAAGGGCGGACAGACCACCATGTTCTATCGCGCTTATTTCCCTAATGACGTCGATATCTCCGTGCCTTATGTGGCTCCTCTCAATAAGAGCGTAGAGGATGGCAGACACGAGAAATTCCTGCAATATGAGGTCTCTACTAAGGAAAACAGACAGAAAGTGCTCGACCTCCAGCTGCTTCTCTTCAAGCGCAAGGCTGCTTTGCTGCCGATGCTTGAGCAATACTGCAAGGACCAGAAATTCACTTTCAATGTGCCTATTGCTGAAATCTTCGACTTCATCGTGATGGAATATTCCTTCGCTTTCTGGCAGTGGGGCGACGACTTGGCAAAGATTCCTACAAGCAAAGCAACGGATAAGGAATTGTTCGACTACCTGATGAGAATATCAGAGCCAGGCTATTTCTCAAACCAAAATCCTAATTTCCCATTCAATTATCAGGCAGCACGCGAATTAGGCTACTATGGCTACTACACCGAGCCATTCAAGAAGTACCTCAGCATCAAGTCTGCCAAGGGCTATCTGAAGCGCTTGATGGTGCCTAAGGGGCAGGAGGATGTGCAGTTCTCGCCTGTTCTCTATAATAATACTGTGGATTTCCTTACCAAGAACGACCCTAAGATGGTCTATATCTATGGTAACATCGACCCTTGGAGTGCTTCGGGCGTGTATGGACTTCCTTTCACAAAGAACAAGAAGAACCTCCACGTCTATATGTGTAAGGGCGGTTCCCACCGCACCCGCATCAACTCTTTCCCTGAAGCTACTCGTCAGGAGATTATCCAGTTGATCAGTAACTGGTTGAAGGAATAGCATCTTGGTTGTTGGTTGTCGGTTGTTGGTTGTCGGTTGAATGTAAAGATTTCCTACAAGGCAACCAACAACCGACAACCTATTTTTATCCATTGATATTTTTATTCGTCACCAAATTATCAAATATACGGTAACTGCTGTCTGGAAGACAGTACCGAGCGAAGCGAGAGTAACCCGGGACGAAGTCTCGGGATCACCGTAAAAGGGGAAATGGCTGTCTGGAAGACAGTACCAGATTATGAATTATCTTCGTCCCATATCAATGCTCATAAGCCTTCGGGCTCATGAGCACACGCTCAAAAAAATCACGGACAACACCGATGCGACGGATTTTATCTTTTCACGGATCTTTCTTATTCTTGGATTTATAAAGGATTTCATTACGCCTGACGGCGCAGGATTGCCTCAAGCTAAGGGAAAATCCGTAAATATCCATGCGCCAATGGCGCACAAGAATCCATTATGACAAATTAAAATCAGTGAAAGAACAGATCCGTCGCATCTGTTATCCGTGTTTCATTTGAACGCTTGCGGTCGTCGCGAAGCAATAAACACTTGAAATCTTGCTTATGTTGGTACTGTCTTCCAGACAGCCGCTCTTTATGCGGTTATCATCCCGAGACTTCGTCCCGGGTTACTCTCGCTGCGCTCGGTATTGGCTTCCAGCCAAATCTTGTTGTTTGGTTTTCTTGTCGTTTGGCTTTCTAATTGGAAGTCTTTGCATTCAACTAAACAACCAACGACCCATAACCAACGACCCACAACCTATCAAGAAATCAACCCAGCTCTGTGAAATCACTTATCACAATGTCGGAATATTCTGCCACGACGTCGGCAGGATTGGTAGTGGCAAGTCCCACGACGTAAGCACCTGACGCGCGACCGGATTTCAGTCCGTTGACGCTGTCCTCAAAGACGATGGTCTCATCCTTGGTGCATCCGAAACGTGCCATACCCATGAGGTAACAGTCAGGATCTGGCTTGCCTTTCGTGAAGTCTTCCGCAGTGAGAATAGCATCAAAGAGGTCGGAAAGCTCCGGACGCTGGCGTGCCACGCTCTCCATCTTGGGGCGGTTGCTGCTCGTCACCACGGCGCATTTTATCCCTGCCTCACGCAGATGATTGATGAAAGGCAGAAAACCATTGATGTAATCATACTTCATACATTTCTCAAACTCATTGAGTCGGGCAGTCATATCTTTCCATTCATCGCGCACGTCGGCAAAGTATTTCTCATAAATCTCTGTGAGCGGCATTCCTTTTATCTTATATTCCAGGTCTGGAATCTCAGGATGGTAGCGACGTGCCTCGCTTCCCCAATAGATGGAATACTGTGTCTCAGTGTCAAACACCACGCCGTCAAGGTCGAATAATGCGCATTTGCATTTATCTATATTCAGTTCTTTCATATTCGTTTTTTTATAAATCGGTTGCAAAGTTAAGTAAAAAAGGCGAAAATGCCAAACATCTTTCCTCCCAACTTTTATCACAGATAATACAATCACTTGACTGCTTGTTCTCTACAATATTTGCGATCTCAAGCTATAAGGAAAAATCGAACAAAAAATGAAAGCAAAGCCTTCATTTCGCAATATCTTAGTTTTCACGTTGCAATAACATAGCTTTTACCGCCTAATATCATAGTTATTACCTCCTAATATCTATGCTTTTACGCCCTAAAAACTACGCTTTCGCAACGCATTGCATATCAGATAGTTACACAAGCACTTTCATTTATTTTTCAAAAACCGAAATTTCGAACACTTTTTGCTTCTTTCTTTGCTTGGGCTTTGTAAAAAAATCAATAAATAAAAATAAACAAATATATTTTTTATTTTTTTCTTTATTTTTCTCTATTGATATTTTTCTCTTCCCCACGGCAGTGTGGACCGAGGGGCATTATCTCCACTTGCGAAAGAATTATTTATCGCGAATTGTGAATTATGAATTATTTTACTACCTTTGCACCATAAAAACAAAGACAAGACATAAAAATGACCAATAAGAAATACACCGACATCTTCTGCGACTTCGACGACACTCTCTACGACACACGTGGGAATGCTATCCTCTCACTCGCCGAACTGTACGACTTCTTCCACCTCGCTGACCACTTCGATGACCCAAATGACTTCTATGAAGCATATTGGAAAACGAATGTCGAACTGTGGGAACTCTACTCCAAAGGCGAGATAGAGCGACATTATCTCATCGTGGAACGCTTCCGCAGACCGCTCAGTCTCGGCAGAGGACTGGAGAATATCACGGAGGAAAAATGCCTGGAGATAAGCGATAAGTTCCTGGAACTGTGCTCGGTGAAGCCTGGACTCGTCGATGGAGCACAGCAACTGATGGAGCATCTGAAGGCTGCCGGCTATCGTCTGCATATCTGCAGCAACGGCTTTCACGAAGTGCAATACAAGAAACTCACAGCGTGCGGACTCATGGATTATTTCGACACCATCATCCTCAGCGAGGACGCGGGAGCCAACAAGCCGTCAAAGCAATTCTTCGACTACGCTTTCAGCCAGACTAATGCCAACCCTCAGACCACGCTCATGATTGGTGACAACTATAATACCGACATCATCGGAGCAATGGATGCCGGCATAGACACCATGCTCTTCAATAGATGGGACCCTTCTTTCGTTCCGCCACGACAGCCACAATATGTGGTCAATGCGCTGAAGGAAATCATCGACCTACTCTGATGCTTAGGCAAAACAGGCTCGGAAAAAGAATAAAGATAAGCCAAAGTGGATTTTTTTCAAGGAAAGATTTACGTATCTTAGGGAAAAAGTGTATTTTTGCATGATTGTTTGACATAAACTGATTTTTTACATGGACTACGACAAGAACGAAGAGATAATAGTGGAACGCCCGCAAGTGCTCGAATGTGACGTGGTGCGCTTTCAGAACAATAAAGAGAAATGGGTGGCTTTCGTCGGACTGCTCGACGGCAGACCTTATGAAATATTCACCGGAATACAGGACGATGAGGAAGGTATCGTGCTGCCAAAGACCGTGGTCGATGGCAAGATAATACGTCAGACCAACGAGGATGGCACACATAGATACGACTTCCAATTTGAAAATCGTCGCGGATACAAGACCACTGTGGAGGGACTTTCTGAAAAGTTCAATCCCGACTGCTGGAACTATGCCAAACTCATATCTGGCGTACTGCGCTACCGTATGCCTATACGCCTCGTGGTCAAGCTTATAGAGTCGCTCACATTCAAGGGCGAAATGCTCAATATGTGGAAAAACGGCGTGGCACGCGCACTCAAGAAATATATGCCGGAAGAGGAATGATGACAGGAAATATCTACATCGACTCACTCCGTATGCACGCTTTCCATGGAGTGCTGGAGCAGGAAAAGACTGTCGGCAATGACTATATCGTCAGCGTCACGATGGAATATCCGCTGGAAAATGCCTGCCAGACGGACAATCTCGATGACACTATAAACTATGCCACCGTGGCTGACACCGTGGTGGAAGAGATGAAAATACCATCAAAACTGGTGGAACACGTGGCTGGAAGGATAGTCAGAAGACTGAAATCTCTCTTTCCTGCCACTACGATGGTGCGTGTCAACGTGAAGAAAGTGGCACCGCCTATGCCGTATGACATGAAAGGCGCCGGCGTGGAAATTTGCTGCCGGTTTTAGTTTGTCTGACTATTAGGCAAATGTAAATAAATCCTAAATAGGTACGCGCATATATACGTATATCTTATTTTTTATGTAATTTTGCAGATATTTCTCTCTATCCATGCGTAACAGATTTGTTCTCACACTCATCATATTCCTTGTAGGGACAGCATTTTCATGGGCTGCCTCCGACAAATTCACACTCGTAATAGATGCCGGACACGGTGGACATGATGCCGGAGCGCTGGGCGCTTTCTCAAAGGAAAAAGACATCAACCTGCGCACAGCACTCGCTTTCGGAGGATACGTGGAGCGAAACTGCCCTGATGTCCGAGTGATATATACGAGAAAGAAGGACTTCTTCGTGCCACTTCATACCAGAGCCGAAATAGCAAACAAAGCAAAGGCTGACCTCTTCATCTCTATTCACACCAATTCTTTGCCAAACAAGAAGATAGCAAGAGGATTTGAAACCTACACGCTCGGTATGCACCGTGCCAGCGAAAACCTCGACGTGGCAAAGCGAGAGAACTCTGTTATCCTCGTCGAGAAAGACTATAAGCAGCATTATGAAGGCTTCGACCCTAACTCGTCAGAGAGCTATATCATCTTTGAATTCCTGCAAGACCACTTCATGGCAAAGAGTGTGGAGTTTGCAAAACTCGTGCAAAGCAATGTATGCTCGCTTGCCAAAAGACAAAACAAAGGCGTCAAGCAGGCTGGATTCCTGGTGCTCAGAGAGACATCCATGCCAAGTTGCCTCGTGGAAGTAGGATTTATCTCCACTCCTGACGAGGAACAAAGCCTCAACAACAGCGCCACCATCGACAATATCGCCAAAGGTCTCTATAATGCTTTAATCAAATACAAGCAGAAAAACGCTGGCGGAGACACCGATTACGTCACCGAACACTCATCTGACGTGATGCAACCGACACCTGCAGGCAATCAGGAAGAGGAAAAGCCTGTGACAAAACAGCTCACAGAAGTGCACGATTCCAGCGACAATCAGGACGCCACATCGCAGAAGCAAACAAATACGGAGGGCAAATCCACACGCGACAGGGCTTCACGAAACAAGAACAAGGAGAATGACAAGACCGCCGTGGCTGAAGAGACAAGTGGCGCTCCCGTCTTCAAAATCCAGATATTCATCACTGACAGAGTGCTGAAAGACAGCGACTCACGCTTCAAAGGCGAGAAAGCCAACTACTATAAGGATGGCAATATGCTGAAATACACCATCGGCTCGACCACCGACTACAATGAAATCCTGCGACTGAAGAAGTCATTAGGCGACAAATTCCCAGGCTCATTCATCGTAGCATTCAAGAACGGAGAGAAGATCACCACCGCTGATGCCATAAGGGAATACCGCGCCAACAAGCGCTAAGCCCCCACCGTGTCGGGCACGTCACCGCCCAACATCAGCAAGAATAAGAAGCAAGAATCCCAACGGCGTCAGCCATTCTTCATTCTTCATTCTTCATTCTTCATTTAAGAGCCGCCACCGTGTCGGGTGCGTTACCGCCCGATATCCCCAACATCCAACAAGAAACAAAAACCCATCACAATAATGAAATATTTCACAAAAGAGGTAAAGATAGCATTAGTAGCCATAGCAGGCGTAGTATTATTGTTCTTTGGACTCAATTTCCTCAAAGGACTATCCATCTTCTCTGACGGACATGCCTACAAGATTGCCTTCGCTAATGTCAACGGACTATCCGGCTCATGCCCTATATATGCTGACGGTTACCGCGTAGGCACAGTGACAGGCATCAGCTACGACTACGACAAGCAGGGCAATATCATCGTGACAGCAGAGATAGACGACAATCTCCGCATACCTCGCGGCACGACAGCAGAGATTGCTTCCGACCTCATGGGCAACACTCAGGTCAACCTCCTCCTCGCCAACAATCCACGCGAGCGCGTCAATCCTGGAGAGACCATCATGGGAGCTATAGCTCATGGCGCTGTGGACGACCTCAAGGATATGATTCCTACCGTAGAAAAGATGCTACCAAAGCTCGACAGCATCCTCGCTTCGCTCAACACATTGCTCGCAGACCCTGCCATCGCAGCTACACTGCATAACGCTGAAACTATTTCTAAAAACCTTACTGTGACCACTCAGAGCATCAACACCATGATGGCTGACCTCAACAGAAAGATGCCAGGAATACTCACAAAGGCTGACGGAGTAATGACCAATGCTGAGACCGTGACCAGCAATCTCGCCGCTATCGACGTCGCTGGAACAATGGCTAAAGTGGATGCCACTCTCGCTAACGTAGAGAAACTCACCACTACGCTCAACAGCAAGGAAGGCACCGTGGGACTCCTCCTCCATGACCCAGGTCTCTACAACAACATGACCTCCACCATGGAATCGGCTGACTCCCTCCTGATGGACCTCAAAGCCCATCCTAAGAGATACGTACACTTCTCTATTTTCGGAAAGAAAGACAAATAACATCCGAGAATATAATAATATTATCAAGGTGTAATAGAGTCCTTTCTACCTCGGCAAAAGGACTATATCACCATGCTTTCACATCAACGCAGGCTGACCGCTGCAAGGCAATAAGTCAGCCATCGCAAAGCCTATCCATCCAAAATCCCAAACCCACAAGAAGAAAGAAATGCAAAACTCTCGCGCCCTATGGGCTGCTTGCCAAAACTATTTCAAGGTCAACATCGAAGAGGGTGAATATGAGAAGTGGTTTTCCAATGTAGAATTTGAATCCTTCGCACCTGCCACAAACCTCCTGACACTGCAGGTACCAAGCGATTACATCAGCCAATACATCGAAAAAAACTACATCGATCACCTGCGCATCGCCATCAGCAACACCTTTGGCAGAATCAGATTATCATGGCATATCACCGTGGTAAACAAGCCTGCAAAAGAGGAAACGACTGATAGCAAGGCGAAGCGTACCCCTAAGGGATACGGCTTGAGAGTGGAAGGCGCCGTAGATACCGAGAGTCCGGACGGCATTGCAAAGGCTGCGGTTTCGAGAAATGACAACAAACTGATGGTGGCTCCGGGTTCGGCACCCACCACTCACCTGCCGGAGATAGACTCACAACTCAATTTCCGCCAGACATTCAGCAATTATGTAGAGGGCAGATCCAATAAGCTTTGCCGCTCAGTAGGCCTCAGCATTGCAGAGCATCCACAGGGCACAAAGTTTAATCCATTCTTCGTCTTCGGACCATCAGGATGCGGAAAGACCCATCTCGTCAATGCTATAGGCGTTAGATGCAAGGAGATGTATCCTCAAAAGCGCGTACTCTACGTCAGCGCAAGAACATTCCAGGTGCAGTTTGTCAATGCACAGCTCAAGGGAAAGATAAATGATTTCATCGCTTTCTATCAGACTGTAGATATGCTCATCGTCGATGACGTACAGGAATGGACATCATCTCCTAAGACGCAGGAGACATTCTTCCATATCTTCAATCACCTCTTCCGCAACTCCAAGCGCATCATCCTCATCAGCGACCGCGTGCCTGCACAACTACAGGGCATGATGGACCGACTGATAAGCCGTTTCTCATGCGGACTCGTGGCAGAATTGGAGAAGCCAAACGTGCAGCTCTGCATCGACATTCTCATGAGAAAAATCCAGCGTGACGGTCTCGATATTCCAGAAAACGTGGTGAGATACATCGCGGAGAATACCAATGGCAGCGTGCGCGACCTGCAAGGCGTCATCAATTCGCTGATGGCTTACAGTGTGGTATATAACTGTAACATCGACATGCGATTCGTAGAGCGAGTGGTAAAGCGTGCCGTGAAAATCAATGAGCAGGTGCTTACGCTCGATGACATCATCCAATGCGTATGCAATCACTATGAGATCACCGAGCAAGCTGTAAAGGGAAAGACCAGAAAGCGAGAGATAGTGCTGCCTCGTCAGATTATCATGTATTTCGCTGACAAGCATATCCGTATGCCGGCTTCACGCATCGGGCGCTGTATGGGCGGCAGAGACCACTCCACAGTGCTCCATTCCATTCAGATAATCAATGAAAGAGTAAGGAAAGACCGTGACTTCTCCAACATCATCTCAGAACTGGAGGACGGTCTTGGTATTGCAAGATAAACTTAAAAAATGAAGAATGTTCTAAATGTAGAATGTAGAATGTAGAATGAAGAATGAAGAATGCGAGTATGCTTTGCTTCATGAGTAATTCTCATTATGTATTCTCAAGAAAAGCAACGTAACTCCTATTCTTCATTCTTCATTCTTCATTCTACATTTTAAAATAACCTAACTATGACAAGATTTGCATTCAAAATGTTCCTCAAGCCAGGCTGTGAGGAAGAGTATCAGAAGCGACATGCCGCTATCTGGCCTGAACTCGTCAAGATGATTAAGGACAGCGGAGTAAGCAACTATTCCATCTTCTGGGACAAAGACACCAATATCCTCTTCGGGTATCAAGAGTGCTCTGGTGAAGGTAACTCTCAGGACACATCTAATGGCATCGATCCTATCACGCAAAAATGGTGGGACATGATGGCTGACATCATGGAGGTAAACACAAAAGACAACTCACCTATCACCATTCCTATCAAGGAGGTGTTTCACCTTTCTTAAAAATGAAGAATATATAAATGAAGAATGATGAATGAAGAATGAAGAATTCGAGTTAGTTTTTCTTCTTAGTGAAAAGTAATAATCGCACTGATGCGACTTGTAAATAAATAAAAATGAAGAATTCGAGTTAAGTATTCTCCTGCTTGTCTTTCACAAGCGAAGAAACTAACTCGAATTCTTCATTCTACATTCTTCATTCAGGAAACTACTCGCGATTAGCACGCTTACGCTCCAGATGATCAAGGATAACCTTGCGGATACGCATTGACTTTGGAGTTACTTCCACAAGCTCATCAGCCTTGATATACTCCAGACACTCTTCGAGAGAGAGCACTGTGCGAGGGATGATGCGAGCCTTGTCGTCAGTACCTGAAGCACGAACGTTGGTGAGCTGCTTTGCCTTTGTCACATTGACCACGAGGTCATTTTCATGCACATGCTCGCCTACTACCTGACCGCCATACACATCTTCACCCGGCTCGATGAAGAACTTACCACGATCCTGCAGCTTGTCGATAGAGTAAGCAAAAGCATTTCCGGTCTCAAGAGCAATCATCGAACCGTTAGTACGGCGTGTGATTTCGCCCTTATAAGGCTGGTATTCCTTAAAGCGATGCGCCATAATAGCCTCACCCTGTGATGCTGTGAGCACGTTGGTACGGAGTCCCATGATACCACGTGAAGGAATATCAAACTCGATATTCACGCGATCACCCTGACTTTCCATACTTGTCATCTCGCCCTTACGACGTGTCACCATATCAATCATCTTGCTGGAGAATTCCTCTGGCACATTGATAGTAAGCTCCTCGATAGGCTCACACTTCACTCCGTCAATCTCTTTATAGATTACAGTAGGCTGACCTACTTGGAGCTCGTAACCCTCACGACGCATTGTCTCAATCAATACAGAGAGATGAAGCACGCCTCTACCTGACACAACCCAGCGGTCTGTGGCATCCTCGAATGGCTCTACACGCAGTGCAAGATTCTTCTCCAACTCCTTCTGGAGGCGTTCATTGATATGACGGGAAGTGACAAACTTACCCTCTTTGCCAAAGAAAGGAGAGTCATTGATGGTAAAGAGCATAGACATTGTAGGCTCATCAATGGCGATTGGAGGCAGTGGTTCTGGGTTTTCATAGTCACAGATGGTATCACCAATCTCAAACTTGTCCAGTCCGATGATAGCACAGATATCACCACTTTTCACTTCAGCCACCTTCTTGTGACCCATTCCGTCGAAAGTGTGTACCTCTTTAATCTTGGTCTTCTCCATTTCGCCGTCACGATGCGAGATAGTAACGTTCATTCCCTCCTTCAACACGCCACGATGAATACGTCCTACAGCGATACGACCGGTGTAAGAACTATAATCCAATGACGTGATGAGCATCTGAGGAGTGCCCTCCAGGTACTCAGGAGCTGGGATTACCTCTACTATCTTGTCGAGAAGATAGTCGATATTGTCAGTAGGAGCATTGTAATCCTCTGCCATCCAGCCATTCTTTGCAGAGCCATATACCACAGGGAAGTCCAACTGATCCTCTGTAGCATTGAGAGAGAACATAAGGTCGAAGACCATTTCATATACCTCTTCCGGACGACAGTTAGGCTTATCCACCTTGTTTACCACCACAATAGGCTTCAATCCTATCTGAAGAGCCTTCTGAAGCACGAAACGAGTCTGAGGCATTGGACCCTCAAAGGCATCTACGAGGAGAATACATCCGTCAGCCATATTGAGGACACGCTCCACTTCGCCACCGAAGTCAGAGTGTCCCGGGGTATCTATGATATTGATTTTTGTACCTTTCCAATTGATAGATACATTCTTAGAGAGAATGGTTATGCCACGTTCACGTTCAAGGTCGTTGGCATCAAGTACTTGGTCTGAGTTGTTCTGACCTTCACGGAAAAGATTTCCGGCAAGCATCATCTTATCGACCAGAGTAGTCTTTCCATGGTCAACGTGAGCGATGATGGCGATGTTTCTAATATCCTGCATAATAATTTTGATATTTATGCTTTTGTTGTGATGGTAAAATCATTTCCCACCTTATATATAAAAGCGGATGCAAAGGTACTATTTTTCTGTGAGATAGGCAAATAAATGAAATGAAAAATGCAAATGAATGGATGGAAAAATAAAGGAGATACCTATACCATTAGGCACAAAACATATTTTTTCTCTTTCTTTACAGTATTCACAATAATGCTTTTCTGATGCGAAAACGATACGTAAGATAGATACTTCCAAATGATGTATAAGCCTATTCTCGCATTTTTTAACGGTTGTTAATACTTTTTCCGCCCTTTTTCAATAAAGATTTTTTTTGTCATTTGAAGTTCCACTCTTCCACCTTGGCATTATTACCATCTTGATAATCAGCGATTTACGCATGGTGGAATTAGGGTGGAACTATGGGTGGAATTACGTGAAGTTCCACCTATAATTCCACCCTAATTCCACCTTAGATAACATTCTGATTATTAGACACATAATATACCGAAGGTGGAAGAGTGGAATTTCTATAGCAATATTTTTTTTTCTGAGAATAACAGCCGGAAAGTTCCGAATATATGTTAAAAAGGAGTCATTTTCACATCCCGGCTTACTACAGAAATCCCCCTATGGAGGTTGAAGAAGGCTGTTGTAAAAGCTATGTTATTGCATTGTAAAAGCTATGTTATTGCATTGTAAAAGCTATGTTATTGCATTGTAAAAGCATAGATATTAGGAGGTAAAAGCTATGATGTATAAAGTCAATAAGTAGGTAATCAAAACAATTTTGATTACCTACTTAGTATTGCGAAAATTAGAATCATGTAAGCTCCACGATTCCATTAGATGGAGTCCGCTGTTTCATCCCTATTCTTTCACATCATCAGATGCCTGCTTTTTCTTCTCATTGCGCACCATTATCACGCAGGAAAGGATAATGGTAAGCACGATGATAGCAAGGGCTGCGTAAGCGATTGCCTCGGTAGTCTTCACCGAAGTAGGCTTAAACTCAAGCACTACCTTATGCTTTCCGCCCTTGATATTGATGGCACGAAGCACATAGTTCACTCTGCCTATCTCTACAGGCTCGCCATCTACTGTGGCAGTCCAGCCATTATAGTAGATTTCAGAGAACACAAGCACACCGCCATTCTTGGAACTTACATCATAAGTAAGTGAGTTTGGTTCGTAAGAAATGACTTTCGCCATAGAGGTAGAGTCCTGGGTGTTGCTCTTTCCCAATACGCTTTCAAACTCCTTGTCAGCCACGGCGACATTGTGAAGGTTCTCTTTTCCGAGAGCATCAAGTTCCTGATTGGCATTATCCACATACTTCACTTCATCGACAAACCAAGCCTGTCCCTGTGCATAAGGGTTCATTATCGGTGTGGTCTGACCGCCCTGAAGAGGGAATATGAAGTATTTGGTGTTGAGCATATTGATGACCGGATAGATAGAGTCACCATTTACCTTCGTCATATCGCCCTGAGCACTGATTACAGCGTTCATAGTGGTCTGCATTTCAGGCGAGATATATCTCTCGATGAGTTCCTGATAGCGGCGCAATTTTGCTGCATGATAGCCGCCAATGCTCTTGTGATAGTAGCTGGTCTCGTTCTCATTGAATGTGTCGGAGGCAAAGTTGAGCACGCGATAGTCAGGGTCTTTATCCATCAGAATCTGCTTATCAGTGGCAGTCATCTCCTGTTCTGAGTCGCGAATGGTATTGCTTACGAACATATCATCATTGAGATAACGCTTGTTTACCTGCCACATATCCACGAGACAGAGCAGAGCGAGCACGCCTACCATCATCGTAGCATTCATCTTCTTGTATTTGAAAGCCATGAGAGCAGCAAATCCTATGAGGATGATTATCACGCTTCTCCAGCAGTCTGCGGTGAATATTGCCACACGCATTGCCTTGAGATTGGCTACGAGAGGGTTGAGCTGGTCGGCTGGAATCTGCGATAATGCGTGCATCTCTGCATCGCTTACAAACTGGTCGAAGAACAATGTCGGAGCAATAGCAAAGAGAAGAGCGACACCTCCCGTCAATGCGAGCGAGAGATGGAGGAAATTGAGCTTAGGGAAACGCTTGCACTTGACACAGTCAGGCTCCTCTATATACTTCTTGAGGGCAAGCATTGCCAGCAAAGGAATGGTAAATTCTGCTATCACGAGGATGGAAGCCACGGTGCGGAACTTCGCATACATCGGCACATAATCGATGAAGAAATCGGTCAATCCCATGAAGTTTCTGCCCCACGAGAGCAGTATTGAGAGGATAGTAGCGCCGAGCAAAGCCCACTTTATGCTGCCTTTCACGATGAAAAGACCAAGCACAAAGAGCAACAATACGAAGGCTCCTACATACACAGGACCTGATGTGCCAGGCTGATTGCCCCAATATTGCCCCATCTGCTGATACACTTGTGCATACATCGGATCAGCCTTTTCCTGCGCCTGAGGACTCTCAAGCATAGTGATATTGGATGCTCCACCCTTGGTGTTAGGCACGAGCAGAGTCCAGGTCTCGCTGATTCCATAGCTCCATTGGGTGATATAATCGCGGTCAAGACCTGTAGAAGTCTGGTTTGCAGAATTCTCCTTCACGAGTTCGCTCTTGCCTCGCATGGTCTCTTTCTGATACTCCCAAGTGTGATACAGATTGGAAATATTGGCAGCAATGCCCAATATTGCACCCAGAGCACACACTGCTGTGGCTTTGACAAAGTGCGCCATACGCTTCTGCCTGATAGCATCCACGAGGAAACCTATGACAAGGAAGAGGATGATAAAGAGGTAATAGTACGTCATCTGCACGTGATTGGCATTGACTTCGAAGGCAGAGAATATGCCCGTAACTATCAATCCTGCAAGGTATTTTCCTCTATAAGCCAGTAGAATGCCGGCTATCATCGGTGGAAGATACGCCAAAGCCATCACCTTCCAGATGTGTCCGGCAGCGATGATGATAAAGAAATAGCTGGAGAAAGCCCAGACTATGGCTCCCAAAGCGGCAAGATACCAACGGAAATCGAAAGCGCGCAGCAGGAGGTAGAAGCCGAGAAGATATACGAATACGTACCATACATTCTCCGGAAGCCAGAGATGGTAAGCATTCATCACCTTGGCGAGACTGCTCGAACTACTGTAACTCGGAGACGACTGATAGGTAGGCATACCTGAGAATACGGCACCTGTCCAGCGTGATGTCTCGCCAGTCTTTTCGTAATAGACACTCGTCTCATGTCCCAAACCGCGACTGGCGGCGGAGTCATGACGGAAGAGAATCCTGCCTTCTGTATCGGCAGGGAAGAAATAGGCAAACGAGATGAAGGCGAATAGCACCACCATCACGCCGTCTATCCAAAAGCGTTTCAATGCGTTCATTATATAATAGTTTACTGTTTTTCCCGTGCAAAGTTACTAATAAGAATTCAGAAACAGGCATATTACTATGTGAAATTGTCATTTTCTACAGTTTATTTTCATAATGAACCGACTTGTTTCTTGTTCTTTCGGATGTTTTTTCGTACTTTTGCACCGCAAATAAAAAGCAGGTGATACACTACACTTGCGAAAGGAATATAGAAAATATGCAGGATTTGAATAACTCTGAACTGGAAAAAGGATTGCTACGCCGCTCCTCACTCTTGCTTGGCGCAGACAATATGGACCGCCTTGGCAGGGCAAAAGTGATATTGTTTGGCGTCGGTGGCGTCGGTTCTTGGTGCGCAGAAAGCCTTGTTCGCTCTGGATTAAGGCACCTCACCATAGTGGATGCCGACTGCGTCTGCATCACGAACTGCAACCGCCAGCTCATGGCAACGGTCAAGACGATAGGCGAACCCAAAGTGGAAGCACTCCGCTCACGCCTCCTCGACATCAATCCATGTGCGGAAATCACTGCCATACAGCGACTTTACTCCAAAGAGACGGCTGATGAATTTCACTTGGAGGAATATGATTTCGTCATTGATGCCATCGATTCGCTGAAAGATAAGGCAAATCTCATCCTGCATGCCACAAGCATTCCTACCGTGACACTGTTCTCTTCGATGGGTGCAGCTCTGAGAATAGACCCTACGAGGGTGAAAGTAGCTGAGTTTTGGAAGGTAAGAAATGACCCTCTCGGCGCGGCTTTGCGCAAGAAACTGAAGCGTGCCAAGACCATCCCACAGCAGAAATTCCAGTGCGTATATAGCGATGAACTGCCTCTCGACAACCTCGGAACGGAGATAGAGATGCCAGATTCCAGCGACGATCCACGCCTGAAGGAGCAAGCTACGCTGATAAAGAAGGCGCAGACAAATGGCTCTCTGAGCCATATCACGGGCATATTCGGCTTTACTTTGGCAGGATTGGTGATGCAAAAGATAACCTCTTTCACCGTCTCTGCCGACATGGAAGAGCGCGATAACAATGAATAAGCTGCCTTTTAGCCAACCTTTATAAGACAAAAGAAACAAGAAGTGCGACGCCAAATGTTGCACATTTTTATATTTCATCTTAATAATAACAAAAACAAACAATGCAGAAAAACAATTTCTGTGAGCAGAAGTCTTTCCGTTTCAAGCACTTCTCACGCAAGGGTTACGCCTTGTTTGCGTGCATGGGACGTGAAGTTCTCATCGGCACTCTCAGCGTTGCTACTCTCTCTCACGCTAAGGCAGAGAGCTTAAGCATCCGTCCTGAGGTGGCAGAGGACACTCTTTCTCGCTCAGAATTGCGACTCGATGAGGTGGTAGTGACCGGCTCTCGTGCTCCGCTGACTCTTCAGGAGTCTGCCAAGATTGTTTCTGTCATCACCCGTGACGATATTCATCGTGCGGCGGCAGAGAGTATCAATGACATTTTAAAGTTAGCAACAGGCGTGGATGTCCGTCAGCGCGGTGGCTTTGGTGTACAGACGGACATTTCCGTTCGCGGAGGAAACTTTGACCAGATTACCATTTTATTGAATGGTGTCAACATTTCCTCTCCCCATACCGGCCATCTTTCAGCAGATTTCCCAGTTTCTCCGGAGGACATAGAGCGCATCGAAGTGCTTGAAGGCCCTGCGGCAAGAGTGTATGGCACCTCCGCTTTCAATGGCGTAATAAATATTGTTACGCGTCAGACTGGCAACGGAGCGCAGGTGCATCTCGTAGGAGGACAGTACGGATATGCTGGTGGCAATGCCTCTATAGGCGCCACATTTGGCACATTCCATTCACAATTATCTGGTGGATATACCCGTTGTGACGGTGCTACGCCCAACAGCGACTTCTCTTCCACCCGCCTTTTCTATCAGGGCAACGCCACTATCGGCAGCAATGTGAAGGTGAACGGACAGGTAGGTTACAGTTATAAACCTTACGCAGCAAATACTTTCTACGGTGCTTCAAGCACAGATCAGTGGGAAAGCAATGAGAGATGGATGGCTGCTGTGGGTGCTGACATCCAGTTGGGTCGCATTCATCTTTCCCCTCAACTCTATCTGAATCGCTGGTATGACCATTATCAGTGGCATAAAGATAATCCTGCTGGAGAGAATTTCCACAAGGTGGAATCCAAAGGTGCCTCTCTTAACGCATGGATGGAGAGCCTTTTGGGCAGAACTTCCCTCGGCTTTGAGGTAAGGGATGAGCGCATCCGCAGCACTAAGCTCGGCAAATTGCTCCCTGAAGACGAATGGCAAGCCACGGGAGGACATGATGGCGAGAATGACAAATTCTATAAATATCGCGACCAGCGTGCCAATGTATCCGCTTTCTTGGAGCATGACGTGCTGCTGAAGCAATGGACTGTCTCTCTCGGACTGATGGCAAACCTCAATGATGGTCTTGACACCAAGTGGCGCTTTTATCCTGGTATCGACGTAAGTTACCGTCCCACAGAGGCTTGGAAGTTCTTCGTATCATGGAATATGGGACTCCGAATGCCTACTTTCACCGACCTTTACTACAGCGGTGCAAACATAGAAGGCAACTCAGAACTGAAACCTGAGAAGACTACAGACTATCAGATTGGCGGAAGATACACCACTCGCGGCTTCATTGCCGAAGTGCAGGGATTCTACAGCCACAAGAAGAATATGATAGACTGGGTGACTTACAATGATGCCAACAAGGTCTCTGACGGCATTTTCCACTCCGTAAACTTCCAGATGGACAATAAAGGAGCGGAAATAAACCTTCAGATGCTGCCTCGCCAACTGTGGGGTGATAATGCTCTTGTAAGGAAAATCGGCGTGCAATACAGTTATATATATGAGGAATCAGACTATGACGTGGATGTAATCATGAGCAAATATGCTATGGATTACCTTCGTCACAAGGTGATAGTCTCTGCCGACAGCAAGATATGGAAGAACCTGAACCTCAGTCTTTCATGGCGCTGGCAGGACAGAGAGGGCAAGAACAATCCAGCTTATGCCTTGCTCGACGGCCGTCTCTCATGGGACACCGCAAAATGGTCTGCCTACATCGACGGTTCAAATATCTTCGACAAGAAATATTATGACTATGTGAGCATCCCTCAGCCTGGCAGCTGGTTCAGGTTTGGAGTAAGGTTCTCTATAAACTAAGACAGACAATAATATGTTGTTTGGTCGTCTGCCTGTATAAAACATATAGAGCAATCTGGAACGTACTCTTGGGACTTTCGGACAAAATGACAAAACTATCAGAAACACGGTGCCTAATAAGTTTTTATAAGCCATCAATGTTTATATTATATTCAGGCACTGTATTCCTGATAGTTTTTTTCGACCTATAGGTCAACTGTTTATTACTGAGGTTTCGCAAGTGGCTAACATACTACTAATCAGTAATAAAATATCAATAAATAAAAATAAACAAATATATTTTTTCTATTTTTTCTTTATTTTTCTCTATTGATATTTTACACTTCCCCACGGCAGTGGGGACTGAAGGGCTATTTATTGCTTGCGAAAGTTGAGTTACTATTTCTTAAGATTACCATAGATTATGCATAATAGATTCACAATTAACATATAGTCGCAGAATTCAAAAGAAAGTTAATTGTAAATAAAAGACATCAATTCAACAATAAGAAATAAAAATATTTACTATTTTTGCAACATCAGACATTATTCATAATTATAATATAAAAAAACATAATTAGTTTAAGATTCTAAGAAAATATTATCTTTATGTTTCATTTTTGCTATGATAGGTTATCAAAATGAAATTGAAGAAAATGTAACTGACAACACACTTTTCAGTACTCAAACAAGAAATAAGGTATCAGTATGGTAAAATCATTATTTTTCTTTGGAACTTTCATTCTCTCCCAAGGTCTATCACAGAATGTTCAGTCTGTGGACTATAAGAAGATGTACTCAAAACAAATGGAGGCTATATGCGAATACCCTTTCAAGCTCCAAGAAAATGGAATAGAGACATTTATAGGGATAGAATACAAAACCAACAAAATCGGTTATGCCATCAAACGGCGAATTGTGCAATGTGGTGACAAACGATTTACTAAAGTTGCATTAACTGCATTTGACAAAATGAAGCACACCAGAATCGGTATTGACGAAAAAACAGACACGATTTACCTACAATACAAAATAAATGGCTCTACCACGAGCATCAATCCACAGGCTGATGTCCTAATTATCGGATATAGCGATTCCAATGTTCGCGTGCTGACGAACTAATTGTTTCCATACATAACACATTGTTTGGTTGTCCACGTGCATGTGTGGTTATTTGAAAATTTGAACAAAAATCATCGAACTGAAGAATAAAAAACTCAACTTTCGCAAGCAATAAATAGCCCCTCAGTCCCCACTGCCGTGGGGAAGTCTAAAATATCAATAGAGAAAAAATAGAAAAATATATTTGTTTATTTTTCTCTATTGATATTTTATTACTGATTAGTAGCATGTTAGCTACTAGCGAAACTTTAATAAAAAATGAAGAATGAGAGTTAATGATCTTCTGCTTGCATTTCCTTAAGCGAGAATATCAACTCTCATCCTTCATTTTTTTACTTGACCAGCACCACAAGATACTTGCTTGTGCTCCAGAACACCTGCGGATTAGTGATGCGGAGAACGTACTGCTTGTTGTTGTCCTGAGTCAGAGTATAACTGTTGGCAGGGTGTGCAGTGAGCATCTTAGCGTCCTTGGAGTAGAGCTTTATCTCCTTATCCACGCGGATGTCAATCTTGGTAAAGTAGTTTTTATTGAAGTTTGACTGCAACACTTTACCCTTATTATATATGTTCTGACCCTGCAGTTCCTTCTTTGTTCCGAAGACATACCATGCAGTGTTTATCTGCTTGTCCTGCGCACTGATAGTCTCGCTCTTGCTGGCAGACTCATCCTTGAGCGTGCTGACGTCGGTATTGAGGTTTGCCACCTCATTGTCGAGCTCCACGATGCGGATGTCCTTCGCCTGCAATTCAGTGCGAAGCTGCTGCAACTGTGCGTCTTTCTCCTGCAGCTGCGCTGCAAACGACTCGATAGCAGCTCTCAACTGCTCTCCTCTTACATTGCTTTCACGCACCTGTTTGCGCAGTTTTGCTATGAGTTCACGGTTGTGCTGCATAGCCTGCGATATGGTGCGAATGTTCTGACGTATCTGTTCCGCCTTATTAGTTGACTCGCCATCCTTGATAACAGCGACCTTTCCCTCTGCCGCACTGATAAGTCTGAAGCCTTCCTGAATCTCATTCAGTGTGCCCATCATATCATTTATCTCACGGTCTTTGGAATCGATAATCTGCTGGAGAGAATCACGCTGGGCAGCAATTTGTGATGCCGGTACTACATCTTTTTTCTTGTCCTGGCAAGCCACGATAGTCGCGACACACAGGATGAGTGCACATAATTTCTTCATACTATTCTGTTTTAGTTATTTTCTTCCTTATTCTGAAAGCGTGCTGCCTTGCGCTCTGCTTTGCGTTCAGCTTTGCGTTTTTCCTTCAAAGCCTCTTCGTCAGCACCTTGCAGTATCATCACTATCTCGCCACGTGGCTCTGTCTCGCGGAAGTGTTCTGCCACCTCCTTGAGCGTGCCTCTCACGCTTTCTTCGTGTATCTTTGATATTTCGCGGCACACGCTGACCTGCCTTTCTTCTCCAAAGACTTCGGCAAACTGCTCTAAAGTCTTGAGCAAGCGGCGCGGTGACTCATAGAATATCATCGTGCGCACCTCTTCACGCAGTTCTTCGAGCCTGGTCTGGCGTCCTTTTTTCTGCGGAAGGAAGCCTTCGAAGCAGAATCTGTCGCAAGGCAATCCACTGGAAACGAGCGCCGGAGTGAACGCTGTGGCTCCCGGAAGTGTCTGCACCGTGATACCTGCAGCCACGGCTTCTCTGACGAGATAGAAACCAGGATCGCTGATACCAGGCGTTCCAGCATCAGTGATAAGGCAGATGGTCTGCCCTGCCTTAAGCCTTTCCACGACGCCATTGCTCGTGCCATGCTCATTGAATTTATGATGAGCCATCAGTTTCTTTCCTTCTATTTCGAAGTGCTTGAGCAGGATTCCCGATGTGCGTGTGTCCTCGCAGAGTATCACGTCAGCCTCTTTCAGCAGACGGATAGCGCGCATTGTCATGTCCTCCATATTGCCTACCGGCGTAGGGACGAGATATAATATTCCCATTTATTATCTTGGTCTATTACAGGAAAAGACGTTTTTGTATGTGTTTAAATTAAAAGTAGGTGGTCAAAAATATCTTAATAATTATTGTGCCATCTACTTATTACCCATGCAAAGTTAATGGAAAAAATAACAAATCACAAAAAACGCCCTTGTTTCTTTGCTTTTTTAAAAGTATTTAGTACTTTTGCAAGTAATATGCAATGAAAATCATTGTGCAACGAAACCTAAAGAGACAAATACATACATATTATAATATGGAAGATTATATCACAGGGGAGACTCGCCGTCCGGGAAGAATTGAAGTGGTGTGCGGCTCCATGTTCTCGGGCAAGACCGAGGAACTCATCCGCAGAATGAAGCGCGCCAAGTTCGCCCGCCAGCGTCTGATTATCTTCAAACCTGTCATTGACACTCGCTATTCTGCCGAAGACGTGGTGAGCCATGACCGTAATGCCATTACTTCCGTACCGGTAAAGACGGCTAAAGAGATACTGGAGCATGCCAATGAGGTGGACGTCGTAGGTATCGACGAAGCGCAATTCTTTGATGATGACATCATCGAAGTCTGCAATACACTCGCCAATCGCGGCATTCGCGTCATCATAGCTGGTCTCGATATGGACTATAAGAGCAAGCCTTTCGGACCTATGCCCCAGCTTCTTGCCATCGCTGACGACGTGCTCAAGGTACATGCCATCTGTATGCACTGCGGCAACCACGCCTATGTCAGCCACCGCAAAGTAGATGTTGACGGACAAGTGATGCTGGGCGAAAAGACCGAATACGAACCTCTCTGCCGTGAATGCTACAAGAAGGAAATGGCTCGCACTCAGGGATATGTCTCCAAACTCTTTTAGTGGTCGGAATAAAATGTCAACAAATAAAAATATATAAAAACAATAGGACGGCTTTGAAGCAAATTGATCCAGGTTAGCTCGGTTCTATGTTTTCATGTCATTTCATATCATTTTGTATTTTTATCTATTGATATTTTATCCCACTCCAATCGACAAACCCACAAAACAACAAAACAACGGACATGCTTGACAAAGAAATTACCTTCGATAGATTTATCCGATGGGCGATAGTAGGAGGCGTCATAATAGCCTCACTCCTCGTGCTCAATTACCTCAGCGCCGTGCTCCTGCCATTCTTCATAGCATGGGTGATGGCATATCTGACGTACCCTCTCGTCACGTTCATACAGTATCGTATGCACGTAAAAATCAGAGCGGTAAGCATATTGATAGCCATGTTTATGGTCATTGCGATACTCTCCGGAGTCATCTATCTCATCATACCACCGATGATAGAGCAGTTTGGACAGTTTAGTTCGCTCGCAACGGGCTACCTTCACCAGGCGGCGCACATCAAGAGCATCCCTGATGCCGTGACACAATGGGTCAATGATAACTCAAACGAGATAGAGCGCTACCTGAAAAGCCCGGATTTCTCCACTTCTATCAAGGAGGCAATGCCTAAACTTTTCCAGTTTATAGGTCAGACTTGGAATGTGGTGATGAGCATAGCGGCTTCATGTATCACGCTTCTCTATATGTTCTTCATACTTCTCGACTACGAATATCTCACCAAAAACTGGATTAAGATATTCCCGAAATCCACGCATTCCTTCTGGCAGGAGCTTGCCACTGACGCTGGAAAAGCGCTCAACAACTATGTGCGTGGTCAGTGTCTCGTGGCTCTCACCATGGGAATACTATTCTGCATCGGCTTCACCATCATCGATTTCCCTATGGCTATAGGCCTCGGAATCCTCATCGGAATAATGGACCTCGTGCCTTATCTCCATACTTTCGCCCTCATCCCTA
>SAMEA104315432__coassemble_204_pt1 | contig 33737 bp, 25 predicted proteins | sample SAMEA104315432__metabat2_low_PE_031 | metagenome-assembled genome bin SAMEA104315432 (sample SAMEA104315432) | gut metagenome | biome: Monkey gut; feature: monkey-associated habitat; material: faeces | place: China | collected 2013
ACCGTATTGATGCCCGTGGTGAGCGATTTTCCGTCAGGCAAAGCCAATTCCTTTACCTCGCGTGGAGTAGTGCCCAACCTGAAGTCGAACATCAGATAACCATGCTGACTGCTGATCAATGCCTGATTGTCTGATGACATATTCAATGTATGCAAGATGTAATTGCATGCGAATATCCTGGAATACTTACGGGTTTCCGGATTAAAATGCAGGAAGATGGAAGCATCTGTCTTGTTCTTTTCATCACGTCCGGTTCTGATCTGGTAAAACTGTCCGCTCGATGTCTGAACGGTGAGTGAGGTACTTCTGTAGCGCTGGACTTCTGATGCAGAATAGGCAGAAGCGGTATAGACCAGTTTATCATTCTGAAAAACCGCCACGTTTCCCGAATCCATGAAAGCATAAACCAGTCTGCCATCGGTATCCAGATCCTGCAGACACCCCCATTCCTTCTTCAAATGGATTAGATTGCCATCCTGCGTATTGAGCAGCGAATCACCCATAACAACCCAGACATTCTTTCTGCTATCTACAAACAGATCCTGAATGGCATTCTGAGTCGAGCAGCTTCGATTCAACCTCATCTTATCCTCATTTCCTTTATTTAGCAGAGAATCAATGGGATGCTCCAGAAGTTGCCCCTCAGTAAGCTGAATACAAAATATCTTCCGATATTCCTTTATCCAGAGTCTATCCTGGCTATCGGCATAAAGATGCGTCTGCCCCTTGTATTTCCTAATGCATTCTGCCTTTTCTTCAGGAATGGGAATAAAGGAGAAACGCCTTCCATCATAGAGATTGATGCCCTTGGGGGTTCTCACCACCAACCTGCCATCTGCCAACTGCATCATCTGTAGAATACAATTATCAGAAAGGCCCTGTCGGGTATTGAGCACATAGAAATAATCGCTTGTCTCTACCTTCTGGGCTGAGCTGGTAAGTATCCAGCCCCAAAAGCAAAGAAAAACGATGCATAGTTTGATGATATATGGTTTATTTCCCTTCATAATCTCAACTATTCTGTTTTATTATTCAAGAAATAAATCGGTAATGGTATAAACATCATACTTTAAGTCCATAGTTGCTCTGTATTATAATCTTCTGCAAATATATGAAATAATCACAGAAGCTGTATCTATTGACCTAAAGAATTAGGTTTATTTAATAGTTGGCAAATGTCTGCAAGATTGCTGCCAATTGCAAGCAACTTTGCTGGCATATAACAGCAAGATTGCCGGCAACTGCCGACAATCTCACAAAACAGTATTTAAGAAGTAAATAATATAGGCTTCTGATACCAATTAAACTAACTTATCAAAAGCCTTTCTTCATGATATCAGAATCATTACAGTTCTTAAACTTTATGCAAATTTGGAATACAACTCCCAATTTGCATATTTTATATCAGGAATCCATCCGTATCTTTATTTTTTTAGCTGATTTCTCTTAAAATATTGTAATTCTAAGCTGTTTTATCGCTGAAAAATCATACAAATCAGAAATATTATGTAATTTTGGAGTTGTATTTCAAATTTGCATAAAGTTATGTTCGGAATTTAAAGCTTATGAAACAGGCATATATCAAACGAAAGATAGAAAGCACCATCTTGGAGGCTGCAAAGTATTTCCCGGTCATCACCGTCACGGGACCAAGGCAGTCGGGCAAGACCACCATGCTGAAACAGATTTTTCCTCATCTTCATTATTATTCATTGGAAGATTTGGATACTCGTTCCTTCGCCATGGAAGACCCCGTGCGCTTCCTTCATCTGCATGAGGATGGAATGATACTCGATGAGGTGCATAATTATCCAGAACTCTTGTCCTACATTCAGGGCATTGTCGATGAACAGCCACAGAAGAAGTTCGTTCTTTCTGGCAGTTCCAACTTCGCCTTGCTCAAAAAGGTTTCGCAGTCGTTGGCTGGCAGAAGTGGTGTGTTTGAACTGATGCCGCTGTCTATCGAGGAAGTCAAGGGACAGATAGAATATGTCGATGATGCCGACCAATTGCTCTACCAGGGTTTGTATCCAGCCGTTTGTAGTTGCAAGAACATACCGAAGTTCCTCTATCCATCCTACGTGAAGACCTACTTGGAGCGTGATGTGAGAGACTTGCTCAATGTGAAGGACATGCGGCTGTTTAATATGTTTCTCAAGTTGTGTGCAGGCCGTATCGGTTCGGTGTTCAATGCCTCTGAGATAGCAGGTGAGATAGGTGTCTCTTGCAAGACGATTCAGGCCTGGGTCTCCATCTTGCAGGCTTCCTACGTGGTGTATCTCTTGCCTCCTTACTTCGAGAATAGCAGGAAGCGTCTCACCAAGTCGCCTAAGATGTATTTTTGTGATACGGGTTTGGCTTGTACCTTGTTGGGGATAGAGAGTGCGGAACAGTTGGCTTTCGACAAGATGCGAGGTCATCTCTTCGAGAATCTCATCGTCGTGGAATTGTTAAAACGTCGTCTGAACGAGGGTAAGGAGAGTAATATTTACTTCTATCGAGACAGCAATCAGAACGAGGTGGATATCTTGGTCAATAATGGTTCATCATTAGATGCCATCGAGGTGAAGAGTGCGATGACTTACAATCCATCTTTCGAGAAAGCTTTGCTGAAAGTGAACGAATGGGTTAATCCGCCAGTTGGCAAGCGTACCATCATATATGCAGGGACTTTGGAGGATGATAAGGGTGATATTCGTTTGCTGAACTATCGAAATATGTGATGAGGTGGTTTGAATTACCTGAGTTCTATGCAATATTTCTAAGGCAAAGTTTTATATTCTAAGACATGGCCTCCTCCTGCAAGCCTAATTCTTCTGAACTATTAAAATAAGGTTCATCCGGCATTTGGAGTGATAATAGTTGTTATCTATATCCAAAAACAAGTTTATGTAGTAGTGGATGATTAAAAGTCAAAGTAGTACGCCCCGAAGGGGCAGAAGCACATAGCCCAGGACGGTGTCCTGGGCTATGTGCTTATTGGGCTTTCAGCCCGCTTTGTTTAAGTTTTGCCCCCTCAGTGGAAAATGAAGAATGACGAATGTAGAATTCGGATTACGTTCTTCGCTTTGAGGTTTCCCATAGACTATATTCAAGAGAACAAGACTAACTCCCATTCTTCATTCTTCATTCTTCATTTAATCACTCCACATTCCGGATGAACCAAAAATGTTCCGCTATGGTGCACTGTTTTTGTGGGAAGCGTGGCTGATTACCATCGATGAAAAGGTACAACAACTTTTTGAATTATGCAAGAACGGGATTGCAAAAAGTACTGATTTCGATGCGCTTTTTGCAGTAAATTTGAAAAAGTTACAGTATTTTTGACATATTTCTTGTATTTTTCATTGTCAATTCATTTTTTTTTACTAATATTGCAACGTCCAGCCAAGCTGTGCCATCTGATTCTATATAAGATAAGGTGGAGCGGTAATGGGTGGGCACATACATATAAAGGCGTTACTGCGCTTTGGTTTTGACAACTGAGAATCTCGCAAGTTCAACAGAATAGTCAAGAACAAAGCAACGGAGCGTCCCATTGGGTGTATTGTATACAGCCAGTATTATATCCTTTTGTCACTATCGTTGGTGGCTCTTGGATATGAGAAGGTATCTACATATACGCACAGCGTGGGGCTGGACGTTGCTCGTTTCGACTATTCGGGCAATGCGAGAGCCTTCAGTTGTGGAACGAGTGACAGGACTTGCTCCACGTTTTTTGTTTATGTATGTAAATCCATAATTATTAATCGCAAAGGTTGGAGCAGGCATTTGCATTTTTTTTATGCTCATGAGAATTGCATCAAAAGGTTTTTGGAGTGGTTTTGTCATGATAGGCTTAACTATGTCCGCTTGTGTTGGAACAAAACAATGTGTTACTCAAGATGATTCGAAATGGATGTTGAGAGATTCAACCGTTTGCAAAGCTGTTGGTGACAGTCTGATGGAAGTTTTGTTCAAGCCAGACACCGTAAAATGGCATCGATTGCATTATCAGGAAAACAACACCAATCTTGTACCATCATACAAAGGATATGTACGTGATAGTAGTTGTGTCGTATTAACTGACAGACAGACTGCTGTATTACAGTATTTGTTGTTTGGCAATGTAAATAACTACACCAAAGATTCTACCCTCATTCAATCACCTCATATTCCACAAATGGAATTTGAATTGATTAAAAATGGCATGAAAAACGCGAATGTCGTAATTTCTGTTTCAGACAAGAATTGGAGTGTTTTCTATGATGGCAAGGGTGTTGTAGATGGTAACTATGTAAATTCACGTATTGTTGAAGACTTCTGTACCTTCTTCAGCAAAACAAAGAAAAAATAGATGACTATGAAACAAATACGATTATTACTAATTGCTGTATATGCGGCATTATGCATTCCTGTAAATGCGCAAACATTCCATTTGGTTTCCATGTTTGACACCAATGACAGCAATATCGGTACAGGAATGCAAGTGGAAAAGCTATTGTTTAGTAATGACATGCAGACAATCCTGGGATTGATAGAGTCATTTGGCTACGATTGCGAAGTGTCGGAGTATTATGGTAATTCTTGTGGCAAAGCTCCTTTGATGCGTGCGATACAAGAGTTGAATGTCGGAAAGGATGATGTCGTAATGTTTTATTATGGAGGACATGGCTCACGCGCTAATGATAGTAGAGAAGACGACTTCCCTCAGATGTGCTTGGGAGAACCCAATCCAAACAATTGGGTACCTTCATCCTTGATTAAGAATATGATAGCGAAGAAGAATCCGCGCCTTACTATAGTTATGACAGGATGTTGCAACAAAGAGCAAGACGGTGTGACAGTAAAAGGTATAGAAGCCCAATCCCCCAAATACACAAGCCTGGCAGGAATTGACAGCAAAGCATTTGAAGAATTATTTCTGAAGATAAAGGGTGTTGTGCAACTTACAAGTAGCAAAAAAGGAGAATACTCTTATTGTTCCTCTGGTTATGGTAGCGTTTTTTGTAGGAATCTGCTTGAGGTTTTTAAGGAAGTGGGCAAAGGTAGTATATCTCCAGACTGGAACTCCGTGTGCTCCACTGTTCAGAACAGGGTTGGCTCGAAAGGAATTCCTACCAAGGAAGGTACAGCATGGCAACACCCTTATTATAGAGTAAACGTTAGTCCTGTAGGAGCAGCATCAGTTGATAGACGAGATGGAAACAGTACAAAAAGGGTAAATGACGTGGAATCAACATTAGCAAATGATCTGAAGACGTTGCTGGATAAGTCAAATGATATTGACAACCGTTTAGGACAAATAAGTGGTATCCTTAGTCGAAACTTTACAAGCAACGCCAAGGTTATGACATTAGGAAGAGACATGAAAACAGTAGTGGACTATGAAGACGCGGAGGATTTTCTGCGTAGAATAGCCATGTCACCATTTATACAGCAAGTCAACATCGTTGAACAGAATGAAGGTAAAAGTCAATTAATTAAAGTACACGAAGTAAGAACAAGATAATGAATATAAAATGTAAATTACGTTTTCTATCTCTTCTTCTCTTTACATTGTTTGCCTTCAATGTGACAGCCCAGTCTTTGACTGCCGAAGAGAAGAGAGCATTAGAAACACGAGTCAAGAATAAGGTAGACGAATACCAGTTCTACCTTAATCAGTTAGGAGACAAACGCTCAACAAGTGAGACCGTGAAAAACAATGCGGTCAGATTGGCGTTGAAGTTGTTTATTGGCGAGGGCGAGAACTATACCATGGACGGCAATACTCATGGTGCAGTCCGCATGGAGATTTCGAGCAAATATCGCTCTACCAAGTCTCGCATCATGCAGAAACGATATTTGAACAACCTTCGTAACAACAGCAGTTATGATCAAATCGAAATAACTGATGCCGATGTGGTAAGAGTTGACGGCATACAACGAGAAGGCGACCATTATGTCTGCATGGCATACTTTTGTCAAAAATTCATTGGGTTTAGAGACCGTCGGGCCGTGTATAGCGATATTACCACAAAGAAAGTAAAAGTCTATGTTCAGGCCATAGAAGTCCCTCGGGCAGATGGCTCTACACAGATAATATGGAATGCGTTATTAGGTGACATCTATGTTGTATCAACCAAACCTGTACAATGAAAACAACGTTTCACATCCAACTTGTAATGGCATCCTTTCTGCTGTTGCTTTCTACTCATGCCAAGGCACAAGCAATTGCCGACAATACTTTCAAGAAAGATTTTGCTGCCCAAGTGAAAAGTCTTGATGAATTTGTGGCAAGGTTTAATGGTGAAGAGTCAAAGCCAGGAATTTATAAAGATGCGAATTGGCGTACTAACAATCTCTTGTCTTTGTTTGACTTCAACATGAGCCATGCAGGTCTCTCAGACTCTGCCTTTAGAGGCTTGCTGAGTACGTTTGTTGATAGCGTGGTACAGAAAAAAGTCTGCCTCAGAGCAAATGATATGAATCTCTATGCTGAGGCAAAAAGCATTGTTGTGGTAAATGGTAAGAACCATCATGTCACTCTTTATCTTCAACGACAAACTTACAAAACCGATGAGGCGCGTTGGGCTATTGTCGGAGTTGAAGGAATGTGCAAGGCAGCGGGAATAGAAGAATCCAAGGTCGTCCCCATAAGCTCTGTCGACCACGAAATACATTTCTTGCCTCTTGACGACCTACTGATGCAAAACTGCAAGGTGGCATTCGGATTTCGGGGGACAGAGAATTCTGTGGATGAACTAACGCTATTCTTCTCAATGATTATGTATGGCAAACTGCGATTTGAACGTGTTGACAGATTGACTTTCTTATGTTTTGATGTACCTGGCTACATGTTTCAAATTGAAGAGATAAACCGAACTGGTGCAAACAGCGGGTGGTTGATAACAAAACTGTCAGCTATATCTAACTACAAGAAAGAATCTTTAATTAACAAAATAATTAACAAATGAGAAAACAACTATTTCTATTGGCAATGACCGCTATGATGGTCTTTGTTCCAAGTACGATTTTTGCTCAACGCCACTTCTACAACAGAATAGAATTGGGTGCAGGTAATGTTTGGGGATTTGTGGGAACATCTGTGATTTCAACGATGATCAACCAACTGGCGCACAAGCCGCTGGCAGAATCAACTTTGCGTTTTAGTGTACCATCAACCGAATATGGCAATTTGAACGGATATCAAGGGTTCAGTGATTGGAATTATGATTGTTTTACCGATAATCCTGAATATTGGAAAGACAACACCGACTATGCAAAATTCTCTGGACGAAACCTGTTTTCCAATGTCATTATTGGTGATAAGGCTGGATACTTGAGCGACCATCTTGGAAGTCTCAACTACTGCGTTTATGGAGCCGCATATTACAACATCCATAATTTCAAGTTGATGGAAAACGAAGAGGATTATACCAATCTAACCATCCACAAGGCACAGTTAGGTGGTGGCGTAATGCTGATATTGGGAAGTATTGAAAAAAATTCAAGATTCATCCTCGACGGAGGCATTCGTTATGATATCCCTGTTCATTTCTCGAGTGAAGTTGCTTCTGGTTCTGTTAGTGATAATTTGAACAGTGGCATCAGTAGTCACTATATGTTCAAATACAGCTATAAGAGCTCTTATGCCGTTGGTGCTACCCTTGACTTGCTTCACTATAATATGTTTAAGAACGAAAACCTTTGCGGTGATAAGTCAAAACTGGTGGAGTTCGGAATCACAGTCTCGTTGCTGTTTAACTAAAACCTATTTGGCGAATGAGAACTAATATTTTGATAGTGTTGTCCTTTCTGTGGTCACTAAGTGCTTTGGCTGCAACTCATCCTCAGAAAGTAGTGACATTTTATAGTGGACTGAAACAATTGGAGACCGTTTATTCTTTTGACAAAGCCAATATAATACAAGGTCAGCTCGCAAGTTGTTTCATGGCAAGTGAAAATAGTGGCATCATGTTGACAGTAGATGGTTTTGAGGAGATGTCCTCTTCGCTTTATACGATGAAACTATTTCAGATGTTTTATAGTGAGAGAAATACAAAGATAAACTACAATATCGTCAAAACAGAGTCGGTGGAGCAACCCGATCAAAACAAAAGTATGCAGCAGAGGGGCGCAAGATTGCTAGTAAGCTATGTGACCAAGACCTACAACCAATCGGGACAGACTAAGACTTACAACGATAAAGTTTTTACATCTGTATCTAATGGTCTTATCACAGAGATTATAAACTCTGAACCTTCAGACAATACTGTGCGTCATCGAGTTTCCTTGACAGCGGAACAGCTTCGCTCCCGTGCTGCTTATTATTATTCAAAGGGTAGATACGAGCTGGCCTATGAGTATTACGAGCAGCTAATAAGCATGGTTCCAAAAGATGGTGATGCAGCGTATCGCATAGCCCTTCTTACATTTTGGCGCAAAGGGTGCAAGGATAAGTTCAGTAAAAAGGGTGCAAGGAAAAAAGCTGGCGAATACATAGATATTGCTGTAACTTATGGTGATTCAGAAATATCTTCAAAGGCATCTAATGTGAGAGCCAACTGGAACAATAATAACGTTTACTTTTAACCAAAATCGGTCATTAGAGAATTACAAGAGTTTTTTTTATGACCGATTTGGGTTCTAAAACTGATATTGAAATAAAAAAGGCTACGTAACACAACGCTACGTAGCCTTTTAATAGGACATATTTTTCTTTATTGATATTTTTAATTCCCCAAGACTGAGGGGCTTTTTTATTGAGGAAGTTCTGTTTTATTGATTTACATTCTAATCAAGCGTACTATTGCAAAATTAGGCGAAAAGTTCGGATAATCCAAATTTCATAAGTCTTTTTAGGAAATTTCAAAGCATTCTTAATTATTTTTATTAACTTTGCAAGCAGAGCATTTGTATTGTTGTCTTGTTGGATACAAACAACAACTAAACAACAAAACAACCAAACAACAAGAATAATTATGAAGCACAGCAACACACCTCTACGCGACGTCACCTTCAAGAATCTGATGACTAAGCGTATATTCCGAGTCCTCATCATAGCAAATCCCTATGATGCCTTCATGCTGGAGGACGACGGACGAATAGAAGGCAAGATATTCAATGAATATACTGAGCTCGGTCTGCGCTATCCACCTGCTTTCACGCAGGTCAGCACGACGGAAGAGGCACGCGCTGTCGTCACTTCGATGGACGTCAACCTCGTCATCTGTATGCCGGGTAATGCCGACAATGACGCCTTCGACGTGGCAAGAACTGTCAAGGCGGACTTCCCTGACCTGCCATGCGTGGTGCTGACACCGTTCAGCCACGGTATCACCCGACGTATGCAGCATGAGGACCTCTCCATCTTCGACTACGTATTCTGCTGGCTCGGAAACACCAACCTCATCCTCTCCATCATCAAGCTTATTGAGGACAAGATGAATCTCGACCATGACATCGCCGAAGCCGGCGTGCAGGTCATCATGCTCGTGGAGGACAGCATCCGATTCTATTCCTCTTTCCTGCCTAATCTCTATTCCTTTATCCTCGCACAGAGCCAACGCTTTGCCACAGAGGCACTTAATCCGCACGCTGCGGCACTGCGAATGCGTGGCAGACCAAAGGTGATACTGGCACGAAACTATGATGAGGCTGTGGCTTTCTTTGACAAATACAAGGAGAATATGCTTGGCGTGATATCCGACTGCCGCTTTCCTATCTCCACCTACACGCAGCTCTCTGGCGACAGTGAGAAAGTGGAGGACGCCGGATTCCGACTGCTTCGCTATATACGTCAGCAGGATGAGTACATCCCTCTCGTCATGGAGAGCGCCGAGACGGAGAACAAAGCCAAAGCTGAGGCTGAGCATTTCCGCTTCATCGACAAGAATTCAAAGAAGATAAGCGTAGATTTGCGTAAAGAACTGGAAGAGCACATGGGCTTCGGCGACTTCCTATTCCGCGACCCAAAGACGCACGAGGTGATACTGAGAGTGCGCTCGCTGAAGGAACTGCAGGACCATATCTTCACCATTCCACGCGACTCCATGCTCTATCATATCTCGCGAAACCACGTGTCACGATGGCTTTCTGCGCGAGCTATATTCCCTGTCTCAGCATTCCTGAAGCATATCACGTGGCACAAACTGCAGGACGTCGATGCCCATCGCCAGATTATCTTCGACGCCATAGTGCAGTATCGTCACATGAAAAATATCGGTACGGTGGCAGTCTTCGACCGTCTGAAATTCGATGCCTATAGCCATTTCGCCCGCATCGGTGAGGGTTCGCTCGGAGGAAAGGGCCGTGGTCTCGCTTTCCTCGATAATATCATCAAGGCACATGAGAAACTGCATCAGTATGACAACGTGGATGTCTGCATCCCGATGACCCTCGTGCTGTGTACTGATATCTTCGATCAGTTCATGGAAAACAATGACCTTTACCCCATTGCATTGAGCGATGCGCCCGACGATGAAATTCTCCAGGCTTTCCTTAAAGCACAGTTGCCGGAGTCATTGCGCAGCGACTGCGAGATATTTATCAATGCGACAGAGTGTCCTATCGCTATCCGCTCTTCTTCTCTCTTGGAAGATAGTCACTATCAGCCATTTGCAGGAGTTTATTCCACATACATGATACCTTATCTCGACGATAAGGACAAGATGCTGCGACTGCTTGCCAAAGCCATAAAGAGCGTCTATGCGTCAGTATATTACAAGGATTCAAAGGCTTATATGACCGCCACCTCCAACCTCATCGACCAGGAAAAGATGGCTGTAGTGCTGCAGGAAGTGGTGGGAAAAACGCACCAGACGGGCGATAGAAAACTCTATTACCCTAATCTCAGCGGCGTGCTCCGCTCCATCAATTACTATCCTCTCGGTGATGAAAAGTCGGAAGAAGGCATTGCTTCCTTAGCTCTCGGACTCGGAAAATATATCGTCGATGGCGGAAGAACGCTGAGAGTGTGCCCTTATCACCCAAGGCAGGTGCTGCAAATGAGCGAGATGGACATGGCTCTGAAGGAAACCCAAACAATGTTTTACGCCATTGACATGGACGATGCCGATGAGAATTTCAAAGTGGATGACGGCTTTAATATAAAGAATGTACGCGTGAAGGAGGCAGATATGAATGATGGCACAATGATGCACATCGTCTCTACCTACGACCCTTACGACCAAATCATCCGCGATGGACTCTATGAAGGTGGCAGAAAGGTGATTTCCTACGCCGGAGTGCTGAAGAATGGCGTCGCTCCGATACCGGAAATGATGCAGATGGCGATGAAATATGGTGCGGATGCGATGCGCAGACCGGTGGAGATAGAGTTTGCTTGCAATATCAATGCCGACCGCAGCGTCGAGTTTTATCTGCTCCAGATACGTCCGATAGTCGATTCCAAATTGGAATTGAACGTCAACCTGACGCCGTATTTCGAAGATACATTGCCTAAGGATAGCAATGAGACGGTGCTTATCAGTTCGAGAATGTCGCTCGGACACGGTGTCAACGAAGACCTCGTGGATGTGGTTTACGTCAAGACAGACGAGAATTTCACGGCATCCAACAATCCAGCCATCGCTGATGAGATAGAAAGGATAAACCGAAAATTCCTCGATCGTGGCGAGAACTATATCCTTGCAGGTCCTGGCAGATGGGGGTCGTCCGACTATTGGCTCGGAGTGCCGGTGAAATGGCCGCATATCAATGCCGCGAAACTCATCGTGGAGGTGGGTCTCGACCATTATCGCATCGACCCATCACAAGGCACCCACTTCTTCCAAAACCTCACTTCTCTCGGTGTGGGCTACTTCACAGTAAACCCATATCGCAATGAAGGCGTATTCAGAAAAGACATCCTTGATGCCCTCGAAGCCGTGGAAGAAACCAAATACGTGCGTCACGTCCGCTTCCCTAAGCCACTCCGACTGATGATGGACGGCATGAAGCAGATGGGAGTCGTGGTTGTTAGGGAATGAAGAATTCTTAAAATGGAGAATTCTTAAAATGAAGAATGTAGAATGAAGAATGAAGAATAGGAGTATGTTTCACTTCTTGAGTAATTATCTCAAGCGAACAATACTAACTCCCATTCTTCATTCTTCATTCTACATTCTTCATTTTAAGTATTCTTCATTTTAAAGGCACACAAGATACCCTGTCAGCAAAGAAAGAACTTCCTTGTTGACACACTTATCCTTTTCAATCCTTAATAAGAAAAATGAAACTTTATGGAGCAATCACGTGCTAAAAATATCCCCCTTCCATAAAGTGCTTTATTTATGAATGTATAACGAATCTCAATTTTCGGGTGGAATACGTGATGGCTTTCATAGTTTTTCACATTCAAATCCACGTGTAAACATTATCCAAAAGGTAATCATTGACTGAACAGATGCTTTTTTCCATTATGAAAATCTCTGCTCCAGAAAGGTGTTCATGGAGCCTGTCCAATCAATGATATACCTTGAATACAATCTCTTTAACTCTTAAATAAAGTGCTATGCCCATCGGCATTACTTTTTTGAAAGAAATGAAAAAACCTACTACTAACTAACTAACTACTAACAATGCCTGCTCAATGGCAGGTCAAAAAAAAATCTGACTACTGTTAATCTAAATTTAATCTTTTCCCAAAGATTGTCATGCAAAAGTACTTAAGATTTGCGTATTGGAGTATAAAAAATGTTTCAAATCCTATAAAAAATCATTCAATGTAACATTTTTCTAAGCATTTGTATCATTTTTTACGTCCGAAGGGGCTACTCCATAGTATTCTCTATAGCACTTTGTGAAGTAGGAAGGCGCAGAAAAACCAATTCGATACGCCACTTCCGCGATGGAAAGTGACTCGTCTTCGAGCAGAAGTCGAGCCCTTCTGAGTCGTTCGATGCGGATTATTTCCACCGGAGTTTTGCCAGTCAAGGTCTTGGTCTTGCGGTAAAGTTGCACTCGCGACATACCTAATTCCTGTCCGATTTCCTCCACGGATAGGGTAGGATCGGAGAATCTGGTGTCCAGCACTTTGATGAAGCGATTCATAAAGTCGCTCTTAGGAATTTCATTATCTGTCGCCATGTCAGTGTCTGCACTTACGTCTGTCGGCTCTTCTTCCTCTTCTTTCGAAGTGGCATCGAGCAGTTGGTCGCGCTGTTCTTCCAGTTCGTCCCTCTGCCTTTCCACTATTCCTTTCTCGCAATAGAGTTCTTCGGTCTTCTTCTGCAGTTCTTTATAGAGATGATTCTTCGTTCTGTAAGCCCTCACGACGATGACAAGGAACAGTCCTATCACGAAGAAAATGCAGATGAAGGTGACAAGCAGGGTCGTTTGAGCATTGAGTTTAGCGATGATGTTATCTACTTTCGCGTACATCATCTTGATGTTCTGGTCCTGATGTTCCACCTCTTTATATTGTAAGAGCAGCACTTTCGCATTGTCTCTTGTCACGATGCTGGTCTCCATATCATTGTATTTCTGGTATGGTTCGCCCTTTAGAATCTTCAGAGCGAGGTCTATCAGTTTGCCGCCTTGCGTAGGGTAGATGGCAGAAGCGGTCAGTTTGCCATTCTCCACCATTTCCATTCCTCCGCCAATTCCAGGCACAGCATCTATGCCGAAATACAATATTCCCGCCTTGTTGTGGCTTATGGCAGAGTTTGTGTGCGTCTTAGCATAGCAATCTATGGCTTTTCTTGCTCCGAGCGCCATCCTGTCATTGCCTCCGAACACGAGGTCAATCATGAAGTCCGGGTCCTCTTTCTCCAGTTTCCTTATGATTCTCTCCATGGCTTTCTCGCCGGAAGCTTCTTTCCAGTCGCCCTCTTCATGTCCCACGATGTGAATATCGGGATGACTTTTCAGGGCATCAGTAAATCCGCGGTGTCTCTCCATTGCAGGAGGAGAAGTGTGTTCGCCAGATATCTCCACTACGTTTCCCCGCCTTCCGAGGCGCGAAACGGCATATTCGCCCATCAGTCTGCCTATCTTATAGTTGTCTGCACCCATGAAGGCAGTGTATTCCTTGATGTCGATAGTCTTGTCAAAGATGATTACTGGGATGTCATGCTTTTGGGCATTAGATACATGCTCGGCAATCTTACCATTCTCTTGTGGAGACACAATGAGCAAATCCACGCCAATATCCACGAGAGAATCAATCTGAGCGCATTGTTTCTCTACGTCAAAATCTGCATTGCAAAGCACCACATCTACGTCATCATTGAAGTAAGAAGCTTGCACCAGTTCCTTCTGAAGCTTCAGTCGCCAAGCATCAACAGAGCTTTGCGACACTCCGATAACATATTTCTTTTGCTCTGCCACGCATGATGTAAGCATGAAAAAGGTGATGATATGGAGGATAATAGTTGTGATTTTGTTCATAGTTTAGTCCTTTAGTAGGTTTTCTTTTGCCTTTCGTCGGCATACTACAATGCAAAGGTAGTAAAAAAAAGGCGATAAAGGCAATTTTCAAGTCAATAAATAAGAAAAAATAACATTACCAAGGCTTCTCTCTCTCGTATAGAAAGGGGTGTAAGTTCTTATGTTTCATAGTCAAAAGCGTTTGTATTTATGGAACGCATTCTTATGTTTCATAGTCAAAAGCGCTTCTAAGAGTGGTATGATAACAAAACGCAAACGTCCTGCAAGGCAAAAGCATCAATGCAGACAGATGACTATTGCCTTGCAGGACGGTCGATATGAAGAATGCGTAGCGAGTTTTTGTGTGAATAGTTTCCACAAGTAAGGAAACCATTTTCTTATTCTTCGTTCTTCATTCTTTATTCTTCATTCTTAATTTTATGAATCTTCATTCCTCATTATAGAATTCTATGAAATCAATCTACATTCTAAGATTCTTCATTCTTCATTCTACATTCTTCATTTAGAAGATTCTTCATTTTAGAATATTCTTCATTTTTAAGATATTATTTCTCCCGTTCCTCGCTCTGGAAGTCGATGGTAGAGCCGGTGATAGGGCTTACCTTGTAGGAAGTATTCACCTTCTTATTGAACAGAATGGCAGCGAGATTGTCCAGTCTGCCAAACTGAGCATAGGAGATATCCTGCTCCAAGCAGATATTTTCATTCTTCTCCACGGTGATATGAGCGCGTCCAGGCACGTTGACATAGAGTCCGGTCTCGTCCTTCTGCTTTTGTTTCTCCTTCTCGGTGCGGGTGTCTTCCGGTGTCTGATGTAGGTCGGAGACACTAATATAATAAGGTTCGCCCGCGAGATCGTCAGCATCCACCATGCCGAAAGCATCGGAGAAGCGGAACAATAAGCGTCTGTTTACTTCGCGATCAGGGCTTACAGTGATGATGACCTCAGAGGTATCAATGCTGGTGTTGCCCTCGAAGAGAGAGCGGAGAGCCTTCTCCTGATTGTCAAGCGAAAGCAGCATGAGACGCAACTGTTCGCCATCCTTAGGCATAGTCTCAGCTGTGCCACGGGTGAGTTCGTTGCGTGAGTTGCGTATCTCGTAGATTTCTTCAGCGCAAAGCTGTGCCATCTTAGCCTTACTGCCAGCAGCAAGGATGGTCTCATTCATATATTCGCGTGGATTGAGTGGCTTTACCTTTTTAGAAGGGACGAAATGGCGGTCCTCTGGTATAGGCATTGGCTCCGTGTTGACCGACTGCAGGATGCCGTCATCGCTGATGTAAAGCTTGGAAATGGTCAGTTTCGGACAGATACGAGCATTGAAAAACTTAGAAGTGTCTGCCACTCCGACAGCCTTCATCTTCATATCCACGATGCGATATGAGGTCTTTGAGTCGAGAGCAGCTTCGCCAATCTTGAGGTAACGGTCAGCAAATTCAGCAAATTCTCCCGGCTTGAACACCTTTTTCTCCACGAGTACAGTAAACTGAAGCGCAGTCTTAGGAAGGTAATAAGAAGAGCCTTCGATGACTGGAGCCTGAGCATTAGCGCCAGAAAGGAGTGCTATTAGCAGGATAAGAGTAGAAAATATCTTCTTCATTATTATTTATTTTTTCAGTTGTATAAAAGCTTTTGGCAGATAGTTGATGATGTCTCCAGCGGTGAGACTTTCCTCTCCGAGGTCGTTTGCAGCGAGGTCTCCAGCCAATCCGTGGAGATAAACGCCGAGGATAGAGGCTTCCTCACGAGAGTAGCCGCGGGCAAGGAGACCCGTAATGATGCCTGTCAGCACGTCGCCAGAGCCAGCTGTCGCCATTCCGGCATTGCCGGTGCTGTTGAAACAGACGTGTCCGTTAGGCATACAGATGGCAGTATAGTGTCCTTTGAGAATGACGTAAGCTCGCAGTTGCTGTGCTAAGTTCACGGCGCGTGTCAGTCTTTCAAAGTCATCATTTGAGGCATTGCCTACCAGTCTGTCCAATTCTTTAGGGTGAGGAGTAAGGATAAGACCTTCAGGTAGTTGCTGCATCCATGCTCTATGCGAAGCCAAGACGTTGAGAGCATCAGCATCTATCACCATCGGAGTCTTGTTGCTACGTATCTGGGCGATGACGGCAATGGCGGTGGTTTCGCTTAGTCCGATGCCAGGACCTATGCCAATGGCTTCATATATCGACGTTTCCGATGGCTGGGAGAATATAGTTTCCTCCTTGTCTAATTGCAGAATAGCCTCCGGAACCGATATTTGCATAATGTCGTAATTGCGTTTCGGGATGTGAACTGTCAGTTTTCCGATTCCAGAGCGCAGACAAGCCCGAGCTGCAAGTATGCCGGCGCCAGCCATTCCGTAGGTACCAGCAATGAGAAGAGCGTGCCCCATATTGCCTTTATGCACGAAAGCATCGCGTGGGAGCATCATTTCGCGCGCTTCTTTCTCCTCCATGATGTAGTAGTTGGATGCTATTTTCTCTATTCCCTCAGCGCTGAGGTTGATGTCGAGCACGCGCACCTCTCCCAGCAGAGGCTGTATGTCAGCCATCATCATGCAGAGTTTTCTGCTTCCGAGCGTGAGAGTCATGTCAGCCCGTATGATGTTTGCTCGCACATTGTATGTGTTGTCTTCCGTCATCATGCCCGACGGAATGTCGATGCTGACCACTTTTGCCTTCGACGCATTGATGTATTTCACCACCGATGCGAATCCTCCAGTGAGCGGTTTGTTGAGCCCAGAGCCGAAGAGTCCATCGATTACGAGCGTATCTTCAGTGAGAGTAGGAGGCTCAAATTCCTGCGTTATCTCGGTGAACCCTTTGAGATTGCGCACCTTTTTCAGTCGTTCGCGGTTTTGTTCACAGTCAGGAGACAGTCGTCCGGTAGTGTTGAAGAGATACACTTTGACAGAGAAATGCTGCGCAGTGAGCATCCTTGCCACCGCAAGGGCATCGCCACCATTGTTTCCCGGTCCTGCAAACACTACGACAGGAGTGCTTGCCTGCCACGTGTCAACGATGGCATTGGTAAGCATAGTCGAAGCCCTCTCCATCAGGTCGATGGATGAGATGGGTTCATTCTCTATAGTATATTTGTCCAATTCGTGGATCTGCGCACTTGTGAATATCTTCATCTTCTCTTTTCGTTAGTGCTCGGTTGTGGGCAGTTGGGGCGATATCTATCAGGCAATGCACGGCAGGAAAACCGCATTGAGACAGGAGCATTGTAGCTTGGACTTTTTATCAAGAAATCAATGGTAATCTCGCTGTCGCTTAATCGCCCTACTACTCTTTTTAATATATTTAGTTGCAAAAATACAAAATTTATATCATTCTTTTGTCTTTTATCCTTTTTTTTTAGTAATTTTGCCACAAATTAGTGAATTTACGATGGTTAAACGAGTACAATTACACGATAAGACATTCGAATTGAGCATTCCGCAAGAGGAATTGCATGAGAACATCAGAAAGGTGGCAGCCTTAATAAACAAAGACTATGAGGGCAAGCATCCGCTCATTCTTGGTATGCTCAATGGGGCATTTATGTTCTGTGCCGACTTGGTACGAGAGCTTACTGTGCCTTGCGAGATAAATTTTGTCAAGTATTCATCATATTCCGGTACGCAGAGCACTGGGAAAGTAAGCGAGGTTCTCGGTCTTACTATGGATGTGTCAGGTCGCGACATTATTGTCGTGGAGGACATCGTGGAGACGGGATGCACGCTTTCCAGTCTCAAGGAGAGACTCAAGGAGATGAATGTGGCTTCGACTTCTATCTGCTCCATGTTCTTCAAGCCGTCATGTCTCAAGACGGACCTCAACGTGGATTACCCAGCTATGGTCATCCCTAACGATTTCATCGTGGGCTACGGACTCGACTATAATGAGGCTGGACGCGAGTTGAAGGATATCTATACCCTCGTAAATGAGTAGTGAAAACTATGGTTTGTCAGCGTGAAATGGTGGCGCTGACATTACAATATCATATAGTATAACAACCAAATCACAAAAATCAAAACAAAGAAACAACAATTCCAAATCATATTAAGTACAAAAAGCAATGAAGAACATCGTAATCTTTGGTGCACCAGGTTCTGGTAAAGGCACACAGAGCGATAAGATTATCGCTGAATTTGGAGTAGAGCATATCTCTACAGGTGACGTCCTCCGCGGAGAAATCAAGGCTGGAACAGAGCTCGGAAAGACTGCTTCCGCTTACATCAACGAGGGTAAACTTGTGCCAGATGCTCTTATCGTGGATATGCTTGCTGCTACTCTCGATGCTAAAGGCAGTGATATCAATGGCGTAATCTTTGATGGTTTTCCACGCACTATCGCTCAGGCTGAGGCTCTCGACGCAATGCTCAAGGAGCGCGGACAGCAGGTGAATATCGTAGTAGGTCTCGAAGTAAATGATGAAGAGCTTATCAAGCGCATCATTGCTCGTGGTAAGACCAGCGGACGTGCTGACGATAATGAGGAGACAGCTAAGAAGCGCCTCGCCACTTACTACTCTCAGACTCTCCCATTGAAGGACTTCTACGTAAATCAGGGCAAGTATGCCAAGATTCATGGCGTAGGTTCTATCGACGACATCTATGCTGAAATCAGCAAGGCTATCGCAAACGCTTAAATAAAAGTTGTGGTTTTGTTGTCTGGTTGTTTTGTCGTTTAGTCTTTGGTTGGTGGAAGTTGGGTCTGAATTCCCTTCTCTGTCAAGCAAACAATAAAATCACAAACAACAAAACAACCAAACAACCAAACAACCAAACAACAAAATATATGGAAAGTAACTTCGTAGATTACGTTAAAATTCAGTGCCGATCGGGCAAAGGAGGCAGGGGTTCCATGCACCTCCGACACGTGAAATATAACCCTAATGGCGGACCGGACGGCGGTGACGGCGGAAAGGGAGGAAGCATTATCCTTCGTGGAAACCATAACTACTGGACGCTCTTGCATTTGCGCTTCCAGCGTCATATCTATGCAGAGCATGGAGGTAACGGTGGAAGAGACAAATGTCATGGCACCAATGGCAAGGATATATATATTGACGTGCCATGCGGTACCGTCGTATATAATGCCGAAACGGGTAAGTATGTCTGCGATGTGATGGAAGACGGACAGGAAATAGTGCTCCTGAAGGGCGGACGTGGCGGACTGGGAAACTATCAGTTCCGCACCTCTACCAATCAGGCACCACGCTACGCACAGCCTGGCGAGCCGATGCAGGAGATGACTGTCATCATGGAACTCAAGCTCCTGGCTGACGTGGGACTGGTAGGCCTCCCTAATGCAGGCAAGTCCACGCTTCTGTCTTCGCTGTCTTCTGCCAAGCCGAAGATAGCCAACTATCCATTTACCACGCTCGAACCATCGCTCGGTATCGTGGCTTACCGTGACCATCAGTCGTTTGTGATGGCTGATATCCCTGGAATTATCGAGGGAGCTGCTGAGGGAAAAGGTCTCGGACTACGCTTCCTCAGACACATCGAGCGCAACTCCTTGCTCCTCTTTATGGTGCCTGGAGATACTGACGACATCAAGAAGGAGTATGAACTCCTGCTCAATGAACTGGAAAAGTTTAATCCTGATATGCTGCAGAAGCACCGCGTGCTTGCTGTGACAAAGTGCGACCTCCTTGATGAAGAACTGATGGAGATGCTCAGGGAAACCCTTCCAGAGGACCTTCCGGTGGTATTCATCTCCAGTGTCACAGGTTTCGGACTCAATGACCTGAAAGATGTGCTTTGGAAAGAACTCAATGCCGAGAGCAACAAGATAGCAGGTGTCATCGCAGAAGACACTATCGTGCATCGTGACAAGGACCTTTCATATCTCGCAGCTGAGGTATATGACGAAGATCGCGATGCTGACGAAGAAATATTTGGAACAGACGAAGGCGAAGAAGATGACTTCGAGGACTTCGATGACGATGAAATCGAATACATCGACGAAGGCAACGTCGAGGACGTAGATGATGAAGACATCGAATACATCGACGAAAGCGAAATAGAAGACCTTGACGATTTCGAATACGAAGAACCTTCGGAGCCTAAATAGTAAGGTTAAAGAATGAATTACGAAATACTTTCTTCGGGGAAAAATATGGAGTTTGTTGGCGATCACCGACCGCTGACAGGCTCCATATTTTTTACTACCGACCGCACGATAGGGCGCAATCCGCGGCTCATCAGTGAGGCTCTGAGGCGATTATATCCTTCATTTTCTGCCTTCAATGGTGATCCAAAGCACTTCGATCGCCCACATCAGACGCACACAGACCGCATCCTTCAGGTCACGGAAGCATTCTTCTCCCTGCCCGAAGAGGAACGTAAAGCGCTGATGGAAGGCATTGATGCCGTGGTCAGCGACGTGCGTAACGTCTGCCTTGGCATATCTACTGCCGACTGCATACCCGTACTGGTCTATGACAAAGCCCATCACTGTGCCGCTGCAATACATGCAGGATGGCGAGGAACAGTGGTGAGAATAGTGGAAAAAGCCATTCAGAAGATGCAGGAACTCTATGCCACCGCCCCAGAGCAGTGTGAGGCTGTCATCGGTCCAGGCATAAGTCAGCAGAGCTTTGAGGTAGGCTGGGAGGTGTATAAAGCCTTTGAAGAGGCTGGCTTCCCTATGCAAGACGTAACAGTAGAGATGCCTTCCAGTGATGGAAACGGCACACGTCCGCATCTCGACTTGAAGGAGATAAACCGTCTCCAACTGCTTTCCGCAGGTATTCTCCCAGAGAATATCAGCGTGAGCACAATAGATACATATACCGATACCCGCTTCTTTTCGGCAAGAAGAGAGCAGAAAGGCACAGAGAAATGCGGAAGAATACTTTCCGGTTTCATACTTTCTTAATGTTTATATAGGCATCAGCAGGTCGTCATCCTTATTTTGATAATGAATTGACAGTTTTTGATAATGAATTGACAGTCAGAGATTGATTTCATTATTCTAAAAAATGATTTCGGTATGTCTGCTTGTTAGCCAACTTTCTTAATGTAAAAGAGTTAATACTAAAACTGTTGTATTTATGCAACGAATCTATAGACTACTGACAATTATAGTGATCTCGGCGTTCGCTATAGTGGCAAAAGCGCAGTATGATGACGAGATTCAGATTCCTATCCCGCAGTGGCACATGACCCAGATGACGCAGGATAGGCAGGGCATGATGTGGTTTGCCACGTGGAATGGTCTGTGCCGTTATGACGGCTACGACTTTGTGGTGTTCAAGAACAGACCAGGTGACGGTATTGACATCCGTTCCGACCGCGTCAGAGGCGTGATGCTCGGAAGGGATGGAAATCTCTATTGCCGCGTGGAAGAGGAGATATTATGCTTTAATCTCTCCACGTATAAATACGAAAGAACGTCATGTAAGTCGCTGAAGGACGTGGAAATAAAGGGCTACGGCAAGACAAAAGACCGTGAGAAATACTTCGCCCGTGCTGTCAATGACGACGTGAGAAGAGTGTTTACCGACCAGCAAGGCAATATATGGATACTCAGAAGGTATGGCGCTGCAAAGATAGTGAAGCCGCATACTCCAATGCAATGGCTTGACTGCGTGAGCAAAAACGTGGTCAGATGTATGTATCATGATGCGCAAAATCATCAGATATGGATTGGAACAAAGGATGCCGGCATAGTGACCGTAGTGGATGAGAAGGCTAATCTCATAGGTTATCTTGACAAGCAGGGCAACCTCACCAGCCATCCGGTCAATCTCTTTCCAGTCTATTCCATGGCAAGAACATCGCCAAAGACCTTATGGCTTGGAGCAAAGCCTGACGGACTGTTCCGACTACGCCAGAAGAGCGCGACATCATATCAGATAGAAAAAATACCGTTTGCCGACATTCAGAGCGAGAATATCTATGACATGAAGCTCGACAAGCAAGGCAGAATGTGGATTGCCACGTATGGAGAAGGCATTTTCCTCTGTCCTAATCCGGAGGCGCAGCATCCTGTATTCCATTCTCTGGCGCATCTGACAAAAGGCATGAGAAAAGAGACTGGAAAGGCAAGGCGCATCTATCTTATGCCTGACGGCAAGCGCATGATAGCCTGTACGGTAGGAGGAATATTGGTGATAGACAATATCTCGGGCAATGACGTGAGCAAATTTAAGGCTACGCTCCATCGTCGTGAGCCAGACCGTGCCTCCAGTCTGAGCAATTCTGCTACGCTGAATATCGCCTTTCCCGAAAAGGAAGGACAGAAGATGTATGTCAGTACCGAGAGCGGAGGAGTCAACAAACTCATTTCCAAGGACATTACTGACCCGCATTTAGAGTTTCAGCATCTCGGTCCGGCGCAGGGAATATGCTCTGATGACGTGCTTAGCGTCACGAGAATAGGCGACGATGTCGTCATAGTAAGCATAGATGATGTCTCCATCTATGACCCTAAGACGGACAAATCGTGCATCTATACCACTCCGTTCTGGGGCTCTCAGCTCCGCTTCTCCGATGCTTCTCCTCTCCGCCTTTCTGATGGCAGATGGATGTTTGCCATGGAAAATGGAGTGATGCTCGTGCCGGGAAATGTGTGGAAGCAAAAGACGTACAGTCCGAAAATCGTCATCTCGTCTGTGAAAATAGAGAATAATGAGACGCAATACAATGTCAATGACATCGACACCATCGTGCTCGAAAGCGATGAGCGCAACGTAAACATCTCATTTGCAGCCATAGATTTCAGTGCAGAGCAGAGACTGCTATATCAGACTCGCTTCAAGTCGGGCGAATGGGAAGCGCCGACCGAGGAACATACTGCCCGCCTTTACGACCTTGTGCCGGGCGAGCATACGCTGCAGATACGCAGCACCAATGCTCAGGGACTATGGACTGACAATGTACGCTCAGTGATTATCATCGTCAAACCGCATTGGTATGAGACGTTATGGGCAAAGGCTTTGTATCTCCTTATCCTCGTGGTCATCATCTCGGGTGTCACACACCTTATATATTATATACGTGAAATAGACCGCCAGCGCAGCGATACATTGAACGCATACCTCGCCCTTCTGCAGAAATCCACGGTGCAGCATACCGACAACAAGGAGGAAGTCATCACGCAAGAGATACCAAACAGTATCCCTGTCAGTCGTCAGAATCCAGAAGATGAGGCGTTTATGGCAAAACTGTTGGCGTGTATTGATGCTAATATAGGCAATAGCGATGCCGGCGTTGACGATTTGGCGGATGCCGTGGCAATGTCGAGAAGCAGTCTGACACGACGCACAAAGAGCCTCTTAGGCGTCACTCCGTCCGACCTTCTCCGTGAAGCAAGAATGAAGCTCGCTTGCCGTATGCTCAAGGAGCACAGCCATCACACCATCTCCGAAGTGGCTTACTCCTGCGGTTTCTCCGACCCTAAGTATTTCGCAAAGTGCTTTAAGACATCAGTAGGTATGAGTCCGAAGCAGTATAGCCAAGGCTCTAACGAAGATAATAAATGATTCCTGTAAAGTAGGTGATCAGAATTGTTTTTATAATAATGAAAATAATAATTGTTATTATCTATTCATTAAAAAATAATTTTGATTACCTACTTAATCTGTATGCCATCCATTTTCTTGTAGTATTCGTTGCATAGAATTGTCCAATTTTCCTGTTTTTTGGAAATGGCGAAAAGCCTGCTTTGCAACAATCTGAAAATCAATATATTGTAAAAGCATAGCTATTAGGCGGTAAAAGCATAGATATTGCCGCCTAATAACTATGCTTTTACCACGTAATATCTATCCTTTTTCATCGTGATAGCTCCGTCATCGCTTCGTAATAGCATCCCAACCTCCTTTTTGTCCTATTTTCCCCTTTCCTCATTTCAGCGGATATACTTGGCTCGAAAATAGTAGGAAGGATGGGTCGCGTAGTTATTGATTTCGTCAATAGGGCATGATTCTGCGTAATGCTCAATATTCGCAGCATCAAGCAACTATGATATAATGAGGTCTGTTGTCTTTTCTATCATTTTACACCATAAATAATAGGGATTTACCACAGAGCAACCTTGCCTGCTATTCCCAAGTCAATAGTTGCGGTAACTACACCCAATGCCTTGAACACTTTTCTCATTGTTGGAATAGTTATGCTATAACCTCTTTCCAATCGGGAAATCTGCGCTCTTTTCACTCCGATACGCTCACCAAGTTGTTCTTGCGTCAAGTTCTGTTCTATACGGGCTTTCCTGATAGCTTCGCCCAGTCTGTAAGCATGCAAAGCTTCATCCACATCACTTTCGAAAGCATCACGTTTTGGAGTGCCAACTTTGCCGAAATGCTTGTCAAGCACATCGTCCAATGGGGTAAGATTCATTTGTGCCATAATTACTTGTTTTTGAAATATTCTTTTCTGATTGCTTCAGCTTTCGCAATTTCTTTACTTGGTGTCTTCTGGGTTTTCTTAATGATGCCGTGAGTGGCAATTACCAATGTCTCTTTGTCTTTATCCCAAAAGGCGAATAAGCGATAAGCTGTTTTATTGTATAATGTACGAAACTCCCATATTTCCGAATCCTCCAATTTCTTAAAAAGTTCCTTGTTGCGTTCACCACCTGCAACACGCTTGATGTTTTAGTATATTTTGTAGGATACCGCTTCGGGTAAACTCTCAATGAAGTTTTGTGCCTCGTCTGTCAAGACAAGTCGGAATATATTTTGTGCCATACATTTCTGTTTTGCATACAAAGTTAAGTATAATGTTTCACAAATAAGAAACATTATAAAGAAAAAGGCATTGTGTCCCCCTCTTTTTAACATTTTCGGACAAGATAATTGCGTATAAGGAACTTGCTTCCTAAGCCTTTGCCCGTTAGAATTCGCAGACTGATAATAAAATCAAAAAGACTAAACGATTCAATCCTTTATCAGCATAATTGTTGTTCCTTTGCCCGAAGAAAAGAACTGTTTGACAAGCAGACGTATGAATATTGAACAAGAAATTGACACTATTACCCACTCATTACCACGATACCAGCAATAAGCTCATTAATAGCTTATTTTAAGTTATTCAGAACAAATTAGCATGATATTCTCAAAGAAAATCATCATCCATCAGGCGTGACGGGGCAAAAATGCGTTTACGAGGGAGAGAAAACACGTCAAATACACACTCATTCCAGTTCTTGACACATTTTTTAACCTCTTTGCTTCGATTTTCCCCCATTTCATCGGGCTTTTTGCCTACTTTTGCAATCGAAATGATTTACATACTTACTAACTAACCAACACTAAACAAACCCGGTAGGTTCTGCCATAAGACCTGCTGGGTTTTGTCGTTTAGTGGGTTTATGGAATGTAGCAACAAAGCAGACTGCCTGCATCCTTCCTCATATATTTATCCGATAATGACACCAACAGCAATATTAACACAAATTCAAGTAGGTAATCAGAATCGATCTTATAATAATGAAAAATAATTTGGATTAAGTAGGTAATCAGAACTATTTTTATAATACTGAAAAACAAATATTATTATCTATTCATTAAAAATAATTTTGATTACCTACTTACCTACTTATCAAAGTAATTTTGATTGCTTACTTATGTTTTGCAGCATAATACAAACGATGCAACAGAATTATCATGCTTTATCAGCAAAATCAAAAAATAGAGTACGAGCAGTAAGAGTGACGGGGTAAAAATGTGTTTGCATGGATAGAAAATACGTCAAAAGTACAATTATTCCTGTTCTTGACGCAATTTTCACCCTCTTTGCTTCGATTTTACCCCATTTCATCGATGTTTTTGCCTACTTTTGCAATCGAAATGATTTACAAACTAACTAACTAACTCTATAAAGCCCGGTTGGTTCAGCCATAAGAACCACCGGGTTTATATAAAAAAAGACATCTGACGCCAGAAAAATAATATACTAAAGACGGAATGCTTTCCGTCAATCAGCAAAAGGCTTTCAGAAAACCTACAAGACTAACAACAGGTGAACACATGATTTCACCACTCATTCTACATACCATTCCAAAAAGTATTTGTAAAATGATAAAAGCATTATAGGCATTTACCTCTATTTCTTTTCATAGCTGAGACACTCGCTTCAGCAGTCAAAAAGAATGAGTATATAGTCCGTAACTCTGCATTGCCCGTTTATGATGCCTAAAGCTGGGCTATATATATAATTAGGTGGAAGCAGAAGATATGGCAATTCTTCCATGCGCAGAATTTTGCCCAAAACATGAAATAGTGCGATTGGCGAATAGCCATCGCATCAGATGATAAATAAAATGACCGGATTAGAAAATCCGTCAATTAACATGATGTTTCAATCGATATTATAAGTTATTAGCACAGGTAAAAAAGGTTGCTTTCAATTAAAAAAATGTTATTTCCCCTAAAAGATAATACATAATAAAGATTTCGACATTAAGAAAGGTTAGTATTAGCTTTGGTGTCCGTCTGCTACGTGAGTAGTGGACGGATATTTTTTTATGCTATATATTTGCAAGAAAAGAAAAAAAATGCTATCTTTGCATCCGCATTAGTCGGGAAGGAACTCTCCTGTCTGGCTGATAGCTAACGGGGTCTGCTAGTTCAATGGATAGAATAAGTCTCTCCTAAAGATTAGATTCGAGTTCGATTCTCGAGCGGACCACCAGCATGAAGAGTCGCTGTTAGGAAAAACACTTAATGGTGACTCTTTTTTATTTTTGGTTATTGGTTGTTGGTTGTTGGTTGTAGGTTGTTGGTATTACAGATGAGGTAAACATAAAAAGCGACTTGCATTCTAACCAAACACCAAGCCACACGATAACTAACTGTATGACCACCAACTACTACTCAAATTCCCAAGATGAAAAAACTCTTTCCATTACTAACTCTTTGTTTTTTACTCTGCTTTAGCGAGGCGAAAGCCGTGGTATGGTTTGATGGAAAAAGCCCTGTCACCGTCTGCAAGCAGAAGAATATGGACGTGGTGGTGCAGACCGCATTCGCCATGTTTGCCGATGATATGCAGAAAGTGACTGGCTATAAGGCAATGAAAGTATCCGAAAAGCAGGCTCAGATACTGCTATACCAGCTCAATCAATCCTCCAACGACGTAAAGAAGCGCCTTCTCCGTCAAGGCATTGGCATACAGTCGCTTGCTCTTAATCGTGATGGCTTTGCCATAGGAGTGGCAGATGGCAAGATAATAGTGGCTGGAACCAACGGTAGAGGAGTGGCTTACGGATTGCTCGAATTATCACGCATAGCTGGAGTATCACCCTGGATATGGTGGAATGACGTGGTGCCTGAGAAGAGACAGCGACTCGAATTGGACGATAGTTTCAAGACGGTGCAGAGCGCGAGCGTGGAATATCGTGGCATTTTCATCAATGATGAAGACTGGAGCTTGCGCCAATGGAGCGGTAAGACCTACGAACCAGGACCTAAAGGGCAGATAGGACCGAGGACTTACAGACGCATATTCGAATTGCTTCTCCGCTTGAGAGCCAATGCGATATGGCCTGCTATGCACCCAGGCTCTACGCCTTTCTTCCTCGTGCCGAATGCAAAGGCGGTGGCAGACAGTTGCGGTATCGTCATCGGAACGTCCCACTGTGAGCCTATGCTCCGCAATAATGTAGGAGAATGGGATGAGAAAGTGCGTGGAAGATTTAATTATATCACTAATAAAAAGGCGGTACAGGACTACTGGATAGAACGTCTGGAAGAGGTGAAGCATTCGCGTGACAATATGTTTACCATCGGAATGCGAGGCATACATGATGGAAACATGGAGGGAGTGAAGACCGAAAAGGAGAAATTTGACGCGCTTCAGCAGGTCATAGACGACCAGCAGGAGCTGCTTCGTCAGCATATCGGCAGTCCGGAGCGCCTTGCTCAGGTATTTGTTCCTTATAAAGAGGTGCTTGATATCTATGAAAAAGGACTCAAAGTGCCTGATTATGTCACCCTGATGTGGTGTGACGACAATTATGGTTACATCACTCGTCTGAGCAATTCAGAGGAACAAAAGCGCAAGGGTGGGGCAGGAGTGTATTATCATCTCAGCTATTGGGGACGTCCGCATGACCACCTTTGGCTCACCACCACACAGCCGGGACTCATCTACAACGAGATGCGACAGGCTTACGACCATAACGTCAGGAAGATTTGGATAGCCAATGTGCATGACCCGAAGGTGGCAAGTTATGATCTCGAACAGTTTCTTGACCTTGCTTGGGACATCAACTGCGTCAAGGAAAACCGTGTGGATAGCCACTATAAGGCATGGCTTGCAGCGCAGTTTGGACCGGAGGCGGCTCAGAAACTCTTCCCTGTCATGCAGACCTTCTATCGCCTTGTAGGGCAGAGACGACCAGAGTTTATGGGTTGGAGTCAAGTGGAACTGGACAGAAAGCGTTACCCTCGTGGACAATCACCTATCCAAGACACCGAGTTTACCCATGAGTTTGGCGATGAGATGATGCGCTATCTCGCAGAGTATGAGCGTATAGGTGATGCCGTGATAGATGCGGAGAAACTCGTGCCGCAGCGTTTGCTCCAGCAGAATTGCAACGCTTATTTCGCAATGATAAAGTATCCAGTACTGGCTGCAGGACTGATGGCAAAGAAGATGCTATATGCACAGAAGGCACGTGAACTGGCTGCAGACTCCATCCTCTCCCAGACTCCAGAGATGCAGGACAGCATTCGCCTATATTCTGCATTGGCAGAGAAAGCGGCAAACAGCATTATAAGACTCACAAATGATGGATATAATGCTGATAAGACAGGAAAATGGAAGTATCTCATGGACTGTAATCCACGAAATCTCCCTGCTTTTGGTATGCCGCCACTGCCTGTCAAGCCGGAAAATACTGAGAATATTGCATGGAATGCACCGCTTCCGTCGCAGACTAAAGCACAGTGTGCCATTCCATTTGATGCCGATGATGTCATTTCTTCTGACGATGTAGCCTGCGATATGCCAGTAGGCGCAAGGCAGATTGCGATGTTAGGACACAGTATGAAGGCTGTTTCCATTCCGAAAGGCAAGACGTTGTCCTACCGTTTTACCACAGACAGAGAAGGAGAAGCCCTCTTTAGCATAGCTCTCATTCCAGCACAACCTAATGATGGTGGCGACATCCGCTTTGCCGTAAGCATTGATGGAGAGAAAGAGACGGTCTTTTCGCTCAAGGAACCGTTCCGCTCTGAACGCTGGAAACAGAATGTGCTCCGTGGACAGGCTGTGAGAAAGATGCCTGTCAGCATAGCCAAAGGTGAGCATACAGTTTCCATTCGTGCCCTGGATGACCACATAGTGATAGACCAATGGATGATGGATTTCAAGCCATTGCGCCGCTCTTATCTCTTTCCGTGATGTCATTCATAATGGAGAGAGTTGGGCGAAATGAGGAAAAAACTTTGTCATATCAAAAAATATCACTATTTTTGCAGAATAATTCCAAATAAGCAATAAATTATTCAGATGAAGAAGCTGTTTATAGAAACATACGGATGCCAGATGAATGTGGCTGACTCTGAGGTCGTAGCCTCAGTGATGCAGATGGCTGGCTATGAAATGTGTGAAGATATTGATGAGGCTGATGCCATTTTCCTCAATACTTGCTCAGTGCGTGAGAATGCAGAAAACAAGATTTATCACCGTCTTGAGGCGCTGTATAATATAAATAAGAATAAGCATCGCAAGGTAATTCTCGGTGTGCTCGGATGTATGGCAGAGCGCGTCAAGGATGAGCTCATAGAGCATCATCACGCCAATCTCGTGGCAGGACCTGACTCATATCTGACGCTTCCTGACCTTATTGCGCAGTGCGAACTGGGTCAGAATGCTATCGATACAACGCTTTCGCTCACAGAGACTTATCGTGATGTATTGCCAAAGCGTGCTCATGGTATGCACATATCTGGCTTCGTGAGCATCATGCGTGGCTGCAACAACTTCTGCCATTACTGCATCGTGCCTTACACCAGAGGTCGTGAGCGCTCACGTGACGTGGAAAGCATCATCCGCGAAGCAAAGGATCTCGCAGAAAAGGGGTACAAGGAAGTGACTCTACTCGGTCAGAATGTCAACTCATACGTGTGTGGCGATGTCACTTTCCCTATGCTTCTGCGAATGGTAGCAGAGGCTGTGCCAAGCATGAGAGTGCGTTTCACCACGTCACATCCTAAGGATATGAGCGATGAGACGCTGCAGGTAATCGCTGATATGCCTAATGTCTGCAAGCATATCCATCTGCCTGTGCAGAGCGGATCGGACAGAATACTCAAGCTCATGAATCGTAAATACACACGTGAATGGTACCTTGACCGCGTGGCAGCAATCAAGCGCATCATCCCTGATTGCGCCATTACGACAGATATCTTCGTAGGTTATCACTCTGAGACTGAGGAAGATCATCAGATGTCGCTCTCTCTCATGAAGGAAGTGGGATATGCCAGCGCATTCATGTTCAAGTATTCAGAGCGCCCAGGCACCTATGCCTCAAAGCATCTGCCTGATGATGTGCCGGAGGAAACAAAGATTGCTCGCCTCAATGAGATGATTGCATTGCAGAATGAACTCTCCGCTGCCAACTATAAGCTCGATGAAGGCAAGGAGTTTGATGTCCTTGTGGAAAACTATAGCAAGCGAAGCCGTGAGCAGCTCTGCGGTCGCACCGAGCAAAACAAGATGGTGGTCTTCGACAAAGGCAACCACCACATCGGTGAGACTGTCCGTGTACGCATCACCAGAAGCACCTCCGCCACCCTCTTTGGCGAAGAAGTCAATCCATGATTTCCACGCTATTGCCAAAGTAAACAAGGCTTATAGGGCATGAAAACCATGCGTATATGTCATGGAAATCAGATGTATATGTCGGGCAATAAATGTACGACAAGTGTAGAAACAATATCAGGAGCCATCTTTCTTAGTGACTTTCGCCACTAAAGAGGATGGCTCCTGCTATTCGAGGTCTATATTCTTTCATATAAATAATGTTCTTCTGCTAATAGTGGCAAAATTACAAAAAGTAATTGAATATCAAAGACTTTTAAGATTTATTATGCAGATTGTGGGGATTTCATTATGCAGAATGTGGGAATTTCATTATGCAGAATGTGGGAATTTTATTAAGCAGAATGTGGATTTTGACATACAGTCTCATTGTATGTCATTGAAAAAAAGCAAAGGCAATGAGGACTGTCGTTGAATGTTTGTAAAAGCATAGCTTTCAGGGAGTAAAAGCTATGCTATTGCAGCGCAATATCTATGCTTTTAGTGAGTAATATCTATGCTTTCACAATGCTATTTGTCACCCATCATGGAAGAGCCTTCCCACCTCTCACTGGAGTGGGGTTTTCTTTTATTATGTGACTGACTTCTGGATAAATAAAAGTCAAGGAGAACCTATTGCTCCTTGACTTTTATTAAGTTTGTATCGTTTTGAGACTGTATTATATACGGATATTCGCCTATTGTCGTTTACCAATATTCTATGCTTCGTATTTCTTCGCAAAGTTTGTTCTCTGGTGTCTTTGACTTTCTTTTAATCCAATTTCCTTTGGAATCATAAGCAGTAATTATGAAGTTTTGTCGTAATATTATTTTGTTGTTTTTTGTTGTTATTGTTTTTATTACAGCGCCCTTGTTGTTGTATATGTAACTGTCGATTTGTGTTCCATCAGAATCGGTACTTATTATTTTAGAAATCAATCCATTACTACCATATGTATATTTAAACACTCTTGACTCTGAATCAAATATGTATTTTTCAAATATAATTCTTCCCTTCTGGTCACGCTTTCTTTCGATACATTTATCATCTTGACGAATTTGTTCACCATTGCTCTTGAAATTATACTCTGTAGAATAATCAATACTTCCCAAATTGTCATTTTCTTCCATACTAACGTAGGTAATGGTCTTAACATTTCCTTTAGCTTCATGAAGAAGAGCATCTCTGTATGTTTGTTGAGCAAACATATTGATTGCTATGAAATTTATCATGAGCAATAAAATGAGTTTATATTTCATAAATCTGAGCACTTGTATTTCGTGTCGTGCGCAACTTTAAGTAGTGTAAAACTGAATTTAACAAACACTGGTTATGTGTAGAATGCTTTTTATTTCGAGAAGAATGATTTTACGTTATATCGTGAAAGTTTGTTTGAGATAAGTTTGAAGTTCTTTTCAAAGTCTTTTGGCTCGGGTTCTATGATATCAAATGCTCCCAATGCTATTGCTAATGAAATTAATTCAGAATCTTTATATACCATACAATAGATTTGATTTTTGCTCTTATCTGACATTAATATTGTTTTTTGTTCTTTATCCATAACTATAATAAACGAAGTATAACTATTCTCTATTTTTATTTTTTGAAGAGTTTTGTCTTCTTTGTTTATGACAAACTTAATTTCGGCTTCTTTTAAGTTGAAGTGCATGTTTGATACGATTTCGGTTTCTTTTTTGTTATCATCGTTTACAGCGGACAGTGCAATGTTTATTTCGTCTCCATTAAAGCAAACGTTTACTTCTTCATGCTGCTTGGCATATTTCTTGACATCTCCAATGCGTTCGTAAGTTTTACAATTCGCAATAAAACTGTTTACATAAGGAGAGAAGATGACTTCGTCATCATTAGCTTGACCATAGCAAGTTATGGTCAATAACATAAACAAAAACATTAGAATCTTTCTCATAAAAAAATCGGATAGTTATATGCCATTATCCCCATCGGCTTAAGATGTTTATAAATATATTATTTGTTGTTCCAATTGATTTCTTTATAAAACATATCCCAATCAAATAGCCATGGGTCATCTTTGCGATTGGGAGCAATGTCTTTGTGCCCTAAGATGTATTGAATATTGTATCGGGAACAAATATCTTTGGTGAGTAATATAAGTGCAGCGTATTGCTTTATGTTTGGTCCGGTTGTCTTAGTGTTGATAATTTCTATACCAATGGAGCATGTGTTGATATTGGTTCGGTTTGTGTATGGAATTCGGCTAACTCCTGCATGCCAAGCGACATCGTTTTCGTTGACTAATTGTATTATATCACCCTCTTTTGTAATTAAATAATGAGATGCTACATCATACTTTTTAAACTGTTCAATGCACCCTTTGGTCGAAAAAGGATTGTTTCCTACGTAATAATTGCTGTGAATAATAATAACATCTATAGAGTCTGTTGTCCTTTTGCCATCACGATGCCCGAATTTTATGTCCTTGCTAATATTGATGATTTTTACTTGTCCCCAAATTGATGCGGGAAAAAATATGAATATTATGAATGTGCAATGTGCCAAAAGTTTTTTGGTGAAAATCATACTTTATTATTTTGATTTATTTCTTCTCCCTTAATTCCGCAACACTTTGATTTAACTTTATTTATAAGTTCCTGAGCAACAAA
>SAMEA104315432__coassemble_225_pt1 | contig 32027 bp, 26 predicted proteins | sample SAMEA104315432__metabat2_low_PE_031 | metagenome-assembled genome bin SAMEA104315432 (sample SAMEA104315432) | gut metagenome | biome: Monkey gut; feature: monkey-associated habitat; material: faeces | place: China | collected 2013
AAAACAATTATAATTATCTATTCATTATCAAAATAATTTTGATTACCTACTTATAGTTTTATTTACAGGTCTTTGCCGATGTCGCGTCTGAAGTATTTATCGGTAAAGATAATCTTCTGAGCCTCATCGAATGACTTTCTGAGAGCCTCATCCTTATCCTTTCCGTAGGAACTAACAGCGATAACGCGTCCGCCATTTGTCACTACCTGACCGTCTTTGAGCGCTGTTCCGGAATGGAAAACTATGCTTCCATCGACATTTTCGATGCCTGTGATAGGATAACCTTTCTTGTAATCCTGTGGATAACCGCCACTTACGAGCATTACGCACACTGCGGCACGCTCATCAAACTCAATCTTTCTCTCGTCGAGATTGCCTTCTGCAACGCCTTCAAAGAGGTCAACGATGTCACTCTTGAGACGAAGCATCACGCTCTCTGTCTCTGGATCACCCATACGGCAATTATATTCTATCACCATTGGTTCACCCTTCACATTGATAAGGCCGAAGAAGATGAATCCCTTATAGTCGATATTCTCCTCAGCAAGTCCTTCCACTGTAGGACGGATGATGCGGTCTTCCACCTTCTTCATCCACTCTTTAGTAGCGAAAGGTACAGGTGTTACGCTGCCCATACCGCCAGTATTGAGACCGGTATCGCCCTCTCCGATGCGCTTATAGTCCTTTGCTTCTGGAAGAATCTTATAGTTCTTGCCGTCTGTAAGCACAAAGACAGAGCACTCAATGCCTGAGAGGAACTCCTCGATAACTACGCGACTGGAAGCGTTTCCAAACATACCGCCGAGCATTTCCTTCAGTTCCTTCTTAGCTTCTTCGAGGGTGTCGAGGATGAGAACGCCCTTACCAGCGCAGAGTCCGTCTGCCTTGAGGACGTAAGGTGCCTCCAGTGTCTCAAGGAATTTCAGTCCTTCCTCCAGATGCTCACCGTCGAAGGTCTCATAAGCAGCTGTAGGGATGCTGTGACGCTTCATGAAAGCTTTGGCAAAATCTTTGGAACCTTCCAGCACGGCGCCTGCCTTTGATGGGCCAATAACAGGGACATTCTGTGTACGGGCATCGTTTTTGAGGTCATCATAGACGCCTTTTACGAGTGGATCCTCTGGACCTACCACGACCATATCCACATTATTATCTACAATAAATGTCTTTATTGCTTCAAAGTCATCAGCCTTCATTGCCACATTCTCGCCGCAATTAGCCGTTCCTGCATTACCGGGAGCAATGTAGAGTTTCTCACATTTCGGACTTTGTGCTATCTTCCAAGCGAGAGCATGCTCACGTCCACCGCTACCAAGTAATAAAATCTTTGCCATAATCTAATTGAGTTTGTTACTATATTTATAAGGACAAAATTCCCGAAACGACTATTTTGTCACACCATCGATAGTCGCTTTGCTCCACAGACAGTAAGCCAACACGGATATGTAGCATACTTATCAAGAGCAAATCCCCCGATGATGTGACAAAAGTCAGAGTTCAGAAATCAAATTTTCTGTTATATTTCTTACTCTATTTCCGCTATTTCCAAATGCCTTGCTTGGTGGATAAAACATCAGTAAATAAAAATAAAGAATAATAAGTAGGTGTTCTTATATTTTTTCTATTGATATTTTATATCCCATCACAGTCTTTGAGGGGGAAAGTGGCTTTGGCGAAGACGAGAAAAAGAGTGCTTTTTTTACTAAATCTTCAAGGAATTACTTGCCGATAGGCTTGAGATAATCCTCGAAGTAGCGTGTAATTCTCTCGTGGAGGTGTACGCTCTTGTGTCCTGCCATGTTGTGACCTTCACCTGGATAAGCGAAGAAGTCAGGCTGAGTGCCAGCCTCGCTACAAGCATTGAGGAACATCAGTGCATGCTGTGGCACCACGGTAGGGTCATTCATACCAATGATAATCTGGAGACGTCCCTTGAGATTCTTAGCCTTATCGAGCAGAGAGGTCTGCTTATATCCTTCTGGGTTTGTCTGAGGAGTATCCATATAGCGCTCGCCATACATCACCTCATACCATTTCCAGTCGATTACAGGACCGCCAGCAACACCTACCTTGAATACGTCAGGATAGTTTGTCATCAGAGAGATGGTCATGAATCCACCGAAGCTCCATCCATGCACACCGAGTCTATCTGCATCTACGTAAGGGAGAGTCTTGAGGAAGTTGACGCCACACATCTGGTCTTTCATCTCTTCCTGACCGAGGTGACGGAATGTAACCTGCTCAAACTCCTTACCACGGTTTTCTGATCCGCGGTTGTCCACGATGAATACGATGTAGCCCTTCTGTGCCATGTAAGTCTCCCAAGAGCGTGAAGCCCAATGCCAAGAGGCATCTACATTGTGTGCATGAGGACCTCCATATACGTAAACCACTGTAGGATACTTCTTTGTCTCATCGAAATCAGCAGGGCGAACCAAGCGATAGTAGAGGTCTGTCACGCCATCAGCAGCCTTGATAGTGCCGCTAAGGAACTGTGGTATCTTGTATCCCTTCCAAGGGTCAGCAGCTGTGAGGATATTCCAAGACTTCTTAGTCTGGGTATTGGTGAGCTCCATGTTGTGTGGAACAGTAGGCTCGGTGTAGTTATCTACGAAATAAAGTCCGGAAGCAGAGAGAGAAGCATTGTGTACACCACGTCCGTTGTCGAGGAGAGTGCGCTTGCCTGTCTCAATGTTTACTGCATAGACATTCATCTGAAGAGGATTAGCCTCATTGCTAAGGATAATCACAGACTTTGTCTTCTTGCAGAAACCGAAGATTTCTCTTACTACAAACTGCCCCTTAGTAATCTGCTTGAGCATCTTGCCTTCGGTGTTCATGAGATAGAGGTGCATATATCCGTCCTTCTGGCTCCAGAGGATAAACTTGCTGTTGTCCCATGGGAGGAAAGAGATAGGATGCTGTGGCTCTACATATTTCTTGTCGCTCTCTTCGTAGAGTGTGCGCATTTTCTCACCTGTAGTAGCTGAATACTGGTCGAGAGTAGCGTGGTTCTGGTCGCGGTTCACCTCAAAGAGATAGATTGACTTGCCGTCAGGAGCCCACTCTATGTTAGTGAAATAGCGGTCAGTAGGGTCACCTACCTTGAGATAAATAGGCTTTGCGTCAGCACCGGCATTGATGTCATACACTCCTACTGTCACCTTGTGGCTCGTCATGCCTGCCATAGGATATTTATCAGGAGCATACTGAGCGCAGCGCTGGAAGAGGTCCACCTGTGGATAGTCTGTCACCATGCTCTGGTCCATGCGGTAGAAAGCGAGCTTCTGTCCGTCTGGTGACCAGTAAGTGCCTTTCTTTATGCCAAATTCATCGCGGTGAACTGCCTTACCATATACGATTTCACGGCTTCCATCGTGATTGGAGAGTTCCTTTGTGGTGCCATCTGCAAAGGTGAGATAGAGGTTATCATCCTTGAGCATCACGTCAGCACGGCTCTTCTCATTCCATTCCAACGAACCTCTACGGTCCTGGCTCCACACCAATTTCTTGGCTTTGAAGTCCACGAGAATACGATTCTTTCCGCTTGGCAGAAGCACGAGTGGCTTGTCAGCGTATGGGAAACGGCTGTAGAGCAGCGACTTTACCTCGTCTTTGCCTGACAGATTTGCCCAAGCATTGATCTCACTGAGGGTGAAAAGCTGCTTTTGGGTGCCTTTCACCTTATTTATAATAGAGACAGACTCCACCTCCTGGCGAATGAGTTCGTCGCCCCACCATGTGAGATAGCGGGTCTCAGCACGCATATTCCAGAAGTTTGTGCCGCCAAAGTTGAGGTCTTCGAGCGTAAAGAGCTTCTCATTATTCACCTGTCGGCTGTCTGCTGCAGAGCCGGCTCCTGCATTTTGCGCCATAATCATACCTGGTGTACAGAGCATAAGAGTGGCCAATAAAGTTTTAATCTTCTTCATTATCACGGTAATTAGATTTGTATTTTCCATCGCGCTTACCGCCCTTGCCGCCGAAAGGCTTTCCTCCACGGCCTCCGTCGCGCTTACCATACGGCTTTCTGTCGCCACGGTCAGAGCGGTCATATTTCTTGTCTTCACGGTCAAAGCGTCTGTCGCTACGGTCGAAACGCTTGTCGCCACGGCCTTCCTTATCATCACGTGAGAAGCGCTTGCGCTCATTATCCTTGCGCTCTGCTTCCCTACGGCGTTCCAATGAGAGGAACTTGAATGAGCGGATATCCTGCTCATTGTTTTCTTCTTCCTCGTCAATGCGTTTCTTAAACTCACGATTCTTGCGGAAGCGGTGCTTCTCTGCCATCTGACGCTTCTCTTCTTCGGTCTTCACTACGCCGCCTTCTGCACGGAAATCCTTATAACTGCCGTCGAAAAGGCTATACTTGCGGAATTCACACTCCAGCGAACCGTTGTACAAAGGCACCTTGATGCTTGGCTTGAGACGTATCTGCTCGAAGCACTCCTGACGATAACTGAGAATCCATGCCTCATTATCTCTGAAGTTCTTCTTCAGTTTGTCGCCAATCATCTTATAGAAAGCGAGCAGGTTTGGAGTAGAGATACGCTCTCCGTATGGTGGGTTTGTCACCATGATAGCCTTCTCCGGATGTCCTTTGAAGTCATTGAAGTCAGCCTGCTCGATGCTTACCTCATTGGTAAGACCTGCTGCACGAACATTGATAGCGGCTGTATTAACTGCCTTCATGTCAATGTCGTAGCCATAGATGGTATGCTCAAACTCGCGCTCCTTTGAGTCATCATTATAGATTTCATCAAAGAGGTCAGCATCAAAGTCTGGCCATTTCTCGAAAGCAAACTCCTTACGGAATACGCCTGGAGAGATATTGCGTGCTATGAGAGCCGCCTCGATAACGATGGTGCCTGAACCACACATTGGGTCAATAAGGTCACACTCGCCCTTCCAGCCTGTCATGAGTATCATTCCGGCTGCAAGTACCTCATTGAGAGGTGCTTCGACGCTCTCCTGACGATAACCTCTACGATGCAGTGACTCACCACTTGAGTCGAGAGAAACGGTAGCCTCACCCTCTGAGATATGGATGTTGATGCGGATATCCGGACTGGTCACAGAGATATTAGGGCGTGTTCCGGTCTTCTCGCGAAACTGATCCACGATAGCATCCTTCACCTTATAGGTGACGAAGCGGGAGTTGCGGAAATCATCCGAATAGACTACGGAATCGACGGAGAATGTCTTTCCCTCGCCGATGTACTCGCTCCAGTCGATATTCTGCACCTGATCATATACCTCCTCTGCCGATGTTGCCGCGAATGAAGCTATCGGTTTGAGGATACGGATTGCAGTGTGCAACTGGAAGTTAGCACGATACATCATCTCCTTGTCACCGGTGAAACTCACCATTCGGCGACCTTTCTCTACATTGTTGGCTCCCAGTTCGGTCAGTTCCTGTGCCAATACATCTTCCAGACCCATGAAGGTCTTGGCTATCATTTTAAATTCCATATATGTTTTTTGGTTTCTTCTTTTTAGTCTCGTGAAGTCTTATATAGTTTCGATTCTGGCATCACATCCTCAGTAACCCATACGCTGGCACCGATGACAGAGCCTTTTCCTATCGTAATTCTGCCAAGAATTGTGGCGTTGCTATACACCACTACGTCATCTTCGAGTATCGGATGGCGGGCAATTCCCTTGATAGGGTTGCCATAAGCATCAAGTGGAAACGACAAGGCTCCAAGCGTTACACCCTGATAGAGCTTCACATTGTCGCCTATGATGCAGGTAGCTCCTACCACCACACCTGTACCGTGGTCGATAGTGAAATGATGTCCTATCGTGGCACCTGGATGAATGTCGATACCTGTCTCGGAATGAGCAAGTTCGGTAATCATCCTTGGAATGAGCGGCACGCCGAGAAGGTACAGTTCGTGCGCCACTCTGTAATTGACGAGTGCCTTTATGACAGGATAACATGATATGATCTCACCGAAACTTTCCGCCGCCGGATCGCCCGTATAGGCAGCCTCCACGTCTGTAGCAAGGACGGAACGTATCTGCGGAAGTCGCGAGATGAGTATGTTGGTGATTTCCTTTGCTTTAGCTCTTCTTACCTGCTTGGTCTGCTGTTCCTCTTCGTATTCGTCGGAGAAGCAAAGACCCGCAAGCACTTGGTCGCACAGTTTCTTGTGCAACTTCTCTATATCCACACCGATGTGGTAAGGCAATGTTCTCCTATTGACTGACGACTGACCATAGTAACCCGGGAAGAGTATTCCTCGTGCTAACTGGATAATCTCGGACAGTACATCATTTGAAGGTAGCGGATTGCCCTCTTGGTGCTGGTGAAACAAGCCTTTAAGTGACTCATCGGCTGACAGTTGTGACACTGTCTGTGTAAGTATGTGTGTTGTGCTGATTGGTGTCATTGAAATACAAATCAATTTTTCAGGTTACAAAGGTACAAAAATATATGAACACAAGAAAGCATTCAACCGAAAAAATAATTATTTTTCTAATTTATCATGATAATTTTATTATCAAACAGTAAAAACAGACCATTTTCTCAAACTTAAATATTGATTGCCAAGGCAAAGTACTTTCATTCTACAGAAGAAATGTGGCATATCTTAAACAACATATTTCCCATATCGGAAAAATTGAACAGTTACAATTTGAAAGTACACTTTTCACGCCCCTTTTTCTATGCTTTTCCACAGCGATTTCACCGTTTTTCAAGGGTAAAAGCATAGTTATTACCTCCTAAAAGCTTAGTTATTGCATTGTAATAGCTCAGTTATTACACCCTAAAAGCATAGTTATTACACCCTAAAAGCTTAGCTTTCTCATCTTTATAGCTCAGAAATCGCACTTTCGCACCACTTTTTGAAAATCCTTAAAAGTTCGCACCTTAAATTTGGCACCTTAGAGCCATTCTGACGAGCTCAACCCCATTTCTGGACAATCACCCCACTCCAACTCTTTTAGAAGGTATTTTTCGCACCCCATTTTCAGTCGTGTCACCACCTTGTTTTAAGCTACGGAAAAATAGAACATTTACACTTATCGCTTTCAAATAGAAACAATAACACCAAAAGAGCTCGTTTATTCATTTTCAGTGTAAAAGACACAAACTTAAGAAAAGGACGGCAAACAAGCAAAAGACTCACAATCCAGAGCAATTTTCCAAATGTCACGACATACTATTTCAAACGCCAAGAAAGGGCAAAAGCAATGCTATAAAGTTCTATATCTCAAGCTATTGCCCTTTCGTAACGACGTCTTTCCACTCATTACACTCATGATAATGGTTCCAATTCCGGCAGTATGACCGGCTCATCACGTAGTCCATTATCAAGAAACATACAATAATATATAGGAAGGTAAGTCACACCATTCTTACAAAAGACCTCTCGTTCATTTGAAAAGACGATAGCATTCTTTATACTATATTCTGGTGTTTGAAGAAAATTCGTCAGAGCACTATGTTCGGTATAGTCCTTTCCTGACTTTATCTCCAATGGAAGCGCTGTCAGATTATCATAATCATCAATCAGAAAGTCAACCTCACCCTTCTTTTTATTGTCATAATAATACAGTTTAAAGCCATGTGCGGCAAGCTCTTGCGCTACAACAGATTCATACACAGTGCCAAGATTGATGCTTTTGATGTCCATCAACACTGCATTCACATTCAAATCATAGAGAATATTCGTCAGCAAACCTACATCATTAAGATATAATTTCATCAATTTCTTCTGCTCTGATTCTATAAGAGGAAAGCGCGGATTGCTGATGGCAGATACTTCCAAAGCAACGCCGGAATTGGTCAGATACTCAAATTCATCGGCATAATCAGAATAAGACTTTCCGGTCTTGCCTTCAATATTCTTATAAACGATACGCTTCTTCTTGTTCTCCAGATTACTTGGAATCAAATCATAAATCTTCCTTATCTTCAGTTTATATTCTTCATCATATTGGGATGCGTCTATACGGTAAAGATTATGAATATCACTATGCGTCTTTCTGACACGAACCATGTTCCTATCAGCAAGGTAATTATTTACAGCTTCCGGCAATCCACCAACGAGCAGGTAGTACTGAAAACGCTTCAACAGAAGATTATGCGTGCTCTCATCCAATGATTTTCGGCAAAGATAGCAGTCTCGTATATTGGCAATCCATTCCTTACCCACTCCTGTAGCCCACAGAAATTCTTCAAAATCAAGAGGATACATCTGCTCTATGGTCACGCTCCCAAGCGGTACAGAGGGTGTCTGAGCCAAGGCAACGCCCAACTGTGACCCACTTGCAATGAAGCGATAACGCGACTCCTGATTGAGAAATTTGAGCATTGTCATCAAGTGTGGATAACTCTGGATCTCATCCAGAAATACCAACGTATCGGTATTATCACCTAAAGGCGTAGGACAATAGTTGCTCAATCGCATATATAAATCATCTGTAGTGCGCACATCAGCAAATACCTTGTCGCCTTCTATATCCTCTTTGAGATTGATTTCTACAAAATGAGAAAACAGTTTGCGCCCAACATAACGGATAAGATAAGACTTTCCTATCTGTCGCGCACCGTTTACAAGGAGAATCTTATTGCGTTCTTCGGTAAGAAACTTTGTCAGATATGATGTAAATTTACGTTCAAGCATGATTGAAATGTTTTTAGAGGTCGATGCAAAAATACGATTTTTCTTTTATAAAACCAAGGATAAATCCACTTATTCCGTTTTTTTAACACCGTTTCTACCCACTTATTCCGATTTCTAAACACCATTTTCACCCACTTATTCCGATTTTCAAACATCGTTTTTGCCCACTTATTCCAATTTTCAAACATCGTTTTTGCCCACTTATTCCGATTTTATGCAGAAGAAAAGTCAGTCGTTTTGATAAATCGAGAACATATAATCTCATGTACGGACTGCCACTTGCGCTAACAGATTCTTACAAAGTAAGTCACTAAAAAAGCATAAAGCGTTTTCGCACTTCATAGCCACAGCGTAAAAATCATTTAACGAGAGCAAAAGTGAAACAAAAAATCAAGGTTCCACATCTATAAATTTAGTTAAATTCTCTCCTCTTTAATAATTTATTATTATCTTTGCATTATATTTTTCAATAAATGATTTGGCAAAACAATGAAATTCGCAATAATAGCAGCTGGCGAGGGCTCGCGACTCGCAAATGAGGGAATCAACGCTCCAAAGCCACTTGTGGAAGTGGGCGGCGAAAAACTTATCGACAGACTTCTCCGCATCTTCACCGATTGTGGAGCTTCTAAAATCGACGTTATATGCAATGACCTAACTCCGTATGTCGATGCTCATCTCACAGATATTGAGCAAAACGGACTCAACGGCAAGCACATTCCACTGAGACATATCGTAAAGTCAACTCCAAGTTCGATGCACAGTTTCTTCGAACTTTCTTCCCTTTTAGGCGATGAACCTTTCGTTATGACAACGGTAGATACTATCTTCCGCGAAGAGGAATTTCGTGATTACATCCGCTTCTTTGACCAAGCTCTCGCCGAAGGCAAAGCGGAAGGCGTGATGGGAGTGACTGATTTCATCGATGATGAGAAGCCTCTCTACGTGCGTACCGATGCCCAAAATGCTATTACAGGCTTCCTTGATGCTGACGCCGACCATGAATGCCGATTTATTTCCGGCGGTATCTACGGACTTTCTGCCTCTGCCATCTGCACGCTCCGTCGCTGCATGGAAAGCGGACAAAGCCGTATGAGAAACTTCCAGCGCGGACTTATCGAGGACGGACGCCACCTCCTCGCCTACCCTTTCTCTAAGGTGCTCGACATAGATCATGCTTCTGATATCGAGAAAGCGGAGCAATTGATGCATCATTCATAATACATAATTCATAATTGATACACTTACAGACTATTACATATTGTTTTGAAACAAGCAACAATAATATATAGAGCTGAGCGATTCTCTCCCAACAATGTGGAAAACGACCGTAAGATACTCTATCTCACAGCTGAAGAACTGAGGCAAAAAGGGTACGACGTAACCGAATTAAGGGAAGAAGATATTGCAATGGGCAAAATAATCCCTGAGTGTTCGGTCATTTTCACAATGGGAAGAAATAAAGATACTCATACCGACATCGAACGTTTTCTGTCCAACAGCAAGGATACTAAGGTCATAAACTCCACTTCTGGCGTCCGCAAATGTGGCGACAGACTGGCTCTTGCCTCTGTCATGACAGAGCTCTCCATTCCTTTTCCACCTGCTGAAGGCGAGGATGGAATATGGCTCAAGCGTAGCAAAGGAACGGCTGAAGTGGCTGCCGACACCGTATTCTGCAAGACTCAGGACGAGATTGACACTGCCGTAAAAGCTTTCCACGAACGTGGCATAGACGAGATTGCTCGTCAGGCACATATCAAAGGCGACCTGGTGAAGTTTTATGGCGTGGCACATACCCCGTTCTTCTACCATTTTTACCCTACCGACACTGGCAAAAGCAAGTTCGGAAACGAGGTAATCAATGGCAAAGCACACCACTATGACTTCTCCGTCTCCGCACTTCAGGAGTCTGTCAACAAACTTGCAGCTCACATCGGAGTATGCGTATATGGAGGTGATGCTATCGTAAAAGAGGACGGTTCTTTCTTTATCATCGACTTCAATGACTGGCCTTCATTCTCACCTTGTCGTGAGGATGCCGCTAAAGCCATTGCTTCTCTTGCAGAATTGGATAGTATTTAATGAGAATATTGACAGGTATTTGCATTGGAGGTATATAATCTCAATATAAAAAACAGGTGATTTGTATTCAAACAAGATACATTTCCTCAACATAAATACATAAATAATGAAGCACTTAAAGAGCACTATACTCATTCTGATTCTCTGGGCTTTTGCCTTGGTTGCGAAAGCCCAGATTACTGGAGTCGTGCTCGACGAGGCTACAGGTGACAGCATCCCGTTTGCCAGCGTGGCTTACAAGACGAGAAACATTGCCACCTCATGCAACTCCTCCGGACATTTCTCCATCAAAAGACACAACGGACTGATGCTCACCATTTCGGCTGTGGGCTACAAACCTTACCACATCGACGTCAACGAAGAGACTCCTCATCAACTCACAATACGAATGAGAAGTGGCGATAACGAACTAAATGAGGTGGTAATCAAATCCAAGAAATCCAAATACTCTCGTAAAAACAACCCTGCCGTCGAACTGATGAAGCGCGTCATTGCCGCTAAACGCAGAAACAAACTGGAAAACAAGGATTTCTATAGCTACGACAACTACGAAAAGCTTACCCTCTCCCTCAATCGCATCTCGCCGGAAGCTCTCAATGAAGGCTTTATCAGCAAACGCAGATACATGAGAAATCAGGTGGAGGAATCGCCTCTAAATGACCAACTTATCCTTCCTGTCTCAGTCACAGAACGCGTTTCCCAGATACTTTACCGTAAGAACCCGAAGAAGGAACGTAAGATAATTCTCGGTGAAAGGTCGCAGGGCATCAACGAATTGATACAGACGGGAGCCATACTCAATGCCGTTTCTGCCGACGTCTTCTCGGAAGTCGATATCTATGATGACGACATCCGACTTCTACAACGCACCTTCCTCTCCCCTATTGCCAAAGAGGCTATAGGATTTTATCGCTTCTATATCATTGACACTCTGAAGATTGAGCGCGACTCTTGCATTCAACTCACCTTCCTGCCAAACAATCAGCAGGATGTGGGATTTAGCGGCGATCTCTTTATTCTCAAAGACTCCACATATCATGTGAAGCGCGTTTCGCTCACCCTTCCTAAGCGCACCGACATCAATTTCATCGATGACATGAGGATTTCACAGGAGTATGACCAGTTGCCAAGCAAGGACTGGGTGCTCACAAAGAATGAGATGATGATTGAGATGACTGTCAATCGAGCCCTCGGAAACTATCTTATAGTCAGAACTTCCACGAGAGACAAGTATGATTTCAACCCTATCAGCGACTCGAAACTGCACGGATTGGAGAAGATAAAGACCGATCCTGACGCTGAAATACGCGATATGGCTTTCTGGAAGAGCCACCGCAGAGTGCCACTGACAAGGTCGGAGGCTAATATGGACAAGTTTATCAAGGAGATGAGAATGTCTAACGGCTTCGGAATAATGCTCTTTGCCGCAAAGACTGTCATCGAAAACTTCGTCGAAACCGGCACTGAGAAGCACCCAAGCAAGTTTGATATCGGTCCAATCAATTCGATGTTCTCATTCAATAGTAGCGATGCCTTCCGCCTGAGACTATCTGGTATCACGACAGCAAACCTCAATAAGCACTTCTTCTTCTCGGGTTTCCTCGCTCATGGTTTCAAATCAAATAGTAATTACTATCGTGGCACGCTCACTTATTCCCTCAATGAGAAGAAATATCTGCCTACGGAATACCCTCAGAGGACTATTTCCTTGACTTCCACATACGACAGTGGATCGCCAAGTGATAAGTTTTCGTCAAACGACAAGGATAATGTCTTTACCTCAATGAAATGGAGTAAGGTGTCTAAACGTATGTATTCTAACGTTCAACGCATCAACTTCAAATACGAAACTGAATGGGGATTCAAGATTGATGCGCAAGCTAAAGTGGAGCAGAACGAGGCTATCGGCGAACTTCTCTTCAAGTCCATCGGCGATTATGCTAAAGATGGCAAGGCTTACACAGGTGGACCGTGGGAGGATTACTATGATATTGATGAAAATAATCTGCACAATGGCAAGATGCGAAACACAGAATTGTCATTGGAATTGGAATATTCTCCAGGCAGATTATACACCAATTCCAAGCAGGGACGTATCCTTATAAACCGCGATGCCACGGTCTTCACGCTCTCGCATACCCTCGGTATCAAAGGTTTTATGGGCGGACAATACTCATACAACGTGACTGAAGCCGGCATATACCGCCGCTTTTGGCTTAACTCATGGGGCAGAATGACGTGGAATTTCAAGATGGGATACCAGTGGGATCAAGTGCCTTACCCTCTGCTTATCACGCCGGCATCCAATCTTTCCTACATCGTTCAGCAGCAATGCTTTAACCTTATCAACAATATGGAGTTCCTAAATGACCGCTATGCGTCACTGATGTGGGACTGGGACTTTGCTGGTAAACTGTTGCATCGCATTCCTTTGATTCGCCAACTCAAATGGCGTGAGAGTATTGGCTTCTGTATTCTGTGGGGTGGACTGTCGGATAAGAACAATCCTAACTTGCCTCAAAACTGGAATAGCAACACTCTCATGGCATTTCCACAAGGATGTTACGTCATGGACACGAAGCGACCTTACATGGAATTCTCTGTAGGTCTGCAGAATATCTTCAAATTTTTCCGTGTGCTTTACGTCCATCGACTCAATTATAAGTATCTTCCTACCGCAGGAAAGGATGGCTTCCGCGTCGGTTTCAGAATGGAATTCTAATCTCTTTCTGCATTTGCAAGCAAGCAAAAGCACCCTTAACCCCAAATCGGTCATTAGAGACTAAACAGATTTTGTTTTATTGTCGAGCAGATTGGCTATCTTTGTAACGCAGGCGTAGCGGGCTACGTCAAGTTACAAAGACAGGCAAGATGCCGACAAGAAAATAAAAGATGTTAGGAAACAACGCAATAGCAAGAATTTTTGAACATTGTGGTCTAATGACCGATTTGGGTTAAATGGCATCAATCACATAACTCTGGGCATGAAAGAATATAGTCCAAAGCATGAAAGAGCATAGTCCAAGGCTTCAAATAGCATAACCCTGGGCGTACAGTTCTTTTTTATTAAACAGCAAAACTCCTATATTTTACAGAACAATATCAAAAGTTTGAACAAAAAAATAGGTGGCACCCGTTTCACAACGATCACCACCCCATGACGAAAAACTAAGATTACTAAAATTCAAACCTATGATAAATGTGTTAAATCTATTCTGTTATATTACTTATCTAATCTTTATTGTCTCTACAATAAATATCGTTTTGACAAATTATTAGACAGCTATCAGTTACGATTTTGGCGATTACGAGGACCTTGTTTCCTCATTTTCTCCTTATCCTCCTGATATGATTTGTACTGCTCAGCGGTCATTATCTTCTGAAGTTCTGCATCGTAGGCTTCCATATTCTGCTTTCCGATGCGCTGACCTTTATCCTTTCGCTGTCCCATACCTTCGGCATTCTTGCCTTCTCTGCGTGGGCGCTGGGCTGTACTGTCGGCTTTCTCCGGCTGATTACTGCGACGTGGATGGCGCATCATTGGCATTTGCTTCTCATTGAGAGCCAAGAGAGCGGCTGCCTGCTCAGCGTTAAGTCCATATCTTTTTACCATTCTCTCGGTACGGAACTTAACCATCTCTTCACGATTGAAACGTGGTCGCTGACCGTTGTTGCCTTCATTCTGTGCAATCGCTGATGTCATTACTGTCAGCATTGCAATCAAAGATAGAATAAACTTTTTCATACAACTTAAATATTTGTTTTTTGTTTGTGTGATTTACTTCTTCTATCTTTTCGACTGCAAATATACATAAAAGTTTAATAACTAAGAAAAAAATCGCGAAAAAAAATGACATTGTTTGCATTTTTTTACTAACTTTGCGTCGAAATGAAGAAAATTCACCTTTATATATATATATTATCGGCGATTTGCATCATATTAGTCGCTTCGCTATTTCTAACTAAAGGTTGCTCGCACGAAACCGAAAAACCAGCGGTAGATACAGTAAGGATTGACACATTGGGCGTAATGCTCACGCAAATCCAGCGATGTTCGCGATTGAACACCGCCGAGGTCAAAGTGCATAAGATTATCACGCACGATGATATCACGAATCTTTCTGGCAAGATATTAGGCAAAGAGATTTCCATCGACCTGCCTACCGGAAAGCGAAAAGTGGCAATTCCGCTCTATGCCACCATCAAGGCAAGCATCGATATGGGCAAGGTAACCGATCAGGACATAGTGCGCGACGGTGACAAAATAGAGATTTTCCTGCCTCAGCCCGATGTTTCCATCACTGAGACGCACATCGACCACGATGGCGTAAGGCAGTATGTGGCTATTACTCGCAGCAATTTCTCTGATGCAGAACTGCAATCCTACGAGAAAAAAGGGCGCGAAGCCATACAGAAAGACATTCCGAAGCTCGGCATAAAGGAAATGGCAAGGGAGAGCGCAGCAAGGCAACTCGTGCCTATCATGCAGTTGTTGGGCTTCAAAGACAGTAATATAACCATTTCATTCAGAACAGATGGCAAAGATAACAAGATTATTCGAAGGACTAACTAATGGTTTGAACAAACTTACCATTATGCTGGCGAGCCTTGCAATCATAGCCGTGGTGGTCTGCCTGGTATGGTTTTGCAATGCTACGAAAGAGAGTACTCTGTCTTTTTCTTCAAATGAGGAGATTGATTTCACCCCTACTATTGTGGAAAGAATGCGGAGTATCGGTCAGTGGGAGTTTCTATCCATCAGCGATGAGGAACTCATTGACACTGTGCGAACAGGCTTTTTCACCGACGACGAATTGGTTCGCATCTATTATGGCACTCTGAGCATTGGCATTGACCTGCGCGATTGCTCCAAGGATTGGATTTCCACAGAGGGCGATACCATCTTTGTCACGCTGCCGGAAGTGAAACTTCTCGACCAGAATTTCATCGATGAAGCCAGCAGTCGCTCCTTTTTCGAGACGGGCTCATGGAGCAACAAAGACCGCAAAGCGATGTATGAGCGTGCGCGTCAGAGAATGCTCTCACGCTGTCTGACTGAAGAAAACCTCAACACTGCACGCCTTAACGCAAGGGAACAGATAGGCAGAATGCTGCGTCCTATCGCTGAACCGAAGGTTATACGTGTGAAATAATAAGGATATATATTATAAATAAGGGTATTATATTATAAAAAACAAGGCTATTATATATAATAAATAAGGTGTATTCAGGCAAACAATACCCATTGAAAAAATAGAAACAAACATAAAAAAAAATATACAATGATCAGCAACATCACACCAACTATCAAGTACATCGGAGTAGATGATTTGGACATCGACCTCTTTGAAAGTCAATATGTAGTGCCAAACGGCGTATCATACAACTCTTATCTGATTGAAGATGAGAAAATAGCAATCATGGATACCGCTGATGCCAGAAAGGGAAAGGAATGGTGGGCAAACCTCGAAGAGGCGCTCAATGGCAGAAAACCCTCATATCTCGTGGTTCACCACATGGAGCCTGACCACGCTTCTCTCGTAGCAGAAGTGGCTGATAAATATCCTGAAATAAAGATACTTACATCCGAAAAGGCTGTAAAGATGCTGAGACAGTTTTTCCCAGAGAAAGACCTCACAGCCAATATCGAGGTAATCAAGGAGGGAAACAGCATATGCCTCGGTGAGCACACTTTGACATTCTACGCAGCACCTATGGTACACTGGCCAGAAGTAATGGTAAGTTACGATGCTAAAGATAAGGTATTATTCTCTGCCGACGGCTTTGGCAAGTTTGGTGCGCTCAGCGCTGACGAGGATTGGGCTTGCGAAGCACGTCGCTACTACTTTAATATCTGTGGCAAATATGGTGCTCCTGTGCAGAAGCTTCTCAAGAAAGCAGCCACTCTCGACATTGCTATCATCTGCCCACTCCACGGTCCTGTGCTCAAGGAAAACCTCGGTTACTACATCGGTCTCTATGACACCTGGTCAAAGTATGAGGTTGAGACTGAGGGCGTTCTCATCGCTTACGCTTCCATCCACGGTGGTACAAAGGTTGTAGCAGAGAAGGTTGCAGAGATGTTCCGTGAGAAGAACATCGGTAAGGTGGCAATCACAGACCTCTGCCGTGACGACATGGCAGAAGCCATAGAGGACGCTTTCCGCATGAATCGCCTTGTCCTCGCAGCTGCAAGTTACGATGCAAGCGTCTTCCCTCCTATGTACGACTTCATCCATCACCTCGAAATGAAGGCTTACCAAAACCGCAAGGTGGGCATCATCGAGAATGGTTCATGGGCTCCTTCTGCTGCAAAGACGATGAAAAAGCAGCTCGAAGCCTTCAAGAACATTGAGATTGTAGAGCCTACAGTCACCATCTGGAGCCGCTTGAAAGATAGCGACCTCCCTCAGCTTCAGGCTCTTGTAGATGCAATGGCATAATTATAATGCATAATTCTTAATTCATAATTCATAATTAGGTTAGACTATAAACTTTTCTGCAACACTAATTATGAATTATGAATTAAGAATTATGAATTACCCCCAAAAACTACTACTAATGAACAACAGAAACAATCACCAAGGATTTAGTCATTCCATAATGGCTAAATGGGGAAGCATAATGATTGCTTTCCTACTACTTTTTCCCCTCAACCTTTCAGCTCAAACCGTCTTTCAGCATCCTTGGCAGGGAAAGAAAGTGGCGTATTTCGGTGACTCTATCACCGACCCTCGCAACAAAGCAAGCAAAAAGAAATACTGGACTTGCCTGCAAGAATGGCTGGGCATCACGCCTTATGTCTATGCGGTGAGTGGCAGACAGTGGGATGATATTCCGCGTCAAGCAGACAAATGCTTTGCTGAGCACGGCGATTCCATCGATGCCATCATCATTTTCATCGGCACAAATGACTATAATAACGGAGTGAAAATAGGTGAATGGTACGATGAAAAGGATGAAGAAGTGATGTATGGTCACGGACAAATGAAGAAGATGACGCCACGAAAGCGCCAATATCTCTGTATGGATAAAGACACATATCGTGGCAGAATAAACATCGCTCTCGACAAAGTGAAGCGTATGTACCCAGAGAAACAGATTGTCCTACTCACTCCTATCCATCGTCAAAACTTCCATGCCAATGATAAAAACTGGCAATGCTCTGAAGATTACACAAATCAGTGTGGCGAATATATAGAGGAATACATAGAATCCGTGAAAGAGGCTGCCAACATTTGGGCTGTGCCTGTCATCGACCTCAATGCCTTATGCGGTCTTTATCCTATGATGGATGAGCATGCCAGATACTTCAACAATGCCGAAACTGACCGTCTTCATCCTAATGACCTCGGCCACAGACGCATCGCCAAGACGCTGATGTATCAGCTTCTGACCTTGCCTTGCACATTCTAAATTGTTCGATTTTTCCGCTTTCGGGAAGCAAGCAGAAAGCAAGGTTGTAACCATCTGTATTTCAAAGCGTTGCAAAAGCATAGATATTAGGAGGTAAAAGCATAGATATTACCGCCTAATATCTATGCTTTTGCATTGTAAAAACTAAGCTTTTACGCAATGAAAGCTTAGCTATCGTCTTTTGATAGCTGTTTCTTTACGGTTTTGTTCCATTTTTCCTATACTTCATTTACGGTGTTAATGCAGGAGTGAAGGCAATATTTTTACTTGCCAAAGCATAATTATCAAGCACTCTCTTTGGCAAAATTTCTGAAATATAAACCTATTTTTCCATAAAAGACTTAAAAAAGGTAAGGAATAATAATTTACTTACCCATTTTGTTTGCCATTAAGATGAAAATGAGTAACTTTGCAAGGAATAATGTAACAATATCAATAGAAAAATAAGAAAAATTATTGAAATTATATGACTAAAAAGATTTTCATTCCATTGATTGTCCTCCTTTTGGTGTTAGCAGGAGGATTGGTTTACCTCTTTCTCTCACTTGATGCAGAAAAGAAAGCTAATCAGGAAATGCAGGAACTTGCAGAACTTGACAAGAAAGAAATGGAGAACGAGTATCAGGATTTCGCTAATCAGTACAGCGAGATGATGACAAAGATAAACAATGACTCCATCATCGCGCAACTTACTAAGGAACAACTCCGTACACAACAGCTTCTCAGAGAGCTGAAGGAAACCAAATCTGCCGACGCAAGAGAAATAACAAGACTGAAAAAGGAACTTGCCAACGTGCGTGCCGTACTGCGTCAGTACGTTATACAGATTGATTCCCTCAACCGACTCAACCAGCATCTCACTGCCGAGAACACGAAAGTGAAGGCTGACCTCGCCGCTTCTAACAGAGTAAATGAAGTTCTTAGCGCGGATAAGGCGTCACTCTCTGAGAAGGTTGCCATTGCCGCTCAGCTCGATGCTTCCAACATCAACCTCACTCCTATCAACAAAAGAGGCAAGGCTGAGAAGAAAGTCTCTAAGGCAAAGCAACTGAAAGTGGATTTCACTATTGCACGTAACGTGACTGCACAGAGCGGCATCAAGGCGATATATGTACGCATCACCACTCCTACCGGCACCACTCTCACCGCTGGAAGCTTCCCTTATGAGAACAAGAATCTGCAGTATTCCATCAAGAAACAGATAGAATATAATGGTGAGAACACTCCTGTCACAGTATATTGGAACATACATGAGGTAATGTCTGCCGGCACTTATCGCCTCGCCCTCTTCTGCGACAGACAGATGATCGGCCAGAAAGCGTTCAATCTGAAATAAAAAATACATATTCTAAGCAGATGGTAAAGGACAAGACATTTCACCTTTTACCACCTGCCTACAGTATAGAATATCATCATAAACAGATATATGAAGAGATTATTATCACTTATTGCTTGCACAATATGCATCATCTCGCCTGCCTGTTCGCAAGTTCTGACGCTCGACTCTTGTCGCGCTATGGCTCTGAGAAACAACAAGCAGTTGAGCATATCACGTGCTAAGCAGCAGATGGCAATCCAGACTCGCAAGGCAGCTCGCACCAAGCGACTTCCACATATCGATGTGGTAGGAGGATGGATGCTGTCAAGTAAGGAGATATCCCTCCTTACAGATGACCAGAAAGACCGTCTCAGCAATCTCGGCACTAATGCCGCTGGAAAGTTAGACCCAAGCATTCTCTCTAATGCTTTGTCGCAAATGGCACAAGGCGGTCACATAACTCCGGGCGCGGCACTAGGCTTCGGACAGATAGCTCAAGGACTTGCACAGCAGTTGGAAGGCTTCGGAAATGCCCTCGGACAAGACATCAAGGATGCTTTCCGCACCAATACGCGCAGCATTATCGTGGGTAGTGCCATAGTAAATCAACCTATCTTTCTCGGCGGAGCTATCACTGCAGCCAACAAGATGGCTGATATCGCGGAGCAAATGGCTGGCACAAGCATCGATGCCACCGAGCAGAATGTGCTCTATGACATTGACCAGGCATACTGGCTCGTCGTTTCGCTCAAGCAGAAACAGCAACTGGCAGAGAGCTATCTCAACCTTGTCAATAAGCTCAACAGTGATGTCCACAAGATGATAGACAATGGCGTGGCAACAAAAGCTGACGGACTGAAGGTGGACGTCAAAGTCAATGAGGCTGATATGGCTAAGATGCAGGTGGACAATGGATTGAGTCTCGCCAAGATGTTGCTTTGTCAACTGTGCGGAATGCCTCTCGATACAGACCTTTCGCTGGCAGATGAAGATGTAAGCGACGTGAGCGTAAGCACCGTATCACAGCAATATGACCATGAAATGGCTTCTGCCAACCGCCCAGAACTTCGCCTTCTCGGCGATGCAGTATCGCTCAGCGAGCAGAACACCAAGCTTATCCGCGCCACAAGACTTCCACAGGTAGCGCTGACAGGTGGATATATGGTCACAAACCCTAACCTTTTCAATGGTTTCGACAAGAGTTTCAATGGTATGTGGACTGTTGGAATAATGGTTCGCATTCCTGTCTTGGACTGGGGCGAAGGCGCTTACAGAGTGCGTGCTACTAAGTATGCCACAAAGATGGCTCGCTACGAACTCGAAGAAGCAAGAGAAAAGGTGGAACTGCAAGTCACACAATGCGACTACAAGCTCAACGAAGCCAACAAGAGACTTCTCACCGCAGAAAAGAATATCAAGCGTGCCGATGAGAATCTGCGCTGCGCAAACCTCGGTTTCTCCGAAGGAGTAATGGGCGTAACCCAAGTAATGGAGGCGCAGACAGCATGGAATCAAGCTCAGTCGCAGAAGATTGATGCACAGATAGACGTGCGTCTCTGTGAGGCTGGAATGAAGAAAGCCCTCGGCATAAGATAGTTCGTGAAACGACATATATAGAAGACAAAGACAACAGAAAAACAAACAAAGATAATAATTATAAAACAGAGATAATATGGCATCAGAAAAATCACAACACAAGAGCGTACTCATTGCCATAGCAGCATTTACCACAATCATCCTCATCGTAGGCATTGTAGGTTACTTTACTATTGGAAACGAGCCAGAAGTTCTTCAGGGTCAGGTAGATGTATCCGAGTACCGTGTGTCAAGCAAAGTGCCGGGACGCATCCTTGAGATTCGTGTCAAGGAAGGAGACTACGTACACGTAGGCGATACACTCGCCATACTCGACGCCCCAGAGGTACAGGCCAAGAAACTGCAAGCTGAGGGAGCAGAGAGCGCTGCCACTGCCATGAGCGACATGGCACAGAATGGTGCACGCCAAGAGCAAATCAAGGGCGCATTCGAAATCTGGCAACAGGCAAAAGCAGGACTTGAGATTGCTCAGAAATCCTATAATCGCGTCCAGCGTCTCTTTGACGAAGGCGTGATGAGCGAGCAGAAACGCGACGAGGCTTTCGCTTCTTACAAAGCTCTCGAAGCACAGGAAAAAGCCGCTAAGAGCCAGTATGATATGGCTAAGAATGGCGCAAGAATGGAGGAAAAGCGTGCTGCAAAGGCTCAGGTAGCACGTGCCAACGGCGCTATACAGGAAGTCAACTCATACATCAATGAGACCGTCCAGATAGCACAAGCAGAGGGAGAGGTGAGCAATATCTATCCTAAAGTGGGCGAACTCGTAGGTACTGGCTCTCCTATTATGACCATTTCTATCATGTCCGACCTATGGGGCACATTCAATGTGCGTGAAGATCAGCTCAATGGACTCAAGGCTGGCGACAAGTTTATCGCCTTTGTGCCTGCTTTCAACAAAGACATTGAGATGAAAGTGACCCACATCAAGGACCAAGGAAGCTACGCTACATGGAAAGCTACCAAGAGCAACGGACAGTATGACCTCAAGACCTTCGAGGTGGAAGCACGTCCTACCCAGAAGTTTGAAGGCCTCCGTCCAGGTATGTCTCTGGTTATCAAGAAATAGAAATGAACATCATCAAGGTTGCCTTGCGCGAAATGCGCATCATTATCGGCCATCATATCTATCTGACATGTATGGTCGGGATGCCTCTGGTTGTCACCCTTCTCTTCACATCATTGATGCAAGATGGTCAGCCAGGGGAAATGCCTGTTGGTGTGGTCGATAACGACAATACTACGACGACACGTAAGCTCACCCGCACCCTCGACTCTTTCCAGTCGTCAAAGGTAGTGGCACACTATCCGAATATTGAGGAAGCACGCCATGCTATGCAGAAAGGTGAGATATACGCATTCCTCTATTTCCCAAAGAACACTACTGACGACCTGCTCTCTTCGCGCCAACCGAAGATTTCCTTTTACTATTCCAACACATCACTTACAGCAGGTGCGTTACTGTTCAAGGAACTGAAGACGATGGCGACATTAGGCTCTGCGGCTGTGGGAAAAGCTACTCTCACCGCTAAAGGCTACAGAGATGAGGTCATTATGCCCGTTCTGCAACCGATAGCACTGGACGTCCACACCGTAGGAAACCCTTGGGTAAGCTATAATATCTATCTTAGCACCATGCTTATACCGGGCTGTCTGCTCCTGTTTATATTCCTTATAACGGCTTATAGCTTTGGCACAGAACTGAAATTTGACACTGCAAAGGAACTGATGGCTACCGCTGGCGACAACGTAGCTGTGGCTGCGCTCGGCAAGCTCTTACCTCAGACGCTGATATTCCTGACCGTCATCTATCTGGAAATGTTCTATCTCTTTGGCTTTCTCCATTTCCCAGCACCTGGAGGCTTTTGGCATCTTGCCCTATTAGGACTGCTTTCCGTCATAGGAGCACAGGGATTGGGCCTCTTTATCTTCGCTCTCATCCCTCATATGCGTATGGCTATGAGCGTGTGTTCGCTGTGGGGAGTGCTGAGTTTCTCTATGGTGGGAAGCGCATTCCCAGTCTTTGCCATGGATGCTCCACTGCAGGCATTGGCATGGCTCTTCCCTTTGCGCCACTACTATATGATATATCAGTTGTGCGTATTCAATTCCTACCCACTCTCTGACGCATTGCCTTACATCCTGACGCTGTTGCTTTTCGTGGCATTACCATGGCTTCTCTATCTGCGTCTGGGCAAAGCCTTGAGGCAATATTACTATACGGAATAAGTATAAGTAGTTTTGTGGTTTTGTTGTTTAGTGGTTTAGTGATTTTGTTGAATGTATAAACAATGCAATCCACAAACAACCAGACAACTAAACAACTAAACAACTAAACAACTAAACAACTAAACAACCAGACAACAAGAATATGATTAGACAAACATTGGAAATATGGTTGGAAGAGCTAAAGACCCTTTTCAAGGATCAGGGTACCATACTCTTTTGCCTCATATTGCCATTAACATATCCTATCCTCTATTCCTGGATATACAACAACGAGGTGGTCAGAGAGGTGCCAGTCGTCGTAGTCGATGATTCCCACTCTGCGCTCAGCCGCGAATTTATCCAGAAATTTGATGCTTCGCCAGATGTCTCCGTGGCTTTCCAGGCTGGAAGCATACAGGAAGGCAAGGACTTGATAGGACATGGCGAGGCTTATGGCATACTGTATTTCCCTCACGACTTCGGCATCAAGGCAGGACGACATGAGCAAGCCTTCGTCAGCGTATATTGCGATATGAGCTACATGCTCACCTATAAAGCTATCTTCCAGACAGCCACTGCCGTCTCAGGACTGTTAGGCGACGAAATAAAGACGCAGATGGCTGGCAATTACACATCCCGCGAAGAGGAGATTACCAACAAGCCACTGGACTATGAGGAAGTACCTATCTTCAATGTCACAGCAGGCTATGGCAACTTCATCCTTCCAGGCGTGCTGATACTTGTCATTCAGCAGGCTATGTTCCTCGCAGTAGGACTGCTGGCAGGCACTGACCGCGAGCGCAACTTCCGCTCCATCCGTGGCGTAGTCCCTACCCTGCTGGGCAAAGGACTTGCATATTTCATGATCTTCTTCGTGATGCTGTCATACACCACGCTCGCTGTGCCACGCTTCTTCGGCTTTGTCATGATGATGCATCTATATGATTGGGTGCTGTTTATGATACCATTCATCCTCTCTTGCGTCTTTTTCGCCATTGTGATGAGCGACTTTATGCGCTATCGCGAGAATGTAATGCTCATCGTGGTGTTCACATCAGTACCAATGCTCTTCCTTTCTGGAATATCATGGCCACAGAGCGCACTTCCAAAGTTATGGTCAGCGATAGCCGATTTTATCCCTTCCACCTTCGGCATCCGCGGATTTGTGCGCATGAGCAGTATGGGAGCACGCATAGGCGATGTGCTTCCAGAGGTGCGTTCGCTATGGATTCAAGTCGTGGCATACGGTTTCCTTGCGGCTTTGGTAATCTACAGAAGGAGGATAAAGAAGGCACAACTTGCCGGTGAGGAATAATCACTGTGACTCCCATTCAGATAACACTCTAAACACCACTTCATTATTTCCTACAACAATGACCTATAGGTTGATAATAAACAATTGCATCGAGGAGATAGCCAAGCTCAATCCATTCGTGGAGAAGGTAAGCGAAGGGTTTTGTATCGCGCGCGATACGTTATTCAAGCTCCAGCTCGCATTGGATGAAGCATTGTCAAACTCCGTCAAATATGCCTACCCCCAGGGGACTTGCGGCACTGTGACGCTCGAAGCTGAAAAGATAAACCGGAGTCTGATATTCCGACTGATAGACGAAGGTATGGCTTTCGACCCAACGGAACGGAAAGACAACATCGACCTTACTTCCAAAGCGGAAGAACGTCCTATCGGCGGGCTCGGCATCTTCCTCATCAAGCAGATGATGGACGACGTGAGATATGAGCGCCTTGAGGGGCACAACATATTGATAATGAAAAAGAATATATAAACATTTAAAGTATAATCTCTATGACATTGGACATCAAGATAGAAGGCAACGCCGTCACTGGCATTCTTTCCGGTCGCCTGGACACTGCAACAGCAGAGCAGTTCTCACGCGACATGACACCACTCATCGACAATGCAGACAAACAGATTACGCTCGACTGCAAGAATCTTGAGTTCATTTCTTCCAGCGGACTGCGCCTCTTTCTGACGCTTCGCAAGGCTACGATAGCCAAAGGCGGCAAGATTATCATCACGGGAGTGAGTCCGGAAATCAAGCAGGTGTTTAACATCACAGGCTTCTCTTCCCTATTCGAATTCGCATAGGGCATCAGACATAATCCACAGGGACATAATGAGTTCGGCTCATGTGTCCCTGTTTTCTTTCTTATCTTATGACAAGAAAAAGGCGTCATCCTTATATACGTGCATTACATTTGTTCGTGTCACCAATTATTTTCTTACCTTTGCACCCCGAAAAAAAGAACAACGAACAAGTAAGTAGGTAATCAAAATTATTTTGATAATGAATAGATAATAATATTTGTTTTTCATTATTATAATATCTATACTCTCTTGTGCGCATCTACGTCCTGTTTCATCAGTCATGATGCCCGCATCATTCCTTCTTCTACAGAACGTAGCTGCATCACAATAGAGCATAGCTATTATAAAAATAATTCTAATCACCTACTTAATAGACATAGGATAACGCAAAGGATGAACAACGTAACAGACCTGAAAAAGCAACTCAACAGACTGGTATTCCCCATTCTGCTGGAGACCCTTCTCACCTTTCTCTTGGGAGGTGTTGACACCTTCATGCTCAGCCAGTATAGCGATGACGCTGTGGCGGCAGTAGGTATGGACAATCAGATATTGCAGCTCGTTTTCCTGCTTTTCACCATCATCAATGCCGGCACATCGGTGCTCTGCTCTCAGTATTTCGGCGCAAAGCTGCAGGATCGCTTTGTAGCAGTCAGCGGAGTGGCGCTTTTGCTCAATCTTACCATCGGACTCCTGTCAAGCCTGTGCCTATTCAGCTTTGCAGGAACAATCCTGTCGCTCATGGGTTTGCGCCCCGAACTGATGACTGACGGCATCCCCTACCTTCAGATAGTGGGCGGATTTGCTTTCGCCCAAGCCATCACCACCACCATCAGCGCCATTCTGCGCAGTGCAAACAAGCCTATATATCCGATGATGGTCATTGTGGTGGTAAACATTCTCAATATCATCGGCAATTACACCCTCATCTTTGGTAAGTTTGGAATGCCGGCATTAGGCGCCGAAGGTGCGGCAATCTCCACGAGCATCTCGCGCACGGTCTCAATGATAATGCTCATCATGATGCTCCAGCGCAAGCTTATTCCTCGCTTTCCTCTCCGTCTGTTTCGTCCATTCCCTTATCATGAGATGCGCAAACTGCTGAAGATAGGCTTGCCATCGGCAGGAGAAAACATATCCTACAACCTTCAGCAACTCGTGCTTATCTATTTCATCAATATGATAGGCAATGAGGCATTGGCCGCCCGTATCTACGTGGGCAACATTGTGATGTTCGTGTATCTCTACGCCATCTGCATCGCTCAGGGCAGCAGTATCATGGTGGGACATCTGACTGGAGTGGAGAAAAATCGCGCCTCTTACGTCATGGGAAAGTTCACATGGCATCGTGGCTCGGTGGTAAGTATGTTTTTCTCAGTCTTGTGTGCCCTTTGCGGACCGCTGATCACGGATTATCTGACGGACAATCAAGAGATTGCCCAATTAGTATGCTGGTGTTTTTGGGTTGACGTATTGCTTGAAATCGGCAAGTGTATCAATATCTGGGCAACGAATACGCTGCGCGCCACAGGCGACATATTCTTCCCTTTCTATGTAGGCATCATAGTGCAATGGATAGTAGGCGTAGGTTTCGGTTATCTCTTTGGCATCGTTTTCGGGTTTGGTCTCGTAGGAATGTGGTTTGCCTTCGTCCTCGATGAAAACATCCGTGGCATCATCTTCGTCCAGCGTTGGAACAGTCTGAAATGGATAGGCAAAGGGTTTGTAAAATGAAGGATTTAGTTGTCCGATTGTTTAGTTGTCCTGTTGCTTGTAATAATCTCAAACCTTATAGCAAATCAACAAGACAACTAAACAACATATAGATATATACCAAGGAGTGTCTACTGAATAGACTTATATCAGTGCTTTTTCGTTTTTTATTCTGTATTTCTTTGTCGTTTCATCAGAAAAGGCTAACTTTGCACTTTCAAATCAGAGACGGGCACCGCTCTTCGAGCGACACGCCCTATTTGCTTCGTGCGAGTCTTCGACAAATTTGCATTCGTAAAATGAAATGAAGAATGAAGAGTGAAGAATGCGGATTACCTTTTCTTGTTCGCTTCATGAGATTGAAAACTATCAACAAAAAAGCTATGTCATAACGTCACAATTCTGCACTCGTGAATTGACCCTAAGCCTGGAGAGATGATGCAAGAGGAATGTCTAAAAGAAAGGAACTACTTATCGCAGATGGAATGTCTCTATGAGACGTATTATGTGCGTCTGCATAGGTATGCCCAAACTTTTCTCGGCGATGAGGACGAGGCAACGGATGTGGTGGGGGAAATCTTCCTGCATTTGTGGGAGAAATGGCAGGCTGGTGATTATTCCAGCAGCAGTGACAATATATCCGCTTACCTTTATACCAGAGTAAGATTCAAATGTCTTGACAATCTGCGACATCGCAAAGCCATATCGAAATACAACGCCTTCCTTCAGGCTACTTCGCCTTTTACCACTGATGCGGAAGTGGAAGAGTTTGAGAAAAAAATAACCCGCCTACGGGAAGCGATAGACGAGCTACCATCTTCCGATAGGCGAGTGCTGAAAGCGATATATTTCGATCACCTCTCATACAAAGAGGCAGCCGCACGCTTGGGCATGAGCGAGAACATGGTGCACAAGCACATGGTCAAGGCTTTCCGCCTGCTGCGCGATATGTCGAAGGAGTATGATTATGCCTTGCTGTTCCTTATTTCATCAGCTTGGCTAACTCGTTGAGGAGGTTTTCGCCACGCAGATTCTTTGCCACGATGGTGCCTTGGCTGTCCACCAGCACGTTGGCAGGTATGCCCTTGACATTGTAAACGGAAGAAGCGGCGCATTCCCAACCCTTGAGGTCGCTCATGTGAGGCCATGAGAGCTTGAGCTGTGCGATGGCTTTCACCCATGCCGCCTTGTTGTTGTCGAAAGAAACGCCCACTACCTCGAAGCCCTTCTTATGATAGAGGTTGTAAGCCTTCACCACGGTAGGCATCTCGGCACGGCAAGGACCACACCAGGAAGCCCAGAAGTCTATCAAGGTATATTTGTTCTTCTTCACAAACTCAGAGGCACGGATGGTCTTGCCCTTAGGATTTGGCATTGCCAAGTCGGTGTAAGGTTGACCTACCGCCGTTGCCATCTCCGCCTTCTTCTCGTCCAACATCTGCTGGAAGTAATAGTAGTGGTGTCCCTCCTCCATCTTCTTCTCGATGATGTCACGCTCTGGCTCAGAGAAGGTTCTACCATTCATCACATAGAGGTAGTCGCTGTAGGCAGATGGGATGTGAGCCACGGTGAAGACCTTGGTCAACGACTTCTTGATGTCGCTGATGCTATCCACGATAGCACGAGCCTTCGCCTTGTCTTCCTTGGAAGATACGCTATCGGTCACGATGCTCCAAGGTTTCTCCATCTCCTTATCATAAGGAGCCATCAAGGCATCGTACTCCTTCTGCAACTTGTTGGCTGCACCTTCGGTCTTGACGATAGGGCGCACCTTTGGGTCGTCGGAGATGGTGAGGTCGATGTCGGCGTTTTCCAAGAGGAAGTCTGCCATCGCAGTATTCTTGCCATTGTGGATAGGAAGGATAAAGCGAGTAGCAGCTCCATCGAAATCACCAGAGAATTCGAACTTGCCGTTCTTGACAGTAGTGGTATCGAGCGGAACCATACTGAAGAAGCCCTGCATCTCACAAAGGAATACAGTGTCTCCCTCCTCCACTCCAGCAGCTGTACCCGTAATGTGGTAACCGTTGGCTGCACTCATTGCCAACCCAGACAAAGCCAGGCTAACAGCAATTACTAATTTCTTCATTGTACTTATTTTTGTATTTTTACTTTGTTTTTTAGAAAGACTGTTATGCCTTGCAACTATGCGTCACTATTATCTCCTTTCGTTGCTATCTTCTTGACAATCACTATTACTACCGTATAAATAGCAATAGGCAAAGCCATACTACAAAACCAATTCCAATCCAATGTAAATTTCAGGTGGTAGAGAAAAAAGCACACAGAGAAACTGCTTGAAACATCGAAGCAGAATTTATATTGCTCCTTTCTAAAATAAAAATAGCCTGAAACTATCGCAACAATATATGCAATGATGGAAATAATCAAATCTATAGACATAACTTTATCTTTTATGTTTAACTATTCGTATTTCTGCAAGATTTCTCTTACAGCCGCAGGACCCGAAGGAGAGCCTAGCACCTTACCATCTGGCGTAATCATCAGGTAATAAGGCACTCCATTTCCCACTTGATACTTGTGGAAGAGGTCATCATAGCCCTTGGCGGTGGTGATATACTGAGGCCATGGCTCAGGATGCTTTTCCCTCGCTTTGCCCCATGCCTCATGCTTGGTATCTATAGACACACCGATGACGGAGAATTTTCCCTTGAATTCATCAGCTATTTTCCTGATTTCCGGCATAGCCGCCAGGCAGATGCCACACCAGCTTGCCCAGAAATCCACCAGAACATACTGGTTTCGTGGCACTATATCAATAAGGTGACACATTTTTCCATTCACGTCCTGAAGTTCCAGATCCACGAGTTCGCCACCCTTTGTGGTCTTCTTGGCGAACGCTATACGCTTGCGGAATTCATCCATCCGCAAAGAGTCCTCCGGGATGTCCGCAATGGCTTGCTCCAGATGCTGAACCTGTCCGCTTGTCAGATTATATCCACGTTTCAGCAGATTGTTGGCAAGATAAACGGAAATCACGGAATGAGGATGCGAGTCGATGAAAGACCAGACTGCCGTCTCTTCTTTGCCGTTGGCAGAAAGAGACTTGAATTCATTGAAATCAGTCTGCACCTGTCCGCCTGTCACTTTCAGGTTCTTGTCCACAAAGATTTCATCATTTGAGATAAAGACATCAGTATATGTCCAATGGATGGAGTCATTAGGCCAATGGTTCTTGCTCACCAGGTCGAGATTGTTCGTCATCAGCGTACCAGGAAGCGGATGATTGAGATGACCTTTCAGTTCAAACCTGCCATCTTTGATCCAGCCATCCGCAATCTGAACGGAGAAAGCCGTGTCGGTTTGGCAGCATACTGCTACAGAATAACCGTCAGGAAGGCCTACTTCGCCTTTGATGACGAAGCCTTTCTCTCCCTGGGCACCAGCAGAAAGGGCACCCAAGAAGAGAGAGATGATTAGAAATATCTTGTTCATGAATGAATAATAAAGCATTGAGTCCGCTTACTTCAACTTGATGACTTTCTTGCCATTGACAATATAAAGTCCTTTGGCAGGGATAGCATTCAGTTTCTTGCCGTCTATTGAGTAGATGCCTTTAGCATTACCTACAGTGACTGTTTCCGGCTTGATTTCCTCAATGCCTGTGGATGTCTCCGGCTTGTACCAATAGACGATGGAAGGAGCCTTCTCCACTTTGTGGGCAGTATAGCATTCCACTGGCATAGCGAAATATGCAGTCTTTGGAGCAATGACAGCATCGTCAGCAAGGAGTTCGAACTGCTTCTTCTCAAGATTTACGGAATAGTATTTCTTGTCAAGGGACAGGTCGGCAACATTTACTCCATTGTCTCCGCTCCATTCCAGTTCGTTGGAACTTGATTTCTGCATTCCATCGTCCTCGACAAATGTCATGAGTCCCTTGCCGTAAAGGATATGAGGGTTTCCTGGCTAGAGATAATTACTCAGCTCACCAGGCTGTATGTAATAAGCAGAGCTGTCTTCGGTGACATTGAGGTTATTGCTTATGTTGATTCCCCAGAAGTCAAAGGTGTTATCCACTACATTAGTTGCTGGCATTAGATATCCCTTGTCGAAATATACTATCTTGTATCCACCTTCCTCTGGGAACTCCATAGTGATGGCCTTATCGCTCTTGAAATGAGCTTCGTAAACAGCGCACTCCTGAATGTTCTTCACCTCAAGAGGGTTCTGGGCAATTTTTTCCTGCGTGTTCATGTTTACCCAATAGTCGAACGTCGCATTCTTGCTTTCGTCCGGCGTAGCAGTCAATGTCACGTCATCACCTATCTCATTGCAGACCTTTGAAATGGACACCGTTCCCAGAGGGCTCTGACCAATAGCTATTGTAGGCTTTACGTGAGTGAACAAAGCATAGAACTGTGCAGTCGGAGTCATCGGGAAACTGCTCAGCGCTATAGTCTGGTCAGCATCGCTGAAAGCTGCCTCCAGGTAGGTATTGGAAGAAGGATTGTCGGTGTCGTATATGCTGTCATTGAATACGAAGACATCCTCACCCTCCACTTCATCTCTCACGACCTTAGCCTGGCTGAAGCCTGCGAATATCCAGCCTTCTGATGGAACAGCATGAGGATAGAATAAAGTATTGGTGCTGACATCATTGTACATAAATTTGACATCCACGCTCTCAGCTGGAGTCTTCATGTCAGTATACAGGTCGCTCATCTCATCTTCGGACTCAGTAACGGATGATTCAGAAACTTCCGCATACACGAGGCCTGCGCCAGTAGGATATGCACTTACTGTAGCATAATAATCGCCCCACTTTGTCTCACCGGCATTAGCGATGCCAGTGGAAGCAAGGAAAACAAGTGCGAGAGCGCCCAATTTGATTGATGCACTCTTCAGAAAAGTAAAATTCTTTCTCATGTCTAATTAGTGTCTACTGAATAATTTATAACACTCTGATATTTAAGTTAATATAACATTA
>SAMEA104315432__coassemble_228_pt1 | contig 31452 bp, 26 predicted proteins | sample SAMEA104315432__metabat2_low_PE_031 | metagenome-assembled genome bin SAMEA104315432 (sample SAMEA104315432) | gut metagenome | biome: Monkey gut; feature: monkey-associated habitat; material: faeces | place: China | collected 2013
TTTAAACAGGGCTAATCCAGTGCGTTTTTAGTACGACAAACTGGACACCCTATTTAATATATAATCGCTACAAGAATCCTTCCTATAAGGAGTGCTGCAGGAACAATCCAATCCAGGTAAGCAAATTCAAACACTTTCTGTGCAACTAATATCAAGATTCCCCATGCAATGAAGAATAAAATGATATTAGTTGGTGTAGATAAAATGTTGATAATGTAAGCAGGAAATATCAAACATAATACTACTGGAATGATAAATCCCAAAATTTGTACTACAGTTCTTCCCATAGTCTTTTTATGCCCTATCCTTTGTAGGGTGTCTTAATTGTTAATGTTAAGAATATATTGCACCACTGACAAACCATGAGTGGGTTAGTGTCTCTTCTTTCTTTTATTATTACTCAGATTTCGCTTTCGATTTTCATAAGCAGCATCTTCCTCCAATCTGTCTTGGAGACGCTTTGCTATTTTCGCTTTACGTCGATCATTTTCTTCTGCTTTGAGTTTCTCTATCTGCTCTTTTTTCTTTGTCAATGCGACTTTAAGATCTTCCAAAGTAAATATTGGATTGCTTAAATTCTGACTTGCTTTGTCTAATAACATTGTCAGAATTGCATTCTTTATTTCTCTACCAGCAAATCCTTCTATAAGGTCACTTGCTTCTAAAAGTTCATCCTGAGTGAAACGATGGTCGAGAGGCATCTTTGAAGGAAGCATCTTCTCTATAATTGCTGCTCTTGCTTCCCGGTTAGGAAGTTCCAGTTTGATATGGTCCAATATCCTTGACTCAAATGCTTTATCAAAATTGGTAACAAGATTTGTAGCAAAAAGAACAACTCCTTCAAACTCTTCGAGAAGAATCAGCATCTGGCTTCTTAGAGAATTCAAAGCTTGATCTGATCCATGACTTACATTCTCTATTCTTTTGCCTAAGAACGAATCTGCTTCATCAAAAAACATCACAGCTTCAAGTTCTGTTGCCGTATCAAATGCTTTCTTTAAGTTTTTTGCAGCATCACCAACATACTTCGACTCTATTTCTGAATAGTTGAGAGCCAGCAATGGCTTACCTAACATTTTGGCTATAGCATGAGCGCACATTGTCTTTCCTGTACCAGGAGGACCGAAAAAGTTAAGAATGCTCTTCGGTTTTGATTCCACTTCAGCAAATCCCCACTGGTTGTAAATCAAATCTTGGCATTTGATAGAATTCAAATCGCTTAATATTCTATCCTTTGTCTCTTTTGGTAATATGATTTGCTCAAAGGTATATCGGGGAGTTTGAGGAAGAAATGTTGGTAAACCATCTTCATTCTTGACTTGATTCGATTCTGCCTCTTTTTTATTGTTACCTTTATCAACAGGAATCATACGATATTTTATGCTGAGAGATAAACTACATTCTGGAAAATCCACAAATAGTTTAGCTTTAATAAAACTTTCGATGTAACTATTTAATGACAAACTGTCTTGTATGTCAAAATCTGCATTGCTTTCCAAAATAAAGAACTCATCCTTTCGTTCTGTTACACTCCAAACGGGAGTCACACCTAAAGTAGGATAATTCTTTAATTTAGATTCTATATAGTGCTTAACTGACAATTCAAAATTAGCAAGATATAGTTGTTGGTCGGCAGAGAGTTTTTGTTTATCTATTAAAAACTTCATGTTTTATCGATTGAAAGAAAAACGACAGAATAAAAATTCCATTCTGTCGTTTCTCTCTTATTTCCGGTTATATATAAATGGTCTGTCCTTGATGAAGATTATTGCTAACACCCTTATTGGATGTTATTTCAATATCTTCAATATGGCTATTTGTCTTATCAAAAATACCTACTTTCACTGCATCCTTTTTCTTCTCTTTGATGAGCATTTTGAATGCATCAGGATATTCGTTTTTGACGTCGTTTTTCAGAGAGTCTATTGATATGACTACAGTCGAAACCAAAACGGAAACTCCGATTGCACCAATCAAAAGTCCTAAAGCTTGGAGCCACATATTAACTTAAAACGACTAAAGGTTCATTGCCCATTATTTCTAATGTCTTTTCATCAAAAGCATCAGCAATAACCAATAAGGCTTTTGTTATCTCGTCAGATTTCTCGTCATAAACACCTAATAACAGACGCTTGTTGTTAGATTCTTTAAGCGTATCATCTGGCAATTGAGGATATACTATTGTGTTTTCGGTTTTGAAATATGAAGAGAATATTTCTTCAAATTTATCAGCCAAAGCTACAAATGGTGTATCCTTATGTGGGTCCAACGATAGTTTCTTGAACCAACTTACTACATCGGCAAAAGATAAAGTGCCCTCTATCTTTTTGATTTCCAGATTTCCGAGTTGCTTTACGGTCTTAGGTTTCTTCTTGAAAATTCCCTTCTTGAATCCATAATAGACAGCTCCCGCTCCTGCCGCTGCTGCAAGAGCTCCAAATACTAAAAGTGTACTCATACGTGCCATACTTAAATATATTAACTTAATACTACCAACGGTTCGTTACCCAACACACTCTTCGTTTGTTGGTCAACACTATCAGCATCAACGTATTGATGAGCAGTAATCTCATCCTCATCTTCATTGTAAACACCTTCAAAGATACCAACCTCCTTTTTCGGTGCTGTTTTGAGCAATTCTTTAAACTTCTTTGCATCTGCAACGAAAGGGGTGTCTTTTTGGGGGTTCAGATTGAGTCTTTTAAACCAATTTACTACATCCTTGACAAAGTTCAAGACACCATTTATAACCTTGCGTACCAGATTGACTATATAACGAAAGGCGCCTTTAATCGCATCTATTAGGCTATTGTAAGTTCCCATATTTGATTATTTTAATATTACTAATTCTGACTCTTCAAACATATTTACTAGGTCTGCAGACAATGCTTCGACTTTTACTATGATAAACTTGTTCTTGTCGTTCTCCAGCAAGTTGTTGTTATTACCATAGGCTATGCTGATGTACACACCGTTATTATATGTTTTCTTCCAAACATATACTTCATTAGAGCCCGTAACGATGTTTTCTTTAGCTAATTTGATTAACTTAGAAGAATTGAACATCTCCTCCTCTTTGTATTCTACATTCTCCACTTGTTTTAAGCTCTTGATGAAATCATCGAATTGCTCCTTGGTATTCACAGCAATCTCTTTCATTGCTTTCCTACCTTCGCTTACGAATTCTTGAACGACTTCTTTAAATAGACCTTTAAAGACATCGATAATCTGATTGTTTGCATTAATCATGTTGTTTATTATTTTTTAGTCCAACTTTACGAAATCAAAGTCATTTACGCTGCAGCATGCTTTCTTGTAATCGAAGGCATAGAGGCGCATATATGCTTCCTGCAGTTCCTTTGCACCATTATAGAATGGGGTGGTGGTATGCTGTTGTGTAGTCACTGTCACTACCATGTCGGGAGTGAGGACTGTGCCGTTGGTGCGTTTTATACGCTTCGGCTTTACTTGAAATACCTTACTCATGTGCTTTTTATTTAGGCTCTGTTTATAGTTATTTTGTTGATTTCGGGTCAAAGGTAAGGATTATTCTTGAACCGTACAAGTCCATAATGGTTCATAACTGAAAATAGTTGGTTTTTGGCTTGATTCTCGTATTGTTTTGGACCGTTTTGTAGGTGGTAGTGCTTAGTTGGTACTGTCTTCCAGACAGATTTTTGTATTTATAGTCTCATTATCCCGAGACTTAGTCCCGGGTTACTCTCGCTTTGCTCGGTATAGGCTTCCAGCCTAATCTTCTTGTTTATCGTTGATAGTGGGGTAGTCAGTCTTTTTAATAGCAACTCACCAACTGCCACCCACATTATTTATATAAATGTGCAAGCATTGAAGAAAACGGAAAAAATAAACAAATATATTTTTTTATATTTTTTCTTTGTTTTTCTCTATTGATATTTTTCACATCCCCACGGCAGTGGGGACTGAGGGGCATCTTTTACTTGCGAAGGTTCTGTTATATCACTTGTTAACCCCATTTTGACCATTCTGAAGCCAGAAGAAAGCCTTTTGTTGCTCTATCTCGCGACGAAGTTCTTCCTGCGTGGGCATATAGGTGAGGTACTTGGCAGCATAGAGCTGATTGTTTGTTCTGCGACTTCAAGAGACGCTTATAGTACTGAGAGGACACATTGCGTTGCAAGGTGCGAGTGCTCCACATCTCAGTGGCAGCTTCATGCTCGTACCACGAACGGGCTTCTGTATCTTCTACCTGAAGTGCAATGCTATAGTGAGTCCATGACAGACGTATCGGAGATTTTCCAGTCAGTGATTGGAAAATGTTTTCATCGATGACAATTTTTGATTTTCCAGTCAGTGATTGGAAAAAGTCTGGATGGCTAACATAAAATGACACAAACAGATAGAGATTACTTTTTGAGAAACCTCTTCCATATCTTTTCACCAAATCAGCAGCAAGCTTCTTTATTACCTGCTCGCCATACTCTGCACGCTGTTCTTTCAGCACCTCATGCTGAATGCGCATACCGAGCAGCCAGTTGCGCTTGATGAGCGTCTCGTTGACTGCCTGATATGCCGACTGCTGGGACTGTTCTATGATAACGCATGAATCCTTTAGCAGTCCTTCCTGAGAGAAAAGTTGGGCATCATGCAGAGTTATTCCGTTTGGGCTATCCATTATGGTTGCCTATATTTTCTATTCTACATAGTATCCTATCGTGCCCGTCTGCTGGGTAGCAGGAGTGAATACGTATTCCTGCTTATTGCTCTGTATAAGCGCCACAATGGCATATTATACCTTGCAAAGGTAAGGATTATTCTTGAACCATACAAGTCTTTAATGGTTTATAGCCTAAAATAGTTGGTTTTCGGCTTGATTCTCGTCTTGTTTGGAGCCGTTTTGTAGGTGATAGTGCTTAGTTGGTACTGTCTTCCAGACAGATGAGGAGGGGTGCTTATAGGCCCGAGACTGCGTCCCGGGTTACTCTCGCTTTGCTCGGTATAGGCTTCCAGCCTAATCTTCTTGTTTATCGTTGATAGTGGGGTAGTCAGTCTTTTTAATAGCAACTCACCAACTGCCACCCACATATTTTATATAAACGTGCAAGCATTCAAGAAAACGGAAAAAATATATTTGTTTATTTTTATTTATTGATATTTTATCAATGATTAGCAACTCGTAAGCTACTTGCGAAGGTTGAGGAAAAAAGAAAAGTGCCGAACGGGATTGCTCCTATTCGACACTTTTTTCATAAAAACTAAAACTAACTACTTATCATTTTCCGTAATCATTGTATAACATCAGCAAGCAAGCTGCGCTCCAACTGAAGTGTGAAGCCTTAAGCGGTTTGCCGGTGTGCGTATCATAATTCTCGTGGATAGGTGTTCCTGCCGAGATGCCTTCCAGATTGCGGAACACCTGATCGGTGTAAGCATCCGCCTTCTTGTTCTCACCATAGTTGCGGTAGCCCTTGATGCCATAATAGGTCTGGTCGAGCCAGATAGGACCACGCCAATAGCCCTTAGGGTCATACTTAGGATTGTCTGCCGCTATAGTAGGGAATGGGATATAGGTGGAGAATTTCTTTTTGTTGTCAAAGAGCTTTCTTGCCATAGCAAACTGCTTAGGTGTAGCGATGTTTGCCCAGAAAGGAATATAGCCTTCACAACCTGCTTCACGGACGAAATCTCTGTTTTCATTCAGTCGTCTGTCATAGAAGAAGCCATCTTTCTTGTCAAAGAAATAATCTGCCACTAAGTTACGATAGTCTGGTAAGTCGAAAGGCTCACCGAGCAGTTCGGCAAACTTCTTGATCAAGGTATATTCCAATGACAGGTAAGCATTGAGATCCACGCTTTCCTGGTCTGTACTCCACGCATTCTCAGCGTCATTTTTCAGCATCTTTGTGTCATCGAAACGGATAGCATTATCCATTCCACTCTCCCATGCCGCAGCTTCGAGTGTGCCATCAGTGGAACCAAATTCGCAGATATGATTCTTGTCATGGTCACGCTTTTCATACCACCACTTATGATACTTCAAAAGCTTAGGATACATTTCCTTGACGAAAGCTAAGTCATTATTGTGCTCATAGATTTCGTTTACAGCCCAAGCAGCCAAAGGAGGCTTTGAGTCTCGTGCGTTATTCTCGGAAGCATCAGGATAGATGCAGTCGATAATCATGCCATCAGGCTGCTGATAATCGAACATTACGCGGATATTATCCTTTGCCAACTCAGGGAAGAAGGAAGCCATTCCTGCAGAGAAACGCCAGCAATCCCATGCCCAGCAACCCACGAAATAACCTACAGCATGACTTGGCACGATGCCATCATGATAGAGATTGCCACGCTTTGTGCGCCAGTTGGATAGCAATGTGACGATAGATTTTGTAGCCACTCTGTTGTAATCAGCAGGCATATCATCGCGTATTACCTTCTGAAGATAACCATTCCATCGGCTTTCATTAGCCTCAAGAGCGGCAGAAGGATTGGCAAGCAGACTTGCGGTATGCACATTCTGCACTGACTCCTCAGTGTCTTGCTCGACAATAGAGATAGCTGCAGTGAAGTGACTTACGCCAGCAGGCAGTTGAGCTACATAATTATGATTGCTCACCTCCAGCTTTACTTGCTTAGGGAAGGTAAGCATGATGCGCTCGCTATAAAGGTCGCCGATGATGACGGTGTTGCCTTTTAAGGTGACGTTCACCTTGCTACTGATGCTGTCTCCAGTAAAAGTGAGCGGAAGTTTGGATGGATTGGTGACAGTAAGGAGGGCAGTGCGAGCATCAACAAACTGCAAACTCTCTCTGATTTCACCGCCATCTTTCTGCAAACTCATACGCACTTCGCCAGGGTAATAACTATGCTCTATCAGCGTAGCTCCCGTGAGAGAAACCAAAGAGCGAGCATACCAATTACGATAATAGATGCTGAAAGGACCGCAAAAGCCAGTGGTAGGATTCTCTTTCTCAGAGAGAGTGAAACCCATCCACGAACCCATATCCGTGAAACATCCATTCTGACGACGAGGGGCTCCAGGGGTAAGAGAAATATCCACAATGTCTTTATACGCCCCACGAGTGGTCTGTGCCATGCTATCCAGTGATAGCATGGCGAGACCTAAAGTCATTATCGCTATAGATTTATAGTTCATATTCTCTGCTTATTTTAAGTTCTTGATGGTAAAGCTGTAACTCCACTCCTTAGGTGTGATAGTGTATTCTGGATGAACCATAGCTCCCCAAGTGTTGTCACCACCGACACCCATCTGCAGATGGTCGATGTTTACCCATACCATATCCTTCTTGTCAACGCATCCGCCGTGGCGATGTGCCTGCATAGAAGGAATGTAATGAAGGTCATCCTGTGGGAAGTTCCATGCGCTTATGCTCAATGGTTCAGCACCTTCCACCTTGATACCAGCGCCTGACTTTGAAGCGAGTGTAAACCAGCGAACGTCACACTTGTTAGCAGTCTCCTGTGCTCTTACGTATGGATGATACTGCTCCCATACGCTTGCAGAGTATTTACCTACGAGATAACCGCTCTTTCTGTCAGCATAGTTCTCCTGTGGACCTCTTCCGAGCCATGTCATCTGGTCGTAATCAGCCTTCAGAATCATACGCATTCCGAGACGAGGAATCTCAGGTAAAGCCTTATTGCCTGGAATGAAGTGCATATTCACATCCACATTGCCATTTGCCAGTACATTATAAGTGATTTCCATCTTAGAATCCTGCTCAGGCATATCGAATTGAGCCACGACAGTAGCCTTCTTATTGCCGTCAGCAGACTCAGCCTTAATGCTCTTCAGCACCATATTCTTGCCAGCTTCACGCCATGTGCCACAGCGCTCCTGAGTGCCATTAGCCACATCATTATCGGTGATACCACGCCAGAAGTTTGGCTGCAAGCCTGCTATAAGCATCTCCTTACCATCATATTGCAATGATGTCATCTCGCCAGACTTCTTTGAGAAAGTTATGCTATAATTGCTTGATTTGCCCTTGATGGTGATGTCGTCGGCAGTCTCTGTCTTTTCAATCTGTCCAGTTACAGCCTCTTGTTTCTTCACGAGCTGCACAGGCAACAGCATCTGTTCGATAGCTACCTCATGTCCGGCAGCGACAGCACCAGTAGCATTCTTGCTGAATGCACGCAGTGTGAGGAAATATTCCTTATCGTCAGTAGCAGGAAGAGCGCCCATTGGGATTTCGATTTCAGTGCTCTGATGAGGCTTGAGGGTTGGGAAATTCATCTTTCCGCTCTTGATAGTTTCGCCATTAGCTTCTACTGCCCATACGAGCTGGTAGTTGTCGAGGGTAGAGAAGTCAAAGCGGTTTGTCACCTTGATGCGGTTCTGCATGAATGCTACAGGCTCGAAAGCGATGTACTGATAGACTTTCTTCACCTCCCAGATATGAGGATGCAAAGAGCGGTCGGCTGCTACGAGACCGTTAGCACAGAAGTTAGAGTCGTTTACCACACCTACGAAGCCCATGTCGCCACCGTAAGCCCAGTATTTATGACCTTTATCATCGGTCTTGGCGATGGTCTGATCGACCCAGTCCCAGATAAATCCACCCTGCAACTGGTCATATTTGTAAATCAAATCCCAGTAGTCCTTCAGGTTGCCCTCACTGTTACCCATGGCATGAGCATACTCACAGAGAATCAATGGACGAGCATCGCGCTGGTTAGCATGGCGGCGCAAAGCCCAGATACGTGCATACATAGGGCAGTAGATGTCAGACTTAGCATTGTAACCACCACCTTCATACTGTACAGGACGAGTAGGATCAATAGCCTTGCTCATGTCATAGAGTTTCTCGAAGTGCTTTCCATATCCGCTCTCATTACCCATAGACCAGATAATAACGGCGGTCTGGTTACGGTCGCGCTTAATCATACGATACATACGATCGTGGAAAGCAGGATACCAGTCTTCTCTATCAGCCAACTGCTTAAACTCTGTATCCAAGATACCGTGGCACTCAATGTTAGCTTCGTCCACCATATAGAGGCCATACTTTTCGCAAAGTTTATACCATTCAGAGTAATTAGGATAGTGGGATGTACGAACAGCATTGATATTGAATTGCTTCATCATCTTCACGTCCTTCACCATCTCGTCGATAGAGAGAGTTCTGCCGTGTACTGCATTGTGCTCCTGACGGTTCACACCCTTGATAGTGATAGCCACACCATTCACGAGGAGCTGTCCGTTTTTCATTTCAATGGTACGGAAACCAAATGGCTGAGCCACACTTTCCTGTACTTTACCATTCTTGTCAGTAGAAGTGATAACGAGGGTATAGAGGTAAGGGTTTTCAGCATTCCAAGGCTGAACATTCTGGAATTGCTTTGCGAAATGGAGGAGAGTGTCAGTTGGAGAAGTGATGTTCTTGCTCTGGCTGAAGAGTTGCTTGCCAGCAGCAGAGAGCACCTTGACTTCTACATTCTGTCCCTTTACAGGATTGAGCATACTTACATCGAGAGAGAAGTTGCCATCCTTATAATTATTGACGAGGCTATTGCCAAGTACATAGTCGTTCATGCGGCTCTTAGGGCGTGCCTGGATGAATACGTTGCGCTCAATACCGCTATATTTCCAGTAGTCCTGGTCTTCCAGATAGCTGCCATCGCTAAAGCGGAACACCTTCATAGCCAGACGATTCTTACCTTTCTTCAGGAACTTGGAAATATCGAAGTGTGCAGGCAGGCGGCTGTCTTCGCTATAGCCTACAAACTTACCGTTAATCCAAAGATAGAAAGCAGATTCCACACCTTCGAAATCCATGATGATATCCATTCCCTTCCAGTTTTCTGGCACGGTGAATTCATGCACATAATGGCCTACAGGGTTGTAATCCTGTGGTACGTATGGAGGGTTTGTCTTGAAAGGATATGTTACGTCGGTATAGATTGGAGCATCGAAGCCCTGAAGTTCCCAGCTTCCTGGCACGTTGATGTTCTGCCAATCATTTACATTATATGATGGTTTGAAGAAATCATTCAAAGCGAGGCTTGGTTTCTTCACGAGTTTGAATTTCCACACACCATCCAGAGAGCGACGGCGCTCAGTCTGTGTGTTTAATTGGAAACGGCGTGCATCATCCATCTTCAACTGTGCCACTGCAGCGTGCTCGCTTGTGAAAGGCAAGTAGTGGGCAGTCATCGGCATACGGTTGATATTGGTGATGGTGGCATCCTGCCATGGATCTGAACCGGCAGTCTGCTTTTTATCTTGAGCTGCAAGAGCCACAGAGGAATGAGCGCAGCATAAGCCCAGACATATCATAAAGGAACTGATGAATCGTCTCATACGAAAAAATGTTGTTTAAAAGTAGGTTTTTGAAATGGTGAAACCACCTTATATATATTACAGCGAACAGAAGAATGTTACCAAGAAAGGCACGGAGAAATCTACACAGAAGCCATGGAATATGGAAACGATGATAAAACTTTCGCCCGAATAGCGTGTGATGATAGGTAATGTGGTATCCATCGTTGTGGCACCACCTACGCTGATAGGTGCCAGTTTGCCGAAATACTTAGCCAATAGCGGAGCGCAAAGCAGGGTGAGAATCTCTCTGCTGATGTTTGCCAGCAAAGCGATAGTACCCAGTTCGGCACCTCGATATTGGGTGATGAAGATACTTGACAGTGAGTAATAACCGAATCCTGAGCCTATTGCCAGACAGTCGGTCAACTGACGATGGCCCAATATCAATGATACTGCAGCGCATCCAGCCAATGTTCCGAAGATGGTCATCAGTGGCAATAGCATCAATCGAGGGTTTACCTCCTTGAAACTCTTCAGCACAGAGGTATCGCAACCAATGCTGATACCCACACAAAACATCAGGCAGCAAAGGGCATAATAGCTTACGTCGCTTTCCAGGAAACTGTTAGGAATGACATCACACAAACCTACGATGATGCCAAGGACAAAGAAGCCTACGATAATCAGACTACCTTTCATGCCTTGCCTCCTTTCTTTCCATTGTCTTGAGTCGAAGTATTCGCCTTCTTCGCTGTCACATATCTCCACAATGCCCAAGCAAAGAGCGCACTGCCGGCACTACCACCGATTGTCAGGATGATGGCTTCGAGACCAAGAGTCTGAAGACCATTGACGATACGTGGATTAGATCCCACCTCGATACCGAGCAGGAACAGTAGTACCCAGATGAGAGCCGTGATGATACGGCCGATAAAACTCGTTTTCTTGTTGCGAAGCAGATAGCCCGTACCTATTCCGCATAGCATGATCATTACAATCTTGAGCATTGTTTTCCTTCTTTTCTTTCTATCTTTTTACTTTATATAATGTGTAAGTAGGTCGAGTTAATTCTGATCACCTACTTATGTAATTCGGATTACATACAAAAAAACGGATTCTCGGTCATTATATTATAATAAGACCGAGAATCCTTTTGTTGATTTCTTAAGTAATCTTTTAAGGTTACTCAATCGTATTACTTAGCCAAAGGGTTTGAGTTTTCCTCAGTAAGAGGAATTGGGTAGAACAGTCTGCTGTTGTCGAAGCCTGTGCGACCTGCAGCCTTCAAAGCCTCTGCAGTCTTACCCCAACGACGCAAGTCGTACCAACGGAAGTTCTCCAATGGGAACTCAATCATGCGCTCGTGCTCAATCTGAGCCTGAACTGCAGCCTGAGAAGTACCCTGCATAGGAGGCATATTGCCGTGTACCTTTCTTACCTCATTGATAAGAGGAATAGCCTGCTCTGTCTTGCCAAGGTTATTGAGAGCCTCTGCCTTCATAAGGAGTACGTTAGCATAACGCATCATAGTAAAGTTGACATCGGTATTGGTCTTATACAAAGCTTCTAAAGTAGCTGGCATGAACTTACGGAAAGAAGGGCGGTCGTAGATTTCTTCCTTTTTCTTACCCAACTCATCAGTCATCCATGTATCCCAATCATAGCCATACATCTTTCCTGTACCATCATTGAAGTATGGGTCACGGAAGAATACTGAAGCATAGAGACGTGCATCATACCAACCATCATTGAGCTTACCTTCCTTCTTAAACTCGTTCATCAATGTCTTAGAAGGTGCGATTTCATCCCAACCCAAAAGTTCTGTAGTACCAATCCAACGGTGCATCTGAGTACTATAGTTAGCACCATTAGCTGTGCTCAGAGTAAACTGAATTTCGAAGATGCTCTCCTTACAGTTCTTGTTTGAGCCATTGAACATGCTTGCAAAGTCGCTCTCCAAGCTATATCCTTTTACATTGTCAAATGCCTTAACAGCCTCATTTAGGTATTCAGTCTTCTTGTCTGCCTGCTCAGCAGCCATGGTCAGATAAGCATAGCCGAGGTATGCATAGGCAGCACCAGAGGTTGCGCGTCCTACTTGTTCATTGACACGAGTGCTATTCAACTCAGTACCAGCTTTGAGTTCTGCGATTACGAAATCCCAAGCATCAACACGCTCTGATGGAGCCTTTGACAACTGTGATGTAGATGTGATGTACTTGTCGCGGATGATGATCTTTTCCCAGTTGAGCAATATCTGCATGTGATAGAAACCACGGAGGAAGTGAGCTTCAGCCAGAAGCTGTTTGCGATCAGTATCATTGAGCTGCTTATCGCTCATGTTACCTACCTTATCAATAATCTGGTTACAGAAACTGATTCCGCGATAGTAGAGTTTCCAGAAGATAGAGAACTGAGAGTTACCATTATTGTAACTGAAGTCGTAAAGCTGTACCCAGTTTGGATAGTTACGTGCGTCAGCACCCATTTCTACATCGTCCTGACGGAAAGACTCAACAGGCCACTTCACCTCAGAGAAGTCCCAACGGTCGCCAGAATACTCAGCGAAATAGAGTGCAGAATAAGCAGAAGCCATAGCTGCCTCTACGTCAGCTTTATTACGCCAGTAGCTATCGGAAGTCAACTTATCTGGTGATGTCTGCGTTAAATAATCATCACACGCTGTGAGTGAAAGAGCGAGGACTATGCCTGCTATATATTTTAATGCTTTCATATTGTATGTTCCTTTTAAGTGTTAATATTAGAATGTAACCTGCGCACCTACAGTGTAAGAGCGAGAGAATGGATATGTGAAGCGATCCACACCACTATTCAATACACCCTGTGAGAACTCTGGGTTAGCACCAGAATAGCCAGTGATTGTAAACAGGTTTTCTGCACTCACGTAGAAACGTATGCGGTCGCAGCTGATCTTCTTGACCAATGCCTGTGGCAATGTGTAACCAAACTGAATCTGACGCAAACGTACGAAGTCACCATTCTCGAGGAAACGAGTTGACTCGCGTGTGTTGTCATTAGGGTCGCCATAGATAGCACGTGGCACGTTAGTGTTGGTGTGCTCTGGAGTCCAAGCGTCAAGAGTGCTGCTAAGGAAGTTAGAAGCAGAGTTCATACCCTCATAGTAGTATTGGATACCATTGTAAAGCTTATGACCGAAAGCGCTACCGATAACAGCAGAGAAGTCAAGACCCTTATAGCTTGCGCTGAGGTTAAGGTTAGCCTCTACCTTAGCGATACCAGTACCAGAATAAACCTTATCGTCTTCATCTATTTCACCGTTGCCATTCATATCCTTGAAACGGATATCACCAGGCTTTGCATCTGGCTGGAGAAGTTCACCGTCCTTGTTGACATGAGCCTTCACCTCGTCCATAGTCTGGAAGATACCGTCTGCCTGATAGAGATAGTATGAACCGATAGGCTTACCTACCTTAGTCTGAGTAGGGAAGTGCTCTGAACCATACTTCAAGCCCACACCATAAATAGTCTGGTCTTCGTCTGCGAGAGATACCACCTTATTATTTACAGTACTGATGTTGAAACCTACATTGTACTCGAAGTCGCTAACCTTATCGTTCCAGTTCAACTCCATTTCAAAGCCCTGGTTGCGCATCTTACCTACGTTCAAAGTTGGGTCAGAAAGACCTGCGGATGGAGCAATCTTACGTGTAATCAAAAGATCGCGTGTCTCATTGATATAATAGTTGATGTTACCATTGAGGTGACCAGAGAAGAAACCGAAGTCGAAACCGATGTTCTTGGTATCAGTTGTTTCCCACTTCAATGAGCGGTTTTCCAATGCACGTGCGATACTGCCAGGCCATGCTGTAGCACCTGTGCCCTGAACATAACCCTGATAGAGGTTGTTGTATGTAGAAATGAGAGCGAGGAAGTCATAGTAACCCAAGGCATTCTCATTACCGAGCTGACCCCAGCTGGCACGGAACTTCAAGTTGCTCATTACAGAATTCTTAGGGAAGAATGGCTCTTCGCTGATTCTCCAACCTACAGCTACTGAAGGGAAGAAGCCCCAACGGCTATCAGAACCGAATTTAGAAGAACCGTCCTCACGGAATGTGAACTGTACGAGGTAACGATCATTATAGTTATAATTTAAACGACCGAAGAAAGAAGCACGGTTGTATTTCCAATTGGTACCGCTACCGCTGAATGTACCACCTTTACCTGCATCAATTGTAGCGAAGCTTGAATCGAGGAAGCCACCTGGCTTTTCGCTCTGCTGAAGCTGACCATTCTCTACCTTGTAAACGACAGTCTTACCTTCTACACCTACAGAGCTCCAGTTATATTTGCGGCTTGTCAGAGAAGTACCGAGCATTGCATTTACGCTATGCTTCTTGAATTCCTTATTGAATGAGAGTACATTCTCAAATACCTGCTCTTCCCAGTAGCATCTTGTCTCAGAGCTATTTGGGTAGTTGTCAGGAGTCTTCTGGTCAGCAATATAGTCTGGTGCATGATAAGACTCTATTTCGTGCTCACCACGATAGCCGTAGCTGGTCTTGAAGTTGAGCCAAGGGAAGAAATTGAATGTCAAAGCAACGTTTGCAGTAGTGTGATAATACTTATCCACATCGTCCTTATAATGGTTGTCAGCGATGACGTTACGGTTGTTTGGTAGACCATCAAAGTTAGTCAAACCGAAACCATACTTCTCCTTGTCATTGTAAATAGGTACGAGAGGAGAAATCATGTAAGTCTCCTTAAGAGAGTACTGAGGCTGACGGCTGTTTGTGTATTTGAAGTCCATATTAGCATCAAGGTCGATAATGCCCTTTGATGTGTGAAGCTTCATACGTGCGATGTCATGACGATGCTCATTTCCGATGAAGATACCCTTCTCGTCAGCATGGTTGAAAGATACAGAATACTGTGACTTATCGTTACCACCACGGATACTGATCATATAGCTCTGTGCCAAACCTTTACGCTGGATAGCATCCTGCCAGTCTGTGTTGACGCCTGTCTCATTAGTAATATAAGCAGGGAGAGAACCACCAGGATATTTGCCATGCTCAGCCTTATAGTTGTCGTACATCATCTTGTGTACCTTCTTGTAACCTTCTGCATCAAGCATATCAAGGTCCTTAGCTACCTCTGTGAAGCTTACATAAGTGCTGAAATCCACCTTAACGTCGCCCTTCTTACCATTCTTTGTAGTGATGAGCACAACGCCGTTAGCAGCTACAGAACCGTAGATTGCAGCGGCAGCACCGTCCTTCAGGATTTCCATTGACTCGATATCCTGTGGGTTGACGCTATTGATGTCGCCAGGGAAACCATCGACGATGTAGAGAGGCTCGTTGCTACCGAAAGTCTTGATACCACGAATCTTGATGCTTACGCCAGCACCAGCGTTACCACCGCTCTTGAGGATATTGACACCAGCTACCTTACCCTGCAATGCCTCAGCAGGATTAGTGGTAGTGCGCTTTGCCATTTCCTTAGTATCAACAGATGACAAAGCACCTGTCATGTCACTACGCTTCATGGTACCGTAACCTACTACTACTATCTCATTGAGAGCCTGAGCGTCCTCCACCATGGCAATGTCCATGTGGTCGGTTGCTGCAAGCACCTGATCCATAAAGCCGAGGTAAGATACCTTGATCTTAGCGCCCTTAGGAGCAAGGATAGTGAAGTTACCGTCAAAGTCGGTCACAGCGAGTTCGTCTGTGCCTACCACAGAGATGGTAGCACCAATAATAGGGTCACCATTATTGTCCTTTACCTGACCTTGAATCTTTTTCTTTTCGCCTTGTGGCGCAGAGGGTGTAGCATCACGCTTTTCAGATACTACGATAGATTTCTCGGAAACGATTGAATACTTCAGAGAACGTCCCTTGAAAGCTACATTCAAAACATCATTTACAGGAGCGTTTGTCTTGTTGACTGTGATATCCTTTCGATTGTCCACGATACCACTCTTGTAAGAAAAACGATAAGATGTTTGTTTTTCAATTACAGCGAACACTTGCTTGAGCGTAGCGTTTGTCACATTGACCGATACTTTCTGATGTGCCGAAATGCCTATAAAAGGAATGCACAACAAAATAAAGATCACCAAACCTTTGATAATTTCAGGTTTCTTCATAAGTCTTAGATTTAGTTTTACATTATTGGTTAAAACTCACATTTGTTATATTTTATCTATTAGTAGATACAAGTGTATTATAGAAAAGTACCGAAACTTCTTCGATATTAAGATTCTTTAACAAAGTTATTCTCCTAAAAGTGATTCTTCATTGATGTGTTATCATCGTATGATATGGTAAAGATTACGTCTTTCAATAAAATATTTCTAACTGCTAAAATATCAATTGGTTAAACCCAAATCGGTCATTAGAGCCTAAACAGATTTTGTTTTATTGTCGAGCAGATTGGCTGTATTTGTAACGCAGGCGTAGCGGGCTACGTCAAGTTACAAAGACAGGCAAGATGCCGACAAGAAAATAAAAGATGTTAGGAAACAACACAATAGCAAGAATTTCTGAACATTGTGGTCTAATGACCGATTTGGGTTAAAGATTGACTATTACGAATGCAAAGGTAGGCTTTTTTCCTGAGAAGGCAAATTTATTTACGTAAAAAGTTAGTTTTGTGCCTTTTCAGCCGTGTTTTTTCTGTGTTTCGTGAAAAAAAATCATGCCCAACATCCTCAATTAGCGGGATAGTTGGGCATGAATTGATATTTATGTCTAAGTTGATTACCTACAAAGGATGCTTTTAGAAATCGTCGTCATCGCCTATTTCAGAGGCTTCGAGATTGAGTTCTTCAGGGTTTTCCTCGTATGTAGTACGATAGCTTTCCTCGGTGAGCTTGTCGTCATCAGGATCTTCATCGTCAGGATCGTTCTTGTAATAGTCGTCCTTTATTTCTACGTCATCGTCGTTGTCCTCCTCATCATCGTTGAAGTCTGTGCTTTCACCGTATGTGGACTTGAGCTTGATAGCTTCCGGCTTAGCCTTTGCAAAGATAGCCTCTACCCAGAGTCCCTTTGGAATCTGAAGTACTTCAAAGCCGTCAGCCATTTTTTTCTCGTAAAGACCACCTGGCTTATTGAGACGATCCTTAGGCAGGCTGGTGGTAGAGATATCGAAGCCGCTCTCGATGATGTCCTTGATGCTCTGTGAAAGGGAATCCCAACCACCGCCAAAGTTGCGGTCGATGACCTCGAGAAGTTTTGCAGCAGAGATATGACGGATATTCTCGTAAGTAAGGTCTGTGACGCGAAGTATAGGTCTCTTCTTGATAGCGTATTTCACCTTTTCGCCATCGTCCATCTTGAGAAGTCCTACGGACATTCCGCGTGCTTCATATTTCTTGATTATTTCAGGACGGTCGAGCTTCACTTCCTCTACTTCGAAGGCAGTGCGGACAATAGTGAGATAGCGAGACAGATTCTCGGAAAGGTCAGAATCTTTTTCTGCAGCTTCCCACAGACGGAATATATCATTCTCCTGTAGCTCCCAGACGTTGCTCTTGGTGAGATTTTTTAGTGTAATCGCTTGCTTATCTTTTGTCATTACTATTATATGTTATTCATATTATTTATAATCAGATGGTTAATGTTGCTTTGCAATAATCGGCAAATCCTGCATTTCCCTTTTCGACTGCAAAAATAATATATTACTTGTTTACAAACAAATTTTTTCATAATTATTTTTTGCTGAATTGATATATATTTCTTAATTTTGCGGTCGAATTCAGAAACCTGTACGGTTTACACCTATTAAATTATATATATAGCTTAAATCCTTGCTTATGCGAGGAAGGTAAAAGTATCTTAAAAGAAAGTAGTACTGTGGCTTGATTATCAGTAATAATCTCTAAATTAAGATTAGTATTTATATTATATTTATTTGTTTTTATTTATGAGTCCACTTGAAAAAGTCATTTTTGATAATTTCTTCAAATGTAATCATCTGATAATCAAATGGCGTTTTGTAGGATAAAGAACCAAAAGCTACTTTTTAAAGTGGGCTCATTTATTGATGTTTTTAAACCAACCCACAACCATCATAACCAATGTCAGAACCATTAGCAGAAAGAATGCGTCCTCGTACGCTTGACGAATACATAGGACAGAAGCATCTGGTAGGAGAAGGCGCTGTGCTGAGGCGCATGATAGACTCCGGCCATATCTCTTCGTTCATACTCTGGGGACCTCCAGGTGTGGGCAAGACAACGCTTGCCCAGATTATCGCCAACAAGCTGGACACTCCATTCTATACTCTCTCAGCTGTGACGTCCGGAGTCAAGGACGTGAGGGAAGTGATAGAAAAGGCAAAGAATGGCCGATTCTTCTCGTCTGCCAGTCCGATACTCTTCATTGATGAGATACATCGTTTCTCAAAGTCGCAGCAGGACTCATTGCTTGGGGCGGTGGAGCGCGGTATAGTGACTCTGATAGGAGCCACGACGGAGAATCCTTCATTTGAGGTGATAAGGCCTTTGCTCTCACGCTGTCAGCTCTATATCCTGAAATCTCTTGGCAAAGAGGATTTGCTCGAACTGATAGATAGAGCCATAACGACAGATGTAGAACTGAAAGAGAGGAAGATTACGGTCAAGGAGTCTGGCGCTTTGCTGAGATATTCTGGAGGCGATGCCCGCAAACTGCTCAATATCCTCCAACTTGTGGTGGAGTCGGAGAGCACTAATGAGGTGGTCATCACGGATAAACTCGTGCAAGACCGATTACAGCAAAACCCGCTCGCGTATGACAAGGATGGCGAGATGCACTATGATATAATCTCGGCTTTCATCAAGAGCATTCGTGGATCAGATCCAGATGCGGCACTCTACTGGATGGCGCGAATGATAGAAGGCGGAGAAGATCCACAGTTTATAGCTCGCAGACTCGTCATCTCGGCAGCCGAAGACATAGGTCTTGCCAATCCTAATGCCTTGCTCCTTGCAAATGCCGCCTTTGATGCGGTGATGAAGATAGGATGGCCTGAAGGCAGAATACCTTTGGCTGAGGCTTGCGTCTATCTTGCTACGAGTCCTAAGTCAAACTCTGCTTATTCGGGAATCAATTCTGCATTGCAGTTTGTCAAGGAGACTGGAAACCTCCCAGTGCCGCTACATCTTCGTAATGCACCTACCAAACTGATGGCGGAAATAGGCTATCATGACGGTTATCTCTATCCTCATGATTATCCAGGCAATTTCACTCCGCAACAGTATCTGCCTGAAGAAGCGAAGGGAGTGCGACTATGGCACGCCCAGCATTCACCTGTCGAAGAGAAACAATATCAGAATATGCTTCGTCTTTGGGGTGATAGGTTTAAGTCTTAGTGTCTCTCTATTCAGGATAATTACCATAAGTATGTAATCAAAATTATTTTGATAATGAATAGCTATTATAAAAATAATTCCATTCACCTACTTATATAATCATCATTATAAAAGAAAAACAATAATATAAGTAATGCAAAACGATTCATCAATATTGATAACACATTTTCTTGCGGTATTAGAATTTCTTGGTACATTTGCTTTCGCCATCTCCGGCATACGCCATGCAGCGGCAAAAAACTTTGACTGGTTTGGAGGCTTTATCTGTGGCGTAGCAGTAGCTATCGGAGGAGGAACCATCCGCGACCTATTGCTTGGCGTGCGTCCTTTCTGGATGCTTGATCCAATATATATGATTTGTACGTTTATGGCGCAGTTGTTCCTCGTGATATTCGCGCGCTACGTGGACCGTCTCGACAATACATGGTTTGTCTTCGACACCATAGGCCTTGCTCTCTTCACCATAGTAGGAATGCAGAAGACGCTCGATATGGGCTATCCTTTCTGGATTGCGGTGATAATGGGCACTATGACAGGAAGTGCCGGAGGCGTAATTCGTGACGTCTTGCTCAATAATGTCCCAGTGATATTCCATAAGGAGATATATGCCATGGCAAGTGTCTTGGGAGGATGCCTATTCTGGCTGATGAATTATCTCAATGTGGATATGAGAATCAGCGCTACAATCACTTTCATTATAATAGTGGCAATCCGCTTCCTTGCCGTGAGGTATCACCTCTCGCTTCCTATTCTCCATCTGGAACAGGATAAGGAAAAATAAATGTGAATTTGGGGGCGCAAAAGTGTATTTTTGGCACTAAATCAAAGAAAAATGCAGATTTTATTAAAAAAATGCCGAAAAAATTTGCGTAGTTCAGAAAAAGTCCGTACCTTTGCACCCGCAATTAAGAAATAGCATTGCTCACTAATGGTTCGTTAGCTCAACTGAATAGAGCATCTGACTACGGATCAGAAGGTTGCAGGTTTGAATCCTGCACGAATCACATAAGGTGACAATGGTTAGAATTATTTGCAAGGACGGTTCGTTAGCTCAACTGAATAGAGCATCTGACTACGGATCAGAAGGTTGCAGGTTTGAATCCTGCACGAATCACTCAGGATAAGGACAAAGAGGAAATGTTATTTCTGATTTGTCCTTTTTTTGTTTTGTAAGTAGGTGATAATAATTATCTTGATTGCCTACTTATACTCAAGTCTTGTAGAAGAGGTGTATGAAAATGCTTATGCGGCTTTCTGCGCCAATTGTTTATTTAAGGATAAAAATAGATGATAAGATGAAATACTATGTGACACATTTCCATATAAAGTGTGACGACGAGTCGGTAAAGGAGCCGAGTCGTGATATCCTTGCTGCGATAGCGGGAGAGTGTGGATATGAGACATTCATGGAAACCGATGAAGGAGTGGATGGATATGTCCAGACGGATATGTATGATGAGCAGATGCTTGCCGACAGTATATCCGACTTTCCTATAGATGGCGTTGCAGTGACTTACTCCACAGAGGAAGTGGAGGATCAAAACTGGAACCACACTTGGGAGCAGGAGGAAGGCTTTGAGCCGATAATCATCGATCATAAGGCTGTAATCTATGACATACGCCATTCTGACGAGAATGAAATCTCGCAGATGGATGAAGAGATAAAGATTGGCATTCAGGCTCGCAACGCTTTTGGCACTGGTACTCATGAGACCACTCGTATGATGGTTTCACGTCTTTTGAAGTCTGACCTTCAGGGCAAGCGCGTCCTTGACTGCGGTTGTGGTACGGGCATTCTTGCCATTGTAGCGCTGAAATGCGGTGCATCTGAGGCTGTGGCTTACGACATCGACGAGTGGAGTGTGGAGAATGCGGAGCATAATGCACAGATAAATGGAGTGGGAGAGAATATCCATGTTCTCGAAGGTGATGCAAAGGTGCTGAGTCATGTCAGCGGTGTCTTTGACGTAGTAGTAGCAAATATCAATAGGAATATCCTCCTTAATGATATGGAGACCTTCAAGAGCGTGATGAGCCAAGGCGCACATCTGATGTTGAGCGGATTTTATGAGAGCGACATTCCTATGCTTATCGAGAAGGCAGACGAATTAAGTCTCACTTTAGTGGATAAAACTCAAGATGGCGAATGGTGTTCGCTGGAGTTTCATTCGTAAAAATGCTGCGAAAACAGAGTTTTTTCGTCGTTTTTTAATAGTTGTTAACTATAAAATGAACGAAAAATAACATAAATATTTTTTGTCGCAGGAAGTTCCATAATTCCACTTTGCGACTTTGAATGCGCTGATTATCAGTAAGTTGATAGTGGTGGAATTAGGATGGAATTAAGGTGGAATTATGAGAAGTTCCACCCTATATTCCACCCTAATTCTACCACTTGTATTTATCTGAAAATGAAAAAGTTAGCGTTGCGGGGTGGAAGAGTGGAATTATAAATCAAAAAAAAATTTTTTTATTACTCAACTTTCGTAAGCAATAAATAGCTTCTCAGTACCCACTGCTGTAGTGAAAAGTAAAGTATCAATGTTTAATCTTGTGGTTTTATTGTTTAGTTTTTTTTTTGTGATTTTGTTGAATGTTAAAACAAGGCAAACAACTAAACAACCAAGCATATCTATGCTTTCGCTTTGCAATAACTATGCTTTCACTTTGCAATAACTATGCTTTTACATTGCAATAACTATGCTTTTACCTCGCAATAGCTATGCTTTTATAGAGACCCCCTCTTATCCCCCTGTAAGGGGGAGGCTATATACGTTCTTCGGCTTGCGGTTTCCAAATTGCGTCAGCGCGATTTTTCACTATTCACTATTCACAAAATTCAGAAAATGTAACTCCCATTCTTCATTCTTCATTTAGAATGATTCTCCATTTAGAATGATTCTTCATTTCTTTTCACTCCTGGATGCAAAGTTGCTTAAGGTCATACACCGAACCGTTGTATATATTCAGATCCACGTGTCCCTTGATGCCAGGCAGTTGTCCAGCATCTGTATGTTGCCAGAATTTCCATTCACCTTTATATTTTATTTTATCTACATAATAGTGGGAAATCCAGAATGGGTAGTCATCAAACCTTTTGTCGTTAAGGTTTGTTATCTTAAATTTATAGCTGGTGTATATGATAGGCTTCACGTGATAACGATCTTCTATGATGTGCAGCCATGTGAGAATATCGCGCTGAAAGTCTTCTATATCTTCGTCTTTGCTCTTCATCTCCACGTCAAGCACAGGCGGTAAGTCACCTTCTTCCAGTTTTACCTTATTAAGGAAGAAGTAAGCTTGATCACGAGCAGACGACTTTGTGCTCCAGAAATGGTAAGCTCCACGAATGAAGCCAAATTCCCTTGCCTGATGGAAATTGTCGTAGAAGTTTTCATCCACCAGTGAGGAACCCTCTGTAGATTTGATAATGACAAATCTAATAGGGCATTTATTGATAAGAGCCTCCTGCAGTCGTTCCCAGTCTATCTCGCCTTGATGGTGGGATATGTCGATGCCATGCGTCTCATATCCTTCAGGGTATTGGGCATCGCCGTAGATGGCTCTCCATCGGAATCCAGTAGGTCCGACAAAGAAATAATAGAATATGGCAATATAGATAGCAGCAACGACCGTTCCGCCAAGCCACCAAGCCCAGCGTGGAAGTTTCTTCCTTTTGGTGTTGTTTTTTCTATTGGCCATAGTTGTTTTTACGAAAAAAAAGTGAAAGGCAAGTGGTGAAAAAGATTCACGGCTCGCCTTCCGCTTTTATGTTATAGTAGATGAGGCAATCATCATTTAGATGTTGTCTGTCATCTGCTTATCTATCAGTAGCTTGATATTATTTATCTTCCTGCTCAAGAGTGAGAGTCATAGTAGGACGGTCGCAAACCTCTGCAGGGCCAAAGTACTGGATAGGACCAGGATATACGAAGCTGGTGTTGCGTGCCCACTCAGTGCGGTGACGTACGAAGTACTTGTAAGGCTTGCCAGAGAGCTGTACGAGAGCCTTCTTGATTACAGGCTTCATTTCTCCAGAACGCTTCTCCATGTTCATCATAGCAGTGATAGGAATACCACCAGCGATCCATTCGTCAGCAGGCTTGAATGTGTTGCGGATAGAAGACATATAGCCAGTCTTGCCAGCAGCAATCAGCATTGCAGCATTGAAGCCGAGAGAGTAGCAGTAGTCTGCGTCCCAGTTTGATGGAGCTGCGCAACGTCCTTCGTAACCGAAGAAGTGGTGCTGAGTAGCAAACTTGCCAGTGTAGATACCATCCTTCTTCCATTCGTCGAGCTTCTTAGCTACCATTTCAGCGAGGAGCTGCTCTGTCTCGATGAGAGAAACCTGTACGTTTCCGTGTGGGTCACGCTCAAGTGCGAGCTGACGAGAAACAGAGATAGGGAGAGACTTGAAGATAGCAGCATTCTCATCAGAGAGGTGCTTGAGCACGTAAGAAATCTTCTTGTCGTTAGCCACCATCTCGAAGTCTGCCTGATTAGCAGCGAGGAGGTCGTTGAGCTCAGCGATAAGCTTCTTGATAGCAGGGATAAACTCGATGAGTCCTTCTGGTACGAGTACCACACCGTAGTTCATACCGAGGTTAGCACGATCGGTGACAGTCTCACAGATGTATGTCACGATGTCATCGAGAGTCTGGTTCTTAGCCTCTACTTCTTCACCGAGAAGGGTGATGTTAGGGTGGGTCTGAAGAGCGCATTCGAGAGTAACGTGAGAAGCAGAACGGCCCATGAGCTTGATGAAGTGCCAGTATTTCTTACAAGAGTTACAGTCACGCATAATGTTGCCGATAACCTCAGAATATACCTTTGTAGCAGTGTCAAAGCCGAAGGAAGCCTCGATAGCGTCATTCTTGAGGTCGCCGTCGATAGTCTTAGGGCAGCCGATTACCTGTACGCCAGCACCGATAGAAGCATAGTATTCTGCGAGTACGCAAGCGTTGGTGTTGGAGTCGTCACCACCGATGATTACGAGAGCCTTGATGTCGAGAGCCTGAAGGATTTCGAGACCTTTGTCAAACTGATCCTTCTTCTCCAGCTTAGTACGGCCAGAGCCGATGATGTCGAAACCACCAGTGTTACGGTATTCGTCAATGATTTCTGCGGTGAGCTCCATGTAGTTGTGCTCTACGAGGCCGCCAGGACCGAGAATGAAACCATAAAGCTTGTTTTCAGGATTTAGTTTCTTGATACCATCGAAAAGACCGGAGATTACGTTATGACCACCAGGAGCCTGACCTCCAGAGAGGATTACGCCTACATTCATCTGGGCAGTGTTCATCTCGCCTTCTGTAGGCTCGAAATTGATGTATGGCATTCCGTAAGTGTTAGGGAACAGTTCCTGAACTTCTTCCTGGTCTGCTACAGACTGTGTAGCTTCTCCTTCTACAACCTCGAGAGCGCCACGCAAAGCCTTAGGAAGTTTTGGCTGGTATGAAGCGCGGGCAATTTGTAATGCACTTTTTTCCATTTTGATAAAAAGGTGTCTGTTTTTGGTTTAATTTTAAAGCTATATACTACTGATGGCGAACTCTGAGCGTCGCCTGGTTTTATACATTATTAAAAAGCAATGCAAATTTACTCATTTTAATTGAAAGAGGGAAGGAAAATCTAAAATATTTTTAAAAAACATACATTTTTTTGACCCATTTTTTTTTGTTTCATGATTTTTAACTACATTTGTGCATTAAATCCCTTAAAACTTCAAGATTTATGGCAAACAAAAGAGAACTTAAGAAAAGGATAAATTTCGTATGTGGCGGACTGTTTGCAGAGTGCGTTGCTGCATATACTTTCGGTTCAAGGGAGGATAAAAAGGAGAATGTCAGAGTGTTGCTCGGCAGCATCATCCACATGCATTCTGACTATATCATGCGTGTCTCTCATCCCGAACCGGGAATGAAGCCAAAGGCTTACTATAATAATCTCATTGATTCTTTCTATAAGGAAGTGAATGACGTGGTGGACAGAATAAGTAATATGCTGTCGTGATTATTACAGGAGGCTTCGTTAAATCATAACCTCAAAGATGATAAAGAAATTTAGCAGATGGCTACTCTATAAGCGTCTCGGATGGACTGCCGATGTCAATGTAGAGTTGCCGGAAAAGTGTGTGATATGTCTTGCGCCTCATACCAGTAACTGGGACTTCGTGTATTCTATGTTATATGGTAAGGCGGAAGGGTTTAAATCCAATTTTCTGATGAAGAAAGAGTGGTTCTTCTGGCCGCTCGGACCTATCTTTAGAAAGTTGGGCGGAATACCTGTATATCGTAATAAGAAGTCGTCGATGACGGATAATCTGGCGGAAACGGCTATGAGAGAGAAGTTTTTTCGCTTGGCAATCACTCCAGAAGGTACGCGCAAAGCAAACCCGGAATGGAAGAGAGGCTTCTATTACATCGCCCTAAAGGCTGGCATTCCTATCTTACTCTATGGACTCGACTTCGAGCGCAAGTTGATATATTGCCATCGCAGTTTTGTTCCTGCTGGTGACGTGGAGAAGGATATGCAGGAGATAAAAGAATATTATAAGGACTTCAAAGGCAAGAAGCCAGAGCAGTTCGCTTATTAGAATGACAGAGAATAAGAATAATATAAGTTTTTTAATAGTATCGTTTGTCATTGCCTTGCAGGCTTTCTCTCCAGTCGATACGTTTGCCCAGCGCAAAAACTGGTGGGGAAAGACCAAATATGACGGTCCGGCATGGGTGAGAAATGTCTCTCGTCCCAATGATATCGACCGTGGGCTTGATGGACATCACATCTCTCTCTGGGCAAGTCATGGCAGGTATTATATGCATGCCAAGGACAGATGGAAATGGCAAAGGGTGAACTTATTCTGTACCAACGAGGATGTGTTCACCCAGACTTTTGTTGTGCCTTATCTCATCCCTATGCTCGAACGTGCTGGTGCCAATGTCTTTACACCACGCGAGCGCGATTGGCAGAAGCATGAGACGGTCATTGATAATGACGGAGCGCAGATGGCGGTGGACGGAAATATCGTTTCTGGTGCAGTGACCAACTATGTAGAGGATGGCAAATGGAAGGATTTTCCTAACGCGGGATTCAAGATTCCATACCATTTTCGTATGTATGACGGTGATATGCCTTTTACAAACGGTACTGCCCGTCAGGTGAAAACGAAGAAAAAGAAGAGCACAGCCTTTGCTATTTACACACCAAAGATAGTGGAAAGCGGCAGTTACGCAGTCTATGTGTCCTATCAGACGGTGAGGAAAAGTGTGGAGGACGCCCATTATATAGTGGTACACAAGGGCGTGGAGACTCATTTTGCTGTCAATCAGAGAATGGGTGGAGGCACTTGGGTATATCTCGGCACCTTCGATTTCGATGCAGGACAGTCCATGGACAACTGCGTCATAGTGGATAATATGGCTTCGTCAAAAGGCGTTGTCACTACTGATGCTGTCCGCTTTGGTGGCGGAATGGGCAATGTCGTAAGGGGAAATACCACGAGTAACCTTGCACGCTGCATGGAGGGCGCACGCTATTATGCTCAATGGGCAGGCGCACCCTATAAGGTTTACAGTCAGAGAAAAGGCACCGACGATTATGCCGACGATATAAATGCAAGGTCATTGATGACTAATTGGCTTGCCGGAGGTTCGGAATATGTGCCTGATAGGGAAGGACTTGGCGTGCCAATAGAGCTCTCTTTGGCTTTTCATAGCGATGCTGGTTACAATAAGGATATGAAATCCATCTACGGGAGCCTCGGCATCTGCACCACGGATTTCAATGACGGCAGACTTGCATCCGGGCATTCACGCCTCTATTCCAAAGACCTTACCACGGCTTTGCTTACCCAGATTGACAAGGATATGAAGTCGATATACCGCACTTGGAATGTCCGTGACCTTTGGGATAAGAATTATTCAGAGACAAGATTGCCTGGTGTGCCATCGACGATTATCGAAATGCTGTCACATCAGAGTTTTCCAGATATGCTGCTTGCTCATGATCCGAATTTCAAATTCAATATGGCGAGAGCATTATACAAAGGCATAGCAAAATTTGTATGCCAGTCTCATGGAGAGAAATGCGTCATAGCTCCTCTCCCTCCACGTAGTCTTGCGGTGACAATGGACCATAAAGGCAAGGCGAAGATATCATGGAAAGAGACTGTGGATACCCTTGAGTCGTCCGCAAAACCTACCTCTTATATATTATATACAGCAGTAGGAAATGGAGGTTATGACAATGGACAAGTGGTGAAATCGAATGTTGTCACGATGAATCTCGGTCCGGAAGCACTCTATCGTTTCCGTGTCACAGCGATAAATAGGGGAGGTGAGAGCCTTCCATCTGAGGAAATGTGTGCTTATTTCCACCCTATGGCTCGCGAACAGGTGCTTGTGGTCAATGGCTTTCATAGGCTCGCTTCGCCTCATGTGAGGAAAGTACTGGCGCCTTCAGCGGATTATCATGGCAATATCTATTCTCAGTTGGGCTTCGATTTGGACGAGGATCCAGGCGTTTCATACGGCAAGACCCTCGCTTTTGTTGGTCGTCAGCAATGCTTTAATCCGGCAAGTGGTGGCGATGGCGGCCCAGGCTCTTTCGGTTCGAGCGGTAACGAGATGATGGGAAGTTTCATTGCTGGCAATGACTTCAATTATGTCGCTACACATGCTGAGGCTATTGCGTCGTCTGGAAAATATAGTATCGTCAGTTGTTCTTCGGAATGCGTAGGCATAAATAGGCAGATGGTGAACCTTTCCGACTATTCTGTCATTGACTTGATACTCGGAAATGAGCGTAATGACGGCTATTCCCTGAAGTATTACAAGACCTTCCCTGCTGCTATCAGACAGGCTTTGACTGCATATCGTGGCAATATTCTGGTGAGTGGTTCGTATGTCGGTTCGGATAATGTTATGTCATCCGACTCTGCTTTCGTGGCAGACGTGCTGCATTGCGACTATCTATACCAGTATAGAGAACCAGATGCCTCGGTGAATGGTATGGGAACGCAGTTTGATTACCATCATTCCATCAATGAGAATCATTATGCTTCCACCTCTTCTGACGTCCTTGCACCGACAGATCAAGCCTTCAGTGCTCTCGTGTATGCAGATGGAACCTCAGCGGCAGTGGCGTATAATGCTTCCAATCGTCGTACATTCACTATGGGTTTCCCTTTTGAATGTATCAAGGACAAGGCTAAAAGGGTGTATGTAATGCGAGGAATACTCGCCTTCTTTCGTCCAAATAATTAAAGCCTCCAAGCTCTCATCGCCGTATTCCCCAGCAGTCCGCCACCGTGTCGGGGGTTTTTACGCCCGATAGTTCAGAAAATACAAACCCCAAATAACAAGAAAAAGCAATGACCATACAAGCTAATTCATCAGGCACACGCTCTATCGAGATAACCGAAGAGCACCTTGCCACTATTAGAAAATATTCCCTTCTCAATGGTCTTATCGACAGCAACGGCATTGTCGATGAGAGCGTTCTTGATAAGTTGAAACTCAATATCCGTGCTTTGCTCGACTCTGTAGGAACCAGCGACAAGGCACTTCTCGACCTGTGCTTCGACGTAGTCTATCATAAGGACATGAAAGCACTCGGTCTTCACAATCTAATAATTCTCTATGCAACTCACGGACTTTCTGCCAACGACGAAGAAGGAGTGTGAACTTCGAGGTTGGACAGAACTTGATATTATCCTTTTCTCCGGCGACGCCTATGTGGATCATCCATCTTTTGGTGCCGCTGTAATAGGTCGCACCCTGGAGAATGCTGGTTATCGCGTGGCTATAGTGCCGCAACCTGACTGGCATGGCGACTTCCGTGACTTCAAAAAACTGGGTCGTCCTCGCCTCTTCTTTGGTATATCTCCTGGCTGTATGGACTCTATGGTCAATAAATATACGGCAAACAAGCGACTTAGATCCGAGGATGCCTATTCTCCAGACGGTCGTCATGACTGCCGTCCGGAAAATCCTACCATCGTCTATTCGCGCATATTGCGCCAGCTTTTCCCCGATGTGCCGATTATTCTCGGTGGTATCGAGGCAAGTCTGCGCCGTCTTACCCATTATGATTATTGGGATGACTGCCTTCGCAAGTGCATACTATGCGATTCCGCTGGTGATATGATTTCCTACGGAATGGGAGAAAAGACTGTTTTGGAGCTTGCTCGTCAGCTCGATGAAGGACTTTCTATCCATGATATCAAGGATGTTCCACAGACTGTATATATAGCTAAGCATAAGGAAGATATATCGGGTGGTATCACTGACGATGATATCATCCTGCATAGTCATGAGGAATGTCTTCGCGATAAGCGTGCCGAAGCCGAAAATTTTCGCCATATCGAGGAGGAAAGCAATAAGATGCACGCCCAGAGACTCATACAGGCAGTAGATGGAAAATACGTTGTCGTCAATCCGCCTTACCCGCCAATGACGACAGAAGAGGTGGATGCGTCATTTGATTTGCCATATATGCGAGTGCCACACCCTAAATATAAGGGCAAGCGCATTCCGGCTTATGAGATGATTAAGTTCTCTGTAAATCTACATCGTGGATGCTTTGGCGGATGTGCCTTCTGTACAATTTCTGCCCATCAGGGTAAATTCATTGCCAGCAGGTCGAAAGAAAGCATCATGAGAGAGGTGAAAGAGGTGGTAAAACTGCCTGATTTCAAAGGCTATATCTCTGATCTTGGCGGACCGTCTGCCAATATGTATGGCATGCACGGACGCAATCTCAAGGCGTGTGAGAAATGCAAACGTCCTTCATGTGTGCATCCGGCTATCTGTCCTAATCTCGATACAGACCACTCGCGGCTTATTGATATCTACCGCTCTGTGGATGCCTTGCCAGAAGTGAAGAAGAGTTTTATAGGTTCAGGTGTGCGCTACGACCTCTTGTTGTATCATAGTAAGGATGAGAAAACTAACGAATCAGCTCGTGAATACACACGTGAATTGATATGTAATCACGTCAGTGGACGACTGAAAGTGGCTCCTGAGCATACTTCCGATTCGGTTCTTTATCTTATGCGCAAGCCTTCCTTCCGTCTTTTCGAGGAGTTTAAGCGCATATTCGATAAGATAAACCGTGAAAAAGGACTCAAACAGCAGATTATTCCATATTTCATCTCTTCCCACCCAGGATGTCATGAAGAGGATATGGCAGACCTCGCTGTGCGCACTAAGCGTCTTGATTTCCAGTTGGAGCAGGTTCAGGACTTCACTCCGACGCCGATGACGGTGAGCACGGAGACGTGGTATTCAGGTTTTGATCCATATACTCTCGAACCAGTCTTCTCTGCCAAGACGCAAAAAGACAAGCTTGCCCAGCGTCAGTTCTTCTTCTGGTATAAGCCAGAGGAACGTATGCAGATAGAGGCAACGCTTCGTCGTATCGGTCGTCCCGACCTTATTCGTGAGCTTCTCGGCGGTGTAGCCCCTGCTCCGCAAAAGCAATGGAGAAAGGAAAGCGAAGCTCCTGAGCGTAATAACAGGCAAAAAAGGACGGAAAAAGGCGGTAATAACGCTCCGAAAGCTAAGGGAAAAGACGCCCAACCGTGGAAGAAGAAGTCATACAACCCTAACTTTCAGACTCCTCCGAAGAAGAGAAGGTAAAGCAATACCATCCATATAATAATAACAATCAGTCAAATCCGCTTTGGAATGTCAGTCATCTGATGTTCTGGAGCGGATTTGTTTGTTTTCGTGTTGTAATCCAATAGTTGCTCAAATGGAATATATTCGTTTTCGTATTGTCTGGTAACTACTCAGGTAGGTTTGCCGTACTCATATTATGACGAAACGATAGCAGC
>SAMEA104315432__coassemble_233_pt1 | contig 30931 bp, 20 predicted proteins | sample SAMEA104315432__metabat2_low_PE_031 | metagenome-assembled genome bin SAMEA104315432 (sample SAMEA104315432) | gut metagenome | biome: Monkey gut; feature: monkey-associated habitat; material: faeces | place: China | collected 2013
GTCTTCTTCGGTGTAGTCGTCGGACTCTTCCTTTAGCTGCTCTGAGAATGAGCGGAGGTCATCGATGGCTTGCTCCTGCTTGTTGCAGGCTGTGAGGACGAGGGACAGGATTGCTATCAGGAGGGCTTGGATTATGGAATGGGATTTCATTGTTCTTTTTTTATAAATGAAGGATGAATGAAGAATGGTGGTTTGCGCGGTTGCTGTGGCTAAAAGTCGTCAGCCACGGATGGCTGACGCTTTCTTCTATACATTGATGAGATAGGGATGTGGGGTTATAGTTTAACCTTGAGTTGGTCAATGATGCCGTCGGTCATTTGGTCGATACCTGTGTCCTGAAGTGCTGAAACGGCATAGAAATGGAGTGACGCGTATGTATTCTCGAGATTATTGATTTCTCCTGCCATTCCCATCTGCTGTGCAATGAAGTCGCGAATCTTGCCTTCGTCCTGCTTGTCTTTGCGATGTATGTATCCTGTGTCAGCCTTGACGAGGATGAGATTGACGTGGATTTTGTCAGTCTTGTGCGTGAACTGCTGCGACATGGTCTGTATGGTCTGTATGACATTGGAGAGCTTTTCCTTCTTTGCAACGCCCTTGTCGGTGATGTTTTCCTTGTACCATTTAGCGAATTCACCGTCTATGTCGTATTCGGAGAAGTCCATGGTGAACGGGTCAATGAGGATGGAAACGACTTGTACGTCTTTGAAGAACTGCATATATTCCTGTCTTACTCCAGCGTCGGTGAATAGCTCACCTCCTACGTCATTGATGAAGAAATGGTAAGGCATTCGTCCTTTTCCAGGCACGATAATCTGCAGACTTCTTCTCATGTCGGATACGCTGGTCTTTGCAGCGAGTTCCTGCTTCTTTCCTTCCTTGATATTGGCTATGATCCGCTTGGCTTCATTGCTGACATTGTCGGTGAATGTGATTTCTGCATATCGTTTCATCATGTTGCCTACGAAGCGGTATGTGAGGCACGTCTTTCCTGATTCAGGGAGACCCACGAAAGCGATGTGCTTCTCCACGCCGGTCTGATAGCCTATTCTGCGGTTGCAATGCGGGCAGATGCGTTCGAGCTCGTCTCTGCCGTTGAGAATCATCGTAGGCATTTCTTCCTGGGTGATAGGGTGCTTGATGTGGAAGAGACCGTACATTCCCGGGCGTAGCTTGATGGGCAGCTCGTAGCCTTCCGAGAGATATGTGGCAGGCTCTGACGGGTTATGGCAGAACGGGCATGGATGCTTGATGTTGTATCTGGATGTCATGATGGTCTCCACGAGCCAGAATATGCCGGCTATGACCATTGTGATGACGGCCGCTATGATGCCTATGACTATCGGAGTGGCGACGACGCATAGGAATGCTACGCCGTATTCCGAAATCATGAACATTCCGAGGTCCCATACGTTGAGTGCGCTGTAGAAATTGAAACCGGCTTCTACACAGGCATTTGCGAATGCCTTGAGATTGTCGCTGAAATATACTATGACACCACCTATGATGAGCGGCAGACATCCGACGGGCTGGGTGCCGATGAGACACAGTACGCCAGCCACGACGCATATCCATCCTATTATGATAAGCGCCCATATCAGTAGCTTGACGAGCCACAGGAGCAGGTACCCGGCACCTCCCACGATGAAGAGGCATATTCCGGCTATGATGGCTGATATGAGTAGCGACATGGCTATGAAGATTACTGCCATGTATGGCTGCTTGTTGAACATGAACAGTCTGCGCATGTTGTTATCGTCATATTCGCCTCCGATATTGCTCCAGATGTCCTTCCATTTGTCGGAAAGGAACGTGAGGAGGAAAATTATAGCGCTTAGAATGGCGAATGACCAGATGACTATCGAACCGTTCTGGTCGAGGCTATACTCTGCCGCGAGTGGCATGATGCTTGATATGGCGTTGATCATAAGTGCTTGTATTTATGGTGGTTCTACTTCTTTTTATCGGTATTTTTCTTGTCCGTATTGTCTTTGTCTTTTGGTAAGAAGACTCGGAATATGGACTTGAAGAATCCTTTTATCTTCTTGCTGCGGAGGTATGACTTGTATTCTTTCTCATAGTTTTGCTCCATCACTTTAGCTCTCATTTCCTTGTCTATGCCGATTTCTTTAGCGAGAGCGAAAGCCTGCTCGAACTTCATTTTCTTCATCTTGCAGATGATGATGCCGAGCATAGGTATGGAATGCTTGGCGTCGAGATCGTCGATCATATCATTGGTGCTGACGTTATGATTGAATTTGTCATAGAGGAGTGCGAGTTCTTCGGCAGGAATGTCACCTTTCTGATATGCTTTTACGAAGGCAGGAATCATCATTCCGAAAGTCTCATTGTCATCGAGCAAGCTGACGAGTGAGAATATCACCGGTACTTTCTTTTCGTGGAGTCGCTCGTAGCCATTGTTTGCCACCATGTCGAGGTATAGTGCAAAGTCAGCGAGCTGGTCGTCCTTTACCGCAGTGAAGAATCCGAGAATATTGACATTTATGGCAGTGAGTGCTTCTCGTGCTTTGTCATGGTGCTGCATATAGAGCGTCTTGACATAGTTTTTGAAGTTGGCGTATATGCCATCCTGATGGTATCCAGTCTGTATGAGTGCTTTCAGTTTCTCGTTGCCGTGGAGAATATCCGTGAGCTTCTGTATGCTTTCGATGGATGAGAAGTCGGCTTTGTGTGCCTTGATGGAGTAATAGAACATCGGAGCGTACTTGCAGTCGTCGAGCTTATGCTGGAATAGCTTGAGGAAGTCGGGGCATGTCATGAACTGTAGATAATGCTCCATATATTGCCAGATGGTATCAAAAGGCTTTAGTTCATCTTTGAGCACATGGACGAAGAACAGCATTTTTCCCTCATTGTCAGCGCCATAGCAGTCGTCGATGATAGGAATGAGATATTTGCTTTCCATGTCGCGAGCGAGGAAGCGGTCGTAGAGCATTGTCTCCCTGTCGCTCAGTTCGGCTTCAGCGAGCAGGTGTCGGTATAGCTTCAGCATATCATTGTCGAGCACTTTAGCGAGTGTGAAGTCACCGTTTCGCTCGAACACGTCTTTGTCGAAGAACTGCACCACGCTGTCGTATCCGATTTTGTCGAGCACACCTCTGAGCACGTCAGGGCTTGTGAGTATGCACTCGCTGACGTGCTGCTTGACAGCATTGCAGTTTTCTTTCATGTCAAAGCCGAGAGCTTCAAACTTATGGAACTCCCTGATGAGCTTTATGATATCAGCATAATTGGCATCATTGATGGTCTCCTTGACGATGGAGTCGAAGAGCTGTGCGTTGTTTTTTTCTTTCTTTGTATAAGGCATCAGGACATTGAGGAACTCGTCATTGAGATGTCCCTGCTTGTCCTTGAAGTTATTGTAAGAGAAATTTCCCGGTTGTATGCAGTATAGGAAGAAAGCATCGTTTGTGACTTTGGATAGTTTCTTCACAGAGGAATATTCCGGCATGAGCAGCCATCTCAGGATATCGTCGATGTCGCTTTTGTTTTCAGTGAACGACGCCGATACGAAGTCCTGCAATTCGTGGCTGAAAGTCTTAGCCTCGTCGGTGTCGGGCATGGTGGCAGAGTCGAGGTCTATATAGCTGTAGAAGCCACCGGGATAGACCTGATGAGGGTAAGAATCGAGGATAAAGTAGATGTCGAAGAATTCGTTAGGGCCTTCAGCGCGGTGATTGACTCTGGTATGGATTTCAGTAGCAGACTTTGCATCGAGCATACGGTAGAAGTCAGCCGTGATTTTGAGTGCTCTCTGTCTGTCAGCCTTGACATAGAGTTTCTTTCCCGCCTGCTTAGCAGCGAGGAAATGGAAGAACAGTTTCACCACATCCTTGTCGAGAGCATTCTCCACGTCAGCAGTGAACGGTTTGTCGTCTGCCGGCAGTAGTGGCTGTTTTCCTATGGAGATGGTGCGCATTTCCTCATTGTCGTCAGTAGGTCTGACAGATGCAGGAATGAAATGATTAGACTCAGGGAATGCTTTCTCATATAGAATCTGGTAAGCAGAGCTGTCAGGCGTCTTGTCGAAGATGTAATAGTCGATGACGAAATTGCCTGGACGCGTAGGAGCGTTAGTCTTGTAGAATGAATAGTCGAATCCCACGTAAGTCCTTCTCGCTATGAGGTGGTATATATTTCCCTGGCTGTCAGATATGGCAGTAACAGCATAGTCCTTGGGAATATTGTCCATGCACGCAGGATTCTGCATTATCTGCTCAGGTGTAGGCGTGTTCTGATACGTCTCCCAGTCGTCAGCTGGGAATAGATTGAGCGCATCGATGGCTTTCAGGAGAGAGTCCGGCGTGCCTTCAGTGGCAGTTCTCAGACCGAAGCCAGTGCCTCCAAGCATAGATGCTTCGGATGAATTGTATATGACGTGATAATATTTCATAGGGCAAGGTGTTTGGTTATTAGGTACTGAAGTTTCGCAACAGTAATAAAATATCAATAAATAAAAATAAACAAATATATTTTTTTCTATTTTTCTCTATTGATATTTTACACTTCCCCACGGCAGTGGGGACTGAGGGGCTATTTATTGTTTGCGAAAGTTGAGTTAGGTAAATAAACTCTATTTATGATTGAGCATTATTACTCTACAGGAATTCCGAATCCTCCGATTTTATGGAGCAGCCAGATGAGCGGATCCATGACTCTGAATGGCTTTACCTGTTCATCGTCAGGTATTCCGATTTTCATTTTGTCGTTGGTCATAGCGCCGAGCGCTGAAACTCCGAAGAATCTTGCGTTGTCGCCCCATTTCTGGGTGATGTCATATCCGAGTGCTCCTTCGTCCCAGTGGTTCTCCATATAGTTTTGTATAGTCTTGCTTGCCTCGTCCACCTCGTTGAGAGAGAGAGTGCCAGTCTGAATGAAAGTGCTGTTGTGCTTGAAAGGTTCGATGTCGAAGTCGAGGTCTTTCTGATTCTGTATGACGGAATCGAACTTGCTCATGACGAACGCGAACGGTGTCTTGAGTAGCTGTGGATTCTCTGTGGCGAAATTTTTCAGTGCATCCATAGTCTCTCCGAATGGAGTAGCCTTGTCGGGATTGATAATATTTTTGGCAGCGAGAATCTTCTGTATATATGGCAGCGAGAGTGTGTCGAGGAGCACGATGACCGCCTTTGATTTCTCCAGATATTTAGCATTCTTCTTGATTTCTTCCGGATCCTTGAAACTCTCGCCTGCAGTATCGTAGAATACGAGATAGACAGCCTTCTTTGTGGCGTGGCTTTCGAGGCGGAAGATCCATGGGATAGGGTGGGATGTGACAGCAGTCTTAGCCACCGGCTGATGTTCCTTGAAGATGGAGTCCTTTGCTTTCTCGTATAGATTGCGAGTGTATTCCGCCTTTGTTCTGCCTACGAGCTGAGGGAGAATCTGTCCGAGCTTCAGTTTGTAGCCGTATTTCTGCAGCTGCTGTATGAGTGCCACGATATAGTTTGACTTTCCGCTTGCCGGTCCGCCAATGACAGATATGATTTCAGAGCCTTTCTCGATCATCTCGGTAGGGAGCCAGTTGTTGCAGTGAGGGCAAACGAATCTGGTGGACGGTGCTCCGCAGACGTCGCATTCGCACGCTCTTGGCTTGTAGCCGAGTAGCTTGTCTTTCAGTCCGATTTTCGGAAAGAAGACGTGCTTTGACATTACCATGCTGTCCCAATGATTGTTGAAACGCTTGTTTTCTTCTCTCTGACAAACGTCTCTCAGCGTTCCGTCGATGGTACGTGAGGTGTAGTTTTCGCATTGCACCATTACTTCGGTGTTCTTGAATGACTCGAAGCAGTATGGGCATAATATTGTTTTTGCCATGGCTGTTGTTGTTTTTGTTATTATTTTGGCATATCTGCTGGTAACGGGAGACCCCCTCTTATCCCCCTGTGAGGGGGAGGCTGGTTACGTTCTCCGGCTTGCGTTCTTTCCTCTGTATATGCCATTTATGAAAAAATGGATTCTTCCTCCAGGGAGGTCTCTGTATCCAACTTCCCCCTCACAGGGGGATAAGAGGGGGTCTTTGGTTCTTGGTCTTTTGCTTCTTCACACTTTCGCTGTTCCAGTGCCACGGATTTCAAAGCTGTTGATAGGCACTTTCTCATCTTCGTGAGGCCAGAACTTGATGAATAGAGACTTGGCAGACTTGCTGATACCGAGTGATTGCAGGTCGGTCTTCATCTCTATGACGTCGCCTTCCTCGCCTTTATCTACGTCGATGCAGTGGACGCCGCATCTTCCGTCCGGGATATTGATAATGACGTCAGGAGCGATGATGAGGACACATCGGCATGGGAGTGGCTTGTCGATATGGAGACGGATGGTGATGACCTTCTTTGCGCCTATGCCAAGGAAGCCGCCAGAGGATTCGCTCTTGACGCTGATGCTGCCCTTAATGGTCTCTACATCGACCACCGGCATCGGCTCCATCGTCAGTGCTTTCATCTCTTCTATAAGTCTGCGCTTGCCCACGAGAGTAGGTTCATGGTCAAACTGTGCCTTGATCTCAAGATATTTAGGACGTAGGTCCTCATATTTTTTCACGATGTCGCTGAGGTTATCAGGCATTTCGCGCAGGTCGTCCACCAGTTTGACGTACATCCTTATGGTCGTCTCCCTTGCCCTGATGCTTTCCACGATGTCCTTGACCTCATGCAGCTGCAGCAGGTCGATGAGCAATGAGTTTCTTCTCTCTATAGCCTTGAGGCACTCTATGGCTTCCACTTTAGCAATGGTCAGTTCATCGCTGGTGGACATCTTAGAGATAGTCTCCTTAGCTTTGTCGAAATCGCTTTGCTTCATGAGAGCTTCCCATGACTCTCTGAGGTCTTTGTTTGCATCGTTGACGCGGTCGTAGGCAGACTTGATTTTCTTTTCAGCCTCTTCAGAGTGTGACCTTAGCAATCCGAGCTCTTCAGCATTGTGGACGTAAGTGCCTATCCTGGCTCTCTCATTAGCTTTGTCGGCATAGAGTCGCTCAATGTCGCGTATGTCTTCCACCAGCGTGGAGTATTTGACATTGTAGCGTCCGAGAGCCTCCTGTATGGCATTATCGTCAAAGAACGTGTACTTGCCATCGCTCGATGTGACGCTGACACAGTCTTTCAGGAAGATATCCTCCCTGAAGATGTCGCCTATGAGGATGGTGTGCAAGTGGTTATTGCGTATGTTTTCGCTGTAGTATTTTGAGATGGCATTGATGGTATTGCGTATAGCTTCCTTTTCGATGAGGTTGAGCTGCTTGCCGTCAATGAGCAGAGGCGGATAGATCTTTCCAGGATTTTGAGAGTAATGGAAATTTTCCACCCAGAAATCATTGTCTCCTTTTCTTCCTTTAAGCCATGTCTCAGTAAACTGCATCTGATATATATACTCCTGCTCTTTCTGTGCCTGCAGGAGCATATTATTGCTTCTCTCATAGAAATCAACTACCATTTTGGCGAGTTCCATCTTGAGAAATTCGCTTCCTTTCTTCTTCAGTCTGACAGCTTCATCGCCCTGCATGAACTGCTCTCCGCACCATGTCTGCACAGATAGGAGGATGTCATTGCCAGAAGACTGTATGACCAGCATCTGATCTCCGAAGGCAGCAGTCATGGTGCTGTTGTCCCATTTCACTTTTTCGGCGAGCAAGTCATTGATTTCCTTGCTGTAACTGCGTATTTTGCCTAATTTCTTCTCGATATAATCAGCGAACGCTCGCCTTGCCTTCAGTGGAATGACCGAGGAGAAATGCAGCACGACCTCAGGCGCCTCGGTGAAAAGAGTCATATTAGCCCATTCTCTGAGCGTGGATATGATGCCCGACAGGTCGAGCAGCTCGATGAATAGGTATGGCTCGCCCGGCACTTTGTCGGCTTTTGCTATGTGATTCCAGAAATCCCCGTAGAAGCCTTCTTTTCCAGCTTCGGCGTTAGCTTTGTTTGTCTCGCAGGAATTGAATGCCCCATTGCTTGTGGCATTAGAGAAAAAGAGCCACATTCGCCTTGATGCCTGCTGGTCCACGTATTTGTTTACGTTTCCCGAATCGCCCATTCCTATGGGTATTATGTAGTCGTTGTCGAGATATAATTGGAGGTATTTAGCCATAGATGTCTTGATTAGTCACGTTTCGCAAGCAAAGCATTGCCCCTCGGTCCCCACTGGCGTGGGGAAGATAAAAATATCAATATAGAAAAACAAAGAAAAAATATAGTCGTTTGTTTTTGTTTTTGTTTATTGATGCTTTTCTTTGAATTGCGGTCTGTTGGACGCTTGCTGAACTGCAGTAAATTGTCATTTTCCCCTTCCATTTTGATGAGAAGGAAAACGAACAGAGTGGGGGAGAAGATAGCACTTCTCCTCCCCCATTATTGGAATCAATTAGTAGCAAAGACTTCCTTCAGCAGCACCTCTTCGAGGTAATAGAGTGCTGTAGCGATGAATACAGGCATACGGTATGAGTCATCATTATTGTTGATGATATTGTTGAGGTATTTCTTGTATTCAGGATCGCGTACGATGAAGTTTCGCACATTGCTTACCGTATCAATCTTCTCCTGTAGTCTGTTGGTATTCGTGTAGATAGGAGTTGCTCTGCCTACAAACTGCAGGAATATGTTCATGAAATCGTCGAAATTCTGGAATGTGCGTGGCAAAGAGATTGCGCCTTCGCTCTCGTAGAAATTGTCATCGACGAGGGATAGCTCATCTTGCTCCACTCCATTGAGCTTGATGCCCACCTCTCCGATAACTTCCTGCTTTCGGGCATCGTATTCCTGCTTTGCCTTTTCATTACGCTTACCGTAGATATTCTTGCGGTTAGGCTGTATGCCGGTAATCTCATGACGTGAGACGAGACCGCGAGCCACCTCGGATTTGTTTTCAGAGTTTTCGTTGCATCCGTAGTTGTCCTCATCGCAATTGTCATAGATGCACTTGATGGCGAAGTCCTCATTGCGTTTCAGCGCCTCATTGATGGCTTTATTCTTGATACCCACCTCAAAGCAAGCGTCGAGATACGCCTCCACTTCCTCCTTCTTGAATGTGAAGAAGAGCCACTCGAAGAGACGTCCGCCCTTGCCGAAGTAGCGGAAATGCACCTCTTCCACCTTGTCCATCCTCTGCGTAATGATAGCATTTCTGACGAGCATACCGGAGTAAGCCATGAGAGCGCCTACGATATATGCAGGGAGGGTGAATACGAACGGCACGTCGCTCTTGAGGAATCCGTAGAACTTCTTGAAGTCCTGGTCTCCATGCAGCTGGTCGAAGATATTGTTGAGATAATATGGAGCTCTGAGTTTGTCCACCTCTATGCTGTCAATGTCCTCCACCTTGATGTCGGTAGCCCTTGAAGCATGGAAATTTCTGATGCAGTCGCGGAATTTCTTTGAGTCGATGATAGCATCGAAGAATACTCCGGCAGCCATTCGTACAGAGCACTGAGTGTAGAGTCTTCGGTCTGTCTTTCCGCGCTCATGTCGTGCAGTCGGAGTGGTTCTGGTCTGCAGTCGCTGCTCTGTCGCTGCTGTGGTGACAGGCTTAGGAGGAGCAGCTGTCTCGTGTGCTTTGAGGAAATCGATGATATCCGTCTTTCCAGCCTCTTCGAGGTCGATGAGTTGTTCCAGTCCGCGCTGACGCACAAGGTCACACAATTCCTTTCTGCTCATGCTCTTGTAGTCAACCGACTGTGTACCAGAATGCTTCATAAGGAATTCCACGATCTGGCTCCTGCTCACCTCTTCGAGGTCAATAAGATGCTCAAGTCCGAGGCGACGCACCTCTTTGCACAGTTCGCTACGGCTCATGTCCTGATAGTTAGGCTGTCCGGAATCGCTGGTTTTGAGTAGTTCCACGATTTCCTTTCTTCCCATATCGTCGAGAGCGTCCATGGTGGCGAGCCCGCGTTTGAATGCCATATCAGCCAATTCTCCGCGTCCATACTCATTATAATCGATGGCAGGAGCCGCCAGAGGCATAGGTTGCTGTTCGGCAGGCTTAACCGCCTGAGGCTGCTCATTGCAGTTGTCCTGAGTGTCCTTTCCGAGCACGAGAATGTCGGATGTGGAACCGCCAATGTCGATACCCACGAAGAGTTTGTAGTCTTCGAGTGCAATTCTCTTGTCGAGGAAGTAAGAGCATACGGCTTCAGCCTCTGTGAAGGAGAATTTCTCTCTGTCGTCGAGTCTGTAGTCAGGGCATGGTGACGGTATGTCAGCGTATATGCTTTCGAGTGCTCCCATGTCATTGGCTCCCATAGCGCTTGGGTATGACCAGTTGAGAGTCTTGGGATATAGACCTTCCGCGAAGAGGTCAGCGCAGATTTGTATCCATACCATCTTGACGAAAGCCGCCTTTCTGCGACTACCGTCAGAATCCACGAGCCACTTCATGTTGTAGTGCAGTTTGCCAGCATTAGTGGTAATCTCGTAAGGAGTCATGCTCTTGACGGTGATATTAGTCTCATTGACAGGCACGCCGCCGATGAGTTCCTCTCCCATCATATTGGTATCGATAAACATCTGGTCGTGCTCATGCAGCCATGACTTTATCTGTCCGTTCTTATTGCGTGGCTCTTCATTAGAGATAAAGAGCAGCTCGTTAGGCTCAGCCGTAAAGACAGGCTTATTATCGAAGCCGATGATGGCGAGTCTTCTGTTGGAGAACGGAACCGGACGAATGTCATTGGCTCCTTGTCCAGAGTAGTAAGCGCAAGAGTTGGTGCTTCCGAAGTCGAATCCCACGGTGGTGCCAGATAGCGTGTCGGTGTCTCTGATGACCTGTATGCCCTGCGGCTCGTCAGGATTGCAGTACTGAACCCTGCGCAATACGAGCCATCCGAGCTCGCTGACGGAGTTACCTATTCGCTTGCGTATCTTGATGCGTCTCAGCGGCTTGTTGGTCCTTATTATCTCGTATGCGTGAGTGTCAGATGTGGCAGCCGCTGGATATTTCACCATTTTGAGGAAAGCTTCCTTAGAGACTTTGCTCAGTACGTTATTGTCCTCTATGTCAGCTATTTCATCAAATACCGGTACCATCTGCACATCGGTGGTGGCATTGGTAGGGAACTCGCTGTAATAGTAGTATTTCTGCCATTTAGCAGAGCAGAAATTAGGCCATGCGAAGACCTTCTTAGTGGAGTTAGGTACCTCGATATTGAATGAGCGGTTGCGTATATTGACCCATTCTCCTTCTCCGTCGATGCGCGCCTTGAGATATACATCCACCCTTTTACCGTTCATTTCGGCTTTGACAATGACGTTCTTGTTAGCGCCTTTGATGATGGATTCAAACTCCTGCTTGAACACATCTCTTAGTGCGAACTCGCTGAAAGGCACAGCAAAGAACCACGTCTTTCCCTCCTGCTCGTCATTGGCAGTGAGGAAATGTACAGGAGACATACGGTAGTCGTTCTCCATCTTCGAAGTGGCTCTGCCCATATTGTCGGTGGACGGCACAGCGCAGTCTCGCCATCCCGCCAGGTAGTCGCTGTCGATGAACAGGCTTTCCACATTGTCCACCACCACATCATTGATTTCCGCCATAGTGATTGCTGGATCATTAGGCTTTGTGTAGAAGATGCCGTTTCTCCAATAGTATTTCGCCTTGATGTCGAGCAGTTGTCCCAGAGGTCCTTCCGGTCGCTTATGGTTTACAGGAATATTCTTTGCCTTTTCCGCAATGGCTTCACCGAGAATATCCTTGATGTCGTCCATCCAGCTTGCCACGGCACCATTGAGCACCATACCAATGATATGGTATCTTGCATCAGTAGTGCTTGGCTGGTCGGTAAGGTCATGGTCGGTGTCCCATATACTCTTCAGAGTATTGACATATTCAGCAGAATTTTTCTGAATGCCATTGAGGAAGGAATATAGTTTCTTGAGGTTATTGAAGTGCTTGTCATTGTATTTAGCACCGCCTTCCTTATAGAAAGTCTCATATTCCCTCGATGCAGGGTCCTGAAGCTTTCCGCCATTGATCCAGTATATCCTTTGGTCGTCGTCCGGCATAGTGTAGTTCATGCCAGAGAAGAGGATGCTGAAAGGCGAAGTGCCACCGATGACAAAGCGTCTGTCACCGTTGTGATAATAGAGCAGCTGCATTTTCGGGTTCTCATTCTTGCCCTTCTGGTGCTTCCACAGTGGAGCATTCTCAAAGAGCATCTCAGAGTATGTGCTGAGGATGTCAAACTGTCCGGAGCGTGAAGTCATGTCTTTAGGCACGAGGTCGATAGGCGCGGTCAGTTCGAAGTCTTCAGGATAGAGTACGTATGCAGCGATGAGTCCTCGCCATTCGCTTCTCATGAAGGCGTAGAACTGTGTTAGAGTGCGAGTGTCGCCGGCTTCATTGCCAGGCATGATGGCGTGCTGTGTGAGATGCACTCTTGCCCAAGGAGATGGTACGCTGGATACGAGGAGATTGAATTTGGCAGCTTTGTCCATTTCTCCGCCAGTGGTATCGATACTGTCGATAAACTGTCGGGCTTGCTCCATCCTCTGCCATGTATTGGGCTTTGCCATCTGTGTATCGTGACCTTTCAGGCACTTTGGTAAAAGGTTGCTTGTAATTGCCATGATTCAGTGATTAGTTTTTTACAGTGAAACCATAAAGACGTGAGAAAGTATCGTACGTGCGCTTCATGAGAGCGGAGACGGCAGTCTTGTCGCTGTCGCTGAAGACGGTGTCGCCAAACTCCTTCTTGAACGTGTCGAAGGCGCTGCTCATGAGCGATACGCTGTATTTGTAGGCAGAGTCTGCAGGGAAGAGTTTGTCGTTGTACTTAAACTTTCGAGCCGAGTTGGCAGACGTGCTGTATGCCGCCTGATCGAAGAGGAATCCTTTGTAGCCGATGTCAATGGCAGATTCCTGCATTTGCTTGATCCATCCGCTGCCAGGCTCGGTCTCGTCCAGTTCTTCGAGGTCATAGAATTTGCGGAAATAGTCTCGTATATCCTTGACATTCTGCTCTGTGAGCGCCTGGAAGGAAGAGTGGTTTCGGCGGTTGTTGGCGAAGTCCTGTGGTCCGTAGAGGAAGGCAGAAGCCATCATGATGCCACATTTCTGTGCAAACTTATCCTTGTCTTCTCCGAAGAAAGACTCGAAAGTGAGGCAGTCAGCCTCGTCGGAAGCCAGCGTGCGATAGTATATCTGTGCCTCATTGCCGAAGACAGGCTTCTGCAAATGTGCCAGAGCACTGTGATAGAAATCGTAGGCAGCAGAAGCGGCGAGCAGTTCGATGTAATCTTCCGGATTGCGCTGTGCGTCTCCTCCTGTCACGCTCTGAGCGTCATGTCGTGTCACGTTGCGTGGCTTGTCGCGTCCGATGAGATACAGTCTCTTGTAGGTATCCCTTACGGTCTGGTCCTCATTGTAGAAAGAGAGGGCAGCTTGCGAGTTGAGCGCAAACTTGTCGGATGTGGCATATACAGCCTCCTGCGTGTTAGGGATGTCGAAGCTGAAATAGTTTGTCAGCATGACGGTGCCGAAATAGTTTTTAGATAGCACGTCGCCGTTGTTCTCCTTTGATATAATCTTGGCAGCCTCCTGCAGAGCATGAGGGAGCACAGGGATGGACGATGCGCCTGTACCACCGAATACCGAACCGAATAGGAACACGATATTGTTAGGGTTTGCCATAAGGTTTTCCACGAATCTGACGAGGTCCGAGCCCTTTCCCTTGTTCTTGTAAGCCTCTTCCTTGATGGCATGATACATGAGCATGGATCCCATCTGCGTCTGAGCACGGTAGCCATGCTGCAGGTCCATCTTTCGCACGTTAGGGTCGAGGAACAGGTCAGCGAGGTCGCTTTCCTGCCATTTCACAGCGTCTTCGTCGTGTGTGGAAGCCTGAGCATCGGAATAATGCGCCACGATGTCGTAGTTGGTGCCAGCGTTATAGTCAGGGCTGAAGGTGTAATATACAATCTTTGCTGAGAATAGCGTGTCGGAAGCGACGCCATCTCTGTCAGCCGTGATATTATTGTAATTATCGACCAGAGTCTTCAGCCTCTTGAAGTTTCCGTTCTTATAGTCGGTGTCGAGGGCGAGGAGATGTATCTCGGTATTGTCAAACATACCCATGGAGCATAGATGTACGAGGGATTCCGCACATCGCATACCTGTTCCTCCTATCGCTATTACATTGAATGAATTCATAGGTAATGGTTCTTTTAAATAAAGTGGGTGAAGAGGGGGATGTCGTTTTTACCACAAAACATCAAGCCCGTCAAAACAACAAATCAAAACATAGAAGCCAGTTTCGTGTCCTTCTTCTGCATCTTGCAGATAGCGAAAGTCACGATACCATAGATGAGTACGCCCACTACAGATGCAGCAATCATGTGGATGGTGTATTCGCTGGTGAACTGGGCCTTTGTGATATGTCGCATCCAGCAGAAGTAATCCACTGCGAGATTAGTAAACAGTGTGGCTACTCCCAATATCCAGAACCATGTTCTGCGCTTTGCAGGTGATGGGTCGTGAGCGCCAGGCTGCCATGATATCATGTTGGCTACGATGAGTATCAGTACGATGAAAGCCACGCCGATGACAGCGTCTGTGAGATAGGTTGCGGTTTCAGCAGAGTGTAGCTGTGCTGCTGTTGTGATGTTCTGAGAGAAACTTGCCATAGTTATTATTGTTTTAGGTTATTATTTATAAATGGAGAACATTTTAAATGAAGAACATTTTAAATGAAGAATGAAGAATGAAGAATGGCTGACGCCGTTGGGACTTCTTGCTTTAGTGAAAAGTGAAGAGTGAAAAATCGCGCTGACGCAGTTGCGATAACTAACTAACGTCAGCCGGTAACGCGGCTGACACAGTGGCGGCTCTATTCTCTTCTATTCTCTATTCTTTTCTTTTCTTCTCTTTTCTTCTGTCGTTTTAATTGCTGTAAGTGGAGAGATATATGCTGTAGATGACAGGGTTGCCGCTCTTTTCAGGGCTTATGGCAGGGTCGAGCAGAGTCTGCTTGAGACTCTCATATACGGAGGTGTTGTAACCGTATGGCGAATCGAACTTGAACTTATCGCCAATCTCCGGATTTGATGAGAAATTCTCCTTTGATTCCTTCACGCAGATGTCGAGGCGGAGAAGGTTGCCATTGCAGCCTGTCAGCGAACTGCCATCGAATGCAGGGTCGAGCTTTACTACCACCTTGCCTTTCTTCCATGCAGCTTCGTCGATGACAAACATATTCTTGAGCGGTTCAGGCAGAGCCACTTGCTTCTTTGCCTTAGGGTTGAAACTGTCGTATAAGTCGCTAATCTCATAGCATTTCACCTCTATTTCAGCAGGCTTGTAAGCATCTTCAGCAGTAACGCCGAGGTCGATGCCTTTGAGATAATAGTCTCCGCCCTTGATAGGATTGCCGTTGTCGCCGCTGGCATTGAGGATATAGTCGAAGACATTGTTCCATTTCTCATCGAGGATGTGCCACTCATAGGATGCCGTCTGATTGATTTCCTTCTCGTCAGTGGCGAGCAACTGCTCGTTGAGGTCCACACCGTCCTTGCCTACCTTTGCAGATGGGATGCCACTGTAGAGATGCACCATCTTCACGTCATTCTGGCTTGGAGCCACGCGTGAGAATATCTGCTGTATGTTATTGTTGAGGCGATGGTCAGTGAAGAGCATATAATAGCGGTTTTTCACGAATTTGCCAGATTGATAAGGCTCGCTATAGACATAGACATCCAGCCCCATGCCGAGCCACTGCTTGAATTCGTCGGCGAGGTAAGGGTTGTTGAGGTTAGCTCCGATGCCCTGCTGATAGAATTCTCCGTCGGTGATAATCATGGCTTCGTGGCGGTTTTTGATGATGCTATCTACAGCTCCCTTGATATTAGAGAAGTCCACGTTGGTGATGGAGTTGAGCAACTGATGCACTTTCATCTTGTCGTTTGACTCAAATGTGATAGCATTGCCCTTGATGGAGTAGTAGTTAGGGTTGCATGCTATGATGGCAGGCTGCACGCTCTTGTAGTAAGGAGACTCGTTTGCGGTGGTCATGCAGTCGGAGTAGTCGATGTAAAGGTCCACTATCGCGCCTCCGTCGCCCTTGTCGTCAGTGGCGAGGATGTTGGCTTCCTTGCTTGAACTGTATTTGTGGAATGCGCCGATATTGCTCATGTCGTCCACTCTGGCTGATGAACCGCATGACGAGAGCCATGCCATTCCGATACATACTGTGATGAGAGATAAAATCTTGTTTATCATAGTGCGTAATGTTTATTTGATTATTATTATCTTTCTGGGGGATGTTTTTTTAGACCGGAGATTCTGTGTAGGTAGTAGGGGCTTCTGCTGAAGAAAAGGGAATAGCATTTCCAGACTATGCGCCGAGCAGCACGCTGAGCGCATCATATATTCCGAGGAATATCAGTAGCCAGCCGATAATTTTGCATATCAGCACTTTTTTCCTTTTGGCTTTGCTCCGTTTTGTGCCGGAAAGGAAATTAGGCAGGATTGCCATGACGAGTATTCCTATTATCAGTATTATTATTGCTCCAGTCATATTTGTTTTTGTTTGAGAATGTTTCGGTTATTAGTGGCGTTTTTTCCAGATTCTTCCTTTTCTTTTATATTTTCTGGTATTTAGCATCTCATGATGTGTTGGTACACAGGATGCTTGGAATCTGAGGTTTAATTATAAGACGCTACAAAAATAAGCATTTTTTTTTTAATTCGCAACATAATTTGTCAGAAAATGTTTCTTTTTTTGTCATTTTGCGTATTTGCGTTATTTTCTTGCAGACTATTCTTGCTTATTTCAGTTGGGGGGAGGTGGCAGACACGGGGTGTGGCGTCAGTCAAGGACGGCTGACGAGGTGGGCGGGATGGTGATGATTTCTTTGGTGGTTATGAAGGGAAAGGGATGGGGGAGAGGGGGCTATTTCTTGCTTTCTGCGAGGCAGGCCAGGAAATGGGGGAGGATGGTTGGAGTGGGGCGTGACCAGAGGTCGCCGAGGATGGCAGCGCCTTGGAAGCCGAGGCGGCGTAGGGTGGGGAGATTGGTGAGGGAGATGCCTCCTAAGGCGTAGGTCTTTTCGCTTAGGATGCCTTGGGTGGCGGCTTGATGGAGTTCTTCGGTGGTGTAGGCTGATTGGTAGCCTTGCTTTGAGATGCTATCGAAGATGGGACTTAGGAAGATGTAGTCGGAGTGGGGTAGTTGCTCGCTGGCTTCAGCGATGGAGTGGCATGAGCGGGAGATGGTGATGGGGTGGGTCTGTGATTCTTCTGCTAACCATGCTGGTGGGAGGGGATTGCGGGAATTGAGGTGTATGCCTCCGAGGTGCATCTTGCGGACTAAGTCGTGATGGTCGTGTAGGACTATTCTGTTGCGGTAGGCTGGGTGAATCTGGTTGATGTATTCCTCTAACTGAGTTGCTGTGGCTTTGGGCTTTCTCAGGTGGAGGCGGTGCATCCCTTCTTGGAAGAGGGCGTTGATGATTTCGGTCTCTCCTTGGCGGATTTCCGGGGTGGTGATTATTATTATTTTCATTTCTGCGGGCGGGTTATTAAATGAAGAATGGTTGCCAGTTGTTTCTGATATGCAACTGGCAACCAATGATATATGTTTGGGATTATACCACCTTGAAGAGGTCGAAGGAGGCATCCCAGTCTTTCCATACTGGTTCGCGACCGAGGTCTTTGAGCCTTTGATTGATTTCTTTAGCTGTGCGCTCGTCGGATACAGAGAACTGTTCGAGGGCTTCTGGATATGTGTGGTAACCGCCAGGGTTTACCTTTGACTCAGCTGACATTGTTGTGACACCGAGGGTACACATATTGTCGCGGATGAAGGCTGGCTCACGTGTGGAGTATGAGATGTCCACGTCGTGATCGAAGATACGCATTGCGAATGTGGCTTGCGCGAGCTGACGGTCGGTCATGTAGCAGTTTGGCTGGAAGCCTTCATTCTGTGCAGGTCGCATACGTGGGAAGTTGATGCTGTACTTGGTGCGCCAGTAGTGCTTCTGGAGATAGCGCAGATGGTATGCCATCATAGTGACGTCAGTGCGCCAATCTTTTTCGAGACCTATGAGTACTCCCATTCCGATGGAGTGGACACCAGCTTGTCCCATGCGGTCGAAGCCGTCGCAGCGCCATTCAAACTTGCTCTTCATGCCGCGTGGGTGATAGAGCTTGTAGTTTTCACGGTGGTAAGTCTCTTGGAAGCATATTACTCCGTTGAGTCCGTGGTGTGTGAGTTCGGCGTATTCTTCAGTTGCGAGAGGCATCACTTCAATCTTGATGTTAGAGAAGTATTTCTTTGCTATGTCGATAGCTTTAGCGAGATATGGGACACCAGCCTTGGCAGGGTTCTCACCAGTGACGAGGAGGATATTCTCAAATGGTGCGAGCTCTTTGATGGCTTTGTATTCATTCTCTATCTGCTCAGGTGTGAGAATGGTGCGTGCCATTGGGTTTTCGCGATGGAATCCGCAATAGACGCATGAGTTGCTGCATGAGTTGGTGATATAGAGCGGAATGAACATTGACATGGTCTTTCCGAATCTCTCTTCTGTGTATTTTCTTGAGAGACGAGCCATCTGTTCGAGGTATGGCTCGGCAGCAGGTGAGAGGAGCGCCATGAAGTCATTGACGTCGCAGTGCTCTTTAGCTAAAGCTCGGCGTACGTCGGTGTCGGTCATGTGAGCTATTCGCTCTGTGGTCTCTTCCCAACTTATTTTTTTTAATTCTTCTGAAAACATATTTGTTGTGGTTATTTTTTTGTTTTTTTTATATCAGCCGGTAACGCGGCTGACACAGTGGCGGACTCTTGCTTTTCTTTCTTCTTTTCTCACTATATTTCCACTGTGAAGGTCTGTAGGGTGCTGAGGTCTATAGTCCAAAGGCGGTCGATGAGGGGCGTGCCGAAACCGCAGATGATCTGTAGGACTTGCAGTGCTTCGACTGTGCCTACAATGCCTGGTGTCACTCCCGTCACTTGCTTGCCAGGATGAGGCATGGAGATGGTCTCCTGCTCGTCAGGGAAGAGCGTGCGGTAAGTGGCTTTTCCTTTGCACAAAACGGCTACCTGACCGTCGAGTCCACATATAGCTCCATAGACGTATGACTTACCGAGGGCTTGGCATACGTCGCTGATAATGAAGCGAGTGGCGAAATTGTCGGTGGCATCCACTACGATGTCATACTGTGATATTATCGTGCTTGCGTTGTCCTTGGTCAGGCGATGAGGGTAGGCATTGATGATGATGTCGGAATTGAGCGCATTGAGCCTTTGCTTAGCGCATTCGGCTTTAGGCATATCGACTTGCGTTTCATCGTAGAGCACCTGCCTATGGAGATTGCTTACGCTGACTTTGTCATCATCCATGAGTCCTATGACGCCTACTCCAGCGCCAGCCAGATAGAGGGCTATGGGAGAGCCTAAGCCCCCCGCGCCCACTATCAGTACTTTGGCTTGGGACAGTTTGCGTTGTCCTTCTGCACCTATTTCAGGCAGAAGGATTTGCCTGTCGTATCTGTTGTCCATTACTTAAGTTTGCGAAGGTCGTGTGTCAGTTTGGCTGCGCAGAAGTTAGGACCGCACATGGTGCAGTATTCACCGTCTGTATGCCCAGCTTCTTCGAAGTATTTGAGAGCGAGTTCCGGATCGAGAGAGAGGTGGAACTGGTCGCGCCAGCGGAATTCGAATCGAGCCTTAGAGAGTGCATTGTCACGCACCTGAGCTCCAGGATGACCCTTTGCGAGGTCTGCTGCGTGTGCAGCAATCTTGTAGGTCACAACGCCAGTGCGCACATCATCTCTGTTAGGGAGTGCGATGTGCTCCTTTGGAGTGACGTAGCAGAGCATTGCAGTGCCGAGCCATGCTATCTGAGCGCCTCCGATGGCAGAGGTGATGTGGTCGTAGCCAGGAGCGATATCTGTGACGATAGGTCCGAGAGTGTAGAAAGGAGCCTCGTGGCAATGGTCAATCTGTCGCTCCATATTCTCGCGAATCTTGTGCATTGGCACGTGTCCAGGACCTTCGATGAATGCCTGTACGTTCTTGTCCCATGCACGGAGAACGAGTTCGCCCATAGTGTCGAGTTCGGCAAACTGAGCAGCGTCATTAGCGTCAGCGATGCAACCAGGACGGAGACCGTCGCCGAGTGAGAGGGCAACGTCATACTGAGCCACGATGTCGCAAATCTCGTCGAAATGCTCATAGAGGAAAGACTCCTGATCGTGGATGAGGCACCACTTTGACATGATGCTACCGCCACGGCTTACTATGCCGCAGAGGCGTGAGTCGGCGAGGTGTACGTTGTGGCGACGTATGCCAGCATGGATGGTGAAATAATCGACACCCTGCTCGCATTGCTCGATGAGAGTATCCTTATATACCTCCCATGAGAGGTCTTCCACTTTGCCATTGACCTTCTCAAGAGCCTGATAGATAGGCACTGTGCCTACAGGGACAGGGCAGTTGCGCACGATCCATTCGCGTGTCTCGTGGATATTGTCGCCAGTGGAGAGGTCCATGAGAGTGTCGCCACCCCATTTGCAGCTCCATACAGCCTTATCTACTTCTTCGTCGATGCTGGACGTAGTGGCAGAGTTACCGATGTTGGTATTGATTTTTACGAGGAAGTTTCTTCCGATAATCATCGGTTCGCTCTCTGGGTGATTGATGTTAGCAGGGAGGACAGCTCTTCCGCTTGCTATCTCGCTTCTGACGAACTCCGGTGTGATATGAGTCTCGATGCCGAGCTGCTCGCAGTTCATGTTCTCACGGATAGCAACATATTCCATCTCCGGTGTGATGATGCCAGCCTTAGCGTATGCCATCTGAGTGATAGCCTTTCCTGCCTTTGCACGGCGTGGGAGCTGAATATGCTCAAATCGTAGGCTGTCGAGTGAGTGGTCAGCGAGGCGCATTTTGCCGTATTCGCTTGTCACTTCGCTGAGTTGCTCAGTGTCCTCACGGTCGATAATCCACTGCTGTCGGATTCTTGGTAAGCCTTTCTTGAGGTCGATTTCGATGTCAGGGTCGGAGAAAGGACCGCTGGTGTCGTAGATATAAACAGGCGCATTCGGCTCAGTATGCGGAATGCCCTTTTCATCCTTTGTTACGGTAGGGGTGAGGTTTACTTTAGTCATTCCTACCTTGATGAATGGGAAGAGAGAGCCTTGGATGTATGCTTTCTCTCTTTTTGCGTATGCTTTTTTGTCGTTTGGCATGTTTTTGTTTGTTCTTTTTTTTTGTGGGTCCAGCCAAGGACGGCTGGGGTGTTATTATGGGATGATTATTTTTTTAAAATGAAGAATGAAGAATGAAGAATGGCTGGCGCCGTTGGGATTCTTGCTTCTTTCTCTTGCTTATATCCGCCGGTGACGCGGCGGACACAGGGGCTCTTCTTAAATGAAGAATGAAGAATGGCTTGCGCCGTTGTGGCAACCAACTAACGTCAGCCGGTAACGCGGCTGACACAGTGGCGACTTAACACTCTTCTTACGAGAGGAAACGCAAGTGGAGAGCGTAATCTATCTTCCCCCAAGGGGGATAAGAGGGGGGCTATTCTTTAGTTAAGGAAGGCGGTGAGAGGGCTGCTTGCTTCAGCGCAGTCGGCTACAGCACCGAGACCTGCTTCGTAAGCCTGACGACCAGCTATGACAGCCTGACGGAAAGCGTCAGCCATCTGGACAGGGTCGCCTGCTACGGCGATGGCGGTGTTGACAAGGCAGCAGTCAGCGCCCATCTCCATTGCTTCGGCAGCGTGGCTTGGCGCACCGATACCAGCGTCAACGACTACAGGGACTGTGGCTTGCTCGATGATGATCTGGAGGAAGTCCTTCATGCGGAGACCTTTGTTTGTGCCGATAGGAGCAGCGAGTGGCATGACAGTGGCAGCGCCAGCCTCTTCGAGGTGCTTGCAGAGTGTAGGGTCAGCCTGACAGTAAGGGAGAACTACGAAGCCGAGCTTGACGAGTTGCTCAGTAGCCTTGAGGGTCTCTATAGAGTCAGGGAGGAGATAGCGTGGGTCAGGATGGATTTCGAGTTTGAGCCAGTTGGTGCCGAAAGCCTCGCGTGCCATCTGTGCTGCGAAGACAGCTTCCTCAGCGTTGCGCACTCCGCTGGTGTTAGGAAGGAGCTGGATGTTAGGATTTTGGGTGATGTGGGTGAGGAGGTCGTCGTGAGCGTCGTTGAGCTCGATGCGCTTCATTGCTACTGTGACCATCTCTGTCTGTGATGCCTTGATGGCTTCTGCCATGAGGGCGTTGTTGTTGAACTTACCAGTTCCTAAGAAGAGGCGAGAATTGAACTCTCTTCCTGCGATTGTCAGTTTTTTCATTGTTTTTTTATATATATTTTTTTCTGTTATTGTTATTGCTTTATTATATCCGCCGGTAATGCGGCGGACACAGGGGCTCCTTCTTAAATGAAGAATGATGAATGAAGAATGAAGAATGGGAGTTACTTTTTCTTCTTTTAGTGAAAAGTGAAGAGTGAAAAGTGAAAAATCGCGCTGACGCAATAGGGCGCTATTATGCATTATGCATTATGAATTATGCATTATGAATTATGCATTATGAATTATGCATTATGAATTATGCATTATGAATTATGCATTATCATTATCCTTTTCATCTCTTGGACTGGGTCTGGGGCATTGAGGACGGTGCCTGAGAGGGCAATGCCATTGACACCGGTTTGCATTATGGACGGGATGTCGTCGATGGTGATGCCTCCTATGGCAACAATCGGGATGTCAATGCTTTGCGATTTCATCTTTGCTACGATGTCCTGGTAGCCTTTGAGACCGAGGATAGGGGAGAGACCCTTCTTTGTGGTGGTGAAACGGAATGGACCACAACCGATGTAATTGGCAGAGGAACGATAGTGGGAGAGGACATCTTCGAATGTGTTTGCCGTGCCACCGATGATGTAATCGTTGCCGAGGATGCGTCTGGCTTCGGCTATTGGCATATCGTTCTTACCGAGATGAACACCATCGGCGCCACACTCACGTACGAGTTCGACATGGTCGTCGATGATGAATGTGGCTTGATATTGGTCGCATAGTTTTCTTGCTTGGTGGGCATTGCGGAGAAATTCTTCCTCTGAGGCATCCTTCATCCTCAGTTGCACCCATTTGCAACCGCCATCGAGGGCTAATCTTATGCTGTCAAGATAAGAGTACTTATCATTGAAATGCGAAATGAATTGTATCATCTTGTATTGTCGTTGGGATGCTTTATCCGCCACATGCGGCTTTGATGATTACGATGTTAGCTCCTTCGTGGAGTGGGGTGGATTCCCATTCTGCTTTAGGAATCATCTTATTGTCGATGGCTGCTGCTATGCCTTTCTCTGGGAGACCTGCTTCTGCTATTAGGGCTGAGAGGGTGGTGGCTTGGGTCTCTTTTGGGGTGTTGTTGATTTGGATTTTCATTTTTTTCTTTTTTTATTTATATCCGCCGGTGACGCGGCGGACACAGTGGCTATTCTTAAATGAAGAATGTAGAATGAAGAATGAAGAATGGCTGACGCCGTTGGGTCTCCTTCTTTCTTTAGTGAAAAGTGAAAAATCGCGCTGACGCGGTTGCGGACACGGGGGATTATCGGAAGAAGTGATTGACGGGGCCGTGGCCTTTGCCTATGTCGTAATCGGCGCCTGCTATGATGGCTTGGCTGATGTATTCCTTTGCCCCTTTGGCTGATTGCTGGAGGGTGTTGCCTTGCGCTAAAAGGGTGGCGAAGGCGGATGACATGGTGCAACCGGTGCCGTGGGTGTTGCGGGTGTGAACACGGACGGAAGGGAGAAGGGTCAGCTCGTCTTGCTCAGCATCGTAGAAATAATCTACGAGATTGTCCTCGGTGAGGTGGCCCGCCTTGAGGAGCACGGAGGTGTGATAGCGTTGGGATAATGCTTTGACGGCCTGTGGCATATCCTCTTGCAGGGTGATAGCATTGCCATCAAGGAGTATTTCTGCCTCTGGGATATTGGGGGTGATGACCCTGGTGAGCGGGATTAGTTCGGTCTGGAGAGCAGAGATGGCAGTTTCCTCAATGAGGCGGTGTCCGCTTGTGGAGACCATCACTGGGTCGAGAACCACGTTTCTGATGTCGTATTCCTTGATGAGGCGGGCGATGAGATGCACTATATCAGCAGATTGTAGCATTCCGATCTTGATGGCTTTGGCACCTATGTCGTCGAGGACGGCTCTGATTTGTCCCTCCACTATGTCGGCAGGGACAGGATGGACTGCTGTGACGCCGACGGTATTCTGCACTGTAACAGCCGTAATAGCGCTTGCGGCGTAGCCTCCGAGGGCGGAGACGGTCTTGATGTCGGCTTGTATTCCGGCACCTCCCGAGCAGTCGCTTCCTGCTATGGTCAGTACGGTATTGTAATGTTTCATAAGCTCTTATGTTGGGAAAAAGATATGGAATCAACATTAGAGCACCTTCAATGTGTGGAAACAAAAAAAGGTCATGATTGGAACATCATGACCTTGATTATCTTATTGTTTGCTTTTTTGCTTGAAAAATCACCGACTCAATCCCTCCGGCAGTATTAACTGCATCAGGTATGAAGGTATGATCTCAGCCTCACATTGAGGCACCCTTTTGATGTTCGACGTTGCAAAAGTACTCATTTCCTTTATTATATGCAAATAATTGGCGGGATTTTTTTAAAATGAAGAATGAAGAATGAAGAATGAAGAATGGCTGGCGCCGTTGCGACTTCTTCCTTTAGTGAAAAGTGAAGAGTGAAAAGTGAAGAGTGAAAAATCGCGCTGACGCGGTGGTGGTTGCTAACTAACGTCCGCCGGTAACGCAGCGGACACAGTGGCGGGCATTTGAGGATAGATGCCGGGGGGCACTATTTGATTTCCTTTTTTATGCCTTTGTCGCCTACTATGAAGATGCGGTCGTCGTCGATGAGGACAGCTCTGCCTCGTTTGTGCTTGTAATTCTTGAGATTATCGACATTGACGGCGATGACTCTGCCTTTATAGAAGCGCTTGATGTCCTTGAAGATGGTGTGACCCACGAAGATGCGATCGACGTTATAGCGATTGAGAATCATGTCGAGAGAGTCGCTTGGGAGATGTGACCATTTCTTGCTCTTTAGGACCATACCACGATACCAGATAGGACCACGGTTGCCATAGAGGAACTTGGACAGTTCGGAATGCTTCTTACGATCTTTGCTCTTCATAAACAGCACCTCGCTGATGGCATTATTGGTGGTAGAGATGGAGAGGTCACGGTCATAGAATTCCTTACTGATACCAGCGTGGACATACATATTTCTGCCAATGACCTGAATAGCATTGAGCGAGCCAATCCATCTACCCAGTTCGGTATTGCTGCCGAAGAGATGTCGATATGATATGCCGATGCAGTCAGCCAGCATCTTGTATTTCGGTTTGGCGTAGCGCATATCGCCAGCTAAAGCCATAGGTTCATGGTTTCCGAGCATCATAGTGACGCGTCCTCCATGCGTTGCGGCTTCGGCTTCGAGCTTATACAGGAGCCAGAATATCTGTGGCACGTCATATCCTCGGTCGAAGACATCGCCGATGATGACGAGCTGATTGTCTCCGAAGGTCCAGTGTAGCTGATTGTCGATGATACCATTAGCCTGTAGGAGATTGACTACGAGATTGAGCCTGCCGTGCGGGTCGGACATGATGAAGGTCTTCTTGGCAGGATTCTGTATAGCCGGCTGTCGCTTGATGGGGTGGAGCTGCACGTCGAATGGGTATTTCCCCTCATGGTCAGTGACATGGAGAGTGAAATTATTAGGGAGAGAATTGTATGTGGTGTCCTTGATTTCGCCCTTCACAGTGACATTGATTATTCTGACTTTGCCGTCAGGCTGATAGATTACATACGGGCCGTCGCAAGATAGGCGCTGGTCTTTGTCGTTGCCTTTTTTGGCAGAAACGGTGATGCTGAACAGTGTCAGCATCACCATTAGGATATATGAAAATTTATTTTTAAGCATTCTTTATGATAATTATTCACCGTAACCAGGGTTGTTAGGGATATGGCTGACGTTGCGTTCATACTGCGGAATAGGGAGCACAATCTTGTAATTGTCGAGCCCTATGGTCATATATTCGTCAGAGCAGGTGTGCTTGGTCTTGCTCAACTGCTTGTTGCTTTCCTTGATACGCTTTACCTTCATACCATTTCTGAGAAGGTCGAACATACGATGGCCTTCGCCTACGAGCTCCTTACGACGCTCTTCGAGCACCTGCTTGAGGGTAATCTGATTGTCAGCAACGACGTGCTTGTCAGGGTTGGCACGATTTACGATGGCATCGAGATACAGTGCAGCCTCTGCATTATGGTCGGAGCCGGCAGCGGTAAGCTTAGCGGCAGCCTCTGCAGCATTGAGGTAAGCCTCAGAGAGACGTATGAGAGGGATATTGGCATCGGTAAGGTTCTCGCCCTGCTGAGGTTGGAACTTATTGACGAAAGCTCTGCCATAGATGGAAGAAGAGGAGTACTTGTCCTTAGTAGCCACATTGATAATCTTGAGTCGCACGTCGTTGGCGTCCTTGAGCATCATGTTATAGAAAGACACTGTGACGCATCCGTCAGCGTAGCCGCCAGGCGCATAGAGGTAGCCGAGGCTTTCCTTACCAGGCGAATCAGTGGTGAGATTGATGATTTCAAAGAGCACTTCGCCCGGTTTCTGCTTGCTGGCATCATTAGCCCATGCGGAAGGGTATTCCTCATTGGTCCAGAGAGCGTAGCCATTCTTCTCAGCTCCCTCGATAGCCTCCTTGGCAGCAGCGAGCGCTTTGGCGTCATCGCCGTGATAGAGATACACGCGGCTGAGCAGAGTGAGCGCAGCCCATCTGTTAATCTTGCCCTTATTAAACTCCTTTCCGAGCAGTTTGACACTCTCTTCGAGGTCTTTCAGAATCTGGGTATAGCATTGAGCCACCGTGCTGCGCTGAGGCATAGCGTCCTTTTCGAGCACGTCAGTGACGATGCAAGCGCCCAGTGAAGCGCCGTTGTCCATAGTGTAAGGATAGCCGAAGAGCTTGGTGAGGTCGAAGAGGGCCAAGCCACGGATGGCAAGAGCCTGACCTTTGAGGTCGTCGAGTGCATCCTTTTGCTTGTCAGTGATTTGGATATCATCGATATGCTTGAGGATAACGTTACAGTTTTGTATTATCTCATACGGCATACTCCAATACGAAGCCGGAGCATTAGTCTTGGTGAAACCATAGAGATAAGCGTTAGCCGTGCGCTTAGTAGAGCTGACAGCCTGAATATCATCGCCAGTGACGTCACCGTAATAGACGAGTCGTCCGGAGTAAGCGTCGGAGCTTTGCATGGTGCTATAGATGCCATTGAGGGTAAACTCCACGTCAGAGATGGTCTTGACATTGGTCTTCACAGATGTGGAAGGCTCAAGGTCGAGCCAGTCATTGCCGCAGGAAGAGAAGCCCGCAGCCACGGCTCCCATCATAATATATTGAAAAATCTTTTTCATAGTACAGGGGTTTTAGAAGTTAATATTTACGCCGAAGGTCACGGTCTTGAGCGGAGGAGTGGTCTGTGTTGCACTGCCATTGACCACTGACTCTGGGTCATAGTAGTCCCATGCAGCCCAAGTCCAGAGATTATTGGCTGACATATAGAGTCGAGCGTTAGTCAGACCCACTGCTTTAGTCCACTGATTAGGCAAAGTAAAGCCGAGAGTGATGGTCTTCAAGCGGATATAGTCTGTGCTGTGGAGACGGCGGCTGTTGGTAATCTTGTGCATAGCGACGCTTGAGCTCTTCTCATAGAACTGCTCATACTTGGTGTTGTCGCCAGGATTCTTCCAGCTGTCGGCATAGTAAGTAGGGATATTTGCCTCCAGGTCATATCCGCCGTGCTCGGTCTTCTGTGCCCATGTGTCGTAGGCGTATGCTCCAAACTGATAATTGAACAGGAATCCGAGGTCGAACCACTTATATCGGATGCTGTTGTAGAGACCTCCGTTGACAGCAGGCTCAGCGTGCTTATCGAGCATGATAGCCTTGGCTTCAGAAGCCTTTTCCGTGATTTCCTTGCTGTAGGTTCCGTCCTCTTGCAGATCATTGGTGTAGAACTGCGGATTACCATTCTCAGGGTTGATGCCAGCAAACTCGATCATATAGAATGTGCGGTAAGGCTGTCCAATCTTGTGAATCTGCGTTCCGCTGATGATCTGTGTCTGGTCGCCATCGAGCTTCACCACCTTGTTCTTATTGTGTGAGAGGTTGAAAGTGGTATTCCAGTTGAAGTCCTTGGTCTTGATATTAGAGGATCTAATCTCGATTTCAAAGCCTTGGTTTCTCAACTGTCCCACATTCATGAGGTAAGAACTGAAGCCTGTGGTCATAGATACAGGGCTGTCCATGAGGAGGTTCTTGGTGTTGCGGAGGTAATACTCGAATGTGATGTTCACTCTGTCGAAGAGAGCGAAGTCGAGACCGATGTTGAGATTATAGTTTGTCTCCCATTTGAGGTTTGCATTAGCGAGCTGAGAGATGATGATAGCAGGCTGTTCATTGTATCCATTGCTGAGGCTGCTGAGCGCCATATATCCGAAATAGTCAGAAGGCAGGGTGCCATTCACTCCGTAAGAAGCGCGTAGCTTGAGGTCGGTAAGCCAGGAAGAAGTAGGCTTCATGAAGTCTTCCTCAATCATGCGCCAAGCACCTGACACTGACCAGAAGTTGCCCCAACGATGAGAGCGATCAAGGCGAGAACTGCCATCGACGCGATAGCTGCCTCCGAGGAAGTACTTATTGTCGAAGTCATAGTTTAAGCGGCCGATGTAAGAGACCATCCTTGTCTGGCTGCTTTCACCGCTGATAGACTCCTTCTTCTTACCATTAGAGATGTCATTCTTGTCAGGAGTAGCAAAATTAGTGGCGTAGCCAGCGAGATAATCGCGATACGAATCATCGATTTCATAGCCCAATAAGCCATCGAAATGATGGACGTCAGCGAATGTCTTGTTATACATCAGTTGGTTGCCCCATACCATCTTCTTGCGCTCATAGAACTTCTTGCTCATGCCACCATTGACATCTTCACCGTTAGAAGTGCGAGGGTCAGCCCAGTCTTTGCCCTTAGTGGTGACATAGTCATAGCTGAAGGTGGATTTCAATTTGAGGTCCTTGATAATCTCATACTGTGCAAAGACGGTATTGAATGTGCGTGTGACATACTCACGCTGAGTGTCATACTCATTTGCGAGCGCTGGGTTACGGTCGCCGATGCGGATGAAAGCGCGGTTCCATGTGCCGTCCTCATTATATACAGGGTCGGAAGGCGTCACGGCGCTGCGTGAAGAATAGAAAGGTGCGGTGTAGGTGAAGCCTTCGCTATATACGTCCTGATTGACACTGGAGAAGAGGAGGTTAGCTCCGAGGTTCAGTTTATCCGTAGCCTGATAATCGACGTTCAAGCGACCGCTCAGACGTTCCAGTCCTGAACGGTGGGTGATACCCTCCTGCTTCAGGTAAGCGAGAGAAGAATAATACTTGAATCTGTCCACGCCACCAGAGACAGAAGCCTCATACTGCTGGTGGTTGCCCTTCTTAAAGAGGATGTCGTCCCAGTCGATGAAGCCGCACCAAGGCACAGGAGCGTAGTCGTCGATATTCTTGTCTGCATACTCAGTAGCCTCTTCGGCGCTCTTGCCCTTGCGTATCTGTCCGGCATAGAGACCATTATAGATATAGTCACGGCGCTGCTGTCCGTTCATCACAGGGCGATATTCCATGGCAAAGTCGGAGAATCCCCAGTCAGCCTTGAGCGATACCTTTGCCTTGCCCTGCGAACCCTTCTTGGTGGTGATGATGACAACGCCGTTAGCGGCACGCGAACCATAGAGCGAAGCTGCTGCCGCGTCCTTGATGACGGTGATGCTCTCGATGTCGTTAGTATTGATGGTGGACATGATGTCAAGTCCGGATTTGGATGACATGGAATTGATAGAGCCGCTCATCACCGGCACACCGTCGATGACATAGAGCGGAGAATTGCTTGCATTGATGGAGCCCATGCCTCGGATATTGAGACTTGAGGATGCGCCAGGCTGTCCGGAAGCGGCAGAGAACTGCACGCCAGTGGCATTGCCCTGAAGCATATCCTGGAAGGAAACGGCAGGAACGTCAGCCATCTTGTCTGCCTTCACATTGGATGCAGAGCCTGCGTAGGCAGACTTCTTGAACGTGCCGTAGCCTGTCACGATGACCTCGTCCACGAGTTGTGAGTCCTCGGAGATGGATATATTGATGGTACCTCTATTGGTCACCTTCACTTCTTTCTTCTGATAGCCTACGTAAGTGACTACCAATGTCACTGGAAAGTCCTTGACATTGATATGGAATTTGCCATCGAAATCAGTCACTGCTCCCATCGAAGTGCCTTGAATCATGACACTTGCGCCGACAATAGGCTCATTGGTATTAGCGTCTGTGATAGTTCCGGAGATAGATTCTTTCTGCTGAACAGCATCTACTGCAGCATAGGCTGTCTGTGGCAAAGCCATGCCGAGCGTTCCCATTGTCAGCATACAGCCGACCAAGAAGCAGCCAAACTGCGTGCTTCCCTTGGAGTGTAGGTGTCGCTTTTTCATAATGTTTGGTATTATTAAGTTAAACATTTTTCTTCTCCCACCTTGTTATCTCTGCTTTTCTCAAGCATCATATTGTAAGGATAACATGTGTATGGGGTGGGGTACTGTAGTTAAACATTTTTCTTTATCATTTGCAAAATTAACAAAAAAATCTTAAAAACCAAACACTTAGGGAAGTTTTTTTAATGTAGAAGTATAGACCCCCTCTTATCCCCCCAAGACCCCCTCTTATCCCCCTGTGAGGGGGAGGCCAGATACGTTTTCTTCTTTAGTGAAAAGTGAAAAGTGAAAAATCGCGCTGACGCGGTTGCGGTATCTAACTG